>Ga0335073_10007443_pt1 | contig 15358 bp, 12 predicted proteins | sample Lox_Sample_22_FD_207093 | JGI IMG/M metagenome (GOLD analysis project Ga0335073, IMG submission 207093) | Soil microbial communities from Loxahatchee National Wildlife Refuge, Florida, United States - Lox_Sample_2.2 | ecosystem: Environmental > Terrestrial > Soil > Wetlands | place: USA... | reverse complement strand
GGTGTACTCGCGCAAGGATCTGTCGATCGAGCTGGCCATTCAGGAGGGGAGTCACTTCATCGGGGATCGGGGGGACTTCGTCGAGCTGCTGGGGAATCTGCTGGACAATGCTTGCAAGTGGTGTCGGGAGAGGGTGCGGGTGGCGGTTACGGTGGCGGAGGGGGGGCTTGCGCTCGTGGTGGAGGATGATGGGCCGGGGATTGCGGAGGAGGACCGGATGAAGGTGTTGGAGCGGGGGGTCAGGACGGATGAGAACGTGCCGGGACATGGGCTGGGGCTGGCCATGGTCCACGATACCGTGGACCTTTATGGCGGCAAGCTCATGGTGGACGCGTCGCCGCTTGGGGGGGCGCGGTTTTCGTTGCGTCTGCCGGGGAAGAGGATTGAGATGACACCCGGCGCTGCGGCGCAGCGGTGAAAGGGGCTTTCCCGGGCCGCCGTGAATACCTCCCTGTAGGCTGCGGGAAAAACATTCCCTGTTTTTCACGCCCCGGGAAAACCCCTTTCACCACTGCGCCGCTCGTACGGGTTCGAGCTAGGCTATTGTTAGAGCTCGAACTTTATCCCTTGGGCCAGGGGCAGGTCGCGGGACCAGTTGATCGTGTTGGTTTGACGGCGCATGTAGGCTTTCCAGGCGTCGGAACCGGACTCGCGGCCGCCGCCGGTGTCTTTCTCGCCGCCGAAGGCGCCGCCTATCTCGGCGCCGGAAGTGCCGATGTTGATGTTGGCGATGCCGCAGTCGCTGCCTGCGGCGGAGAGGAAGGCCTCGGCGTGCTGCAGGCGGTCGGTGAAGAGGGCGGATGAGAGGCCGTAGGGGGTCGCGTTCTGCTGGGCTATCGCATCTTCCAGGGAGTCGACGGGGATCAGGTAGAGGATGGGGGCGAACGTCTCGGTCTGGACGATGGGGGAGTCGTGGCGGGCGCGGATCAGGGTGGGCTCCACGAAGTTGCCTGGGCCGCTTAGCCTGTGGCCGCCGTAGAGCACTTCGCCGCCGGCGGAGCGGGCCGCGGCTACCGCGGACTCGAAGCGCTCGACTGCCTGGGGGTCGATCAGGGGACCCATCAGGGTAGTTGGGTCGATCGGATTGCCGATGCGGACCTGGCGGTAGGCGTTTGTCAGACGACGCTCCAGTTCCGCGGCCACGGCTTTGTGGACGAAGACGCGGCGGGTGCTGGTGCAGCGTTGGCCGGCGGTGCCGACGGCGCCGAAGACGATTGCGGGAACGGCGAGATCCAGGTTCGCGGTCTCATCGACGATGATGGCGTTGTTGCCTCCGAGCTCGAGGAGGCTCTTGCCCAGGCGTGCGGCGACGCGTTCCCCGACTTTGCGGCCGACCGGGGTCGAGCCTGTGAAGGAGATCAGGGCCACGCGACGGTCGTCGACGAAACGAGTCGCGAGCTCGGTGCCGCCATCGATGAAGAGCTGGAAGATGGCGGGCAGGCCGCGCTCCGTCAACACGCGGTTGCAGAGCTGCTGCACGGCGATGGCGGTGAGAGGCGTCTTCGGCGACGGCTTCCAGACGGAGACGTTGCCGCAGATCGCGGCGAGGAAGGCGTTCCACGACCAGACGGCGACGGGAAAGTTGAATGCGGAGAGGATGCCGACCACGCCGAGCGGATGCCACTGCTCGTACATGCGGTGGCCGGGGCGCTCGGAGTGCATGGTCAGGCCGTAGAGCATGCGCGACTGGCCGACGGCGAAGTCGGCGATGTCGATCATCTCCTGCACCTCGCCGAGGCCCTCGGCCAGGATCTTGCCGTTCTCCAGCGAGACCAGGGTGCCGAGGTCGGCCTTGCAGCGGCGCAGCTCCTCGCCGATCAGGCGGACGACCTCGCCGCGCTTCGGGGCGGGCACCGCCCGCCAGGCGGCGGCAGTCTCGCTGGCCGAAGCGATGACGGACTCGTATTCCTGCGGGCCGGCGGGCCGGACCTGGGCGATCAGGGCGCCGGTTGCGGGATTGCGCACGCTGAGGAGCGGCAGATTGGCGCCGCTCGCCCAGCCCTGCGACCCGGACCACGCGCCGGGATTGAGCGGGGCCAGATCCAGCCTCGCAAGGACGCCATTGATGTTGGACTCAACGGCGCTCATCTCGCGGCAGCCTTCTTCTGCGAGCGCTGGTGTCCGGTCTTGCCCGAGACGATGACTTCGGCGGAAACGTCCTTGGTACCGCCGTGCGCGTAGTAGCGGCCGAAGCGGTTGGCCAGGATGTCGGGCAGGCGGAATTCCTCCTGCGCGATGAAGCCCCGGTAGCGTTCCGGATGCTCGAGCACCAGGTCGACCACGGAGGTGATCCCCGCAGCGGTTGTCACCTGGATGGCGGACCAGAGCCGGCCCGCGATGAGCTGGGGGTAGATCTTGTTGACGTAATTCTCTTCGCGCAGCTCCCCGTCCTGGGTGCCCGTCACCGCGGCGTACACGATGATGACGTCCTGCAGCGTCTGCGGCACCGCGTTCTCGAGAATGCGCTTCAAGGTGCCTCTATCCTGGTTGAGCTTCAGATCGTTCATCAGCAGGCGCATCTGCTCGCAGTGCCCGGGGTAGCGGATGGTCTTGTAGTTCATCGATTCGCAGCGCGCGCCGTGCGTCTCGGCGAGCGATCCGAGCCCGCCGGAGGTGTTGAACGCTTCGTAGAGCGTGCCGTCGATCTCGATCTCCTCCATACCCTCGAGCGGAGCCACTTCCACGGTGCGGCCATCGACGATCGCCTGGCAGGGGTTGCCGTACTCGTTGATCAGGCCTTCGGTCGACCAGGTGAGCGAGTACTTGAGCACGTTGTTCGGATGCTGCGGCAGGGCGCCGACCCGCAGCTTCACCGCGCGCAGCTCCTGGAAATGCTCGATGAGCTCCGCCGCGGCGATGCTGATGAAGCCGGGCGCCAGGCCGCACTGCGGCACGAAGGCCTGCGACGCGCCGGTTGCGATGGCGCGGACGGCGCGTGTGACTTCGACGTCCTCGGTGAGATCGAAGTAGTGGACGCCGGCGGTGCGCGCAGCCTCGGCAACCGTGACATTACAATAGAACGGCAGGCTGGAGATGACGGCATCGACCGGATGGCTGGCCAGGTGCTGCTCGAGGGCGCTCCGCTGCTTGGCGTTCAAGGCGTGTGCCGTGAGGCCCGGCGCGCCGTGCGCGCGGACGACCGCTTCCGCGACGGCGCCGTCGACGTCTCCGAGCTGAACCTGGTAGGCGCCCGAGCTGGCGAGCAGTCCGGAGATGAGCGCGCCGATCTTGCCGGCGCCGAGGATGAGTACGCGATGCATTCACTTGCTCCCGAAACATTGCATTATAGCTGGCCAGCAGCACCCCGGTCTGTTCGGGGAAGGCCCGTCGGGGTGGTCATGATAGGATGCTTGCGGTATGCGATCCCCCGAGACAACCTCCTGGCATAGCGCGAGCTGGCAGGCCAAGCCCGCCCAGCAACAGCCCGTCTACGCCGATCCGGCCGCCCTGCAGCGGGTGGTGGCGGAGCTGTCGCGGCTGCCGCCGATCGTGGTGTCCTGGGAGGTCGAGGCGCTGCGCGAGCGCCTGGCCGCGGCGCAGCGGGGGCAGGCCTTCCTGCTGCAGGGGGGCGATTGCGCCGAGACCTTCGCCGATTGCGAGTCCGACACGATCGTCAAGAAGCTGAAGATCCTGCTGCAGATGAGTCTCGTGCTGCTGCACGGCCTGAAGAAGCCCGTCATCCGCGTGGGGCGCATGGCCGGGCAGTATGCCAAGCCGCGCTCGGTGGACACGGAGACCCGTGATGGGGTGACGCTGCCGAGCTTCCGCGGTGACCTCGTCAACCGACCGGAATTCACGGCCGCCGCGCGCGCCGCCGACCCGGACCTGCTGCTGCGGGGCTACGAACGCGCGGCCATCACCCTCAATTTCGTGCGTGCGCTGGTCGATGGCGGCTTCGCCGACCTGCATCACCCGGAGTACTGGGATCTGGGCTTCGTCAAGCACGCGCCGCTCAAGGATGCCTACCAGCGCATCATCCAGTCGATCGGGGATGCGCTCGATTTCTTCGAGGGCATGAGCGGCACCGCCGTCCATGAGGCGACGCTCGTCGATTTCTATGCCAGCCACGAGGGCCTGCACTTGCTCTACGAGCAGGCGCAGACGCGCTTCATCCCGCGGCAGAACCGCTGGTACAACCTGTCGACGCACATGCCCTGGATCGGCATGCGCACTGCGAAGCTCGATGGCGCACACGTCGAGTACTTCCGCGGCATCGCCAACCCCATCGGCGTCAAGGTCGGCACCGCGATGGATGCAGCGTGGCTGCAGGGTTTGGTCACGACGCTGAATCCGCAGAACCAGCCGGGACGCCTCACCCTGATCCATCGCTTCGGCGCGAAGGACATCGCCACTGCCCTGCCGAAGGCCATCGAGGCCGTGCGCGAAACCGGCCAGACCGTGCTCTGGGTATGCGACCCGATGCACGGCAACACGGAGACCAGCACCGGGGGACTGAAGACCCGGCGCTTCGAGAACATTCAGAAAGAGCTCGATATCGCCTTTCGCATTCACGCGGAGATGGGCTCTCATCTCGGCGGCGTGCACATCGAGTTGACCGGCGATGACGTGACGGAATGTACGGGCGGGGCGCGTGGCCTCACGGATGCGGACTTGGCCAGAGCTTATCGCTCGACGGTCGATCCGCGCCTGAATCACGAGCAGGCCCTCGAGCTCGCCATGTTGATCGCGGAGCACGGCGCCCAGACCCGGCGCGCTAGTAGCTTGTAAGGCGCTGGATCCGGCATTGCGCTGCGCAGTCCCTGCTCCGCGCAAGCCCGGGGTGACCGTCCATGGCCACCCGTGCGACGCATGCGTCGCACCCTGTCCGGCCCAGCGCTCCGCCACCTCCGGCGGCGGGGCACATCCCTGTGCCTGACTGTACAATTGCAGGATGCAATACGAGCACATCGTCGTCCCGCCCGAGGGACGCAGGATCACCGTCAATCCCGATAACACCCTGAGCGTTCCTGATAATCCGATCATTCCCTACATCGAGGGGGACGGGATCGGCGTCGACGTGACCCCCGCGATGCTTCGCGTGGTGAATGCCGCGGTCGAGAGGGCCTACGGGGGCAAGCGCCACATCAGCTGGATGGAGGTCTACTCCGGCGAGAAGGCCAACGCCCGCTACGGACAGTGGTTTCCCGAGGAGACGCTGCACGCGCTGCGCGACTTCGTGGTCTCGATCAAGGGGCCGCTCGGCACGCCCGTGGGCGGCGGTATCCGCTCGCTCAACGTGGCGATGCGGCAGAGCCTCGACCTCTATGCCTGCGTGCGCCCGATCCGGTATTTCCCCGGCGTCGCGAGCCCGATGCAGGATGCCAGCCAGACCGACATGGTGATCTTCCGCGAGAACACCGAGGACATCTACGCCGGCATCGAATGGCCCGCCGGCTCGGCCGACGTGCACAAGCTCATCGCCTATCTGCACAAGGAGTTCGGGGTCACGGCTATCCGCTTCCCGGCGAGCTCGGCGATCGGCATCAAGCCGGTGTCGAAGGAGGGCAGCCAGCGCCTGATCCGCAAGGCCATCCAGTACGCCATCGAGAACGATCGCGTCTCGGTGACGCTGGTGCACAAGGGCAACATCATGAAGTTCACGGAGGGCGCCTTCCGCAACTGGGGCTACCAGCTCGCGAAGGAGGAGTTCGGCGCCACGGAGATCGACGGCGGTCCATGGCTCAAATTCCCGAACCCGCTCACCGGCCATGAAATCATCGTCAAGGACGTGATCGCGGACAACTTCCTGCAGCAGGTGCTGCTGCGGCCTGAGGAGTACGATGTCATCGCGACACTCAACCTGAACGGCGATTACGTTTCCGACGCGCTCGCCGCCCAGGTGGGCGGTATCGGCATCGCCCCGGGAGGCAACATCGGCGATGGGCTCGCGGTGTTCGAGGCGACGCATGGCACGGCGCCGGGATTCGCAGGCAAGGACCGCGTCAACCCGGGCTCGCTCATCCTCTCCGCGGAAATGATGGTGCGTTATCTCGGATGGAAGGAGGCCGCCGACCTCATCATCAAGGGCGTCACCAACACGATCGCCAACAAGGAGCTCACCTATGACCTCGCACGGCTGCGGGAGGCCATCAAGGCGCCAAAGCGCGAGCTCGCCGCGCGCAAGAGCGTCGAGGAGGACCTGCAGCGCCTCATCCCGGGCGCGAAGCTCATGAGCTGCTCCGGGTTCGCGACGGCGATCATCCGCCACATGGACGACTAAATTGCTGGGAGCAATTTGCAACGTCGCGCGCGGAGCGCGCGGCGGCCCGAAGGGCGAGGCGCAGGATGGCGCCGAGTACCGGCATTAAGCAGTTACGGAGTAACGAGGGGCGCCGGCCGGTTCTGCCGGTCAAGCGGAGTGGGTCATACGATCCCGGCTGCACCCGCTGTCCCCGGCTCGCGGAGTTCCTGGCCGAGGTCCACGGCCGCTACCCGGATTACTGGGCGCGGCCCGTGCCCTCGTTCGGCGCCGCTGACCCGCGCATCGTCATCGTAGGGCTTGCGCCCGGCCTGCACGGGGCGAATCGGACCGGGCGACCGTTCACCGGCGACTATGCGGGCGAATTGCTCTACCGCACGCTGTACGAGGCCGGGCTTGCCACCGGCCCGGAGTCGGTCTCGGCCGACGACGGGCTCGAGCTGCGGCAGGCGCGCGTCGTCAATTCCGTCAAATGCGTCCCGCCCGGCAACAAGCCGCTGCCCGATGAGATCCGCAGCTGCAACGCGTACCTGAAGGTCGAGCTCGCCTCCCTCGAGCGCGCCCGGGTCGTGCTGGCGCTCGGCAGGGTGGCGCACGATGCCTTTCTCATGGCGAGCGGGCTCAAGCGCAGCCGATTTCCCTTCGGCCACGGCAGCGAGCACCGGCTCGAGGAGACGCGCTACCTCATCGACTCGTATCATTGCAGCCGCTACAACACCTCGACCGGGGTGCTCACCGAGCCGATGTTCAGAAAGGTCGTGGCGCGCGCCTGCGCGCTCGGTGGTTTATCGCAATTGAGATGAGCTCGACTGGATTCGATCACAAGGCATTCACGGCGGCGCTGCCGCGCCGGCCCGGCGTGTATCGCATGTTCGACGCCGGGCACGAGCTGCTCTACGTCGGCAAGGCGAGAAGCCTCAAGGACCGGGTGAGCACCTATTTCGCGGCGAGCAACGTCAACCCGAAGGTGCAGGCGCTGGTGCAGCAGATCGCCGACATCGAGGTCACGGTCACCAACTCCGAGACCGAGGCGCTGCTCCTCGAGTACAACCTCATCAAGGCGCACAAGCCGCGCTTCAACATCGTGCTGCGCGACGACAAGAGCTTTCCGTACGTGCAGCTCTGCGCCGATCACGAGTTTCCGCGGCTCGCCTTCTATCGCGGCTCGCGCAGCGCCCCGGGACGCTACTTCGGGCCTTTCCCGACCGCCTGGGCCGTGCGCGACACGCTCAATCAGCTGCAGAAGCTCTTTCGGATACGCAACTGCCGCGACAGCTTCTTCGCCAATCGCAGCCGCCCCTGCCTGCAGCACCAGATCGGCCGCTGCACGGCGCCTTGCGTCGGACTGATAAGTCGTGAGGCGTATGCGCAGGACGTTGAATCGGCCGTCAAGGTGCTCGAGGGTCGCAGCGATGAGGTGAACGCGACGCTGCAGGCGCGCATGGAGGAGGCCGCCGGTCGGCTGGAGTTCGAGCGGGCGGCGCAGATCCGGGATCAGCTCGGGGCGTTGAAGCATATTCAGGCGCAGCAGATCGTCACAGCAGAAGGCGAGCGCGACGTCGACGTCTTCGCCATCGTCGGGGAGCCCGGCGAGTACGCGATAAGCGTGATGCTGGTGCGAGGCGGGCGCAATCTCGGCACCACGAGTTATTTTCCCCGCGCGGTGCTTGCGGAGCCTGAGGAGGCGCTCTCTTCGTTCATGATGCAGTACTACGCCGCGCAGGAGCCGCCTCCCGAAGTGCTGGTTGGCCAGAAGCTCGAGGACACGGAGTCGCTGAGCCAGGCGCTGACGTCGCGAACGTCGCACGGCGTGCACGTGCGCCGTCCGTCGCGAGGCCTCGGCGCCCGCTGGGCTGAGCTGACGCGCGATAACGCCGAGCAGTCGCTGCGAATGCGCCTCGCGCAGAAGCAGGGGCTCGATGAGATGCTGGCGGCCCTCGCAACGGAGCTCGAGCTGCCCGAAGCGCCGCAGCGCATCGAATGCTTCGATATCAGCCACACGGGCGGGGAGGGCACGGTGGCTTCGTGCGTGGTCTTCGGCCCGGAAGGGCCGCTGAAGAAGGAATACCGCCGCTTCAACATCACGGGCGTGACGCCGGGCGACGACTACGGTGCGCTGCGTCAGGCGCTGGAGCGGCGTTACGCGCGCGTGCGGGACGGGGAGATTCCGGCGCCTGATCTGCTCCTGATCGACGGCGGTCTCGGCCAGATCGCTGCAGTTCACGACGTTCTGGCGGCCCTCGGCTTCGGCGACGTCATGCTGGTCGGGGTCGCCAAGGGCCCGGACCGCCGGCCGGGCCAGGAGCGGCTCTTCGTCTACGGCGCCGCCGCGCCTCGCATGCCGGAAGCGCATTCGCCCGCCTCGCGGCTCGTGCAGCGCATTCGCGACGAGGCACACCGTTTTGCGATCACGGGGCACCGGCGCAGGCGCGCGCGCCGCTACAATGAGTCCGTGCTGGAGGCCGTGCCGGGCCTGGGCCCCGCCAAGCGACGCGCGCTGCTCACTCATTTCGGCGGCCTCCAGGGAGTGATGCGCGCGGGAGTCGCGGATCTGACTGAAGTGGCCGGAATCGGAGCGGCACTGGCGCGCACACTGTATGACCACCTCCACCCCGGCTCTTGAACGCGCAATGCTCTGGAACGTGCCGAACACGCTGACGTGGCTGCGGATCGCCGCGATCCCGCTCATCGTCCTGCTCTTCTACATGCCGTACCACTGGTCGGATCCGGCGGCGGGGCTCGTATTCGTCGCGGCGGGTATCACGGACTCGCTCGACGGCTACTTCGCGCGCCGTCTGGGGCAGACCTCGCGCCTCGGCGCGTTCCTCGATCCGGTGGCCGACAAGCTGGTCGTGGCGGTGGCGCTCGTCCTCCTCATCAGCAAAGACACCAGAGCCCTGATCGTGCTCACCGCCGCGGTCATCATCGGCCGCGAGATCACGATCTCGGCACTGCGGGAATGGATGGCGGAGATCGGGGCGCGACGCAAGGTGGCCGTCTCGCAGCTCGGCAAGATCAAGACGGTCCTGCAGATCGTGGGGCTCTCGATGATGCTCTACCGAATGCCGCTCCTCGGCATTCCCCTCTATCGCCTGGGCGTCATCCTCACGGAGCTGGCTGCCGCGGCGACCCTGGTGTCGATGGTCGCCTATCTGCGGGCGGCGTGGCCGGAGCTGAGACGCTGAGCGCCGGTTTCCTTGACTTCGCGGGCCCGGCACTTAAAATCCCGTCCCTCTCTCGGGACGCGGGAATAGCTCAGTTGGTAGAGCGCAACCTTGCCAAGGTTGAGGTCGCGAGTTCGAGCCTCGTTTCCCGCTCCAATAAAATCAGAAAATTGTGACTAACTAGCTGATTTCGTACGGAAATCCGCGCGGAGCCTCTTCTGCCGGACGACGCCCGAGCCGCGACGAGGAACCTAGCCCATGACACGCTGCCAGACCACCGCCCTTGCGGTCATCGCCGCCTGTACGCTCGGCGCCATCTGTCCGATCGCCGCCGCGACGCCGCCGGTGACCCCCGACATGGTCCAGACCGGGACGGATATTCCCCGGCACTGGAAGCAGCCGCAGGGCAATTTCGACTACACCCGCACTGAAGTCATGATCCCGATGCGCGACGGCGTCAAGCTTCACACTGTGATCATGGCGCCGAAGGGTGCGAAGAGCCTGCCAATGCTGCTCGAGCGCACCCCCTACGATGCCAACTTCTTTTCCGATACCGACAGTCCGCACATGCATGACGCCGTCTGGTCGGGCGACCGCGACTGGGCCAATGGCCATTACATCCTGGTCTGGCAGGACGTTCGCGGCAAATACGGCTCGAAAGGCGACTATGTCATGACCCGGCCGCCGCGCGGGCCGCTCAACCCTACCAAGACCGACGACACCACCGACGCCTGGGACACGGTTGATTGGCTGGTGAAGCATGTGCATGGGACGAACGGCAACGTCGGCCTCATCGGCTCCTCCTACGACGGCTGGACCGTCGTCATGGCGCTGCTCGACCCGCACCCGGCGGTCAAGGCGGCGGCGCCGGAGAGCCCGATGATCGACGGTTGGATGGGCGACGACTGGTATCACTACGGCGCCTTCCGCGAGATCAATCTCGACTATTTCATCGGCCAGACCAGCAAGACCGGCAAGGGCCAGGACATCCCGCGCTGGGCCTATGACGACTACGAGAATTACCTCATGGCCGGCAGTGCGGGCGCGCTTGCGCAGAGCGCCGGCTTCGACCAACTGCCCTGGTGGAAGCGCTTCGCCGCCCATCCCGCCTATGACGTGTTCTGGCAGGACCAGGCGCTCGACAAGCTGGTCGCGGCTCACCCATCCAACGTCCCGACCATCTGGCTGCAGGGCTTCTGGGACCAGGAGGACATCTACGGCGCCGTCCACAGCTGGGAAGCGCTCAAGGCCGCCGGGCACGAAGCCAACAACTATCTCGTCATCGGTCCCTGGCGGCACAGCCAGATCAACGGTGACGGCTGGAACCTGGGACCCCTCAAGTGGAATGGCGACACCACCGCCGATTTTCGCCAACATGTCCTCATTCCATTTTTCGACAGGTATCTTCAGGACAACCACCCGGCGATGGCCATGCCGCAGGTGATGGTTTTCAATCCGGCCGAAAAGGAATGGGGCAAGTTCGCCGACTGGCCGGGCGCGAGCCAGCTGACGCCCATCTATCTGCAGAGCGATTTCGGCCTTGCCTTCCACCAGGCCGCGCCGGGCGGGGAGAGCTACGTCTCCGATCCGGCCAAGCCGGTATCCTACATACAGCGGCCGATTCCCCAGCAAAACGAGGACGCCTGGCGAACGTGGCTGGTACAGGACCAGCGCTTCGTATCCAACCGCACCGACGTACTGAGCTACGAAACGCCCGTACTCGATCATGAAGTCCAGCTCGAAGGCGCGCCGGTCGCCGACATTTTCGCCAAGACCACCGGGACGGATGGCGACTTCGTCGTCAAGCTGATCGACGTCTATCCACCGACCTATCCCGAGCAGCCGGAAATGGGCGGCTATGAGCTACCCATCGCGCTCGATATCTTCCGCGGCCGCTACCGCAAGAGCTTCTCGGACCCCTCGCCGATTCCCGCCGGGCAAGTGCAGGAATATAAGTTTCGTCTGCCGACGGTGAACTACACCTTCGAGCCGGGTCACCGGATCATGGTGCAGATCCAGTCCTCGCTCTTCCCGGTCTACGACCGCAATCCGCAGACCTACGTGCCCAACATCCTGTTCGCCAAGCCGTCGGCCTTCCACAAGGCGACGGTGACCATCATGCACGGTCCTGATGCGCCCAGCGCGGTGCTGCTACCCGTGGTGGGTAAGGGCGCGGCGAAGGACTGAATTCTACTCAGCCGGCGGTTCGCGCCAGCACGGGATCCTGGCGATACAGGCTGGGGAACAGCCGCTTCAGGGCAGCGACCTTGGGCAGGTCGTTGAAGTAAATGTACGGGACGTCCGGGTGCAGCGTCAGAAAATTCTGGTGATAGCTCTCGGCCGGATAGAAACCCTTGAAGGTCTCGATGTCCGTGACGATGGGCGCCGGGAACACCCGGGCGCGGTTCAACTGAGCGATATAGGCCTGCGCCACCGTACGCTGGGCGGCATCCAACGGAAACAGCGCCGAGCGGTACTGTGTGCCCTCATCCGGCCCCTGGTAGTTGAGCTCGGTCGGATTCTGGACAACCGAGAAAAAGATCTGCAGCAGATGCCCGTAGCTCACCTGGGCAGGGTCGAAGGTGACGCGCACGGACTCCGCGTGCCCGGTCTCGCCGGTGCTGACCGTCTCGTATTGCGCCGTGGCTGCCGAGCCGCCCGAATAGCCCGATACCGCCTGCTGCACCCCGCGTACGTGCTCGAAGACGCCCTGCACGCCCCAGAAACAACCTCCGGCAAACACCGCCGTTTCGCTGTGTGCTCCGGTCGCGGGCTCATCCTGCGTGGGCGCGGGAATCTCGACCGCGGGTTCGGCCGAATGCGCTCGGTGCTGCCACGCGAGCGACCCGATCGCAAACAGCGAGACCAGGGCAACTATGTGAGTCCATGACGCACGCTCTTTCATATTCCACCTCTCGCGGATCAGCCAAATGTGAACGAATACGCCTGTACGCCGGGATCGAGAAACTCGATCCCGAGCGTGCGGTCCGTGACGGACCCCTTCTGTCGCGCGATCAGCAACACGAGCGCGTTCCCTTCAAGCCGGGCCCGGCTTGAACGTCATGGCGACGCCATTCATGCAGTAGCGCAGGCCGGTCGGTGGCGGGCCGTCGTCGAATACATGGCCGAGATGCCCGCCGCAGCGGCTGCAGTGCACCTCCGTGCGCAGCATGGCGAACGACCAGTCCTTCTGGGTGGAGACCGCATGCGGCAGCGGTGCCCAGAAGCTCGGCCAGCCGGTGTGGCTGTCGAACTTGGTGCGGGACGAATAGAGGTCCTGACCGCATCCGGCACAAGCGAAGATGCCGGAGCGGTGCTCCGCGTTGAGGGGACTGCTGTACGGACGCTCCGTGTCCGCCTGGCGCAGCACGGCGTACTGGTCGGGCGTCAGGAGCTGCCGCCACTCGGCATCGGTATGAGTGACTGGGTAGGAGCCTTTGGCGGCGGCGGCGGCGGCGAAGGACAGCACGCGCTGGCGCGCGGCGACGAGCACGGTCAGGCCGGTGGTGGCCGAAAGCAGGAATCGTCTACGACTTGGCATGGCGGGCTCCTGACGCATCCCCCGGGGGCGATGCTGTATCGACGATGGGCGCAATGCTGCTACGGACCGGGTTGCCGAGTCCTCACGGAAAGTTAAACGTTTCGTGATAACTCATCCGACGGCTTCGCCTATCATGACGCGCGCTTGCCTCGTGGCGACCTCGTGGACCAGCAGAAACGCATCCTGATCATCGAAGACGACGTCGACATCGCGGACATGCTGGGCGTGCATCTGCGGGAAGAGCGCTTCGAGATCGTCCACTGTGCCCGCGGCGATGACGGCCTGCGCCGGCTCGAGCAAGAGCCCTGGGACGCGCTGATCCTCGATCTCATGCTGCCCGGCGTCGACGGCCTGGAGATCTGCCGCCGCGCCCGCGCGATGCCGCGCTACACGCCCATCGTCATCATCAGCGCGCGCTCGACCGAGACTCACCGCATCGTCGGCCTGGAGCTCGGAGCCGACGACTATCTGGCGAAGCCGTTCTCGGTGCTGGAGCTGGTCGCGCGCGTGAAGGCGCTGCTGCGCCGCGTCGATGCGCTGGCGAAAGGCGGCCAGGGCCAGGCCGATGCGAGCCTGCGTCGGGGCAGGCTGCTCATCGACCCGATCGCCCGCACCGCCTCGCTCGCGGGCGCGCCTCTCGATCTGACGCCGCGGGAATTCGACCTGCTGCATTTCTTCGCGCGCCACCCGGGCAAGGTGTTCTCGCGGATGGGTCTGCTCGATGCGGTTTGGGGCTACAACCACGAGGGCTACGAACATACGGTCAACACTCACATCAACCGGCTGCGCGCCAAGATCGAGGCCGACCCGGCCGAGCCTGTTTGTATTGTCACCGTGTGGGGGCAGGGATACAAGTTCCTGCCACCGGGGGAGGGAGCGTGAGCCTGACGCTCACGCAACGCCTGTCGCTCGTCTTCGCGCTCCTGCTGCTCGCCTGCTGCGGCGCCTCGGCCTGGCTCCAGGTGCGCTCGAGCCACCTGCGCGAAGAGGAGGTGACCCAGCGCCTCTCGCGCGGGCTCGCGGCGCACATCGCGCAGCGAACGGAGCTGATGGATGCCGGCGAGCTGAGGCCCGATGCGGTGCGGCGGCTTTTCGGACAGCTGATGGTGGTCAACCCGAGCGTCGAAGTCTATCTGCTCGATGCCAATGGCTACATCACCGGGGACGATGCGCCGCCGGGGCACGTCAAGCGCGCCCACGTCGATCTCGCTCCGGTGCGGCGTTTTCTCGCCGGAGGGTCTTTACCGATCCTCGGCGACGACCCGCGCAGCATCAATGGGCTCAAGGTGTTCAGCGCGGCCCCACTCTCCGGCGCCAACGGCGCGGTGGCCGGCTATATCTACGTGATCCTGCTCGGCGAGACCCGCGATGCGCTGGCCGCACGGGCCGCCGCAAGCGCGACATTGCGCAATGCGCTGCGCTCCATGGCGATAGTCGCCGTGCTGGGCATCGCCGCCGGCCTGATCGCTTTCGGCTGGATCACCCGCCCGCTGCGCCGTCTGACCGCGGCTTTGAGCGACTTCGATCCCGGCACCAACTCGAGGCCGCTGCCCGCATTCGCCCGGGAGGCAGCCGCGCCGCACCGGAACTCGAACGATGAGATCGCAGTCCTCGAGAAGGCATTCGCGCAGATGGCAGCGCGGATAGGCGAGCAATTGAGCGCGCTGGCGCACAGCGACCAGGTGCGACGCGAGCTGATGACCAACATCTCGCACGATCTGCGCACGCCTCTCACGTCATTGCATGGTTATCTCGAGCTCCTCGCGCTGAAGGGCGATGCGCTGAGCGAGAGCGAGCGCCGCCGCTATCTCGGCACCGCGCTCGCGCAGAGCGACAAGGTCGGCAAGCTCGCGCAGTCACTCTTCGAGCTGGCCCGTCTCGAGTACGGGATCGTCGCGCCGCAGTGGGAGGACTTCTCGCTCGCCGACCTGGTCCAGGACGTGTTTCAAAAATTCGAGCTGGCGGCGCGCGGCAAGTCGATCGCGCTCGAAGCGAGCATACCGCCCCGACTGCCCAATGTGCATGCGGACCTCGCCATGATGGAGCGGGTGCTGACCAACCTGATCGACAATGCCATCCGGCATACCCCCGAAGGCGGCACGGTGCGCGTCGAGCTGCAACCGCGAGACGGCAAGGTTGCGGTGATCGTCGGCGACAGCGGGCCGGGTATTGCGGCCGAGCTGCGCGCGGGGCTGTTCCAGCGTGCGCTCAGGGTCGGCGATGCGCATCGCGGCGGCCTTGGCCTGCTGATCGTGCAGCGCATGCTGCAGCTGCAGCGCAGCGACATCAGGCTGCTCGACCGGGACGGCACGGGCGCGGTGTTCGAATTCCTGCTCGAACCCGCGCCCTGAGCGCACCGGCAGTCGACCCCGAGCCATGAAGCGAGACGACACTGCGACTCAGGTACAGGGATGTACCCGGCCGCCGCAGGTGGCGGACGTTGAGCCAAAAACC
>Ga0335073_10007442_pt1 | contig 15359 bp, 13 predicted proteins | sample Lox_Sample_22_FD_207093 | JGI IMG/M metagenome (GOLD analysis project Ga0335073, IMG submission 207093) | Soil microbial communities from Loxahatchee National Wildlife Refuge, Florida, United States - Lox_Sample_2.2 | ecosystem: Environmental > Terrestrial > Soil > Wetlands | place: USA... | reverse complement strand
TAATTTTAGTTGGGCGGCAATCAGCTGGTCCTGCAGCAACTCGCTCAACGGATCCACGCCCGCGTCGGTCCGCTGGTGTTCGATCTCTACGAGCCGGACTGCGTAACTTTCCTGCTGCCGTGTGGCGTCCAGCTCGGAGTCCACCGTATCCAGTTCCACATAGGCGAGGGATGTGTCGAGCGCGACCTGTTCACGGGCCTCTTTCTGGTTGAGCAGTGCGGCCTGCACGCCCCGGCGCGCTGCCTGCATGTAGCGAATCTGCGGAATGCTGAAGACCATGGACTGCACAGTGGCGTCCCAAATTGTCGGCAGGTTGCCGGTAAATCCAATTTCCGGAAAAGCGGGAAGCCCCGAACCGAACGTAATGGATGGGACAAAGGCGTCGCGAGTCTCAGACAGTGAGGCCCGTGCTTTGGCTACATCGGCGCCGGCTAGTCGGACCGTGCTGCTGTTCTGTTGCGCCAGCTCGACCGCCGTGCGCAGCGACACCTGCGCCGGCGCATGAGCAGTGGCGGCCAGCACCAGCGCGGTCACAAAGTACGCACGGACGCAGCGCGGATTGTCTTGTGCCCTCAAATGCATTCTTCCCGTCAACGCTGTGCTTCCTGCGGCGCATACTCGTGGGCCATCGCGTAGCCCGCCGCCTGCTCGCGCGCGCCGCCAGTTTTGTCGCCCAACTGCTCCAGGACCTTTGCCAGCCGATGATGCGCGACGAAAGCCGGAGCCTCCTCGGTGATCGCGGAACCGGTCAGATAGTCTTCGAGCATCTTTGCGGCCAATTGAGGATTCTGTCGCGCCCGGATCAGCACGCCCGCTCCGTCATACAGCGGCACACCAGCGGTTCTGTCGCGCGCAGCCGCAGCAATACAGTTGTGGAGCGCCTCATCCATCTCCTGCCAGCGCCCGCTCCGTTCGTAGAACGAAGCCAGCACGGTCCACTGGAATGCGGGATGCGCGCTGACAGCGATTGCCTGCTTCAACTCCCGCTCCGCTGTTTCGTAATCCTTGCGTTCCACGGCGATTCCCGCCCGCAACTGATGAGCGCGCGCCGGGTCCACCTCATCCAGCTGTGCGGCGACGCGCTGGGCCTTGTCCAACCCGCCACCCACGATCCCCGGCGCCTCCTGGTAAAACTCGCCCAGGTCTGACAGCGCCTCTGCGTTCCGCGGGTTTAGCCTCACCGCGTTTTCAAACTCGATACGCACTCGCTTGCCGAGCGAGAAGGCATCCAAAAACGAAGCCTGATCGGCTTTTTCGCCCAACGCCCGCCCCAGCCACATGTGATAGTTCGAGTTCCCCTGGTCCAGTTCCACCGCGTGCCGGCAGGCGTCTGCCGCGGCATCCCACTTCTGCAGCGTGAAGTACACACGGCACTCCAGGTTCTGCGCCTCCGCATCGTTCGCGCCCCCCTGCGGAAGCGACCTGGCGAGCTGTAACGCGCGGTCCGCTTCGCCGGCCTGCAGGGCCGCGTTGATCTGTGCAAGGGCCGTTTTCGGAGCCTGCGCCGTACCGGCCACCGAGAGTGCTGCTCCCAGAAATGCTGCCGGAAGATGCAGCGTCTCAAGAGAAAGCCGCATCACCGCACAACCTTGATGGGAACACCCTCTTGCAATTGCTGTCCGTTCATTGAGCCGGTGGCCACCCAGTCGCCCTCTTTGAGCCCGGAGAGAATCGCCTCACGGGTCAGGTTGAAGACGCCCGTCGTAACCGGCGTGCGCACCAGCTGGTCTCCCGAGATCCTGTACACGTACGGCTTGCCGTTCTCGAAGTGCAGCGCCTCGCGCGGCACGCTCAGCGCATCAGGCGCCGTGGCGGTCGTCACCGTCACATTCACGTTTGTGTCCGGCAGCAGTCCGGAATCGGCATCGTCAATCTGCACCAGCACCTCGCCAACGGTGCGTGTGGCGTACGTTACCACTGTGACCGGCAGCCGCACGATGTGTCCGTGCCATTCCTGGCCTGGCTTTGCATCCCATTTGATCGTGATCTTCTGCCCAACGGCCAGCCTGCCCAGGTCTGGCTCGTCAAAATACGCGCGCACCCGTTCGCGTTTCAAGTCTCCCATCTGCAGCAGGAGTTTGCCGGCCTCGGCAAAACTGGTTGGCGTGGCGTCCATGCTGTAAACGGTGCCCGCGACTGGGGCGTGAATCTGGGTCTGCGCCTCGATTTGCCGCGCCGCGGCCAGGTTGGCCTCCGCCTCGGCAAGTGCGGACTGCGAGCGGGCCACTTCGCCGGGAGAATACCGGTGCGTCGAGCTCTGCTGCGAGGCATTCAGGCTGGCATTGGCGCTTTCCAGTTGCTGTCGCGCCGCGGCCACTTCGCCCGACGACGCTGCCCCGGATGCGGCCAGCTTTGTCAGCGCCTCCAGATTGTGTTGCGCCTGGTCTCGCGTCAACTGCGCCCGGTTGATTTCTGCCTGCGTCGCCAGGCGTTCTTCCTGGGTTCCGTTGTGGAGGGTGGCGTCGAGCAGGGCCTGCGCGGTCTTCACACCATTCTCTGCCGCGGCTACCTTCGCCCGGGCATCCATGTCGTCCAGCACGATCATGAGCTTGCCGGCCGGAACATGGTCTCCCGTCTGCACAAAGACCTTTTTCACGGTAGTTGCAATGGGGCTGTAAAACTGGTAGTTAGCCTCCGGCTCGACCTCGACCTTGCCGTTGGTGCTCACTGTGCTCAGCAGCACCTCATGCTCCGCCTGAGCCGCGCGTACGGGCAGCCGGTCGCGCAAGAGGGACCGCGCCATGAAAAAGACTGCGATCACAACAACTGCCGCACCCACCCAAAGCCAGCGCCGGCCCAACTGCTTTCGTTCCTCTGCCATTCGTATAACCAAGGTCAGTATATAAGACTCAAAAACAGGGCCTTAAGAAGCGAAAAAACAGATGGGCTCAGAAGGTGCAACACCTCATTGAGGCAAAGCATTGCCCACCGTCATGCGGCAGTCCGCAATCCAAGCCGGCTGGCGGGGAGCCGCACCACAGCATCGATGCGAAGCGGTCAAGCCGGCCCGGCACCGAATTTTTTGGCCAGTACAATAGGACTATGGCAACACAAACCCCCCGCTACACCGACGAGCACGCGAAAGCCGGCCTCGACTTCGAGTTTCCGGCCATCGAAACCTGGCAGAACCAGTTTCCCGGCTACGAGATCATCATTGATGATCCTGAACTCACCTCCGTCTGCCCCAAGACCGGCCTGCCTGATTTTGGAACCCTGACTATCCGCTACATGCCCCGCGAACGGTGTCTCGAACTGAAGTCGCTCAAGGAATATCTCTTCAGCTACCGCAATCTAGGCATCTTTCAGGAGAACATCGTCAATCAGGTTCTGGAAGACGTGGTCAAAGCTACCGATCCGGTGTGGGCGGTGGTGCGCGGCGAGTTCCGGCCCCGCGGCGGCATCGGCACGACGGTGGAAGCGCGCTGGCCGCGGCCGAAAGAGTGATGAGTTGAAGAGCGCTTGAACGAATCCTTTCTTCGTGATAACTGTGGATTCTCGCGGGAGTTGAGAGCCCTTGCCGACAACGACTCCATCCGTGCGCGCTCGCATTAGCCCTGCTCTGGGCACAGTGTCGCTGCTGCTCGGGCTCAATCTGCTGAACTACATCGACCGCTACATTCTGCCCGGCGCGCAGCCGCTTATCCAGCGCGAGTTCCACGCCACTGACCAGCAGATGGGCGCGCTTACCACAGCGCTGTTTTTCTTCTACATGTTTGCCGCGCCTGCCAGCGGCTGGCTTGGCGACCGCTTTTCGCGCAAGCCGCTCATCATTGGCGGCGCCGTGCTCTGGAGCCTGGCCACGCTCGGCACCGCGTGGGTGCATGACTACTGGACGCTCTACATTCGCCATGCGTTGGTGGGCGTGGGCGAAGCTACATTCGGCATTTTTGCGCCGGCGGTGCTGGCCGACCTGTATCCCGAGCGCGACCGCAACCGTATTCTCTCCACGTTCTATGTCGCCATACCGGTGGGTGCTGCCTTGGGCTACCTGGCAGGAGGAGAGCTAGGCTCGCTGTGGGGATGGCGCGCGCCCTTCTTTCTCTGCGCGATACCCGGACTGCTGATCGCGGCGCTCTACGCGGTGCTCGGCCGTGAGCCGGAACGCGGATCGACCGACCACATCGCACCCACGCTTGACCGTACCACGTTTCTTGGTCTCTTCCGCAATCCAGCGTTTCTCACGGGCACCTTCGGCCTGGCGATGCTTACCTTCGCCATGGGCGGCATCTCTGCCTGGGTGCCTACGTTCCTGCATCGCTTCAATGGCCTCTCAGTTGCCAATGCCAGCCTCACGGTAAGCGCCATTACGGTGGTCGACGGGATCGTGGGGACGATCCTTGGCGGCTGGATCGCGCAACGCTGGCTGCGCACCAATCATCGCGCGCTCTACCTGGTCTCGTTCTGGAGCGTCGCGCTCACGCTGCCCTTCGGGCTGCTGCTGTGCTTCGGGCCGCGCACCACGACGATTCCCGCGCTCTTCCTCGCCGAGTTCTTCCTCTTCCTCAACACCGGCCCGCTCAACGCCGCCATCGTGAACTCCGTCAACGGGCCAGTCCGCGCAACGGCCATCTCGATGAACCTGTTCTGCATTCATGCCTTCGGCGACACCTTCTCGCCGCAGATCATCGGAGCCATCTCTGACCGCTCAAACCTCAGCATCGGCCTGGGCGCAACGCTGATCTTCCTCGTGATCTCGTGCGCGATCCTGCTCGCAGGAGCGCGATTTGCGCCGGAGCTGGGCGAAAGCAGCGAGTTGCGTTGAGATTCGTGCTTTCCCACTTTAGCCGATGTGCAAAGAACGCACATCGCCGAAGGTGGGGGCACCCATTTTCGTGTTGCTACTTGCGTTGTGTCGGCTCCTGATCCCGCGTATTCATGAAGGCGCGGCGACCGCCCTGGCCACGAAGATTGGGATCGCTGGCTGGCGGACGATTCGCTTCGGCATCGAATCCGCGTGCGAGCAGCGGATTGGGTCTGAACTTCGGCGGGCCTCCGTTGAATTGCCGCGCGTGGCTCAGCACCATCCCTGCGCGACCGTGCATCGGCTGCACGATGCCGCGGATCTGCACATTCATGTCGCGATATCTGGTCAGCTCGCCCACGGTGCCGCGGTCTTCGGTGAGGCTCACGATGGTGAAGCGGCACTTCTCATCGGGTGTTTCCGGCGAGCATACGTCGAGAAATCGCGTGCCGTCAGGAAGCTGCACCACGTCGTAGATGTGCGCCGAGATGCAGATGTCTTTGTTGAGCATCTTAGCGGCTTGTTCGGCGGGCACGCAGGTCTTGGGCGTGCCTGCGAAAGACGCGAGCGGAATCCACGCAGCCAGAGACGCGAGCGCGGTGAGCGGGCCCAGAGACATCGAAATCTCCTGAGAAAATTGCAGCCAGCTTATCGCGAACCGAAGTGGATTGAAAAGGAAGAACGACGCCCAGGAGCCTTGAGGTCCTGATTCCAGTTCCCTAATCGCTATTCCCTGTCTTTATCGAGCGCCGACCAGCTCTTCGCTCTTGGCCTTCTGCCCGTAGTGGCTTTTCACGTAAGTATCGAGAATCTGCTTGAACTCGGCGACTATGCTGTCGCCGCGCAGGGTGGTCGAGAGCTTGCCGTCGATGTAGACCGGCGCAACGGGATCCTCAAAGGTGCCGGGGAGGCTGATGCCGAGGTTGGCGTGCTTCGACTCCCCGGGGCCATTCACCACGCAGCCCATCACCGCGAGCTTGAGCTCCTCGACGCCGGGGTACCGCGTGCGCCACTCGGGCATGGAGGTGCGCAGGTAGGTCTGGATCTGCTCGGCGAGTTCCTGGAAGTAGGTGCTGGTGGTGCGGCCGCAGCCGGGGCAGCTGGTCACCTGCGGCATGAAGCTGCGGATGGAGAGCGATTGCAGAATCTGCTGCGCGGCCTGCACCTCTTCGGTGCGGTCGCCGCCGGGCTTGGGCGTAAGGCTGACGCGGATCGTGTCGCCGATGCCCGCAAGCAGCAGCGGTGCAAGGCCGGCTGTCGAGGCGATCACGCCCTTGGTGCCCATGCCGGCTTCGGTAAGGCCGAGGTGCAGAGGATAATCGCAGCGCGCGGCGAGGTTCGTGTACACATCGATCAGGTCGCGCACGCCGCTGACCTTGGCCGAAAGGATGATCATGTCGTGGCCCAGGCCGTAGCGCTCGGCGGCCTTCGCCGAGTCTAGGGCGCTTACCACCATGGCTTCCATCATCACGTCGCGCGCCGGCAGCGGCTCGGGTTTCTTGCTGTTCTCGTCCATCATGCGCGTCAGCAGCGCCTGGTCGAGCGAGCCCCAGTTCACGCCGATGCGGACAGGCTTGTGGTTCTCGACGGCGCACTCGACCATGGTGCGGAAGTTGTCGTCATTCTTACGTCCGACAGAGACGTTGCCGGGATTGATGCGGTACTTGGCGAGCGCCTGCGCCGTAGCGGGATACTTCTTGAGCAGGATGTGGCCGTTGTAGTGGAAGTCGCCGATGATCGGCACGCGGATGCCGCGCTTGTCGAGTCCTTCGACGATATGCGGAACGGCCGCCGCGGCTTCCTCGTTGTTGACGGTAACGCGCACGAGCTCGGAGCCGGAGAGCGCGAGGGCCGCGACCTGCTCGATGGTGCCTTGAATGTCTGCCGTGTCAGTGTTGGTCATCGACTGCACGACGACAGGAACTTCCCAGCCTACGCGAACCTGGCCGATCTTGACTGTCGGGGTTTTCCTGCGCTGTATCTCCGCCATAGTTCTAGTTTACCTGCAGACAGGCTCGGCGTGATGGCGAGTTCGGTGCCCGTTTCTGCGCGAAGACGCGCAAAAAGGGCTCAAGAATGGAGCGCAATGTGTACTACTTTATTAATAAGTAACATTTTCAACATATTGATTTAGTGGAAGTTATGTCCTTCGCGCGGCTTTGGCGCTGGCGTTTTTGGCTCCCGGGGGGTGGGAGCGGTCCGGATTTGTGGTCGGGTCTTGCTCGGTCTAGAGCGGCCACGCATATATTGTGCGGGAAACGGTGGGCATTTTGCGCAAGGTGCATGGCTCGCGCCGGCCCTTCGGGACGGCGGCGTTGGGGCTGCGATGCCCCAGGGCTATTTTTCTTCTCTCCCTGACGGGAGAGCGTGGTTGTGGCTTGGAGTCGGTCAGTATTCTCAGGTTGTGGAATTCAGGTCTGAGGTACCCGCCGTTTTGCCAGCCAAGATGAAATCGAAGGCTCCTGTTGCAAGGAAGGCTTTTCTTGCCTCTCGATTGAGAGTAGCCTTTCAACCAAACAACCGGCACGGAGCGAACCAGGAATCAAGTTGCAATGGTTCCGCAGCAACCGGAGGCGCTTGCTCGCCATGAGCCGATATTGGTGCGGCTGAAGTTGTGCCTATTAAAGCGGAATCGCACCGTGGCCTAGAATTCAGATAGATCTTGAGTGCAGGGACAGGGCCATGGGCAAACAGTTTCCGGCGATGGAGCAGGTTCATCGCCAGTTCATTGAGAAGCAGAGGATTTTCTTTACGGCTTCAGCGACGGCAGGGAGCCGAGTGAATGTGTCGCCGAAAGATGCAGCTGCACTGCGAATTGTGAATGAGAACGCCGTCGCGTATCTCGATCAGACGGGGAGCGGGAGCGAGACGGCGGCACATCTGAAGGCCGATGGGCGACTGACGCTGATGTTTTGCGCGTTTGAGGGACCACCGGTGATTCTGCGGCTGTATGGCAGAGGGAAGTCGCTTGTGCGTGGAACGGTGGAATATCGCGAGTTGCTGGAAGGCCTTTTCGACAATGAGGAGCGGCCCGGCGCGCGGCAGATTGTGTGGCTCGACATCGATCTGGTGCAGACGTCGTGCGGGTATGGGGTGCCGTTGTTCGAGTACGCGGGCGAGCGGCCTGCGCTGGTGCGCTGGGCCCAGGCGAAAGGTGAAGATGGTCTGGAGCAGTATCGCCGGCTGAAGAATGCGACGAGCATCGACGGGCTGCCGACGGGACTGGTGCAGGACTGCGGAGCATAGATCCCAGTGCATCAGGGCCGCGTTTGGACAGGGTGGCTGCGAATTTTGGTGCGGCGAGATTCCGGGTCGGGTCTACAATGATGCCACGCATATCGGGAACCCCTGCCCACAGCCTCAAATCGCAAGAACGCACCATGAACCAGAGATTGTTTTCGGAGATGGCCAGCAGTGCTCCGAAAGGCTTTTCGTTCACACTGATCCACGGGACGATTCCGAAGATCGGTCCGTTCCGACTTTCTTCGCGCCGCTCCTGGACAGATGACGATTCCGAGTTCACGGCCTCGCTAGGGAGAGCGTTTTCGGATGGAACCATCGAAAAATTTCGATGGAGCGGCGGGAACTCCCATGCAGCGCGGCAGAGCGCTGGTGCGGAGCTCGCAAGTCATCTGATGGAGCGAAAGCTTGGCCGCCGGATATTGATTGCCCATAGTCATGGCGGCAATGTCGCGCTGTACGCGTTGCGGCAGTGCCCTCGCGAAGTGGTCGAGCAGGTGGCGGGCATCGTTTTTCTGGGAACACCTTTTCTTACCGCGCGGCCGAGTAAGGTCGCCACCCGCTTCGACTTGTGGCTGGCGGTATCAATCGGCGGTATTCTCGGAGCGATCGCACTGTGGCTCACGTGGAATAGACACATTACGATTCCTGTGTTGCTTTCCTGTTCGGTTCTGGGTGTGAGCCTTGCCGGGGCTTGGCGGCTTTCCCGGCTCGACCAGCAGCAGTGGGAAAAGCTGGGCCACGAATATGCGCAGGTGATCGACACGAGCCTGCAAGCCGATATCCCAATGTATGCGGTGTGCGCGATGCGGGATGAGGCTCTGCTTCTTCTGAACGGGGTGTCTCTTGTTACGCGAGCGATGCAGAACCTTCGACGCTGGCTGATCGATTGGTTCATCGAAGTTGCAGGCAATTGCCGGGAGTACTTCAAGGCAAAACGCGAACCGCGCTTCGACACGCAGGAGGAAATTGAGGAATGGATACGATACCGACGTTACGCCGAGCTGGATCAGTACAGGTTCGAAGGATCGGGTGAGAGTTCAACCGGATATGCAGTTGCGGTCGCACTCTTTCTTGTGCCCATGTTGCTTCCGATGGCTGCCATGGCGGTCTTGACGCTACTTCTGCTGCCCATAGTGGCTCTTTGTTCTGCGCAAGTGATCGTGCTGGCGAATCTGCTCACACGTTCCGCCCCCTGGGGATTTGGAGAACACTGGTTGCTGCAGTGGCTTGTCGAGGTGAACGTGAGTAAGTGGCCGCCCAATGAGACCTACTTGACCTCGATTGAGGATCGTATGGGCATATTGGCGTTTCAGCACAGCGCGCTGACGAGCTACCCAAAGTTTCTAGAAGATATTCTGCATTGGATCGATTCGCTGCGTTAGAGAAACGAGCGGTGAATTTGCTTGTGTGCGTTAGGAGGAACACGGTAGAGTCCGGCGCAAGGATTCTTGCGGACCGAGGAAGGGACGAGTGGAGATGTCGAAAGGAAGCCTTAATCCCAAGGTGGATGCTTACATTGCGAAGTCGCAGCCGTTTGCGCAGCCGATTCTGAGACATCTGCGCGAGCTGGTGCATAAGGGATGTCCGGGCGTGGAAGAGACGATCAAGTGGAGCCGGCCGTTTTTTGAATACCGCGGCGCAATTCTGGGGAATATGTCGGCGTTCAAAGAGCACTGCAGCTTTGGCTTCTGGGGTGAGGAGATTGGCGCGGTGCTGCGCGAGGCGAAAGCGGCGCGCGATGGGGCGATGGGCTCGCTGGGACGGATTACGCGCTTGGAGGATCTGCCTGCGGACAAAGAGATGCTCGGCTGGGTCCGGCAGGCCGCGAGGTTTGTGGAGAGCGGCAACTTTACGAGCCCGATTGCGGCGAGGCGCAAGGTTGTGAAGCCGCCGAAGGCTGCGATCGAGATGCCGGCTGATTTTGCAGCGGCTTTGAAGAAGAACAAGAAGGCCGCGGCGGGGTTTGAGGCGTTCAGCCCGAGCTGCAAGCGGGAATACCTGGAATGGATAGTTGAGGCGAAGCGGCCGGAGACACGCGACAAGCGCATCGGGACCGCGGTGGAGTGGATCGCTGAAGGCAAGCAGCGGAACTGGAAGTACCAGAACTGCTGAACTTCAATTCATCTTCATGCCGGGCATGGCGGAGTGATCCATGTTGTCGTGACCGTGATCGTCGTCATCGATAGCCCAGACTTTTGCCGGATCGGTTTCGTAGGGATAGACGTGAACCATCCAGCCGAAGATGTGAGGATAGAAAACGCCGCCTGCGGCCTCGCAGGCTTCGCGCGTGGTAATGGAGCCCATGAGGCCGAATCGGGCGTTGGGGCCGAAGTATTCCGACAGGTGGCCTGCGGGCGCTTTGCAGAAGTTGGTGTGCTGGTGCCAGCGCGCGATGCTGAGCGGGATGCGCTCATTGAGCTCGCCTTCATTGGCATCGACGCGGTCGGTGTACATGGCGCCGATGAGCGTGTAGCCGCCGTCCGAAGTTTTCTTATAGAGCAGCGACGTGGGCTTGAGCGGATCGAAGTGGCGGGCAGCCTCGCGTCCGTTGGTGTAGTTGGTGAAGTGATAGAGGGGCTGCGGCACGTTGGGCAGGAAGATCCGATAGCCGTCGGCGAGGGCCTTGCGATAGTCCTGATAGGGTTCCATGGCCTGCCTGGCTGCGGCGACGATGGCGTCGGCCTTCTGCTGATCGCCGGGTTGCGGCGAACGCAGCGTGGTTAAATACATGTGCCCCGCCATGTGCGCCATGCCGCCGGAAGCTGCGGCGGGCTGCAGGTTCTGCGCGAGGATGGGTACGGCGAGGCAGAGAATCGCGGCGAATCGCGATAGAAAACGACGCCAATATGACTGCATGACGACGGACCTCCCGGGGCTGTGGAGTTAGACGATTTTTGAACGCTGGTGATCGACGGCGTTTCGCCGCACTGTCTTGATGCTTCTATACGGAGGATGCGCGGGCGCGGTTCCTGCCTCGAAGCGCAATTTCCTGGAAGGGCTCGAGAATGGATGGTCAATCGGTTGCAACAAAAGTACGGTAAGCTGTGGCGATGGACTCGGTTTCGAACCTGGAGAGTGTTACTTCGGCGGCGCGTGCGGGCGCCCCTTCACTGCGAATTCGCGGGCTGAAGAAGGCGTTTGCCGATGTGCTTGCGGTGGATGGCGTGGATCTGGAAGTGGAGCGGGGCGAGTGCTTCGGGCTGCTGGGGCCGAATGGCGCAGGAAAGACGACGACGATCGAGATCTGCGAGGGATTGACGGAGCCGGACGAAGGCGTGGTGGAACTGCTGGGGCTGCGCTGGCAAACGGATGCCAAGGAGCTGCGGCAGCGGATCGGGATTCAGCTGCAGGAGTCACAGTTTCCAGACAAGCTGACCGTCGAAGAGGCGGTGCGGCTGTTTCGCAGTTTTTACCGGCACGGGATCGCGGTAGATGAGATTATCCGCACGGCGCAGCTTGAAGAGAAGCGCAAGGCCCGAGTCGGCGGGCTTTCCGGTGGACAGAAGCAGAGGCTGGCGATGGCGACGGCGCTGGTGGGCGATCCTGAATTGCTGTTTCTGGATGAGCCGACGACGGGGCTCGATCCGCAGGCGCGGCGGCACTTGTGGGACCTGGTGGATGAGCTGAAGCGCGCAGGGCGCACGATTATTCTGACGACGCACTACATGGATGAGGCGGAGCGGCTGTGCGACCGCGTAGCAATTATGGATCATGGCAGGGTGATCGCGCTGGGCACGCCGCAGGAGTTGATTGCGTCGATTGGCGGCGAGGAGATTGTGGAGTTTGCGGTTGGTGCGGCGAAGGACTTGCGGTTGTCTGCGACGGCCGAAGACGTGTGCCCTCCCATCCTGTCGACAGAAAAAAGTCGACAGGATGGGGCACCGAGTGAGGATTCGTTTTCTTCCGCCCTTGCGCCAGAAAGAACTCGCAAGGACGGGGCACGGAGTGGATTGGGCGATTCAGAGACGACGCGGGTTGCGATTGATCCTGCTGTGTTGAAGGGGATTCCGGGGGTGCAGTCGCATCGGGTGGATGCGGGAGTGCATCAGCTTTCGGTGAGCGAGCTGCACACGGCGGTGCCGCGCATCTTTGCGGCTCTGGAAGAGCTGGGACTGCATTTGAGCGAGTTCCGGACGCACTCGGCGACGTTGGAGGATGTGTTTGTGCGGCTGACGGGAAGGAATCTGCGCGATGAATAAACTGGAGCTAAGCAGTCTTTATCAGCTGACGATGGTGCGGTTCAAGCTGGTGCTGCGCGAGCCAGAGGCGATCTTCTGGATTTTTGTCTTTCCCATTCTGCTGGCGGTGGGGCTGGGGATTGCGTTTCGCAACCGGCCGGCGGATGTGCTGCCGGTGGGCGCGACGACTACGCAGCTCGCGCAGGCGCTGGCTGCTGATCATGGACTGAAAGCGATGCAGGTGGACGAGGCGCAAGGCGCGCATGCGCTGGCCGTTGGCGACATTCTGTTGCTGGCTGTGGCGCGGCCGGACGGCGTGGAGTACCGCTATGACGATACGAATCCTGATGCGCGGAATGCGCGGCTGCTGGCGGACCGCGCGGTCCAGATAGCGGCGGGGCGGCATGATGCGGTTGCGGCGCAGAACGAGCTGGTGCACGAGGTGGGCTCACGGTACATCGACTTTGTGGTGCCGGGACTGCTGGGGATGAACCTGATGGGCTCGGCGATGTGGGGGCTGGGCTTCGCGATTGTGGATGGCCGGCAGAAGAAGCTGCTCAAGCGGATGGTGGCTTCGCCGATGCCGAAGTGGCAGTACCTGGCGGCGTTTCTGCTGTCGCGGCTGGTGCTGCTGGTGATTGAGGTGGTGGTGTTTCTCGGCTTCGCGCGGCTTGTGTTTGGCGTGCCGTTTCGCGGACCGCTGTGGCAACTGGGAGTGGTGTGCGTGCTGACTTCGCTGGTGTTTTCGGCTCTGGGCCTGCTGGTGGCTTCGCGGGCGAGGACGATGGAAGGGGTGTCAGGGTTGATGAACCTGGTGATGCTGCCGATGTGGATTCTCTCCGGCGTGTTCTTTTCCGCGTCGCGGTTTCCGAATGTGGTGCAGCCGTTTGTGAAGGCGCTGCCGTTGACGGCGGCGATTGACGCCATGCGTGGGAATATGCTGCAGGGGATTGCGCTGCCGCATCTGGCGGCGCAGGTTGCGATTCTGCTGGCTTGGTTTTTTGTGCCGTTTGTGGTGTCGCTACGGATCTTCCGGTGGAGATAGTCCGTAGAAAGAGTCGGATGAGCGTTGCGTATTCCTACCTTCCCCGATTCGCACAGAACGCGCATCGCCGAAGGTGGGGCACCCGGAGCGTTCTCGATTCGAATTGCGATGTGCTTTCCCACCCTGTCGACAGAACAGAGTCGACAGGATGGGGCACGGAGCTGAAGGGTATTCGGGTAGGTGAGACCTTTTAAAATTGAGTCTATGGAATTGAAAGCTGAAGGGCCTATTACGACTGGGGAGATCTTTGAGGGCAGCCGTTTTGTCCGGGCGTGTCTGCGCAAGCCGGTGGACCGCACGCCGGTGTGGTTTCTGCGCCAGGCGGGGCGGTACATGCAGGAATATCGCGACGTGCGCAAGCACCACACGCTGGTGGAGATTTGCAAACAGCCGGAGCTGGCCGCAGAAGTGACAATTACCGCGGCGGAAAAGCTGGGCGTGGATGCGGCGATTATCTTCGCCGACCTGCTGCTGCCGCTGGAGCCGATGGGACTGGACTTCGAGTTTCAGGCGGGCGAGGGGCCGGTGGTGCATCAGCCGGTGCGGACCACTGAAGATGTACGCGCGTTGCGCACGGATCGGGCCGCGGATCTGGAGTATGTGGCCCGAGCGATTCAAAAAGTTGGCGCGCACTTTCGCGACCGGATGGGCGTGATTGGATTTTGCGGCGCGCCGTATACGCTGGCCAGCTACATGATCGAGGGCGGCGGCTCGCGCAATTATGTCCACACCAAGCAGATGATGTACTCGAACCCCGTTGCGTGGAGCAGTCTTTTGGACAAGTTGATCGCTGTTCTTACGGAGTACTGCCGGCTGCAGGTACAGGCGGGCGCGGACGTGATCCAGATCTTCGACAGCTGGGTGGGCTCGCTGTCGCTGACGGATTATCACGCGTATGCGTTCGAGGCTTCAAAGCGGCTGGTGCGCGCGGTGCAGCAGATGGGCGTGCCGGTGATTTACTTCGGGGTGGAGACGGCGGGACTGCTGGAGGCGATGGCATCGACGGGAGCGGATGTGATCGGGCTGGACTGGCGGCAGCCGCTCGACGAGGGGTGGCGCGCGGTTGGGCATGGGCACGCGGTGCAGGGAAATCTCGATCCCATTACGCTGTTTGCGCCGGTGGAGATTCTCGAGCAGCGGGTGAAGGAGATTTTGCGTTCTGCGAATGGACGTCCGGGTCACATCTTCAATCTCGGCCACGGGATTGTTCCGGGGACGCCAGTGGAGAATGTGCAGGCGGTGGTGAAGATGGTGCGGGAGTTTCGGCTGGAACAGGGAATAGGGAATAGGCACTATGGAATAGTGACCAGTTGATTGCGAGGCGGTGAGGTTCGGGCTTTCCCACCTTCGGCGATGCGCCAAGAACGCGGGTCGCCGAAGATGGAAGCGCCCGTTTTCGTGCTCGGGTGGACAGTGGCGGGTTGAGGGGTGTGCTTCCCACCCTGTCGATAGAAAAACTCGACAGGATGGGGCACGGAAGAGTTGGACCGGGTTGGGGTTTGTGGAGGGTACGCGTGGGGAAACAGGCGGTGCTGCTGCTGGCGCATGGAACACCGGAGACGGTGGAGCAGATTCCGGAATATCTGCGTAACGTGGTAAGCGGGCGTCCGGTGCCGCAGGCGGTTGTCGAAGAAATTCAGCACAGGTATGCGTTGATTGGACACAGTCCGCTGACCGAGATCACGTATGAGCAGGCGAGGCTGGTGGAGGCAGAGCTGAACGGCGCGGGTGAGGCGAACTCCGCTCCCCATCCTGGCGACAAAAGCAGGATGGGGCGCCCAGGAATTCGGGTGTACGTGGGCATGCGGAACTGGCGGCCGTACATTCCCGATGTGGTGAAGCAGATGCGTGCGGACGGCGTGGAAGAGGCGGCGGTCGTCTGCATGGCGCCGCAGAACTCGCGCACCAGCGTGGGTCTCTACCGGCGCGCTGTAGAAGCGGAGGCGCAGGGCTTGCGCATCGACTTTACCGAAGGCTGGGCGCGGCATCCGCTGCTGGCCGATGCGTTCGCGGAGCGGCTGCGGACGGCGTGGAGCAAGTTGAGCGCGGAGGTGGGTGCCCCGGTGCCGGTGCTATTTACAGCGCACAGCGTGCCGACGCGGACAGTTGAGCCGCCTGCGGGCGATGCGGGTCCGCGGCATTGGCCGGGGAC
>Ga0335073_10007441_pt1 | contig 15361 bp, 10 predicted proteins | sample Lox_Sample_22_FD_207093 | JGI IMG/M metagenome (GOLD analysis project Ga0335073, IMG submission 207093) | Soil microbial communities from Loxahatchee National Wildlife Refuge, Florida, United States - Lox_Sample_2.2 | ecosystem: Environmental > Terrestrial > Soil > Wetlands | place: USA... | reverse complement strand
ATAGCGGCGGAAAAACACATGACATCTGCCGCCCCGATAGTTGAACGATTGAATGACTATCCAGCGAATGGCGTGGATTTGAAGAACTTGGTTACATATCCGCCACAGTTGAAACCCGTCCCTGTCAAACCGCTATTCTTCGACGTAGCGTGGAATTACATTGACTATCCTGGCAGAACTCCAGAGCTTGCCAATGGTGAAACCGGAAAGACTCGGACAGAGGTAGAGTCGCAAGAAGAAAAGAAGAAGGGTTGGTTTGGTTGGAGATCACGGTAGTCAAGTCGAATGGCAACCGAGTATCGTAGTCTCAAAGCTAGAATGCCTCATAGTAAACATATGTGACACGTCATCTGGTCGACTACCCAGTTCAAATCATACACTTCTTGCTATGTCCTTTAATGCTTAACAAGATGAAGAACGGTGCTGGAAAATTGCCTCATAAGGCAACATCTGATCTTCGGCAAATCGTTTGGCCGCATTCCATATAGCCTTACCGGAGCTACTACGGAGTACTCGAGCTTCTTGAACTCCTGCAAGAAAATTAAACCATCAACAATTTGCCAAACACCTCTTTCTTGGGACTCCATAAGTACGAATTCAAAGGAAGTAGCGATGAGCGGAAGAGCTCTAACAACGTATCCAGTCGCCCTAAGAATCCCTCCCGACCAATGGCTTCGCCGCAGGCGAACGGTGTCGCAACTCCGCCAGCACCAACTCAGACAACGGGACTAGGCGGTCCCAGTCCTCCAGCTACGCAATCATCAACGACTGTCGAAGGCGAAAAGCCAGCCAATGCATTCCAACTGCCTCCCGAACCCGCAACATCTGCCCAAGACGACGGCAAGAGCCGACGGCCGCGCGACGCGCGCCTGATCCACGCACTGCTCACAAGCCTCGGCGTGCAGTCGTACGAGGAGCGCGTGCCGCAGATGCTGATGGACTTCGCGTACCGGTACACGTGCGGGGTGCTAGCGGAAGCGCGGGACCTAACAGCGGAGGCGCCGCAGAGCACAACCGGGCGCGGCGGCGCCGCCGCCGCCGCCGGCCAGGACGGCGACGTCTCGATGGAGTCACTACGCATCGCCATCGCCGCTAAGAACCACTTCCACATCCAGCCCCGCCTGCAGAAGGAGGACCTCCTGGACCTCGCCAACGAGCTCAATCGCCGCCAGCTTCCCGTCCCGCAGCGCGAGTTCGGGCTTCGTCTGCCGCCGGAGAAGTATTGCTCTCTTGGAGTCGGGTGGGGCCCGAAACCGGAATGGGAGTTGGAAGAGGAGGTTGACGAAGAGAACGAAGAAGGTCAAGAGGCGGCTGGTGAAGATGTAGCAATGAAGGATATCGGTGGTGATGACGCCGCCGAGAATGAGGAGATCGATCAGGAAGAGTTTGAAGATGCAATGGGTGAAGAAGATAGCGCGATGAAGGATGCATGAAAGACGACACGTTTGCCGCCACAACTTTGCACACTCAATGGCAGTGGTGCGAACCATGCTGGCCTTTAGCATAGGAGGATTCCGGCGTTCCCAACGATACCCCTTAAGAGCTGTACGGCTTTACTTGCATTCTATGGCGTTAAGGGCAATCAAAAGGATGGAATGTTTGAGTATGGCAACAAGACATTGAGCATCAGGTCGAAAAAGAGAGCAAATGCTGATTATTTGGTTTCTGTAGAAGGCTTATTTATGAACGCATCAAGGAAGTATTTTAGTTATCTTGTGCATGCTGGCTCTGTGTGGATATAGAAGACTACCATAAATGAAGATAGTCTGACCCCATACATCGTGAAGCATCAGTGTGGATACCGTCATATAATGCGCCACATGTCGTCCAGCAAATCGCCCTCATCGTAATCAGTCCACTCGTCGTCGAAGTCCTCAATATCCCAGAAGTCTAGCGGGTCATTAGAATGCCATGGCAGGTCTCGCCGGCCCCAGCGGAGTAAATGCAGCGGGTGTTGGCGCGGTCTTGTAACAACCCCGTACGGTTTCCCCCCAAAGCTTCGAACTCCATATGGGTGCTTCGCTCTCATTCTTGGATACGAGACTCTTCTTTGAGGTCCATAGACGGCATTGTGCAACTGCGGATATAAAACGTCCCGTTGCCATCGTCGGAACTGGCCATCTTGAAAAACGCCAGATTTTGCGCCGCCGAAGCCAGGCTGCAGAAATGGAAGGCCTCCGAGGCCGAGATGTTGGCCGTGTCCAGCTGAATCCCAGAATGGATACGGAGCGGTTGGTATTTGACCTGACCCAAGTGCCATAGCCATTTGTGGCCCGAGACCTGAAATTGTGTTCAAGTCGCTTCGGTGTATGTAGCTCATGCTCCAAGACGGATATATGAGCCGTTACTAGTGATCTGGATATGGCCTCTTCAACTGTGGTGTGATTCCCTGACGCGTCTGGCGTGATAATTCTCCTTATTCTTAGGATAGACCGTCTTAGTATGAGCTTGGAGTTGCTTATGTGAGGGACAGAGAGAGAGAAAGGATTGACCAGGTTCGATGACTATATACGCAGAGGTGGCGGAAACGAGAACTACTTTGAACGAACCGCAGCAATAATTAATTAGTTCATCCAACAACTAATTATATAACACAAATATATACCCGCCCCTAGCGACTGCCAACGAAATATCAGCGTTGGGGAGCACAAGAGGGAATCCAAGGCGCCCAGCCCAACCTAGATGTTGTACAATTTTCGGGCAGCTGAACAGTTTCTGGCCAACCGACTCAATCTTCGGACAATGCCACCTCTTCAGACATTGAAGTTCGCCGGCGGCATGGTGGTCATTGGCCAGAACCTCGCACAGGTGCTACCCACGGGTCGGCAGCAAACCCAGAGCAAACTGTCTCTGCAGGATGAGTTAAGCAATCTTGACAAATAGTCCAGTGAGCAAACACGGTCGTACCTGAGTAAAAGTACCTTGATGAATAACAGAGTATCGAAGCGGTCGGCATGGTTCTGAATATGATCGAATGCAGAGTGGTGACACATGAAACTTTGAGATTATGACAGTGTTGGTGCATTGCAAAATTTTGAAGAAACAACTAAGCTATTCATGACTTTCTAATTGCCGGAGGTATCATACAAACGCAAAAGCCTTCAACCATAACGCCGAAGACGATCTGATCTAAATATCATGCTAAACCTGACCTCGGTGCTAGAAGGAAGTTACCGGAAGGCTTGCCCATGGATATCATGCTGAACGCTCCAATTTACAAATCCCTTCATGGTCATGACCGCTCATACAGCAACATTTACCACATCTCAATTCGCACGTGTAGAACAACGAAAATGCGCAGTGGTGATATTGGAACCTCGCGAAGATGAACAAAGGATGCTGCCAACGATTATCGTGTTTCCGCCAACTTGAGTTAAGAAACCTAAGTATCATTGTTGTTGCCCTACATCGGCATTCTTTCATCATTCTGATCAGATCTGACCTCTGAAGGAAACAGACTGTTGGAACTATGCGACCGAAACCGTGCGGTGTGAACTCACCATCGTCGACTCTGAGTGCATTTAGTTCTCTCCTGTCAAGCATTCTGTGTATATATATCATGCCTGACAGCGGAATACCTCCTGGGTAGGACTGATTCAGTGAACTTGCAATGCCTTTCAACATTTCCGCATCGGACATGTAGGTGTCATCGTAGCCGGGAATGTCTACAAGGCACGCCTCTGTCCCATCTTTCAATGCAATCACTTTATCTACCAAATCTGCTATGTTTCGTCAGTTAATCGATCATGCTTGCTGGATAAGGAGGATCGCAGGGTGCAATGTTGAACTTACCTGGGGTTCTTCCGCACTTACGTGAAATAAAGCTTGCCTTTTTAACTCCAGTTACACTAGCCGTGATCACTTTACCGTCGGAAGGATGACACCCGAAATTGATAGTGCTCAAAGTTTTGCCGAGCCTAAGGCTGGATGAACATATGACTTTATAAGCGATGACATCCGGAATGCCACCTCCGCTATCGCGAACGCCGAATATGTTGACAATTCGGACTTCTTGGACTTCAGCCACATGTTGTGGACACGGAGTCCCACGGCTTTGGCTTCTCCAAGTCTTTCGTAAGTGGGACCATGTGGTTTTCAACTTTGAAGTATCCTTCATGTACTTTTGACTTGCATCGTGGTTCGGATTTGGCAACTTTGGGGATACCAAAGCTTCCTTTACCGTCTCGTGCACCATGCGCACGATGTCTCTTGCAAGTATAATGGCTGGACTGGCAAATGAGACTGTACCCATAATTGCGGGCCGATCGAAACCTTCCAAGGAGGCCAGGTGGGTCTTCCGGGCAGTTTTCCCTCGATTGTGCTTTGTTTCGTCATGGGATGACATATCCTGGCCAGAGTTGTGCAGATGATATTCAAGCGAATGAGTGTGCCCGCCCATGGCTTTTCGGGCTGATCTGCTATCTCCAGGCCTTGAAACATTCTTGAGCCAGTCATATACGTGACTTGGGGCCATTGTATGCTCTTCTTCTGATACAGCGTCCCCATCGGATGATGAAGTTCCATGATAATGTGATTCTCTCTGAGAGAATCGATCACTGCGCGGTTGTGCTCTTGTATTGTGCTTCTTGACGTTGCCGCATTTACCTGCGCCACTGCTGCGTTTACCGAAGTCGTCATCGTCGTCTTCATCACTATCTCCGCTATCGCTTCGGTCGTCCGCATCATCGTCACGCCGATGTCGTTTGTTGCGACGGTGATCATCTGAGTCGTCAAAGTCTTGCCATTGCCGCATGTCGAGGCCATCGCGTTCGAAGTGAACCTGGATATGATCGATCCTTTCGTTCCAGGAAGTGAGAGTTTTACGGCAGAAGCCACAATACTTTGGGAAGGCACTTCGCCTGACATCGAATGCTGCCATTCTAACCCAGGCATCTGGATGTATTCCTGGATGGATTTTGCCAAAATGGGTCTTCAAATGTTCTCTTCTGTGGCATACTTGGTTGCATAGGGTCATCTCCAAGTCGCAGTCTGCCGAGAACGTCAGGCGATGTTCGGACTTCATGTGAGCGATGGTTGGATTTAGCTGCCGACTCTCAGCAGGACAATAAACGCAGAATGTGTCGTTGCCAATCCTGATGGCTGGTGGAAGAGTACAGAGGAATCCTTTTTGTGGGAATGCTCTTGACTCATGTCTCTTCCAGTCCTTCTTCGGTGCGGTAGCATAGCCGCACTTCCGAGTGCATTGAAGAGGTTTGTAAGGGTTTCGTACTAAGTCTGCACTGTTGGATGTCGGGTGACAAGAAATGCGAGCTCGTGAGGACCACTCAGCTTTTGCTAGACTTTCTTTGACCAAAGGCGAGGTTGTCCAGGTTGCCGGTACGTCAAACACAAGGCGAGATCTGCTGTCTACCTCTGTAAACACTGGACCCCGGCCGGATGCGCCGTTGTTGAGATCTCTGTGAGGTATCTGTGGTGGGGCCATCTCTATCAAAGTGGCTTCGCCAGACGTAGAAGTTTCCGAAGAGATGATGGAGGACACCATTGATGATTTGGATGACCCAATACCCGAATCGTGAGAAGATGATGAAACTGAGCGAATCTTGTTGTTAAGCCACCGCTCGATAGATGCAGGTGGCTGTCCAGTCAATTGACTTAAGGCATGTATGTCTGCGTCTTTCGGATACACATTTGGATACAATTGGAGCCAGTAATCGCATAGCTTAATGGCATTTGAATCCACAATCATGTTCGCAGACGTTATCAGAAAGCCTCCCATCCTTTGGGAATCAGAGCGTCCGGTTTTCAAAAATTGGGGTGGTGTAATTGATGCACCGCAGTTATTCGCACTGCTTGAGTCTATCCCTTTGTCTAGCTTAGCAGTATGGTCGCCTACAGGACTTGAGAAGTGGGTATTATCCATAGGGAAAGGTACTGCCGTGCCGTGTATTCCATCAGGCTGTGCATAGACGGGGCCAAGACTAGACTGTAAGTCCTGTATCGAAAGTTCGTACTGTTCCAAGTCAAAGGCTAAGTCCGCAGAGAACTGTGAAGATGAAGCTGGCTCGAAAGTAACTAAACCGGACTGCTCGTCCGGTTCGACGGGACCGTTGCCATTAAAAGAGTCGTTGTTGAGCCAGAAAGGCTGGGATTCCGGCTTCGCCATTCTCGATCGAATAAGGAACAGAGGGAGAATAAGAAATGAGGCAATCAGGGGTAGTAGATAGTTCAAACTTCTGGACGGTGACTCAAAATGGGTTACGCAGCAGCGAAAGTTAGATCAGTGTGTCATTAACCTCCTCTTAAACTTTTTCAACGGTGTTGATGCTGACGATGAATCCTGCGGCCGAGCGCCCTTTCATACTCCGTACAAAGGGCGTTGCTCGCGAACCTCCGCCGCATATCAGTTGATTGGACATCAGAGAGTCGCGTTGCGGCCTCACATCCTGGTGGGGGTCATTGAAGATATATTTGAGCTTGCCATGGGAAGACACAGAAAGCACTTTAGAGCGATTATCTTATTATGATTTTGTTGCAGAGCTAGAACTGCCGGCGATTGTTTGAAGCACGAGCTTGGAGAGGAACTCTGAGTCGCAGAACAGCCGACCACAAAACTTCAAAGTAGCGCTCTACGACTACATTTTCACTCGACTCCGGCAAGGCTTCTTTCGAGACTAGTAGTTAACCACACCGTCTCTTTACCGCCAATAAGAATGGAATCCCCAATTCATGAGAAGGGCTCCAGTTGATGACGTGGAAGCCCCGATCTCTCTTTCCATCTCGCATACACGCTTACAAGCCCGTTTTCTCGACCATCACAAGTACCACTTCAGTACAGCTTCCACTGCATTACTCTAGTATACCTTACCTCAATAGATATTCAGTCAGCCTCGAAGTATGACAGACGAACCAAGAACCGAGCGGTTATGCGAAAACTGCTCCTTGACAATCTTTCATAAACACTGTCCGTCTTCAGAATAGAGATACTTTCTACTTATGTTCTAGGGTTCAAGTTCTAACGATGCTGGTACGAATTACATTGCTTCATTGAGACGATTGCGAGGTACGATTTTGGGAGCCCCGATATGCAATATCGGAATTCGACTTCAAAACTGTAGTCTTCACGTTACAGTGGTCTGGATCGCATACGTTGTTGCTGACATCAGACGCCTTTAGTGCTTGGCTTGAACCTTGAGGACAACTATGTTAGTAGCAGGCTCAGCAACTTCTGTCCTCTTGCTGAAATGAAAATTTTCGCACTAGGTGATCAGGCGACATACCGACAGCAACGAGCAAAGTTATTAAAATCAAATGTTTTCATAAGCTTAGTCCCTTCGTCACAGTAGCTTTTTAGGATTTACGAATAGTTAGGTCTTTGAGATCTTCGAACCACGAAGGAGTTCCAAATTTGGTCTTACCATCGAATACAAACGCTGAGATCTCGATATAAACGTCAAATCTTGGACCTCGAAACTGGCTTCCTAGATAGACTCAGAAGCAAACCATCGTCTGCTGCTCCCAACACCTCACCAACTTTCCACAATGGCCGATCCCACCGCACCGAAATCAATCGCCATAATCGGAGCATCCATCTCTGGCCTCACTCTGGCCTGCTCCATCATCCACCACTTCCGCACCACGTCGCCGCCGCAAGCGCCCCCGCGCCTCACCATCTCCGACAGCCGCAGCAGCGCGAACCTGCCGACGGGCGCAATCATGCTGTGCCCGAACAGCCTGCGGATCCTCGACGCGCTGGGCGTCTACGAGGCCATCTGCAAGGACGCGTTCATCGGGAGCTACGTCTCGTACGTGGACGCGGCGCTGCGCACCACCGACCGCTACTGGTTCGGCAGCGAGGAGCGCTGGGGCTATCCCGCCGTGCGCCTGCATCGGTCGGTGCTGGTTGGCAGACTGAGGGCGCTGGCGCTGGCGTTGGGCGTGCGCATCGAGTTCGAGTGCAAGTTCGAGGGCGTGGCTGAGGACGCGGATGCAGGGCTCGTGGTGAGGTTTGAGGGTGGGCGGAGCGAGACGGCCGATATGCTAATCGGAGCGGACGGTATTCATAGTTCTGTCAGAGCGAGCGCGTTTCCGTTAGCTGAGCCGCCGAGGTATACGGGTATCTTGTCGGTTTCGAGCTTTGTGAAGAGAAGCAAGCTACGCATGCCGAAAGACGTGGATATCGAACTTCCGGGGATTGTGAGTGGCACAGGCGCCAACGCAGCGTTCTTGATGATCAATCAGAGTCACAATGGTGAAGAGATCATGATCGGAGTGAATAGGATTCATCCGCAAGAATTAGACAAGAAAGGTTACGTGGAATTGCAGGCGGACATAGGGAAACTAAAGAGCATGTTCTACGGGAGAGAAGGGGACAGCTGGCCAGATCTTGTGCAAAGCGCAATCGAAAATCTACAAGAGGAAATGGCATATCTTTGGCCATTCTACCAGCTCCCAAAGCTTGATCGTTGGATCGATGCAACGGGAAGAATACTTTTGGTAGGAGACGCAGCACATGCAATGCCTCCTCCAGCTGGACAAGGAGCCAATCAAGCTGTCGAAGACTGCTGGAATTTAGCTTTGGTACTGGCAAAACAATCTACCAAAGCGGATATCTCGATGAGTGATGCACTGAAAGCGTGGGAGGCGATGCGAATGAAGAGAATCGAAAGAGTTTCGGAGCTCAATGACATTCTCATCAACGTAAGGCTTCCTCCAGAAAAAAGGAAACAGGTGAACGGTCAGAAAGAGGTAAAGGCCGGGGAACTGCAGCTGGATTGGTTGTACGCCGCGAGACCAGAGGATGAACTCCTGAAATGGTTGGAAGCAAACCACTCCTAGTACGGGGGGAATGGAGTATTGCCAAATTGGTAGAAGTCTCTCGACGTCAAAATTTCGATGAGCTTTATTGTAGGCCATAGATGGAATCGCATTGGAAGATGCACTTGAATGAGACATAACTATAAAGCTAAACAGAAGGCGGATATGAGTTGCGATACGATAGTCGTAATGCTCGCGCGGATCGTGACGTCAAAGTCTCAAGGTTGGAACCTTCGCCCACCGAGTATTCGGCACCGCACACTCACTGTTACAATCGAAGGATTTTATCCAATGGAATGATCCTGTAGAGATCCTTGAGAGAAGTTGAAATGTTATGACGTTGCGACCCAGTTTTCGACCTACCTCAGCCTGATTTTATTAGGTTATCTACGGGTTAGTGAGAAAGTCTTGCGGACCATAAGTAGGACAGCGTGCCTTAGACTTTTGAATTTAGACACAAGTTTTCAAGTATACATTGTTCAGCGCTACATATACCAACACATAATCAATTATGCCTGGAAACGACGAAGGTGTCACCAAGGGCGCGAAGGGCGTAACGAGCACTTTGGGCAACACTGTAAGGCTTTACTCAACCTCTCTTAGTAAGAACATAAGAGGCTCACACTCGACGTAGGTTGGCGGTCTTACCAACACCGTGGGCGGCATCGTCGGCGCGACAGGTCGTGGACTAGGCGAGACTGTGACTGGTGCTACGGGAAGTGCTGGCAAGCCCGTTGGCGATGGCCTTTCGAATGTAGGTGATGGTGTGGAGGACGGTACCAACCGCGCTTCGAAGGGAGTGAAGGATGCAGGAGAGTGGAAGTCCTAAGGGGCTAGTCCCATGCAACGGTTCGACGTACTGGAATTGTGATCGAGTTTGCGTTCTGATACTCACCGACACTCATTCTCTCCGAGCGATACCTACCCTAAATTGATCTTCAAAGCATAATATCACCCCTGAGAAGTTCCTGAAATTTGAGAGCTTGTAACTTTACATACTTGTTACGTTGACAAACTAACCACGCTTGCTCAGTAGTTTTTGATATGGCCATTCTTGTAGTAATATGGCCAGTAGTCTTCAACCTCCGTGACCAGCCATCGTGTGATTGCGGCATTCGTTTCGTTAATAGCTTCTTGAGAAACGAAGTGCCCAGCAGCAATGCTCACCCAGGAGAGTTTGCTCGCATATTTCTGCATTGGTTCTCCAAACCTGGAATTCACACAGTCGCAGATGTTGTCCCATTTGGCGTCAATGAACAGAAGGGGCTGGTGGAAGTAGCCATCGTTCTTCTGGTTCGCAAAGTTGTAAGCACGGTTGAGCTTGTGATTTGCATAGTATGCATCTGCCGCGTAGAAGCCCGTCTTCTTCATTGAGTTGATCAAATCCTCAAGGATATCCTTTGGGAAAATCGAATTTTCAGGTGGAATCTGACGCCACTCCAGCAACGGCTTGGGTATACCGCCGAGCCAACCTCCATCCTTGACGACATTTGACGTGAGAGCTGGCTTATAGTAGTTGTTAGACGATGGCTCCTGGGGTTTGGCAAGTATAGCTCTTAGGAAAGCTTCAGGATCAGAGTCGAACCATTCCGTAGCCTTGTCGAATGACTGTTCATAAAACACTTGGTAGGACCACTGACCCCACGGAAACTCATCCTTCGGGTATCGCTCGCGGTTGACGAGGGGAAGGAACTCCTCCAATCCGAGCTCAATCGTCCGATACGGAACTGTCATCAAACAGGAAGCTTTGAAGACTTCTGGATGAGTGGCCATAAGGGAGGATAGAACACCCGCACCCCAGTCATGTGCGAGCCAAACTGCTTCTGTCCTTCCGGTATCCTTCAACATTGCAAGCAAGCCAGTGATGATATTTTCATGACAATAATCTTCCTTGACTTTGGTGCTTGTGGACTCGCCATACCCAGGCATGTCAGGCGCGACGACTCGAAAGCCAAGCGAAGCGAAGGTGTCAATTTGTGGTCTCCACATGTAGCCATTGCCGGGCCATCCGTGTAAAAAGATCAAAAGTTTACCTTCAGAAGGACCGGCGGTGATGTAGGAGATTTGCTTCTCTCCGTTGGCATTGTACTTGACGACGTTCCTAGAATAGGAAGACATTTTTGAGTAGAAACACTGGCTCGAAGTAGATGAGACAGGATGGACGGAGGGGAAAGAGGGATATGAGACTATTTATAATGCAAGTAACTTATGGTCAAATAGTAACTTCGTTCAGCTCGGCATCCTGCGGTCAGTCCCATGCAAGGAATGGCAAGCCAAGCGTCCTTACCAAGCTCTGGCAAGCCTAGTTTGCCGAAGAAGAGATCAGTCTATAAGCTGTAATTGACATAACGTTGCAGATGGGGGGCCACGGAAGGCTTTGGCCTCGGCAAGATGATCAGGGTAAGTTGAGGTCCACAGCTGCTCGTATGAAACTACTGCTGTGTTGGGATGAGAATGGCTGCTCCACGAAGCTGGCACCAGCTCGCCCTATCTATCATCTCACGTAATACCTCTAGCTGGCCCGCTCACCACCATTGAGCGCATCGCCGTCTGTCGTAGCACATTGCAACGTACCTCTACGTCCATAAGGAGAAACTGATCATAACTCCAAAAGAAGTAAAAGAGCCAAACAATTCAATAATCCGCCAAAGATTTCAGATAACGAATCTTCGATGGTGACCCCTCATTCAGGAATACCTACGAGTCTACTCGACTACGGGCGTAACTCGTGTAGGTGGCCGAATGTTGTCATGGGAACTGACCTCCACACTAGTAATCAGACCGTTCACAGCCTCCAAGAGCAAGAAACATGGAATGTAGTAACTTATTGAACCTGCCGAAAATTAAAGTGATCCTGAGCCATTGCCCAATTCCAATACACCTCAAGATGCCACCGTCAGGCCTTGGTCGTCCTTGATCAAACGATTCAACTTCCTAATCTCAGTCCACCGACTTTGCGTTCCAAGTTCAAGTAGGTTCATATGCCTAAACTTGCCACTGGGGTTTCCGATGATGACTGGCTTGAACCAAGGATCTTTCATCTCTTCCGTCCATTCGCCTGTGCCAATTCTAGTCCCGAGCGCATGGTTAGGGATGACTTGGACGCTCTTATATCGCCACAGAGCCATTGTGAGCAAGATTGTCAGAAAAAACAGAATGCTTGCAGTGATACCAGTACTAATTTGGGCTCCGACGTCTCGTGTCAGTGCACCTCCTACCCCTGTTGCCGCTGCTGCAAGCAGGAAACCGATGCTTTGTGACAAAAAGATGCCCGCTGTGACTCTCGGGAAGCTGCTATAGTTTGTTCGTCTTCTTTTCGTTACTGTAGCCATACTCTGGAGGCGGTGCTTTGAATTGACTCCAGGTTGCAAATCACTTGTGTCGAAAACTTCCATCACCATGCCGTTGCATTCCGCAATTGCAAGATTCGACAGAAAGCCAATGAAGCCAGAGAATACTATTGGACACATGTAATGCACACCAATACCAGGACTCGCAAGGGTATACGCTAGGCCACCAAGAGGTAACGCAAGCATGAAAATAATGCGGCGAACAAGGTGTGACGACCACATTACCTGCCGTTCGAAAGTCATGCTGTCTGTGCGCGGACCTTTCTTACGGTCACGACTGAGCAGACTGGCTTTAGAAAGAGGTGTAGCCAGTAGCGCTCCAATCGCGATTGACGAAACACCAGCACCAATGCCTGTTGGGCGCATCTTGTAGTCCCGTGATAGCAAAGCACCAAGCAGCTGGATACGATTTCAGCATCAGGATCGACAGCTTTGTCTTTTGCGAGAAGCATACCATAATGACGAGGACAATCTGAGCGTAGATCCAACCAACATACAGGGCCATGACTGAAAATCCCCACTGGAAGAACATTCTTTTGCTTAGAATCACTCCGGCCCATACTTCCTCCCAACAGATCGACGGCCCTGTAGTTGAAATGTGTAACTTGACTTCTCCTCTTCTAACTTGGCGTCGCGCATTGTCGTCCGAGTCGACAACGTAGGCCCGGAATAAGCGGCGAAAAGCTGACCTGCGAGTTTCAGGGGCAATGATGTTTAGTACAAGAACGCTAGCAATCAAAATAATCGTAACGTAGAATCCCCACTCGGCGCTGAGATGATTAATGATGGCGGCGCCGGATAGAAAGCCGACAGAGAGCGATGCAATGAATGAAGATGACCAAATACCGAGCCATATACCCATGCCCCCGCCATCTCGTCGCATGTCATCAAGTGCTACGAACTCTTGATGTGGACGACTGCTCATCAAAGAAGCACCGAAGAGATCAAGTAGAACGGTGAAAGAGTTGACGTGAGTGAAACCAAGTGATAGGCCAGTGAAGAATCGCGCTAGAAGCAAGCCGACACGATACTGCGAATCCGTTGGTGATCTATAGCCTGTGGAAATAACAGCTTGAGGGAATTGGAGTGGTAAAGCCAGAGCCAAAGACCCAATTATATAAGGCTTGCGACCATGTAGCAAGGGAAGCGGCCAAAAGAGGAAGCTCGTAACAGCGAGACCAATGTATAGGTAGATATTTCCTTGAATAATGTAGTGGTGTTGGTCTGCTAGTTGGTATTGTATTCGAGGAACCATTCCTGCATAGATGCCTACGATGAAACCCAGCATACCGGTATTGATGCATGCAACAGTGGCCGTTATCCGCTTTCTCGAGGATTCCCATTTTCGGGCAATAGGGTCTCGGCTCGTGTGATGTCCGAACTGAGCGTAATCTCTTCTTGACGGGAGGGTTTGGGATCGGTCAGGTCGCTTGCGATGGCGTGGTTTATAGTCTTCGCCAATTTCTCTGATCGCAACATTGTGACGTGGAGGAACCCATGGAGACGGAACTACGGAATCTTGTCTAGACTGAGTGGTTAAATCGATGGCTTTGTCCATGAGACCTTCTAGGTTCTCGATCGCATTGGTAAATGAGCTTCGAGTAGGCTTCATAATGTGAATACGGAGGCATCAAATAAGGAATGAAGGGACGGTAAAAAGCTAGAGAATGATGATTGGATTCCGGCGTTAAGGTTAGAGGTGGTGTAGGTGTGATGGTATGGTGGCAGGGTAGAAGAAAGTAAGGCCGCGAGAGATGAGTTGACGATACTCTATAATTGTAGAGTGGTAGAACTGAGGAATCGAGGGAGGAATTCTCTGGTCGGTCGCTGGGTATCATAGCATTCCTCCAAAATAAACATTCACTCAGTAATCAGGGAAATCGCTATCCACCTCCTCTCTCCACGCCTTTAAGCCGCCCTTCAAGTCACCCACCCACCGCTTGCCTTCTTTGTCGAACCCCAGCATCTGCAGTTTCTTCGCCGCTATTTGGGAGTCATTGCCCAAACGGCAAACGACGCACACCGAGCGCTGAGGATTGTTGACGAGCATCGATTCTATATTCTTCGGAAGAATAGAGCCAGAATCTTGTGAAGTGAAGTTGGAGAAGGGAATATTGTAGCTGTTGTCAAGATGACAAAGGTCGAACTGCGTTTGGTCACGGGTGTCGATGAGGATGGGCGTTTCGGAAGGGTCCATTGATTTGGAGTCCAAAGCCTTGGCTAGATTGATTGCAGACGTGCGTTGAGATGGTGATAGTTCGTTTACAGGGGATACTGTACCACAGAATTGAGCATAGTCGAGGAGGCCTAAGAGGATGGCCGCTTCATTGATCCATGCTTCACGTGAACATGCGATACATCCATTTCTTCGTGATCGTAACCGTACTTCTCGGAATTGCGGGCTGCTGTACGCAGAGAAAAGAAGCAAGCTGGGTTGAGGAAGTGAAGAATCCTTCAAACTTTCCGGTAGTGTATCAACATCTCTCATCTCTGTGTCCTGGGACAATCCAGCGGTAATGATTTTGATGGCTCCTAGTGCTTGTAGAACTCCAATAACACCAACGACTGGCCCCAATATTCCTCCTTCGCCGCAAGTGACGACACTCTCAACTGGAGGAGGTTTTGGGAAGATACACCTATAACAAGGCCCACCAGGCATTCCGGGCGGTCGTGGTGGATTGTTCAACACCATCAACTGGCCATCTGTCTTCAATGCGCTCCCGGAGACGAACGGCTTTCCGAGCGCCACACATACATCGCTGATCAGATATCGTGAGGCGGGTGTATCCGTACAGTCCAGGATAAGATCGTACTGTCTGAACACATCGAGAGCATCGTGAGCGTTGAGTCTCATCAGATGTGGAATGAGATTAACCATCGGATTCAGCCTCCTTAAGTTCTCAATAGCGCTGTCCACTTTACTCATCCCCAGTGTTTCGCTGCTGTGCAAGATCTGCCTGTGGAGATTGCTCTCCTCTACGACATCGTCATCGACTAGTCCAAGAGTGCCAACTCCAGCTCCGGTAAGATATGCGGCAGCCGGACATCCCAATCCGCCAACCCCAACTACTAAAACTTTGCTCTTTTTCAGCTTCAACTGACCTTGCAGTCCCACCTCAGGCATAATCAGCTGTCGTCCATATCGCTTGTACTCTTCCTTCCGCAGCGGATACTTCCACTCATTTTGATTGACATCGTCATCATGTTCTTCTACATAAGAATCTGAAGGCGACTGA
>Ga0335073_10007440_pt1 | contig 15361 bp, 15 predicted proteins | sample Lox_Sample_22_FD_207093 | JGI IMG/M metagenome (GOLD analysis project Ga0335073, IMG submission 207093) | Soil microbial communities from Loxahatchee National Wildlife Refuge, Florida, United States - Lox_Sample_2.2 | ecosystem: Environmental > Terrestrial > Soil > Wetlands | place: USA... | reverse complement strand
GCGTGGGTCTATCTGTCGATCTGCTTCGCCTGCGCCGGGGTCATCGGCTGCGACATCGCCATTAACCGCCGGTGGCAGCCGATGGGCGTGATGAACGCGGTCTACCCGGTCACGGCCCTGTGCTTCGGGCCGCTGGCGCTCGCGTTCTACTGGCGGTGGGCGCGGGCCAGCCGACGGCCCCCGGCCGTGGCGTCCGTGAGCTTCGAATCCGTGCCCCGGCCCGCGATGGCGCCGGCGGGCGGCGGCACAGGGATGAACGCCGATGAGGACATGGCCGGCAGCCATGGTTCAGGCAGCGCTGGTGAGCCGGCACCGCCAGACAGCGAGGCCAACCGGAGAAAACCCCGCTGGGCCGTCATGGCCACCGAGGTGAGCCACTGCGGCTCCGGGTGTGTCCTCGGCGACGTGATCTCGGAGTTCGTGATCTTCGCGCTGGCGCTCACGATCGCCGGCACGGCGCTATGGGCCGAATACATCGGCGACTACATCCTCGCCCTGATGCTGGGGATCATGTTCCAGTACTTCGCGATTGCCCCGATGCGTGGCCTCGGCGTCAGGGATGGGCTGCGGGCGGCCGCCAAGGCCGACGTGATCTCGCTGACCGCCTTCGAGATCGGCCTGTTCGGCTGGATGGCGGTGATGACGTTCGTACTGTTCCCGGCGCCGCACAACCTGATGCCGAACGTGGCCGCGTTCTGGCTCCTCATGCAGATCGGCATGATCATCGGCTTCGCCACCTCCTGGCCGGCCAACGTCTGGCTGGTCAGGAGGGGCATCAAGGTCCCGATGTGACGACCGGGCCACGCGCCGTGGCGGTCGCTAGTTCTTTCGCGCAACGCCGCACCAGGCGGTGACCTCCTGGTCGGGGCTCAGGTCGCCGGGGCCGGGCCGCCACCGGTGCGGCTGGACCACGCCGGGCTCGATCAGGTCGAGCCCGGCGAAGAAGCGGCAGATATCCGGGCGGGGCCGGAAGGTAGTGATCTCGCGCTGCCGCTCGTTGAGCCGGCGCTGCATCTCGGCCATCGCGTCGGGCAGAACGTCGCTGGCCGGGTGTGAGATCACCAGGTAGCTGCCCGCTGCCAGGCCGTCCACCAGCCGCTCCACGATCGCGTGCGGGTTCGCGTCATCGGGGATGAGCTGCAGGATGGCGAGCATCATCACGGCGGTCGGCTCGGCGAGGTCAAGGGTCTGCGCCGCCTGCGCGAGGACCGAGCCGGGATCACGCACGTCCGCGTCGAGGTAGGCGGTTGCGCCCTGCGGCGTGCCCGTCAGCAAGGCGCGCGCGTGCACCAAGACGATCGGGTCGTTGTCCACATAGACAACCCGGCTATCGGGGGCCACCGCCTGGGCGACCTGATGGGTATTGTTCGCCGACGGCAGCCCGGTCCCGATATCGAGGAACTGGCGGATCCCGGCCTCGCCGGCCAGGTGGCTGACCGTGCGCCGCAGGAACGCGCGGTTGGTCCGAACCCCGGGGACGATCGTCGGGTTTGCCGCGATCGCCTGCTCGGCGGCCTCCCGGTCCGCGGCGAAGTTGTCCTTCCCGCCGAGCCAGTAGTCGTAGACGCGGGCCGGATGCGCCACGGTGGTGTCCAGGTCCACAGGCGGGCGCGTTCCACCCTCATCCCTGCTGTCGGTCATGGCGGTTTCCTCGGCTATGTCCGGGTTTATCGGCAAGCCTAGCCCGCCCGGCAGCATCCGGGATGCGCCCCGCCAGTTCATCGTTTGCTCATTGTCCCAGCGCCAACGTAAGCCGCGAGGTGCTCGCCGGTGAGCGTGGAGCGCGCGGCGACGAGGTCGGCGGGGGTGCCCTCGAAGACGATCCGGCCGCCGTCGTGGCCGGCGCCGGGGCCGAGGTCGATGATCCAGTCGGCGTGCGCCATGACCGCCTGGTGGTGCTCGATGACGATGACCGACTTGCCCGCGTCGACGAGCCGGTCGAGCAGGCCGAGCAACTGCTCGACGTCGGCGAGGTGCAGGCCAGCCGTCGGCTCGTCTAGCAGATATACGCCTCCCTTCTCGGCCATGTGCGTGGCCAGCTTGAGCCGCTGCCGCTCGCCGCCGGACAGCGTGGTGAGCGGCTGGCCGAGGGTCAGGTAGCCGAGTCCGACGTCGGCCAGCCGGCCGAGGATCGCGTGCGCGGCCGGGGTGGCCGCCTCGCCGCCGCCGAAGAACTCCGCGGCCTCGGTAACCGACATCGCGAGCACCTCGCTGATGTCACGGCCGCCCAGGTGGTAGTCGAGCACCGACGCGTCGAACCGCTTTCCTTCGCACACCTCGCAGGTGGTGGCTACGCCCGCCATCATCCCCAGGTCGGTGTAGACGACGCCGGCCCCGTTGCAGTTGGGGCAGGCGCCTTCGGAGTTGGAGCTGAACAGAGCCGACTTGACGCCACTGGCCTTCGCGAACGCGTTCCGGATCGGGTCGAGCAGCCCGGTGTACGTGGCAGGGTTGCTCCGGCGCGAGCCCCGGATGCCGCCCTGGTCGATGGACACGACGTCCTCGCGGCCCGCGATCGAGCCCTGTATCAGCGAGCTCTTGCCGGAGCCGGCGACTCCGGTTACCACGACGAGCGCTCCCAGCGGGACGTCCACGTCGACGTTGCGCAGGTTGTGCTCGGTCGCACCGCGGATCTCCAGCGCGCCGTCTGGCGTCCGGACCTTCTCCTTGAGCGCGGCCCGGTCGCCGAGATGGCGGCCAGTGAGCGTGCCGCTCGCCCGCAGACCCTCGACCGTGCCCTCGAACATCACCTCGCCGCCGTCGGCGCCGGCGCGCGGGCCGAGGTCGACGACGTGGTCGGCGATCGCGATCGCCTCCGGCTTGTGCTCCACGACGAGCACCGTGTTGCCCTTGTCGCGCAGCCGCAGCAGCAAATCGTTCATCCGCTGGACGTCGTGCGGGTGCAGCCCGATCGTCGGCTCGTCGAAGACGTAGGTAACGTCGGTCAGCGACGACCCGAGCTGCCGGATCATCTTGGTGCGCTGCGCCTCCCCGCCGGATAGCGTGGCCGACGTGCGGTCCAGGCTGAGGTAGCCCAGGCCGATCTCAACGAATGAGTCAAGGGTGTGCTTGAGCGCGGCGAGCAGTGGTGCCACCGACGGCTCGCCGAGGCCGTCCACCCATCCGGCCAGATCGCTGATCTGCATGGCGCATACGTCGGCGATGTTGGCGCCCTTGATCCGCGAAGACCGCGCCATCTCGCTGAGCCGGGTGCCGCCGCACTCTGGGCAGGTGGTGAACGTGACCGCGCGGTCCACGAACTCGCGGATGTGCGGCTGCATCCCGTCCTTATCCTTGTCCAGCATCGACCGCTGAATGCGCAGGATCAGCCCCTCGTACGTCATGTTGATGCCCGCGATCTTCATCCTGGTTGGCTCGCGGTGCAGGAAGTCGTGCAGTTCCTTCTTGGTGAACTTGCGGATCGGCTTGTCCGGGTCAAAGAAGCCCGACTCGGCGTAGAGCCGGGAGTTCCAGCCGCCCCCCTTGTAGCCGGGGACGGTGATCGCGCCCTCTCTGAGCGACTTGGAGTCGTCGAAGAGCTGGCTGAGGTCGAGATCGGACACCGTGCCCCGGCCTTCGCAGCGCGGGCACATTCCCCCGATGATGCTGAAGCTCCGCCGCTCCTTCACGGTCTTCCCGGCGCGCTCGAACTTGACCGCGCCCGCTCCGCTGATCGACGCGACGTTGAACGAGAAGGCCTTCGGCGAGCCGATGTGCGGCTGGCCAAGGCGGCTGAAGAGGATGCGCAGCATCGCGTTCGCGTCGGTTGCCGTGCCGACCGTCGAGCGGGGATCGGAGCCCATCCGCTGCTGGTCAACGATGATCGCGGTCGTCAGCCCTTCCAGCACGTCGACGTCCGGCCGCGCCAGCGTCGGCATGAACCCCTGGACGAAGGCGCTGTATGTCTCGTTGATCAGCCGCTGCGACTCCGCGGCGATCGTGTCGAACACCAGTGAGCTCTTGCCGGAGCCGGAGACGCCAGTGAACACCGTCAGCCGCCGCTTCGGGATCTCGACGCTGACGTCCTTGAGGTTGTTCTGACGCGCGCCATGCACGCGGATCAGCTCGTGGCCGCTCATCTGTCTCCATCTCTCAGGGGCCGCCTTCGCGGTCTGCGCCGGCCCCGCCTGCCTCGCCGGGTCACACAGGAGTATGACGACGGCCCGCCAGCAGGCGCTTCTTGATTCGTGATCGGTTTGCCAAGGTAGGCGGTGAGCTGAGGGCCGAGCGGACGGCGGACCTCCCGCGATCCCTCTGTGGCGCAGCCCTTGTTCCACGTGGATCGTCGCAGCGGTAGCCGAGTTCGGCGGTGGTGACGTCGGCGCCGGGACCTGGGCGCCTGGGCGTCACCCGCGAATCGCCAGCACGGCTGTATAGATGCCAAGGCCGAGCAGGATGGCCGCGGTGATCCGGCTGATCCAGGTCATCGGGATCAGTTCCAGGCTCTTGGCGCCGACGCTGACCGCCACTGCCGCGACCGCCCACAAGCCCAGCGTTGCCCCGGCGAACACCAGCAACGGGTCGTACCTTGCAGCCAGGTTGGCGGTGGTCAGCTGCGTGATGTCCCCCCATTCGGCGAGGAACACCACCCCGAAGCTCGTCCCGGCGACCCGCCAGAACGATCGGGTCGGAGCGCCCAGCCGGGCGGCGTCCGCGCCGTCCCGGTGCTCGGGGCGGAAGCTGGTTGCCCAGAACACGTAGCCCGATCCGGCGAGGAACAGGCCGGCGACCACCGCGTCGACCGCGCGGTGCGGAAGCAGGGCCAGCAGCCGGCCGGCGGTAACAGCGATGGCCATGTGCACCGCGAACGCGGCAGCCGCCCCGGCCCACACCCACGACGCCCGGTAGCGGGTGCCGAGGACCAGCGACGCGAACATCGACTTGTCCGGCAGTTCGGCCAGGAACGCGAGGACGAACGCGGTCCCGATCACTGCGACGTACGGCAAGAGGGTTCCTCCGGTCGGTCAAACCGGCCGGGATCATGCGAGACGCTCCGGCCGGATGTGCTCATCAGCCGAAGGTCTCGTCCACCACATGCCGTGGCCCGGCGGCCGGGCGCTCTGCACGCCGGTATGTCGGCCAGCCGACGAAGGACTACTCCCCTTCCCCTGCAGAGTAACCGGTCTCATCCACCCCTCACAAAACAACGAGGCAAGTGATGAGGCCTCCTCCTCGGCGTTGCAGGTCAGGCGGTATGCCAGCTTTGCGCCAGTATCTCCTGGGCCGGGCCGCGAATGGACACCTCACCTTCAGAACCATGCCGGGCGGCCGGCTGGCCCTAGATGGCACCAGTACCGGCCGTCCGGGAGCGCATGCTCCTCAATGAGCGCACCCAAAAAAGCACCGGCGAAGGAGATCATCGAAGTCGGACCGCGGGATGCCAGATACGCCGCCGGGCGGGACCCGCCGCCATCGCGGAGTTTCCGCGGGGCGGATGTCGAGACGGCAGAACATGACAACGCGGGTTTGCGGATCGAGCTGGCGGCAGCTTTCGAGCGATACCGGTGCCTCGGGAAGCTTGGCGATCCTGAAGAGCTCGCCGTCGCGGGCGAGCTCCGCTGCCGCACGGATGCAGCCGCGGAACCTCTCGCTTAAGGGGGTCGTGGTCTCGTACAGGCGCTGTTTTCGAAGCTACCCCAGCCACGCCTACTACGTTGACTGATATATTGGCCGGCGTATTAGGAGGGGGCGGATGGCCGTAGGCAGGCGGGACGACGGGACCGGGCCGGACGTGCTGCGGAGGGCTGGCGAGGCGTCGGTGCTGATCCTGATCAGCCTCGCCAGCGGACCCAAGCACGGCTACGCGCTGATCCAGGACATCAAGGACCTGGTCGGCGTGGAACTCGGGCCCGGCACGCTCTACGGCGCGCTGGACCGGCTCGAGCGGCTCGGCTTGATCGAGCCGATGCCGGCTGACGACCGGCGCCATCCCTACCGCATTACCGCGCCTGGGGCGGCCGCGCTTCGCGTGCATCTCGATTCGGTGGAGCGCGTCAGCGCGGCCGGGCGGCTGCGGCTGCGGCTGGGAGGCATCTGATGGATGACTCCCGGACGGCCCGGCTGGTCCTGGCCGTGCTGCGGTGCTATCCGGCTCGCTGGCGCCGGCGGCACGGTGAGGAGGCCGCCGAGCTGGCAGCGCTGCTCATCAAGGACGGGACTCCGGCGGGCTCGATTGCCTGCAGCTACCTGGCGGGCGCGGCCCGGGCGTGGCTGACGCCGGGCCACGGCCGGCGTCCTGGCGCGGTGGCGTGCGTGCTGCTGGCCGGCGTCTGTTTGATGGGCGTCTCGGCGGGGCTGCTGACCTCGACGGTGCCGGCCAGGGCCGCCAGCACGAGCCAGGCGCGCCCGCGCCCGCATTGCCAGCCTGGCTCGCCGCGGCCCGCTGCGGGGATGATCCCCGCCGCACGCCTGCCGCAGGCGATCATCGAAGTCACCGGGCATGGCCGGTCCTGCTGACCCTGGCCCCGCCGGCCCGCGTCGCCGGCGGCGGAGACGGGTGCTGGCTGAGACGGCCGTCACGATCCTGGTGGCGCTGCTGCTGGCCGGCCTGGTGCGGGCGTTCGGTATCCAGACCTTCTGGATCCCCTCGTCGTCCATGGTGCCAACGCTCGGCGTGCACGACCGGATCCTGGTGCAGAAGGCGTTCTTCTCCTGGCATGACGTACGCGAGGGCAACATCGTGGTGTTCCGGCACCCGCCGCGTGACCACTGCCCAGGGCCGCAAGACGATCTGGTCAAGCGGGTCATCGCGCTGCCCGGCCAGACGATCTATTCGTCGGGCAACAGCATCTACATCAACGGGCGGCTGCTTGCCGAGCCGTACCTGCCGCGCGACGACCCGCTCGGGCCGCCGATAGCGAGCGCGCAACACCCCTACCGCGTGCCGGCCGGCGACTTCTACGTGCTTGGCGACAACCGGGATATCTCGTGCGACAGCCGGTACTGGGGCCCGATCGAGGGCTCGAGCATCGTCGGCAGGGTGGTGCTGGTGTGGTGGCACGACGGCCGCCCCGACCTGCGCTGGTTCTGATCCGGGCCGCAGAAATCGGCGCAGAGACTAATGGGGTGCGTGATGCAGGCCAGGGGATCACAATGCGTGGATGACAAACGACCCCGTTCAGGGCGCAGATCTGCCGGCCATCGGCCTGCGCGCGGTCACAGACGCTGATCTCGACGCGCTGTTCGACCAGATGCGGGATCCCGAGTCGGTCTGGATGGCCGCATTCACCGCCGACGACCCGGACGACAGGCCCGCGTTCGACGCGCACATGGCCAGGGTGAGGTCCTCGCCCGACGTCACGCTGCGCGCGGTCACCTGCGACGGCCAGTTTGCGGGCACCGTCTCCGCCTTCGTCGTCGAAGGCCAGACCGAGGTCACCTACTGGATCGACCGTGCGGCCTGGGGGCGCGGCGTCGCGAGCCGGGCCCTGGAGCTCCTCATGGACCTGGTCCCCGCGCGGCCGCTGCACGCCCGCGCGGCCAGCGACAACATAGGTTCGCTCCGGGTCCTCCAGAAAGCGGGTTTCACGATCACGGGCACCGAGAATTCCTTCGCGCCTGCGCGTCACAGCATCATCGAGGAAACCATCCTGCGGAAGGACGAGTGAGGCCAGGCATGCCGTAATCATCCGATTAGTTCCGGACGCTCGCATGGTCTGTCCTGATGAACGCCACGGCCACGCCCTCTCACCCAAGGAAAGGCACGATGAAGCTCCTGCTCACGTCCGCTGGCATCAAGAACACGAGCATCCACAACGCGCTGACCGGCCTGCTGGGCAAGCCGATTGCCGAGTCCAGCGCCCTGTGCATCCCCACCGCGTCGTACGGGCACCCGGAGGGCGGCCCTGGCGCGGCATGGCGGTTCATCGCCGGGCGAGCCCGCACCCCCATGTGCGAACTGGGCTGGAAGTCCCTGGGCGTGCTCGAGCTCACGGCGCTGCCCAGCATGGGTGAAGAGCACTGGGTCCCCATGGTCCAGGAGACCGACGCGCTGCTGGTGGGAGGCGGCGATGCCCTGTATCTGTGCCACTGGATGCGGCAGTCCGGACTGGCGGACCTCTTGCCGTCGCTGCGCGAGGCGGTCTACGTGGGAATCAGCGGCGGGAGCATGGTGATGGGCCCCAACATCGGCGAGGGCTTTGCCTACTGGAAGCCGCCCGCCGGTGGCGACAAAGGTCTCGGGCTAGTCGACTTTTCGATGTTTCCGCACCTGGATCACGAGAACATGCCGGAAAACTCCATGGCCGGAGCGGAAAAATGGGCTGCCACCGTGCCGGTGCCGGGCTACGCGATCGATGACCAGACCGCCATTGAGGTGATCGATGGCGTCGTCGAAGTCGTCTCCGAGGGGCACTGGAAGCTGTTTACCCCGTCATCGAGGAACTGAGCCGCCCGCCACGGCCCCAGGTGAAGCCCGGCGAGAACCGGTAGTCAGATCTGGCCATCGGCCGCTGCCCGGAATGGATCAGATCCGGTCATGACGTCGGGCCGCGAGCCTTCGTACCGTGCTGTTGTCGGACCAAACGCCCGGCGGGTCACGGAGACAAGGAGTACGAGCCGAGCCCATGGCCGCGTAAAACCAGGCGATGAGAAAAGGGGAAACTCAGATGATGTTCCTCGACTGTCCTGCCTACCTTGACGACGAGGGCGACGCGCGTTGTGGGCTCCCCTCGGAGATCAGGTGCCGTTACACGATGGAGTCCACCGACGGGCCGCTTGACAGTGTCATGATCAAGTGCCCCTCTGGCCACTGGTTCAACGGACCCGTCGAATTCCTGACGTGGACGAACGGCGAGGGCCCGGATGCGGGACGGCTCTCCGATCGCGGGCAGGAGCCCGACGCGATGGCGCCGGCCGGTTCTCACGCCTGAGAAAATGGACCCTGGCCTGCGGATACTGCTGCTGGCGCGCTCGGAGGGACTCGAACCCCCAACCTTCTGATCCGTAGTCAGATGCTCTATCCGTTGAGCTACGAGCGCCTGTGTTGAGTTGTCTACCTGCGGCTTTGCGAGCAGGTGTGGCGAGACCACCTAAGCATAGCGGCGATTGAGCATCTGATCCGTCGTCAGAAGGTTGCCCCGGCGCACCTGACAAGGGTAGGGCACGACGGGCACGCGGTCGCACCGGCTGACGCAGCAGGCGAGCGTCAGCCGACCTTCGTGCCGCTGAGCAGGCCTTTCGGCACGGGCTGGTTGCTGCGCAGCGCGCCGAACAGCGCGAGCGCCTCGGTGCGGTTCCACTGCACGGCGTCACCCGCGTTCGCGGTGAAGTAGTTCGCGTTGGCGATCGGAACCGTGCCGGTCAGCGGATCCCGCAGCGCGAACGCCATTGTGACGAGGCTGTACAGGGTCGTGCCCTGGTCGACGGTGATCGAGCTTGCCGAGCTGGAAGCGAACGGCAGGGCGGTGAACGGGTCGAGGAAGACGCTCGGGCTGGTCGCCTTGTCCAGCAGCGCCTTGAGGAATGCCCGCTGATCCTGCATCCGCTGCAGGTCCTCATCGGCGAAGGAGTGCCGGTCCCGGACGAACGCGAGCGCCTCCGCTCCGTCCATCGTCTGGCAGCCCGCCCTGAGGTTGGCGCCGGAGTCGACGTCGTGCAGCGCCGTCTTCAGGCAGATGTTCACGCCACCGACCTTGTCGACCACGTTGACCAGGCCGAGGAACCCGATGTCCGCGAAGTGGTTGATGCGCAGGCCGGTCACGGTCTCGACGGTCTTCACCAGCAGTGACGGGCCGCCCAGGCCGAGCGCAGCGTTGATCTTGTTGTCGCCGTACCCGGGAATCGGGACGTAGGAGTCGCGGGGAATGCTGATCAGCACCGGCCGGCCGCCGCCGATGTGCAGCAGCATCAGCGAGTCGGAGTTGTCCGTGCCAAAGTCGAACCCCACGTGCAGGGCGCGGATCTCCGGGCCGGTAAGGCCGTCGCGACCGTCCGAGCCCGCGATCAGCCAGTTCTGGCCGGCCGACTGCCCGGAGAACGCGGGCAGCACCACCGACCGGTGCAGCTTGGAGCCCACCCAGAAATACGAGGAGACCGCGCCGGCAATCACCGCAGCCGTGGCGACCGCCGCGATCAGGACGATCCGCCGTCCGTGCCGGCCGGGCTGGCCCCAGAACCGCCATCGCCGCCCGCCCGGGCCACGCGGGCGGGTTCCCGGCGGCGCCGGCGCCCCGGGTGCGGACGACCCCCGCCCCGCCGCCGAACGCATGGGCGGCTGGTCCGGCCAGGAGGCCCTGCCGGCTCTTGGGTCGCCCGCCGACGGCTGCTGCCGTCCGTCCGGCGCCGAAGGCGATCCCTGCTGCCCGGGCTGATCCCGATGCCAGCCCTCGGGCCAGTCACTCATGATCCGCGTTCCCCGGGTTGTCTGCGATGGCCGCCCTGACTACGACCACCGTAGGAGCCGCCCCGCGCCGATCACACCAGTCCGGCGACCTTTTGCTCCCATCCGGCCGTCCTATTGCGCTCCCTTGGCATAAGCCTCGGCGATTCTTCAGCCAGCGAGGCGTGAAGGCCTACCGGGCCTCGATACGCGGGCGGAGCAGCCGCATGCCGATCCAGGCGGCCGCGACGCCGATCGCCACGCCGATCAGCGTGTCCACGAAGCGGAGTATCGGCTGCTCCCAGGCGTCGCGCGGGGTCACGGCGGCCACCAGCATGACGACCGCGGTCGTGATCGCCGCCGTGACGGCGTCGCCGGGCCGGCCGATCAGCATGACGGCCAGCGCGCTGAGGCCGATCAGCAGCGCCACGCCCCAGCCGTAGACCGGCAGGAAGATCAGGTAGACCAGGCACAGCACGAAGCTCACCGCCGTGGCGGACATCCGTGACACGGCGGCGGCCACGCTCTGCTCGTAGCTGGCCCGGCAGACGAAGATCGTGGCGACCACCGCCCACAGGGTGCCGAGCAGGTCGTCGGCCCGGGATATCGAGTACACGCGAGTGAGCACGCTCGCCGTCAGCCAGTACGTGATCATGCACGCGACGGCCAGGACGGCGCACTCCAGGATCGCCATCCGGGCCTGCGCCCACGCCGGACGGGATAGCCGGCTGCTGCGCTCCGCCACTGGGTTTTGCGACACTGAGCCCCCTTCCGGTGCCGGAATCTACCCGGCCAGTACCCGGCCGAAGTCCACCTTGATCTCCAGGCCCCCGCCGGGCCTGGCCCGCGCGCTCAGCGAGGCCCGGTGCGCGGCCGCGATCGCCGCGACGATGGCCAGGCCGAGCCCGTGCCCGCCGTCGCCGCCGTCGCCGTCGCGGCTCAGCCGGTCGGCGCCGAGCTGCTGGAACGGCTGGAACAGCCGGTCGACCTCCGCCGCCGGGATCACCGGCCCGGTGTTCGCGATCCACAGGCTCGCCGACCCGGCGGTCATGGACGTCCTGACCTCGACGCTGCCGCCGGCCACGTTGTGCCGCAGCGCGTTGTCCGCGAGGTTCGCCACCATGCTCTCCACCAGGCGCGCATCGCCGGGCGCAGCGGCCGGGCCGGCCGCGGCTTCGACGCGGACACCCCGGCGCGCGGCCTCGTCACGCCGGGCGGCGAGCACGCCGCCCACGACGGCGGCGATGTCGACCGGCTCCCATCGCTCGATCCCCTGCTGGCTGCTGGCCAGGGTGAGCAGCGCGTCGATCAGGCGTTCCTGCCGGGCCCCGAGGCTCAGCAGCTGCTCGCACGCCGACCGCAGCGTTTCCGCGGAAACGCCGGGGTCCGCGAGCGTCACCTGGAGCAGGGCCCGCTCGGCCGCCAGTGGGGTCCGCAGCTCATGCGAGGCGTTGGCGACGAACCGGCGCTGCGACTCAAACGCCGCCTCGAGCCTGCCGAACAACTCGTCCAGAGTCTCGCCTAGCTCGGTGAACTCCGCATACGACCCGCTGCGGCCAAGACGCTCGTGCAGGTTGCTGGCGGAGATGGCGCGCGCGGATCTGGTGATGGTCCGCAACGGCCGCAGGGCCCGGTCGGCGGCCAGCCACCCGAGCGCCGCGGCGAGCACGGCCGCGGCAACCAGCGCGATGCCGGAGTACCCGAGGATCTGGTGCAGGTTCGACGCGGCCCGGACATCAGCATGCCCGTGCCCCGCGCGGGACGTGCTCGAAATCCGCACCGCAGGGAGGAAGGCCAGGGCGAGCAGGACCGCGCCGGCGGCGAGGAACAGCCCGCCGTAGAACAGCGCGAGCCGGGTCCGCAGCCTGCGCCGGGGCATCACGGTCCGCCGATCCGGTAGCCGCCGCGGCGATCGGTGTGGATCACCGGCGGGTCGCCGAGCTTGGCCCGAAGCCGCCGGATCGCGGTCTTCACCGCGGTGGTGAACGGGTCGGCCGCCTCGTCCCAGACCCGTTCCAGCAGCTCTTCGGCCGAGACCACCCGCCCGGCCGACGCGAGCAGGCACTCCAGCACCGCGAACTCCCTGGGGCTGAGGTCGAGCCAGCGCGCGCCCCGCAGCGCTACCCGGCGGCTGGGATCGAGGCTCAGGTCCCCGCTCTCCAGCACGGGGGGCAGCGCCGCGGCCGAGCGCCGGCCGAGGGCGCGGACGCGGGCGACGAGCTCCGCGAAGTCGAACGGCTTGGTCAGGTAGTCGTCGGCGCCGAGCCCGAGGCCGTCCACGCGTTCGGTGACGGTGCTGGCCGCGGTCAGCATCAGCACCCGGCTGCCCGACCCGTCGGCCACGATCTGGCGGCACACCTCGTCGCCGTGGGTCCCCGGCAGGTCCCGGTCGAGCACGATCACGTCGTAGCGGGTGGCGGCCAGGTGCCCGAGCGCCTCGTCGCCGTCGAGGACCACGTCGACCGCCATTCCCTCCCGGCGCAGCCCGGTCCCGATCACCGTGGCGAGGACCCGGAAGTCCTCCGCGACCAGCACACGCATGGCGATCCTTCTCTGGATGAGGGGCCGGAACGGTTAGCTCCGGGCGCGGTCCCTCCGTGCCAACCATCTCAGGCAGCGGGTGTCCGCGGGGTGTCGGCCGCTGACACCGGGCCGACACCGGGCGGAGCGTACAACGAGCTGCGTGAACTCAACCAGTACCGCCGCAACCCTGCTGGCGGCCAGCGGGCTCGGCAAGCGCTACCGGCGACGGTGGGCCCTGTCCGGCTGCACGCTGGAGATCCCGGCGGGCCGCGTCGTGGGGCTGGTCGGCCCGAACGGGGCCGGCAAGACGACGCTGCTGCACCTCGCCGCCGGGCTGATCGCGCCGACCACCGGCACGGTCGAGGTACTCGGCGGGCCGCCGGGCGGCGGGCCCGTGCAGCTCGGCCGCGTCGGCTTCGTGGCGGAGGACACGCCGGTGTACCAAGGGCTGTCGGTGGCCGGGCACCTGCGGATGGCCGGGTACCTGAACCCGCGCTGGGACGGTGACATCGCCCAGCGGCGGATCGCGCAGCTCGGCATCGACCCGCGGCAGCGCGCCGGGCGGCTGTCCGGTGGCCAGCGGGCTCAGCTCGCGCTCACGCTCGCGGTCGCCAAGCGGCCCGACCTGCTGATCCTGGATGAGCCGGTGGCCAGCCTCGACCCGCTGGCCCGGCGGGAGTTCCTGCGGTCGGTCACGGGCACCGTGGCCGGGCACGGCACGAGCGTCGTGCTGTCCTCGCACCTGGTCGCGGACCTGGAACTGATCTGCGACTACCTCGTGGTCCTGGTGGCCTCCCGGATCCGGCTGGCGGGCGACATCGCGGCGCTGCTCGCGGCGGAGCGCCGGCGCACCGGGCAGCCGGTCAGGCTTGACGACCTGGTGATCGCGTCGATGAGCGAGACGGGAGACGCCCGATGATCCGGTTTACCTGGCTGCAGTTCCGCGCCCAGGCCGCGGTGGTCGCGGGCGTGCTCGCGCTCCTCGCCGTCGCAGCCGCCGGGCCGCTGCATCGCGACGACGGCTCGCTGCGGCTCTGGCTCGGGGTGCTGGTGCTGGTGGCGCCGGGTCTCATCGGGATGTTCTGGGGCGCCCCGCTGGTCGCGCGCGAGTTCGAGGACGGGACGTTCCGGCTGGCGTGGACGCAGAGCGTCACCCGGATCCGCTGGATGGCGGTCAAGCTGGCGGTCACCGGCCTGGCCAGCATGGCCGCCGCCGGGCTGCTCAGCCTCATCGTCACCTGGTGGTCCGGCCCGCTCGACCGGGCCGCCATGAACCAGTTCGCCACGTTCGACCAGCGCGGCATCGCGCCGATCGGCTACGCGGCCTTCTCGTTCACGCTCGGCGTCCTGGCCGGGGCGCTGATCCGGCGCACGCTCCCGGCCATGTTCGTGACACTGGCCGTCTTCGTCGCGGCCCGGGTGACCGAGTTCAGCTGGCTGCGGCCGCGGCTGCTGCATCCGGTGCTGCTGCGCCTGGCGCTGAACCCCAGGTCGACGGGTTACGGCCAGCAAGGCACGCTGTCCGTGCTGTTTGGCAGCCCGACGCTGATGCCGAACCCGCCGGACCTGCCGAACACGTGGATCACGTCACTGACGATCGTCAACGCGCGCGGCGATGGGCTCACCACGGGTGAGCTGAACAGTGCGTGCCCGGGCATCGGGCAGGGCGGTGGCGGCGGCGGCGGCCTTAGTCACACCCGGGCGCCGCAGGCGGTCGTGAACAGGATGCAGGACTGCGTTGCCAGGATCGGCACCACTTACCACGAGGCGGTGACGTACCAGCCGGCCGGGCACTACTGGCCGCTGCAGTGGTACGAGCTGGCGATCTTCCTCGGCGCGGCGCTCGCCCTGGCCGGCGCGTGCCTGTGGCGGATTCGGCGAGCCTGAACTCTCCGGGTGAACGTGCAGCCGTTTCCGCTCACCGGAGCAGGATGACCCGGGAGGTGACCTGGCCGGAGTCCAGCAGCCTGCCGAACAGCCGGCTCTGCTCACCGGCCGCCTTCAGTTCCGGCGTGTGCCCGTACCGGTGCTGCAGTTCCCGCTCAACGGTCTCGATCCGGCCGGTCCAGTCCGGCGGCGGTCGGGTGAGATCGCCGACGTCGGCTGCGTCCAGTTCCGCCAGGCCCGCGTGGCAGAACAGATCGTGCAGCTGGTCACTGGACGGGAAGTGGTTGCCCTGCGGCGGGTCGTCCAGCTCGTCCGCGGCGGCCAGGTACACCAGCAGCCCGATGCGGCCGCCGGGGCGCATCACGCGGCGGAGCTGGCCGAGCATGGCCCGCTGGGCGGCGCTGCCAGACGCGGTGCACAGGACCGCGAGGCACCAGGCCAGGTCGGCGGACCGGTCGCCGAACGGCAGGGCGGTCGCGTCGGCCTGCACCACCGGAGCGTCAAATAGCCGGGCGGCCGCGCGGCACGCGCCGGGCTCGGGTTCGGCCAGGACCGGCTGCACCCCGGTCTGACGGGTGGCGTACGCCGCGGGTCCGCCCATCCCGGCGCCGACGTCGATCATCACCTCGCCGG
>Ga0335073_10007438_pt1 | contig 15362 bp, 12 predicted proteins | sample Lox_Sample_22_FD_207093 | JGI IMG/M metagenome (GOLD analysis project Ga0335073, IMG submission 207093) | Soil microbial communities from Loxahatchee National Wildlife Refuge, Florida, United States - Lox_Sample_2.2 | ecosystem: Environmental > Terrestrial > Soil > Wetlands | place: USA... | reverse complement strand
ACGGTCAGCTGCTGACGGAGCTGTTCGGCCGGCCGGGCGGCGCGGCGCTGCGCGCCCGGATCGATGAGATGACGAACCCGGAGTACCAGCGGCTGCTCCGCTGCGGCCCGGCGGAGCTGCGGGAACGGCTGCCCGGCCCTGCCGCGCCGGCTGACCTGGCCGCGCTGGTCGGCGGGCTCGACGACGCCACCCTGCTCGCCGCCCTGCGCAACCTGGCCGGGCACGACCTGGCCGCGCTCGACGCCGCGTTCGCGGCCATCGACGACACGCGGCCGACCGTGATCTTCGCCTACACGATCAAGGGATACGGGCTGGCGACGGAGGGACACCCGCAGAATCATTCGGCGCTGCTGACCACGGCGCAGATGACACAGCTCGCCGACGCGCTCGGGGCTTCTTCTTCGGATCCGTGGGCGCCGTTCGCGCCCGGGAGTGCGGCGGCGCTGCTGTGCGCGGACGCGGCCGCCCGGCTGCGGCGCGCTCCTGTGGGCGTGGCGTCGCCGCTCGCGGTCCCTGTGGACTTCGGGCGGACGCCATCAGGGACGATGACCACGCAGGCGGCCCTGGGGCGGGCGCTGCTCGACTTGTACCGGGCGGCGCCCGCTGTCGCGCGGCGGGTGGTCACGGTCAGCCCTGTCGACCCGGCCGGTGGACCAGACGCTGGCGGCCGTGCCTGTCGATCCCGCCGCCAGGCAGCGGCGGCGGCGGCAGGTGGTGGCGGGCGGGTACCTGCTGCGGCGTGCGGGTTCTGGCGCTCCGGACGTCACCGTCGCGACGATGGGGGTGCTGGTGCCTGAGGCGCTCTCGGCGGCTGGCCGGCTCGGGAGTCCGGGGTCGCCGCGGATGTGGTGTGCGTGACAAGTCCCGGGCTGCTGTTCCGCGCGCTGCGTTCCCGGCAGGGTTTTGGCGACGGGTCGTCGTGGATCCTGTCGCAGGCGTTTCCCGAGTCACGCCGCGCACCTCTGGTGACGGTGCTCGACGGGCGTCCGCACACGCTGGCGTTTCTCGCTTCGGTGAACTCAGTGCCGTGCGTGACGCTGGGCGTGACGTCGTTCGGGCAGTCAGGGGCGCTCGAGGACGTGTACCGGTACCACGGGATCGACGCCGACGCCATCGTGCGGGCCGCGCTAGACGCGGTGCGGGCGTGATGACGGCTATCACGAGTTGCTAATGCGTCGGGTGCGCCTATGTAAGCCTGGCGTGTGATCGCCCGCTCCGTGCCCGCGCCGCCCCGTGCGCCTCACGCGCTTGCCTGGCCGCGCAGCTCCCGCTGTCCCCGCGCCCGCAAGTATCGTGCGCCACCCGTGTCACGCATCCGGGAAATGTTTGAATTAAGTGCTGTCCCCACGACAGTTAATTCAAACATTTCAGCTAAACGATCATGTGGTTTAGGGAGACGTGTATTCTGCGTCGAGCCCGCGATTGCGCAGTCACGGAAAGGGCGTGGTGGGCGGATGAGTGCCGGCGGGTATGAGTCGTGGTTTGTCAGCGCGCGAGACCCGGCCGCGCCACGTGCGCTCTGGATACGGCACACCAGGCACCGCCCGGCGGGGCACCCCTTCTGCCTCTGTCTCGACTGACCGCGGTCTACGGACGCCGCTCTCGTTCGTGCGGGACGGGCGGGCGCGTGACCGGAACAACTCGAAGCATGGTGTCCAGACCGGTGAAATCGCCAGGGTTCGTCGTGAACAGCGGCAGTCCCTCAGCGACGGCGGTGGCGGCGATCATCAGGTCAGCGGCTCTCCGGCGTGGCCTGCGCCCTGCCGCGACGACAGCCGCGGTCAGTCGCCCGTAGATGCGAGCGGCCTCGGCGTCGAACGGGACAGGGTCGAATTCGCTCTCGGTGCGCTGCAGGATTTCAAGGCGGCGAGCCCGTTCGGCATGCTCGTCATACACGTCCTGCTCATCGTTGCGCCGAACCTCATGGGGACCAGCGGAAAGTTCCGCCAGGGTGATGGCGCTAATCGCCATCTCGTCAGGCAATTCATCGTGGTTGATCCACCTGCGCAAGATGAGGATGTTCGTGTCCAGCATGCCCTGCGTAGGAGGCTCACCACTCATATGGGCTCGCGGCGTCATGATCGGCCACAGCATCCTGGTCAGCGCGGAAAGCCTCCAGGTCAGCGGCGGGGGCATTGCGCGACATGGCAGTGAACTCCGACCGTGAGACGAACCGGCGGCGCCTGCGTAGCGGGATCAACTCTCCGATACGGTGTCCGTCCCGGGTGACGGTAAACGCCTGCCCGTGCTCAACGGCGTCCATTATCTCCCGCGACCTAGACCGCAGGTCGCGCTGCGTGATCTCCGGATGGCTCATGCATCCATGGTAGCACCCTGTGCTACAAGGTAGCACGCTTGGGGAGAGAGCGGAATTAATTTGAGTCTTTTTGGTGTTCGGCCATACCTGATCAGCGACCGGAGAGCAGCTCCACGACCGGGGCGAACTGGTCCATGAACGCGGTGTTCACGCTGGAGTAGGTGATGCCGACGGTGTCGCGGCGGCGCTCGAGTTCGTCGGCTATCTGGCGCGGGGTGCCGCGCAGGATCATCAGGGAGTCGTGCGCGATGAGGGTGCCCAGGTCGGCCTGCAGGAACCGGGCAACCCACGGCGGCGCCTCGTCGCCGACGACGAAAATGGGGGTCGCGAACTCGATCTGGCTGGCGCGGTCTCCCGCGGCCTCGCGTACTTCGGCGACCAGGCGAGCCGCCGCTGCCCTTTCTGTCAGCGGGCCCATGGCCAAGGTGACGATGTCCGCCTTGGCGGCGGCGACCGCGCGGGCCTTCGGGCCGCCAGCCGCCATCAGGACCGGAGTGTGCTCCGCGCCGTCGAGCTCGCGCAGGTGATCGATCGTCTGCTCGGCCAGGGCGAGGCGCCCAGCGCTCGTGGTCGCCGGCTGCCCGAGCAGCTCCACCGACTGCCGCACGACCTCGGAGTGGCCGGTTCCGATGCCCATCTCGAATCGCCCGCCGGTGAGCACTGAGAGGGTGTGCGCGTCCCACGCCGCCATTCGGGGCGGCCGCAGCGGGCTGGCGAGCACGAACGTGCCGACGCGCAGCGTCGTGGTCGCCCCCGCCGCCAGCGCCAGCGCGGGCATTGGCGACAGGACCTGCATGCCGTCGGGCATCAGCAGGGTGGAATAGCCGAGCTCTTCGGCGCGCGTGGCGGTGTCTAGCCACTGCTGACCGTTGCCGGGGGTCGCCTGGGCGGCGAAACGGAACGCCATGGTGGTCACGGGCACAGGCTAGTCCCCGAGGTCGGGCCGTCGCCGGCAGACGGGGCGGGGCCGGAGTAAGCCGGGATCGTTCGGGATAAAAAGACCGGCCTGACCCGGGGTGAGCGGGCCAGGCCGGTGCGGTGGGATGCGGATCGGGACCTTGGCTTACGAGGCGGGCTTGAGGTGCAGGATGACCACCTCGTCGCTGCCGGTGCCCGGGCCGTTGTTGGTGCCGGAGGGCTGGCCGCTGTCGTACGGGTTGGCCTGGGTTGGCCAGCCGACGAAGTGCTGCGAGTTGTACTCGAACCAGTCCGACGCGGTCGTGGTCGGGATGATCGGGACGTTCTGCGCGACGTAGGTCTCGATCGGCGCCAGGTCGGCGGCCTGCGCGGCCACCGTCGAGTCACCGCTCACCTTCGCCAGCTCGGAGTCGATAGCCGAGTCGTTGAGGCGCTCGTAGTCGCCGGTCGCGGACGAACCGGTCGCGAGGGCGCTGTCCAGCCAGCCGAGGTACATGTTGTACGGCGTGATGCCGCCGTTCGACCAGTGCATGGTCAGCTGGAAGTCGCCGTCGGCCACGTCAGCGTTCCAGGCGTTCACGGACAGGCCCTCGAACGTGGCGTCGATGCCCGCGGCCCGCAGTTGCTGCGCGACGAGGGCGTCGTCTTCGGCGTAGTCGGTGTAGCTTGACGGGTCGACGATCGTCAGGGAGACCGTCTGGCCGCCCTTGGCGAAGAAGCCGTTGCTGCCCTTCGTGTAGCCGGCCTTCTGCAGGATCGAGGCGGCCGCCGCCGCGTTGGCGGTGGCGGAGTTGGTCATCGAGGCGACCGGTCCCGCCCAGGCCTGGAACGTCGGCAGGGTGAGGCCCGTCGCGTTCAGCACCGGGTTCTCCAGGCCGGATTCACCCTCGGAGGCGATGACCGTCCGGTCGATGGCCGCGCTGATCGCCTGCCTGACGGCCAGCTGGTTGGTCGGCCACTTGGTGAGGTTCGGCATCAGGCTGTTCGTGCCGCCCGGTGCCTCCCAGAAGTGGTGGTCGGCCGGGTTGGTGTCGACGAAGTTCTTCTGCAGGCCGGGGATGTAGTTGCCGGTCCAGTCGATCTGCCCGGAGAACAGGGCGTTCAGCGCGCCGGTGTTCGAGGTGTAGACCGGGAAATAGACCTTGGAAACGGAGACCGGCTGCCAGTAATTCGGGTTCTTGGTCAGCGTGAAGCCCTCGGGCGTGAAGCTGCTCAGCACGAAGGGGCCGGTGCCGACCGGGTTGGCGTCGGTGTAGGTGGCGGGGTTGCCGACCGTCGACCAGATCGACTGCGGCAGGATCGCCACCCCGGCGACGTTCTGCAGGTTCATGTACTGCGACGTCGGGAACGTGAGGGTCACGTCGTCGCCAGAGGAGGTCACGCTGGTCATGGTCAGGCCAGCGAGGTTGATCGCCGCGTTCTTCATCAAGAGCTTGTAGGTGAAGACCACGTCGGCGGGGGTCATCGGCGAGCCGTTGCTCCACTTCACGCCCTGACGGATCGTGAACGTGATGGTCTTGCCGCCGTCACCCCACTTGAAGCCCGTGGCGAGCCAGGGGTACTGGATCGCCGGGTTGGCGAGGTCGAACTGGATGAGCGGCTCGTAGATGAGCCCCGTGGCGCCCATGCCCTGCGGTGCGGCGGTGGACACGAAGGGGTTGAAGTCCTGCGTGATCGAGTTCTCGGGCGAGCTCTCCATGACCAGCGTCTGCGACGAACCGCTGGTGCTAGGAGAGCTCGAGGTGCTCGAGGACGGGCTTGAGGACGCGGGCGTGGTCGAGGTCGAGCCGGAACTCGAGCTCGAGGAGGTGCTCGAGGAACACGCCCCGAGCACTACTGCGAGGAGGCCGGCGGCGGCGACCGCCAGCACCCGTCTGCTGGTAAATGGTCTTATCGACATTGACTTTCCTCTCGGGTGATGCGGTGAAGGTGAGGGTCAGAGGTTGGGTGCGCCGCCGGCCAGTGCTGGGGCGGCGACGGACAGGCGCCAGCACGCGGCCGCACGCGTGGCCGTGAGCTGATGCAGTGCGGGGTTCTCCCGGCGGCATTTGTCGTCGGCGAGCGGGCACCGGGTACTGAACGGGCACCCGGCGGTGGCCGGGCCGGTTGCCGCTGCTCCGGCGCGAGCGGCGCTGTTGCCCGACTTGAGGACGGAGCCCAGATTGTCGGGGTCGGGCGCGGACGCGATGAGCAGCTGGGTGTACGGGTGGGCGGGCTGTTGCGTGATGTCCTCGGCCGGGCCGCGCTCGACGATCTGCCCGGCGTACATCACGAGCACCTCGTCGGCGAAGTACCGGGCGCTCGCGATGTCGTGGGTGATGTAGAGCAGCGCGAGCGCCAGGCGCTTGCGCAGGTCGTCGAGCAGGTTGAGCATCTCAAGCCGGATGGAGACGTCGAGCATGGACACCGGCTCGTCGGCGAGCAGCACGGTCGGCTGCGCGGCCAGGGCCCTGGCGAACGAGACGCGCTGGCGCTGGCCACCGGAGAGCTCGTGCGGGTACTTCGGCAGGAACTGGGCGGCCGGCGTGAGCCGGACCTGCTCGAGGAGCGCTGTCACCGTGTTGTTGACGTTGACGTGCGGGCCCTGGTGCAGCCGGACCGGGCGCGCCAGGTGGTAGCCGACGTTGTGCACCGGGTTCAGCGACGCGAACGGATCCTGGAAGACGAGCTGGACCTCACTCTTGTAGTGACGGAAAGCGCGCCTGGTGCCGATGGCGACCTGCTTGCCGTCGAGGGTGATCGCGCCGGCGGTTGGCCGCTCTTGCCCCGCGAGCAACCTGGCGACCGTCGACTTGCCAGAACCGCTCTCCCCCACCAGGGCGACGACCGCGCCCTTGTACAGGCCGAACGAGACGTCCGTGACCGCGTGCAAGACGGCGCCGCGGCCGAGCCTGAAGTCCTTGCTGAGACCGACGGCCTCCATCGTGAGCGGGCCGCGGGCCGCGGCGGCGGAGCGGAGGTCGCCGCTGGCGGCCGCGTTGTTCACGGAGGCGTCGCCGCTGGCCGCGTCGGTCATGACAGGACCCCTTCCTGGCTGCTTTCCGGGCTGCTCAGGCTGACGATCGGGCACGCCGTCACGTGCTGCGGGCCGGTCGTGCCGCGGACGCGGGCCAGCGACATGTCCACCTCTTTGCACTCAGGCACCGCGTAGCCGCACCGGGGGATGAACGGGCACCCTGGGGCCGGGTCGCGCAGGTCCGGCGGCGATCCGGGGATGCCGGCCAGATCGCGGCGCGCGCCGCGCAGGGAGGGGAACGAGTTGAGCAGACCCTTGGTGTAGGGGTGGGCGGGCTCGCGCTTGATCTCCTCGGCGGTGCCGACCTCGAGCAGCTGGCCCGCGTACATGATCGCGATCCGGTCGGCCAGTTCGAGCAGGAGGGACAGGTCGTGGGTGATGAACAGGATCGCGAAGCCGAGGGTCTGCTTGAGCTCCACGATCTGCGCCAGGATGTCCCGCTGCACCACCACGTCGAGCGCGGTCGTCGGCTCGTCCATGATGACGATCTCCGGGTCAGCGGCCAGCGCCATCGCGATCATCACCCGCTGCCGCATGCCGCCGGACAGCTCGTGCGGGTAGCTGCGCAGCCGTTGCCTCGGGATGCCGACGAGGTCGAGCAGCGACGCCGCCTTCTCCCTCGCCTCGCCCCGCGGCAGCTTCAGGTGCGCGTGGATCACGTCGAGCAGCTGGTCCTGCACCCGCAGCACGGGGTTCAGCGCGTTCATCGCGCTCTGGAAGACGATCGAGATGTCGCGCCACCTGATCTTGTGCAGCTGGTCGTGGTCCATCGCCAGGATGTCGACGGCCCCGCTCGCCCCGCCGCGGCGCCCGGCGTAGCGGACGCTGCCCGAGGTGATCAGCGCCGGCGGGCGGAGCAGGCGGCACGCGCCGTAGGCGAGCGTCGACTTGCCCGATCCGCTCTCCCCCGCCAGGCCCACGACTTCGCCGGGGTTCAGGCTGAGGTTCACGTTCTGCACGGCGCGCACGTCGCCGCCCTCGCCGCGGTAGACGACGGACAGGTCGCGTATGTCCAGGACCGGGGTCATCGGAGGTCACCGCCCACGGAGGTGTCGTCGAGCAGCGAGTCGCGCGAGAACGAGTGCAGGAAGGCCCCGACCCGGCTGCGTGCCCCGACCAGCTCGGCGAGCACCGGCGTCGGGTCGGTGGGCCAGACACGGTGCCCGGCGATCTTCTCGGTGCCCCGCGCGCTGCGCAGCCGCGGGTTGCCGAGCTCGTCAATGCCCGTGTTCAGCAGCACGAGGGCCGTGCCGATGAGCGCGACCGCGATGCCTGGCGGCAGGAACCACCACCAGGCACCAAGCTGCAGGGCCTGCTGGCTCTGCGCCCAGTAAAGCATCGTGCCGAGCGACCAGCTGTTCAGGTCGGCCAGCCCGATGAACGCGAGCGCGACCGAGGCGCCGATCGCGTACAGGACCGTGTTGACGAAGCTGGCCGCGATGAGGCTGATCTCGTTCGGGATGATCTCGTAGAGGATGATGCGCCAGGACTTCTCGCCGGACTCCCGGGACGCGGCGATGAAGTCGCGGTTGCGGATCGTCAGCGTCTGCGCCCTGATCACCCGCGCCCCCCACGGCCAGCCGAGCCCGGCGAGCACGAGGATGGTCGCCAGCTGGCCTTTCTGCGGCAGGTAGCCGAGCAGCAGGATCAGTAGCGGCAGCTGCGGTATGACCAGGAACACGTTGCTGACCAGGGACAGGAACTCGTCCCAGAAGCCGCCAAGGAACGCGGCGCTGACCCCGACAAGGACCGAGAGGACGGTGGCGATCACGCCGACGAGGAGCGCGAGTTCCAGCGTCAGGCGGATGCCGACGAGCAGCTGGGAGAGCACGTCCTGGCCGCTTTGCGTGGTGCCGAGCAGGTAGGCCGACGACGGAGGCTGCATCGACAGACTCGGCGACGGGTTCTGGTACGACGGGTCGTACGGGGTCACCTCCGGCCCGATGACCGCGGCCAGCACGAACACGCCCATGAGCACGGCGCCGATCCGCGCCTTGAGCGGCAGCCGCCGCCAGAGGTTTCTTAGCGCGCTGAGGGCGCTCACCTCGCCGCCTCCCTTGCCCGCACGCGCGGATCGAAGAACACGATGACCAGGTCGACGATGAGGTTGGCGAACAGCACGGTGAACGTGATCACGAGGAAGATCGCCTGCATCAGCGGGTAGTCGTTGGAGTCGACCGCGTTCAGCAGCAGCAGCCCGATGCCGGGATAGGAGAAGACGATCTCCATCACGAGCGCGCCCGACACCACGTAGCCGAGCGCCAGGCCGAACCCCTGCAACTGCGGCAAGATCGCGTTGCGGGCCGCGTACGTGACGACCACCCTTCGGCTGGACAGCCCCTTAGCCTGCGCCGCGACCACGTAGTCCTCGCCGATCGTCGTGATCATCACGTTGCGCATCTGCAGCATCCAGCCCGCCACAGACGTGAGGACGATCGTGAGCGCCGGCAGCGCCGAGTGGTCGATGGCATTGACGATGAAGTCCCAGTGCCACCCGGGGGTCACCAGCTCGCCGTTGAATCCCTGGGCGATCGGGAACCAGTGCAGCTTGAGCGCCAGCAGCTCGAGCAGCACGAGCGCGAGGAAGAAATACGGGATGGCCTGCAGGAACATCAGACCCGGCAGCGCCCGGTCCAGCCAGCCGCCAGCCCGCCAGCCCGCCAGGATGCCGAGCGCCGTGCCGAGGAAGAAGGCGATCACGGTCGCCGTGCCGACGAGCGTCAGCGTCCACGGGATCGTCTGCGCGAGCAGCGAGGACACGCTCGCCGGATAGCTCTGCACGTCGGTGCCGAAGTTGAAGTGGGCCACGTCCACGAGGTAGTTGCCGTACTGGCTGAGCAGCGAGCCCGGGTGGCCCACCCCGAGCATCGCCTCGAGCGCCTTGTAGGCCGACGGCTGCAGGTTCGGGAACTTGTCCATGATGGACTGCACCGCGTTGCCGGGCATCGCGCGCGGGATGAAGAAGTTGAGCGTGAGGGCGACCCAGGCCGCCACCACGTAGAAGGCGAGGCGCCGGAGGATAAACGGCATGCCTGCGACCTGCCTTTCTTCGGTTGGGTGACGGGAGGGGCGACGGGGGTGACCTCGGAGCGCGCCACGGTGCCCGGCGGGCAGCCGCAGCTTGAGCGCAGCACGAGTTCGGTGGGCAGCACCTCGACCGTGGGCCGCAGCGACGGGTCGCCGATCCGCTCGATCAGCCGGTCGCAGGCCCGCTCGCCGACCCTGCGCATCGGCTGGTGGATCGTTGTCAGCGGAGGGTCGCACAAGCTGGCCGGGAAGATGTCGTCGAAGCCCACCACCGCGATGTCGTGGGGCACCCGGATGTGGCGTGCCGCCAGCGTGCGCAGCACGCCGATCGCCATCTGGTCGTTCGCGCAGACCATGGCGTCGGGCAGCGTGCCCTCGGCGGCGAGCAGCTTCTCCGCGGCCTCCTCACCGCTGTGCACGGTGAAGCGCCCGCTGAACGTGCCCGTCAGCGTCGTGCCCGGGCACGCGTCGATGATCGCCTGCATGGCCAGCCTGCGCACCTTGGCGTCCGGGGCGGTCGCCGGGCCGTCGACGTGGTACAGCCGGCGCCGGCCGTGCGCGACCACGAGGTGCTCGACAAGGGCGTGCGCGCCGGACCAGTTGTCGGCCGCCACCACGTCCGCGCCGCGCTGGGTGATGTCGCCGGCGACGACCACCAGGGGCAGCCGCTTGGCCAGCCTGGCGATGAGGGGCGCGGGCACCACGCCCTCGCCGATCAGCAGGCCGTCCACCTTGCCGGACAGCGCGAGCAGCCGGGACTGCACCGGCTCGTCCTCGGGCAGCGTCGTGCCGAGGTTCTCGTCCTCGCGCAGGAACGTGATCATCAGGGACCAGCTGCGCTCGCGGATGCGCGCCTCGACACCGCGCATCACCTCGTCGTAGAACAGCAGGCTCATCGACTCGACGTCGTACTGGTTCGGCTTGAGGCCCGTGTGCTCCACGCAGACGAGGCCGATCACGTCCTTGCGGTTCCTGGCCAGGCTCTGCGCGGCGCCGTCTGGCACGTACCCGAGCACCTCGATGGCCGCTCGCACCCGGTCCCTGGTGCTGTCCCGCACTGGGCCCTGCCCGTGCAGCACACGGGAGACGGTCGCGATCGAAACGCCCGCATGGCGGGCGACGTCATAGAGCGTTACCACGCTGTAACCTGCCGCAAATGTAAGCGTTTACAACTTCGATGTAAGCGCTTACGCTAAACCCCGCCAAGGTGTGCGTCAAGGAGGAATTCATGACCAAAGGAACGCTGCCCGGTGAACCGCTCGCCTTCCCCGCGGGGTTCACATGGGGCGCCGCGACGGCCGCGTACCAGATCGAGGGCGCGCCCGACGCAGACGGGAAGGGTCCTTCGGTCTGGGATACATTCAGCCACACGCCCGGCAAGGTGCGCGGCGGCGACACCGGCGACATCGCCTGCGACTCCTACCGCCGCTACCGCGAGGACGCCGACCTCCTGACGTCACTGGGCCTGTCCGCCTACCGGTTCTCGATCTCCTGGCCGCGGGTGTTCCCCGACGGCGCGGGCGCGGTCAACCAGGCCGGCCTCGACCACTACCGCGCGCTGCTCGACGCGCTCGCCGAGCGCGGGATCTCCGCCGCGGCGACGCTGTACCACTGGGATCTGCCCCAGGCGCTGCAGGACGCCGGCGGCTGGGCGGCGCGCGACACCGCGCTGCGGTTCGCCGAGTACGCCGCGGTCGTCGGCGAGGCGCTCGGGGACCGGGTGGATCGGTGGATCACGCTGAACGAACCCGCGGTGGTCGCGCACAACGGGTACCGAACCGGCGTGCACGCGCCGGGCGTTCAGGACGCGGCGGCAGCCGCCGCTGCCACGCATCACCTGCTGCTCGGCCATGGCCTCGCCGCGGGTGCGCTGCGATCGGTGCTCCCGCCGTCGGCCGAGGTCGGCATCACGCTCAGCCTGACCCAGGTCCGCGTCACGCCCTCGGAGGACGGGGATCACGGCGCGGAGCTCGAACTGGCGCGCCGGGTCACTGACGCCAGCAGCAACGGGGTGTTCCTCGAGCCGCTGCTGTCCGGCCGCTACCCCGAGCACGCGCATTCCGGCGTCCTGCCGCCCGCCGGGCTCATCGCGGACGGCGACATGGAGACGATCGCCGCCCCGCTCGACTTCCTCGGCGTGAACTACTACAGGCCCGTGCACCTGCGCGCGGGCGACCCCGACAACCTGCGACGGAACGAGGAACCTCCGCTTGACGGGATCCGTGGCGTCGTCCAGTACCGGCCCGATGGCATGGAACAGACGCCGATGGGCTGGCTCGTCGACCCCGAAGGGCTCTACGAGATGCTGCTGCGAGTGTCCAAGGAGGCGCCGGTCCTGCCGATTTTCGTCACGGAGAACGGCTGCGCGGCGGAGGACTACGTGAACCCGGACGGGGCCGTCTACGACGTCGAGCGGATCAGGTACCTGCACCTGCACCTGGACGCCGCCGCGCGGGCGGCCAGGGACGGGGCGAACCTGGCCGGCTACTACGTCTGGTCTCTGCTGGACAACTTCGAGTGGGCCTACGGGTACCAGAAGCGGTTCGGCATCATCTTCGTGGATTTCGGCACGCAGCGGCGCATCCCGAAGGCCAGTTCCGCCTTCTACGCGGGCGTGGCGAGCGCGAACGCGGTACCGCCGCTGCCCGCGGTGTGGCCGGTGTGACGAATCGGTGCTCCTGAGATGCTCGCGTCGCGGGAGCGCTAAGCCAGCGTGCGATGAGCGTCTCACATGGTGAGATCAGGCCGACTTAGCGTACATTTCGCATGGACATACCGGACATATTGGGGCAAGAAAACGTCACAAAGTACGCCAAGTGGACGGTAGGGGCTGGCGTTACTCGTGATACTTGCGCGAGGCTGGCTGAGGCCGGAGCCCGGGCACCGGGGCACCGGGTCTGCGGCGCCTGCGACGGGGACGCCTTGGTGCCGGGGAGGCCTTGGTGCCGGGGAGGCGTTGGTGGTGCAGGGGCGTCAGGGGCGGCCGAGAACGCGGTCGAGGGCGCGGGCTACCTCATCCGCGAGAGCGCTCCCCGGGGCGGGAGCGACGTCCGCCGCGCCCGGCGGCGGCGATTCTGGTTCGGCGTCCCTGGTCAGGCGGCAGTCCAGGCATTCGACCTGGTCCAGCCGCCTGATCAGGTGTACACCGCCGCACCGGGGACAGCGTGAGAGGTCGGCGAGGGCCGGTGTCGCACAGGCGGGGCAGATGAGGACCTGGTGCTCGCGGACGACGCCGCGGCGCCACGGGCTGCTCTTGCCTGCCTCCGGGTCCACCTGCCGCGTGCCGCAGCGGTAACACGGCACGTCGTACCCTTCCTTTCCTGTTGGCACAGCCTTTCCTGTCGGCACAAACCAGCCGGCCAGCCGGCCGTCCCAAGGAGTCGAGCTAATACGTCAGGCGAGGGCGGCCAGCGCCTTCTGGTAGTCGGCGATGTCGCGCGCCTGCGGGATCGGGTTGACGACCTTCCAGCGCACGATGCCTTCCTTGTCGATGACGAACGTGCCGCGGACGGCCAGGCCGCGGTCCTCGTTGAACACTCCGTAGGCCTTGGCGACCGCGCCGTGCGGCCAGAAGTCCGCGAGCAGCGAGAACTGGAAGTTCTCCGCGTCGGCCCAGGCGCGGTGCGTGAAGAACGAGTCCACCGACACCGTGAGCAGCGCCACGTCGTCCCTGTTGATCTCGGGGAACTCATCGCGCATTCCGCACAGCTCGGTGCTGCACACGGGGCTGAACGCGAGCGGGTAGAACACGAGCACCACGTTCTTGGCGCCGCGGAAGCTTGAGAGCTTCACCGGGGTTCCGTGCTGGTCCGGGAGCTCGAAGTCCGGGGCCTCGTCTCCGATCTCAACTGCCATGCTGATCCTCTCAAGCCCCTCTCAAGGAGCACCGCTCGTGGAAACACCGCACTGGAGAACACCGCGCGAAAAGGCCTGCCACGGCTAAGTCTGCCACTGTGGCTTGACAGAGTCGCCACGGCCCGTTCGGGCAAATGAAAAGAGCGCTGAGCTGGATCAGCGGCGAGCCTTGGGCGCGACGAGCCGGGAACCCGACCAGTCCCGTCCGGCGCTCACGCTCGACGTCTGGGCAAGTCCGGCGGTAGGGGCCGCCTCGCCGATGTCGCTCGGCTCGACATGGCCCGGCCTGCCCGCCTTGGGAGTGAGCAGCCAGATATACCCCCCACCGGCGAGCGGTGTCAGCGCGTCGACCAGCGCGTCCACGAGGTCGCCGTCTTCCTCCCGCCACCACATCAGGACCACGTCGACCACGCCGTCGTAGTCCTCATCGACGAGCTCCACGCCCTCGATGTCCGAGATCGCGCCGCGCAACTGCTCGTCGCAATCCGTGTCGTAGCCGATTTCCTGCACCACCTGGCCCGGTTTGATCCCGAGCCGCTCGGCCTGGCCGCGTTCATCCTGCGCCTGGCGCGCGGTCGCGCTCACTAACGTTCCTCCGAATCCTTCCCCGCGCCCCCCACCGCTCATCCAGCGTCGGTGGCCGCGTCAGTACTTCTTGTTGGGACAGTTCACACTGGGTCGGCCCCGTGCGCAAGTGGCAATCTTCCCGGGCTTGAAAACCGCCGCCATATATTGATCTTCCCGGCAGGTGCCGGCGATACCCGACACCACGCTTCGACACGTACCGTAACTGATATGGTCGCCGTCTGTAATAGAGGGCTGGTCGCCGGGCAGTCCGCGGCGCGGCACCGGTGTTCTCGCGCAGCGATTTCCGCCGCCCCCGGACCAGTTCTGGTCGGCCGGCCCGGTTACCGTTTGGTAGAGATGAAAAACAGGCCGAGTCGTACGACGATTGGTCTGGACAAGTTAGTTGAACGACCGCGGCCAAGAGCCGCCGAACTGCGGAAGGCGAGGCTACCCCGTGGCTTCCGGACGCCAGCGTTACTCGATCATCAGCGACGGGCTGCCCACGCAGCTCCCGGACATCGACCCGGATGAGACGCGGGAGTGGATCGACTCCTTCGACTCGGTCACCCGGACCCGCGGTCGCGGCCGGGCCCGGTACCTCATGCTCCGGCTGCTCGAGCGTGCTCGAGAGCAGCAGGTCGGCGTGCCCGGCCTGCGCAGCACCGACTACATCAACACGATTCCGCCCGAGCGTGAGCCGTGGTTCCCCGGCGATGAGTACGTCGAGCGCCGCATCAGGGCCTACATCCGGTGGAACGCCGCGATCATGGTGTCCCGGGCGAACCGGCCTGGGTTCGGCGTGGGCGGGCACATCGCGACCTACGCCTCGGCGGCGTCGCTTTACGAGGTGGGGTTCAACCATTTCTTCCGCGGCAAGGACCACGGCGAGTCCGGCGACCAGGTGTTCTTCCAGGGACACGCCGCGCCTGGCATCTACAGTCGCGCGTACCTCGAGGGACGGCTGACCGAGACCCAGCTCGACGGGTTCCGCCAGGAGCAGTCCCACCCGGGCGGCGGGCTGCCCTCGTACCCGCACCCGCGGCTGATGCCGGACTTCTGGGAGTTCCCCACCGTGTCCATGGGCCTCGGGCCGCTGAACGCCATCTACCAGGCGCGGTTCAACCGCTACCTGCTGGCGCGCGAGCTGCACGACACGTCCAGGTCGCACGTGTGGGCGTTCTGCGGCGACGGCGAGATGGACGAGCCGGAGGCACTCGGCGCCATCGGCCTGGCCGCCCGCGAGGAGCTCGACAACCTCACCTTCGTGATCAACTGCAACCTGCAGCGGCTCGACGGCCCGGTCCGCGGCAACGGCAAGATCATCCAGGAGCTCGAGGCGACCTTCCGCGGCGCGGGCTGGAACGTCGTCAAGGTGATCTGGGGCCGCGACTGGGACCCGCTGCTCGCGCAGGACACGGACGGCGTGCTCGTCAACAAGATGAACACCACGCCGGACGGGCAGTTCCAGACCTACAGCGTGGAGTCGGGCGCGTACATCCGCGAGCACTTCTTCGGGTCCGACCCGCGGCTGCGCAAGATGGTCGAGCACCTGTCCGACGACGAGCTTCGCTCGCTGTCGCGCGGCGGGCACGACTACCACAAGGTGTACGCGGCGTTCAGGGCGGCGCGGGAGCACGTGGGCCAGCCGACCGTCATCCTCAC
>Ga0335073_10007437_pt1 | contig 15363 bp, 8 predicted proteins | sample Lox_Sample_22_FD_207093 | JGI IMG/M metagenome (GOLD analysis project Ga0335073, IMG submission 207093) | Soil microbial communities from Loxahatchee National Wildlife Refuge, Florida, United States - Lox_Sample_2.2 | ecosystem: Environmental > Terrestrial > Soil > Wetlands | place: USA: Florida... | reverse complement strand
ATCCGGACGGGCGAGATCTCCGCCGCCGAGATCACCGAGCACTACCTGGACCGCATCGACAAGCTGAATGACCAGGTGGGCGCCTTCTATACGGTGACTGACGAGCTGGCGCGCGAGCAGGCCGCGGTCGCGGACAAGGCGGTCTCGGCTAGCCGCGAGGATGGCGGCGAGCTGCCACCACTGACCGGCGTGCCAATCCCGATCAAGGACCTGAACATGGTCGCGGGCGTCAGGCTGACCTACGGCAGCGCCATCCTCGCTGACAACGTGGCGACCGAAGACGACTACGTGGTCGAGCACCTGCGCTCGGCCGGAATCGTGATCACGGGCAAGACCGCGACGCCGGAGTTCGGCTTGCCGTGTTACACCGAGACCAGGATCGGACCGCCGGCCCGCACTCCGTGGGACCTTAGCCGGTCAGCCGGCGGGTCCAGCGGTGGTGCTGCCGCCGCGGTCGCCGCAGGGCTCGCCCCAGCCGCCCAGGGGAGCGACGGCGGCGGCTCGATCCGGATCCCGTCGAGCGTGTGCGGCCTGTTCGGGATCAAGCCGACCCGCGGCCGGATCTCCCAGGGCCCGATGATGCCGGACCTGACCGGCCTGTCAACCGACGGTCCGCTGGCCCGCACCGTGGCCGATGCTGCCCTGCTGCTGGACGCGATGACCGGCAACCACCCCGGCGACATGTACACGCTCCCGCCGCTGCCGGCCGGCGAGTCGTTCCTCGGCTACGCCTCGAGGGAGCCGGGCAAGCTGCGCATCGCCCGGTCACTCACCACCGTGGTGCCAGGCGCGGAGGTTCATCCGGACTGCGTGGCTGCCTACGAGGATGCCAGCGCCCTGCTCTCGGCGCTCGGGCACGACGTCGAGGACGTGGACCTGCCGTTCAGCGAGGAGGCAGTGCCGTCCTTCCTGGCGCTGTGGTTCGCGATGGCGACGCTGGCGCCGATCCCGCCGGAGCTCGAAGGCGAGCTGCTGCCGCTGACCCGCTACCTGCGCGGCAAGGGCATGGAACTGTCCGCTGCCGACCTGCTCTTCCACCAGGCTGTGCTGCAGGGCGCAGTCCGCCCGGCAATGACCGCCCTCGACGCCTACGACGCGATCCTTACTCCCACCGTGGCGCTACCGCCGCGGCCGGTGGGCTGGTTCGACGAGGTCGAGCCGGCCGAGAACTTCACCCGGCAGACGGTGTTCACGCCGTGGACCGCCCTGTACAACCTCTCTGGCCAGCCGGCCGTGAACGTGCCGCTGCACTGGAGCGCGGACGGGCTGCCGATCGGGATCATGCTGGCCGGCCGGATGGGCGACGAGGCCACGCTAATCTCGCTGTCGGCCCAGCTCGAGGGCGCCAGGCCGTGGAAGGACAAGCACCCGCCCATCTGGTGAGCTAGCGGCCGACGACCGGCCCTGAGTTCCTGGCGCTAATCCGGGCAGTACTCCTGCCTCATTCGAGCGTCGTAGCCGCATCCCCTACAGGGGCAAAGGTCACTGGCCGCCAGGCCGATAGATCCCGCGGGCTGCGTCCAGGTGGCAGGCCGCGGGGGGACGTTCAGCCCCTGCATCCAGGCCGCCGCCGCCGCAGGCTGGTAGCGATCGAAGGAGGCGCGTCATGCGTGTTCTCGTTACCTACGGATCAAAGCGCGGCGGCACCGAGGGCCTTGCCCACATGGTCGCAGCCGGGCTCCGCGAATGCGGGCTGACCGTCGAGGTGCTCCCGCCCGCCAAGGCCGGCGACATATCTGGCTACGACGCCGTCGTGGTCGGCGGCGCTCTGTACGCGTTCCGCTGGCACAGGGCCGCCAGGAGATTCGTGCGGAAGCACATTGTGGCGCTCCGCCAGCGCCCAACGTACTTCTTCTCCAGCGGCCCGCTCGATGACTCGGCGGCCACTGCGGACATACCGCCGGTCCCCGGGGTCAGGTCGCTGATGGACCGGATTGGTGCCCGCAGCCACGTGACGTTCGGCGGGCGCTTGTCCGTGCATGCCAGGGGAGTCCCGGCCAGCGCGATGGCAACGAAGATGGCAGGAGACTGGCGCGACCCTGTTCAGGTGCGGGCGTGGGCGCTGCAGATCGGCCGGCAGCTGCAAGGGGAAACGACGGCATCCAGCGCCGCCTAGCCCCATAGCGCAATTCCCGCTCGGGCCGGGCCGGTCGTCAGGCGTAGAGCGTAGGGTCGTCGGCATGAAGCTGCGGCGCCGCGCTGCGGGTCTGGCCGTGCCGATCGCGCTGCTGCTACCGGCAGCGCTGCTAGCAGCATGCTCCGGCGGACAGAGCCCGCAGGACGTTGCGCAGGCGTACCTGACTGCGTGGGGGCACCGGGACTGGTCCGCACTGCGCGCGCTGGTAGCCAGCCCGCCGGCCGACTTCACCTCGGTTAACGCTGCCGCCCTGACGGATCTCGGCGCCAGGCAGGTCAGCTTCGATCCCGGCCGGATCGCGACGAACGGCGGTTCGGCCAGCGAGCGAGTGACCGAGCACGTCACGATCGCCGGCGTCGGCACCCTTGAGTGGAAGACCCGGCTTCACCTCACCAACGCGTCCGGAACCTGGCTGGTCGACTGGTCATCGGCCACGATCGCGCCGCAGCTCACCAAGCCAGGCGACCGGCTGTCGCTGCAGATCACCTGGGCGCCGCGAGCGCAGATTCTCGGGACCGGCGGCACGCCGCTGACCACCCAGGCTCCGATGGTGACCGTCGGCGTCGAGGGGCAGCGGATCAAGAAGCAGGCCGTTGTGCGCGCCGCGCTGGTGGCCGCTGGCGCGACCAAGCAGGCCGCCGACTCGGCACTGACCGCCGCAAAAGCCGAGCCGACCTGGTTCGAGCCGGTATTCACGGTCAGCTGGCGCAGGTACCAGCAGCTCGCGCCGAAGATCTACCCGATCCCGGGCACGGTGTTTCAGACCATCCACGAGCGCACGCCGATTTCGCCCGGCCTGGCTTACCTAGTCGGCTCGGTCGGCCCGGTCACGGCCCAGCAGCTGCAGGCACTCGGGCCGCCCTACACAGCGCAGAGCGTCGTCGGCCAGACCGGGCTCGAGCTCGCCTATCAGAAGCAGCTCGCCGGTCAGGCCGGCGCGACCGTCACGGCAGTGAACGCGGCTGGCGGCACCGTCGGCTCGGTCGCCACGCTCCGCCCGAGGGCGGGCACGCCGGTGCGCACGAGCATCGACCCGGTCGTTCAGGCAGCCGCCGAGAAAGCCCTGGACGGCACGCACAAAAGCGCCGGGCTGATCGCGGTTAACGCGGCTACTGGCCAGGTTCTGGCGTCGGTGAGCGTACCGGGATCGAGCGGATTCAACCTGGCTCTGGACGGCGCGTTCCCGCCGGGGTCGTCCTTTAAGGTGCTGACCAGCACCGCGCTGCTCGAACACGGACTGACGCCGTCGTCGGCCGCAAGCTGCCCGTCGCAGATAACCGTCGATGGCGAGGTGTTCCACAACGCAGAGGGCACGGCTCCGATCAGCGACCTGCTGCATGCGTTCGCCGAGTCGTGCAACACCGCGTTCATCGGGCTCGCGACGCGGCACCTCACCGCTGCAGACTTCACCAGGACCGCCGGACTCTACCGGATCGGCACCACGCCGCGGCTCGGCCTGCCCGCCTACGGCGGCTCGGTGCCCGCGCCTACCGACGAGGCTGATCTGGCAGCGACCGCGATCGGGCAAGCCCAGGTGCTGGTATCACCGCTGGACATGGCGATGGTCGCGGCCGCGGTCGATACCGGCCAGGTACGTGCGGCCCGCCTGGTGGCCGGCGCTGCCGACGATTCAGTCCGGCCGACGGCGCTGCCCGCACGCGTCGTCAGCAGCCTGCACGCCATGATGGCGCAGGTAGTCGCGTCCGGAACCGCGGCGAACAAGGGCCTGCCCGCCGGCACCTACGCCAAGACCGGGACAGCGCAGTACGGCCATGGCAATCCGCTGCCGACCGATGCCTGGCTGATCGGCTTCAACAACCAGGTCTACGCCAGCGACATCGCCTTTGCCATGGTCACTGTCGACGGCGGCGAGGGCGGCCCGACAGACGGGCCAATCGTGGCCAAGTTCCTCAACCTCCTGCACCGGTCCGGAGCCTGATCGGAGCCGTGTCCTAGCATTCCGGTGTACCGGCGGGCCAATGCCGGGAGGTCACCTCAGACGCGGGGGCACGGGATGACCAGATGCTTATTGATGCGCGGCGCGCCCGGACGATCATTCGTACCGGGAACGGGGTAGTCGCGCTGGCAGTTTCAGCCTGCCTGCTCGGCGCGCTCGGGGCTGGCTTCGGCACGATACCGGCGCTCGGCCGCGCGCTGCTGCCCGGCCATGGCGCCTGGGGCTCGGCGGCCGGCGCCCGGCTACCGCAGCCTGCGACGCTCACGGTGGCCGGCCTGACCCGGCCGGTGCAGGTGTCGTTCAGCGCGCAGGGCGTGCCCTCGATCAGCGCGCAGTCGCAAGACGATGCCTACCTCGCGCTCGGGTACGTGCAGGCGGAATACCGGCTCGCCGAGATGGACCGGGCCCGCCGCGTCGCCGAAGGACAGCTGGCCCAGCTCATCGGAGCGCAGGGGGTGCCGTCGGACGAGTTCGAACTGCGGCTCGGGCTGCTGCGCACCGCACAGCAAGAGTGGGCGCAGCTGCCGAAGTCCAGCCCGGCCGCGCGCGTGCTGGTCGCGTACTCGCGCGGGGTGAACGACTATCTGGCGCAGCTGCGGGTCAGCGGGCAATGGCCTGCGGTGTTCTCGATGGACGGGGTCTACCCGCGGAACTGGACGCCGGTGGACAGCCTGGCCGTGCAAGGTGAGCTGACGCAGGAACTCGACTTCACCACCACGCCACTGGATTACGCCTTGCTGGAGCGGTCGCTCGGGGCCGCGCGCACGATGAACTGGTTCCCGGTGCTGCCGCCCAACGGCCAGAACCCGTACGATCCGGGCCCGTACCGGAAGCTGCCGCTGGTGCCGATCGCGCCTGGCCAGATGGGGGTACAGCCGGGCCCGGCTGTGGGCGCGGGTACTCCCGCGCAGGCGGGCTCGGGGGCTGGGCCGGTCGCGACCGTTCAGTCGGCCGCTGCGATCAGGACTGGTGCTAACAGGACGGCCGCGACTGTGCGGGCTGCCTCGGGTGGGCTCCGTCGTTCCCGCTCAGATATGCGGCCTGCCCGGTCGGCTGCCATCTCTGCCGGACTGGCCGAGGCCGCCTCGGCGATTCTGCGCCAGGCGAGCGCACTGCCGGCGGGCCAGCTCTATACCGCCCCGGCGAGCAATGCCTGGGCGGCGAACGGTCCGAAGGTCGCAGGCGGCGGCGCAATGCTGGCAGGCGACCCGCATCTGCCGCAGACGCTGCCGTCGATCTGGTTCGAGGCCGCACTGAGCGCACCGGGGCTGGCCGTGTCCGGAGTCAGCGTGCCCGGCCTGCCCGCGATCCTGATCGGGCACAACCGCGCTATCGCCTGGTCGCTGACGGACACCCAGAGCCAGGCGACGATGTTCTACGCCGAGCAGACCAGCTCGGCCCTGCCGGGCGAGTATTTCTGGGACGGTCAGTGGCGGCACATGCGGGTGCTGCACTATTCGATCCCGGTTCGCGGCGGTTCGGCTCGGCAGATCTACGTTCCGCTGACGGTGCACGGGCCAGTGCTAACGCAAACGGGTCAGACCGTCGCGGTCAGCTGGACGGGCGCGCTCGGGTCGCCGGATGTGGCGGCGATGCTGGGGATCGATCAGGCGACCAGTTTCGGCCAGTTCCGGGCCGCGCTGGCGGACTGGCGATCGCCTGCGCTCACCTTCACCTACGCCGACAACCACGGCAACATTGGCGCGATCTCCGCGGGGTACTACCCGCAGGTCCGTAACGGCGACCCGTGGCTGCCGCTGCCGGGGACCGGACTCGACGACGTAACGGGCGTCATCCCGTACGCGGCCGTACCGCAGGTGTACGACCCGAGGTCACACGTGATCGCGACGGCGAACCAGCGCCCGGTCGGCCCGACCTACCCGTATTACATCGGGACGACGGCGAGCTTCTTCGATACCGGTTACCGTGCCGATGCTGAGTACGCCTACCTGCGCACGCACTGGGCGATGCGGCCGTCCAGCTTCGCCGCGCTGCAGGACAGTACCGGCGACCAGCTGGCGGCCGCGATAGTGCCGAAGCTGCTGGCGGTACTTCATCAGTCCCGGCAGGCTGGTGAGCACCTGACCCAGATCCAGCAGGTGGCGCAGGAAACGCTGGCTTCGTGGAACAAGGAGATGGACGTCGGGTCCGGTGCTGCGTCGATCTGGTGGACGTTCTGGAGCGACTATCTGTCGGATGTGTTCGGGCCCTGGTGGACCGCAGCCAACGTGCCGGTAACGGCAGATACCGCTGGGCTCGCCGTCGGCCCTGCCCTGTCCAGCCTCGATGAGGATCTTCAGGCCTGGACCCTGACCGATCAGGGCAATCCCGCGTTCACTTCCCCGCCTGCGCCCCGTGTCGTGGAGGCGGCGGGGGCCGCGGCTCGTGCTGTCAAGACAGTGGTGTGGCCCGGCGCGACGCCGGCTGCGGTCAGGATGCGCGCCGCGTTCGTCGCCGCAGTGAGCCAGCTGTACGGGCTGCTCGGCGAAGGACCAGGCCGGTGGCAGTGGGGCAAGCTGCACACCCGCGAGTTCCCGTCGCTGATCCAGGCGGCCACTGCCAGCGGCAGCACTAATCCGGGGATTAGTGACTCGGTCGGTTACGGCCCGAGCCCGAATCAGGCGAGCCCGGACTCGCTCGGCTACGGCCCGAGATCGGCCGGCGGTGACCTGTGGACCGTCGATGCGGCCGAGGGCGGAATGGATTCTGAGATCGGGCCGAGCTGGCGGATGATCGCCGACTGGTCGCGCGGCGGGCAGCTGACCGCTGAGGGCATCTATCCCGGTGGCCAGAGCGAGAATCCGGCTTCGCCCTGGTACTCCGACCTCGTCGCAGGCTGGTGGTCAGGGAACTATCTGCCGATGCCGACGGCCGCTGCTCCCGCGGCGTCAACGGGGCCGCCAGGATCGATCCGCTGGGAGCTTCGGCCATGACCGCGGATCTCAAGCGGCTGGGGAAGCGGTCGGCTTATCGCCTCGGTCAGCTGCGCGTGCAGGGCTCGGCCGGCAACCAGCGGCCCGTTCCCTTCCAGCCTCGGTTCATCCGGCCCTACCACCGCTGGCCGACGTCAACCTGGCTGCTGGCGCTGCTGGCTGGCGTCCTGCTCGTCGTCGCGGGTGCTGTCCTGGGCTGGTGGTTCATGCCGTTCGCGTGTGGCGTGCTGGCTGGCCTGGCAAACCGCATCGGTCGCTGGCGTACGCGCGTCGCGCTGCCTGCCGTGGCCATCGTGGCAGCGCTCGGCTGGGCAGTGCCGATCGTGTGGTCGGTGCTGAACGGTCAGCCGTACGCGGCCGTTGCGCGGGTGATCGCAGCGCTGCTGGGTCTGCCTGCCAACCCGGCCGTCGGGATCGCGGTCGCCCTGATCGTCGCGGTGGTTCAGGCCGTGGCCGGCTACTGGCTAGGCCGAGCCCTGACGCCGATGCCCGCCGACGACTGACGATCGGACGGCGGATCGCCGCAGCGCGGAGTCGCCGATGGCGTCCGTGCTGTCGATGAACTGGTCCACCGCGCCGATGAGGGGCAGCTCACGCACCTCCTCAACGCTGATCTGATCACGGAGCGCCCGGACAAAGCGGCCCGCGTCCGGCACGGCGAATGGCCGGTCATAGTAGGTCGGCCGCACGGCCGGATCGAGCGGGGGAGTGACGCCTATGGCGTTGTGCAGCCGGGCGGCGGCCTCATACGCGGCCGATAGCGCGCGCTCGCGGCCTGGCCAGCTCGCGGCCGAGACCGCCGCGGTCAGGGACGGCAGTAGCTGGTCGGCCGCGGCCGTCCGGGCAACCGCCGTGCCGAGCCACTTGCTGTAAGGCGGATAGCGGCGCTGCATCAGCAGCACGAGTCGCATGAGGTCGCGCACGAGCCTTGCGGTGACAACCGCCGACCCGAGGTCGTCGCCGGCTTCGGCGCAGCGGCCGGGGAACGCCTCCTCCTGCTCGATTCGCTGCCACTGGCATGCCATCACGTGCAGCCAGATGTCGCGCGGGTACCAGGCCAGTGCTGCCCGCACAGCGCCGAGTCCGCTGGCCCGGTTGGTGTTGTCCTGGCGGCCGTCGCTGTCGTGACTGCCGTGGCTGTCGTGGCTGCCGTTCCCGTCGTCGTCGCCCAGCCCGTCGTGGAAGACCTCGCCGCCGGTTATCTCCGCCAGTACCTGCGTGGGTGCCGAGAGCCAGTCGGACAGCCCGATCGGGAGTGTCGGATCAAACCCAAGTGCTCTGCTCAGCCACTGCCGCAGGCCTGCGACAGTGACCCAGTGCGAGGGCGGCGCGCCCGGAGCGCTGGACTTGGGGAAGACGGTCCGGTAACCGCGGAACTCGGCCGGCAGCCTGGCCGTCAGCAAGTCGCTGACGCGCGCGCACAGGTCCGCTGCGTCGTCGGCGTCAGGCAGGAACAGCTGCAGCCGCGGTCCCCAGTCGTGGTCGGTCGAGCGCTGGCCGTCGAAGCCAAGCACATCCGACCCCGGTCCGATCAGCGCGGCCGTGTACCGCAAGCCGGAGAACTCCTCGTCGAGCAGCGGCCTGACGACGTCGGCGTAGTACAAGCTGGCTAGCTCGAGGCCGGGGATGAAGCGAGCGGTCACCTGGCGAGTTTGCCCAAGACGTACCGTCACAGGCAACCCGAATGCCTGTCGTCCAGCGGTCGCCGTCGGCGAGTCCGTGATACCAGAGCCTTGCTTGCCTATGCCCTGGTGATCCGCTGGTACATGCGGTCGGCGGCGGCGCTCCACTGCTCTCCCATTGCAGGGCTGCCGGTGTGGCCGGAGTCCTCGATCACGATGAGCTCCGCGTCGGGCCAGGCGCGGGAGAGCTCCCAGGGAGTGACGGCGGGGCCGCCGAGGTCGTTCCGGCCGTGGATGAGGACGCCGGGGATGCCTGCCAGCTTGCCGGCTTCGCGGATCAGAATGCCGTCGGCAAGGAATCCGTCATGCGCAAAGTAATGGGAGCAGATGCGCACGAAGGCCAGCTTCGCGTCATCGGGTCGGCCGCTGTAGGCGCCGGGATGGCCGTTGCTTTCCTGCGAGATGACGGCGTCCTCCCAGGCCAGCCACTCGGCCGCTGCCTGCGAGCGGACATCGACGTCGGGATCTTCCGTGAGCTGCGCGTACGCCTGCAACAGGCCTGTGATCGGCGGCTCGCTATCGGTCGGCAGCCGGTAGGTGTCAGCTAGGCCGGGGAAATCGCGGAACCGCGCCCAGGCCTCGGGAAAGATCCGGCCGATGCCCCGGTACAGCCAGTCGATCTCCAGTCTCCTAGTCGACGTGACGCTGGACAGGAGCAGCCCGGTGACCCGCTCGGGATGCCGCTCGGCATACGCCAGCGACAGCGTCACTCCCCACGACCCGGCGCTGTTTCGCGACGGGTTGGTTGTTCGCGGTCCGCGCCGGCCTGGCTGGGCTTCGGCTCGGAGACGCGGCGGCTCGCGCCCGAACGGCGCCAGGGTCGATCCGACGCACTGGTCCTGTGGGCTGCTTTGGTCGCTTATCGGCGCCGACCGAGCAGCTCGGCGAGCATGGCCGCGCTCCGGAGAAACCGCGGCGCGCTAGGACGCGCGCGACCTCGGCCGCGACCTCGCATGGCGCCTTGGTGACGTCGAACCAGCTGTAGCGCAGCGTCACGATGCCGTCCGCAGCCGCCGCGTTGTCCCGCCGCGCGTCGCGACGCCAAGCTTCGCCGATGTGCGCGAGCTCACCGTCGAGTTCGACTGCCGTCAGGTAAGCCTCATAGAGAACGTCGCGATATTCGTTGTGGTCACCGCGGCGGAACCTTGCCTGTCGTGTGCCTCTGGGCAGTCCGTGCGGCCGCTCGACATCGCGCCGGTAGCGCAACTCCAGAACCGAGTGCAGCCCTGCGGCGTCAAGCGTGAGCAGCTCGGCGAGCTCGTTACGCCAGCGGATCTTCTGTCGCAGCTCGAGATAGTGCGCCAGACTTGCCTGCGTGGTCAGCCCGCGCTGCAGGCTGCGAGTGACCCAGCCGCATGCATCGTCCAACGTCCTGGCGGCGCAGGCTAAGTCGAGAACCGTCTCTTCGATGCGAGTCTGGGGCGGCAGCTTCGCCGGGTGAAGAGCCTCACGTGCCCGGCTGGAGTAGTGGACGACTACGCCGGGCGTCTTAACCACTCGCCGGGTACTCGGAACAGTGACGTGAACGAGCTCACTCGGCCGGTCTGTTAAGCGAGCAAGCTCGGCTGCCGTCTGGTGGCTCAGCATCGCTCCAGGCCCGGCGCTAAGCACGGCCGCCCACAGCTCGGCCAAGCGGGTCGGTGCGCCGGAGAAAGTTGCGTAGACCCCGCGGTGCATCCGCCGCCACCGGCCAGCCGCGACCTTCGAGTTGATTGCGCTCTTGGTGACACCAGCCCTCGTCAGCTGCCGAGCTGCCAGGACACCGTTCTGTCGCTCGGCAAGCTCGTGAAACGATGCGGACCACCGCTCGGCCATGCCCGTCAGGCTGCCAGCTAGATCTGACAAATCATTCTTGATCAATTTACATGTAGCTTTGGCACGCTATAAGCGAGCCAAGTCTTCAGGATCATGCCGGAGTCCGCGGGGCACGGTGTTTGGACGGACGCGGGCGGCGAATCATGGAGGTGTGAGCGACCCAGAACTCGTCCAGCGCGCCCGTAATGCCGGGATCATTACTGATTACCGTGACTGGCGCGGTCAGCCCGTCAAGGTTCCTGCGGATACCTTGGCCGCGATCCTCGACGTGCTTGATCAACCGCTCGCCTCCGATGGGCAATGGGCCGCTCAGGACGAGATTGGGGCTAGCGAGTTCGCAGTTGATAGGCGGCCAGGGGGAGTGCAACCGCGGCTGACTCTGCCGACGGAGCGGCAATGGGGCTTCACCGTCCAGCTGTACTCAGTCCGGTCGAGCCGTTCGTGGGGGCACGGCGACCTGCGTGACCTTGCCGAACTGGCGCGCTGGAGCGCGGCTGAGCTCGGCGCTGGGTTCGTTCTGGTCAACCCCCTGCACGCAGCCGAGCCGCTCCCGCCGATCAGCCCTTCTCCGTACCTTCCGATGACGCGGCTGTTCACCAGTCCGCTGTATCTGAGGGTTGAGGACATCCTCGAGTACGCCGCGCTGCCCACGCCCGATAAGGATCTCATCGCCGGACTCGCTGCGCCGCTGCGCGCGGCCAACTGCACGCCCGACCTCATCGACCGGGACGCCGTGTGGACCGCAAAGCGACGCGCACTTGAGATGATCAGCAAGGTCCCGCTGACTGAACCCCGGCAGGATGCCTACGACCGGTTCCGCGCCGAGGGCGGCCGACGGCTGCAGGAGTGGTCCGCCTGGTGCGCCCTGGCCGAGCGGTACGGCCCCGACTGGCGGGACTGGCCGCAGGAACTGGCCGATCCCCGCCGCGGTATCGAGATGGTCAGCGGCGACGCCGAGCTCGCCGCAGCGGCCGAATTCCACGGCTGGCTGCAGTGGCATGCTGATCAGCAACTCGGGACCGCGCAGGATGCGGCGAAGGCCGCTGGCATGGCCTACGGCATCATCGATGACCTCGCCGTCGGCGTGCATCCCGGTGGCGCGGACGCCTGGGCGATGCAGGATCTTCTGGTGCGCGGTTTCAGTGTCGGCGCTCCGCCCGATGGCTTCAATCAGCTCGGCCAGGACTGGTCGCAGCCACCCTGGCACCCGCGTCGGCTAGCTGCGGAGCACTACCAGCCAATGGCCGACCTGTTCGGCGCGGCGCTGCGCCGCGGCGGGGGAATCCGCGTCGACCACGTGCTGGGGCTCATGCGGCTGTGGTGGATACCGGCCGGGCAGCTACCCGATCACGGCGCATACGTCCGCTACGACCACGACGCGGCCGTCGGCGCGCTGGCCGGGACCGCGGCCCGGATGGACGCGGTCGCGATCGGCGAGGATCTCGGTACCGTCGATCCCTGGGTCCACGATTACCTTGCTGATCACGGCGTTCTCGGCACCATGATGCTGTGGTTCGCCCGCGCGGACGATGGCACGCCGCTGCCGCCCGAGCGCTGGCGCCGCGCGTGCATGGCCACGGTCGGCACCCACGATGTGCCGCCGGTCTCCGGGTTCCTTACCGGCGAGCAGGTAACCATCCGTTCTCGGCTTGGTCTGCTTCGGACGTCTGAGGAACAGGAACGGGCTGAATCCGAGGAACTGCTGGCCCGATGGCAGGCAGCGCTCGTGGCCGAAGGACTGCTGGAGCCTGGTCAGCAGCCTGACGCCGGACAGCTCACCGTGGCGCTCTACGGCTACCTGCGCAAGACGCCGGCTCTGATGCTCGGGGTCTCGCTGGCCGACGCGGTTGGCGAGCGACGGACGCAGAACATCCCTGGCACCAGTGACGAGTATCCGAACTGGGAGCTTCCGCTCTGCGACGACGGCGGCTGCCCGGTACTGATCGAGCAACTGCCAGGCAACGGCCTGGTTCGCGAGGTCTGCCAGGCCGTTCGCGGTGACGCCACTGTGCTCAGCTAGCCCCGTGCGCAGTTAGCCCCGCGCGCAGTTAGCCCGTGCTCAGTGAGCCCGGCGCTCAGCTAGCGATCGGGCTGCGCGTCCCGCTGCCGGCAGCGCAGCGCCCGCGCCACGTCGTCGCGCCGTTCGACGAGCAGCCGCCGCAGTGCCGGGGCCGGGCTCGCCTTGGCGATGTACTCGTCGGTCGCCGCAATGCCTTGCTGACTGACAACGAAATCGGGATATGCGACTTCGGTGAAGAACTGCGCCATGTCCGTGACCCCGTCGCGCCACAGGTCGGCCAGCGCGTCGTAGAACCCGGCCACATACGGCGCGAGGAGCTCATCCTGATCCGCGTCCTTGAAGCCGCGCAGCGCGGCCCGGAACGTGGCGTTCGGCAGGCTTCCGTCGGTGATCTTCGTCCAGGCCGCCGCCTTGGCGTCGGCGGTGGGGATCGCGGCCAGGCAGCTCTGTGCGTGCCGATCGCCAGCGTCGGTGCGGTCGCGGCCAAGCTCAGCCTCGATCTCGTCTGGTCCGGCGGCTCCGCGACTCACCAGCCGCTGCAGCAGCTGCCACCGCAGCTCGGTGTCGACGGCCAGCCCGTCGATAGTTGCGGACCCGTCCAGCAGCCCTGCCAGCAGCGCCAGGCTCTCCGGCGCGGTTGCATTCGCGGCTAGTGCCCTGGCGTAGACCAGCTGGTGATCGGAGCCGGGCTCGGCTGCCGCGAGCCAGGTCCGCGCCGCGGACTCCAGCTGCGCCAGGCCCTGCTCTCGCCAGGATGGGTGGGCATACCGGCGGACCGCGGTGCCCGCCTGCGCCAGTACCCGCTCCAGTACCGCGACCTGCCGCACCGACGGTGCGCCAGCCAGGATGAGAGCAACGAAGTCCCTGGCGCGCATCTCGCCGTCTCTGGTCATGTCCCAGGCGGCAGCCCAGCAGAGCGCTGCGGCCAGCTGGTCCTGCAGGCCGCCGATGTCCGCGATGAGCGTGCGCTGCGAGTGATCGTCGAGCCGGATCTTGGCGTAGGTAAGGTCGTCGTCATTGACCAGGATCAGATCCGGCCGGAGCTGGCCGACGAGTTCTGGCACCTCGGTCAACCCACCCTCGACGTCGAGCTCAAGGCGGTGCCGCCGAGTGAGCGCGCCGTCCTGCGTCCGGTCGTACAGGCCGATTGCGAGTCGATGCGGGCGCAGCTCGGGGTGGCTAGCCTGCGCTTCCTGCAGCAGGCTGAACGCCGTGAACCTGCCGTCGCCGTCAATCTCGTAGGACGGCCGCAGTGTGTTCACGCCTGCTGTCTCCAGCCAGGACTTCGACCACGACGTCAGGTCGCGGCCCGAGGACTCCTCGAGCGAACTGAGCAGGTCCGCCAGGGTGGCGTTGGCCCAGGCGTGCTTGCCGAAGTAATCGCGCACGCCGGCCAGGAAGTTGTCCCGGCCGACATAGGCAACTAGCTGCTTGAGCACCGACGCGCCCTTGGCATAGGTGATGCCGTCGAAATTGACCTCGACAGCCTCGATGTCGGGGATGTCGGCGGCGATCGGATGCGTGGACGGCAGCTGGTCCTGCCGGTAGGCCCAGGTCTTGTCGACCTGCACAAAGGTGGTCCAGGCATCGACCCAGCGGGTGGCGTCGGCCGTGGCGGCCGTAGCGGCCCACTCGGCGAATGACTCATTGAGCCAGAGATCATCCCACCACCTCATCGTCACCAGGTCGCCGAACCACATGTGCGCCATCTCGTGCAGGATCGTGCCGGCGCGGTATTCCCGCCGGGCATCGGTCACCCTGGACCGGAAGATGTAGTCCTCGAGGAACGTCACCGCCCCGGCGTTCTCCATCGCGCCGGACTTGTACTCGGGGACGAACAGCTGGTCGTACTTGCCGAACGGGTACCGCAGTCCGAACGCCGCATGGAAGAAGTCGAAGCCGCGCCCCGTGATGTCGAAGATCTCGTCTTGATCCAGGTACTCCGCCAGCGACTGGCGACAGTAGATGCCGAGCGGGATCCCGTCGTGGTGTGCCGTTACCTCAAAGTAAGGGCCCGCGGCGATCGCAGTGATGTAGGTCGACATGACCTGTCCGGGCGGGAAATGCCAGCGCGCAACGCCAGAACCGGCAGGCTCGGCGACTTTGTCGGGCGCGGCGTTTGAGATGACCTTCCAGCCATCCCGCGCTGTCACGGTGAACTCGAAGGCCGATTTGAGGTCCGGCTGATCGAAGCAGGCATAGACCCGGTGCGCGTCGTAGGTCTCCAGGTCGGTGTACATGTAGACGCTGTCGTCCACCGGATCGGTGAACCGGTGCAGGCCTTCGCCGCTGCGGGAGTACGCGCACCGAGCGACGACGCGCAGCTCATTGCGCTCGGCGAGGCCGGTCAGCGTGATCCGGTTGCCATCAAACGCCGTGCCGGGCACGGCGTCGCCGTTGAGGGTGATCTGCGGCACAGCGGGGGCAGTCAGTTCAAGGAATGTACTGGCACCGGGACGAGCCGAGGCGAACCGGATCGTGCTGATCGACTCGAAAGTCTCGTCAGAGCCGCTCAGATCAAGTTCTACGTGGTAAGACTCGACGTCAATGAGCGCTGCCCGGTCCCGTGCCTCGTCGCGGGTGAGATTGTTCGCCACTGTGCGATCCTTTCCGCCTGAGCCCCCCGCAAGCCTCTCTAGCGCGGCCGGAATGCGCAACAAGCCTTCTCGGTTGGCTACCAGTGCCAACGTTGTCACGCTGCCCCGAGGAGCAAGCATGCCCGAGCAGGAGCTCACTCAGCTTGATTTCTGGTTTGATCCGCTATGTCCGTGGGCCTGGATCACCAGCCGGTGGGTCCTTGAGGTAGAGAAGGTCCGCCC
>Ga0335073_10007436_pt1 | contig 15364 bp, 13 predicted proteins | sample Lox_Sample_22_FD_207093 | JGI IMG/M metagenome (GOLD analysis project Ga0335073, IMG submission 207093) | Soil microbial communities from Loxahatchee National Wildlife Refuge, Florida, United States - Lox_Sample_2.2 | ecosystem: Environmental > Terrestrial > Soil > Wetlands | place: USA... | reverse complement strand
GGAGGTGCGGGCCGCGTGCGAGGCGGGGGCGGGCCCGGTCGCGGCCTGGGCCGCCGAGCCCGGGGAGGACGCGGAGAACCCGGCCCTGGCCGAGCCGGCCACGGCGCCGTGGCCGGCGGCCGCGTCCGGCTCGCGTTATGAGGCGGTACGCGAGGCTGGTGACCTGGTAGCCGCGGCCGCCGCGGCCGGCCCGGCCGCCGGGCCCGATCCGGGTGAGCTGAGCCCGGCGGACCAGGAACTGGTCGCGGCGTGGCAGCACGATGCCGACCTGCTGCTGGCCGAGCGGGCGCAGCGCCGCGGCGACGACGGGGTCACCGTCGGGCTGCCCTGGCGCCTTCCCGTCTCATCCCTGGTCACCATGGCCGCCGACCCCACCTTCCTGGCCCAGCAGGTGCGGCGGCCGATGCCCCGGCCGCCGGCCCCGCGGGCCCGGCGCGGCACCGAGTTTCACCAGTGGCTGGAGCAGCGGTTCGGGCCGCAGCCGCTGATCGACCCGGCCGACCTGCTCGGCGCGGCCGACGCCGACGCCGAGCCGGACGATGATCAAGACCTCGCCGGGCTCAGGGAGCGCTTTGACGCCGGCGAGTGGTCGGGCCGGTGGCCGTGTGAGGTCGAAGTGCCGTTCGAGACGCTGATCGGCGACCGGCTGATCCGGGGGCGGATCGACGCGGTATTCGCCGACGCGCCGGGCGGCGGGTTCGACGTGGTGGACTGGAAGACCGGCCGTCGCCCGGCCTCCCCGGAGGAGGAACGGGCCGTCGCCGTGCAACTGGCCGCGTACCGGCTGGCCTGGGCCGCGCTGGCCGGGGTGCCGGTGAAGGAGGTCCGCGCGGCGTTCTACTACGTGCGTGACGACGCCACCGTGCGTCCCGCCGACCTGCTCGACGAGGCGGGCCTCGCGGCACTGATCGACAGCATCCCGGTCGGCTAGCCCGCCCGCGCGGCCGCCGTTTCAGCGGCTCTTTCAGGATTCCCGCAGGCTGCGTTCTGCGTGGGGCGCGGACGTTCGTGGCTAGCCTGGGCGCGCCGCTGGATAGGATGCGCAGCGTTGACCGACTGGAGGTGCGGTGACGGGACCACGGGTGTCGATGACCGACGGGCTGGCCGAGCGCGTGGTGCGCCGCGCGATCGCCGCCCTGGCCAACTCCTACGGCTCGGCGCCCGCGCGGGCCACGGCCGCCAAGGAACTGCTGGTCCACGCCCTGGAGGGTTCCTCGAACCCGTCCGACGAGGCGGACGGCTACGCCGCCGCGGCCGTTATCGCGGCCCTGGCGCACGGGATCGAGGCCGAGGCGGGACGGGGCCTGGACTGGCTTTCGGTCGCGGCGCTCGAGGAATGGGACTTCCACCACCCGGAAAGCCCGATCTGACGGCGCGGGCGCGCGTCCCGGTAAGCGCGGCCGCGCCCTCCGGCTGCGTCTCCGCCGCTGAGACGGCTCCACGGGCCTCGACCTTGGCCCCGGCTCAGCCGCTGAGACGGCTCCACGGGCCTCGACCTTGGCCCCGGCTCAGCCGCTGAGACGGCTCCACGGGCCTCGACCTTGGCCCCGGCTCAGCCGCTGAGACGGCGTTCCACCGCCTCGACCTTGGCGTCCAGCGCCCCGGTCACGCCGGGGCGGACATCGGCCTTGAGCGAGAGGCTGACCCGCGGCGCCTTGGCCGCGACCGCGTCCACCGCCCGCCGGACGACGTCCATGACCTCGTCCCAGTCCCCCTCGACCGTGGTGAACATGGCGTCGGTCCGGTTGGGCAGGCCGCTGTCGCGGACCACCCGGACCGCGTCGGCGACATAATCCGCGACATCCTCGCCGACCCCGAGCGGCGTGACCGAGAACGCGACCAGCACTGGCTCTCCTTAACGATCGGAACCTCTTAGCGGATGCCGGGCGCGATGGCCGACTCGAACCGGTCCAGCGCCCGGGAATCGCCCGACGGCTCGACCGGCGTGAGCGGCGGCCGGCGCCACAGCCAGCAGTCAAGGTCGGCGGCGGCGCCGGTCACCTCGCCCGCTGTCTCGGTCCCCGGATCGCGGTCGGCGGCGTGGATGTCCGGCTCGTCGTAGGAGGTCCCGTCGCCGGGGTCGGTGCCGGTGAACCGTCCGAACGTGACCAGCCAGGAATCGCCGGTGTCGGTGGCCCGCAGCCGCAACGCCGGGGCGCCGTTGTCGGGCGTGAAGGTCCCCCACCCGGGCAGCCCGCCGTACATGACGCGCAGCGCCTCGTCGACCCCGTCCGCGGACAGCGACGCGTCCAGCGGGGTGCGAGTATCCGCGGTCAGCTCGGCGTCGACCCGGTGGATCAGCGCCTCGTGCGCCTGACGCCTGCGGATGAAGGCCACCGTGCGGTCATCCGACCAGGTCCAGGCCGCGGTGTCCGGCGACGTGGCGGCGAGGATCTCGACCAGGTCGCGGCTCGCGCGCTGGTAGAACGCCAGCAACCCGGGGCGGTCCGGCGGGCGGGGCGGCTTGAGCGCCTCGGCCTGCGGGCCGGTCACCCGCTCGCGCACGACCGTGCCCCAGAACCACTGCACTTCCCCGAGGTGCCACAGCAGGTCGTCGGCGTTCCAGCCCGGGCAGGACGGCACGCCCACGTCCGGCGGCACCTCGCGGAGCACGTCCGCGAACCGCTCCGACTCCCCGGCCAGGTGCCCGATGTAATCCAGGTCCGAGTTCACGCGATGCACGCTACTCCGCCGCCCCGACAGTGCTCGTCCGCACCCGGGGGCGCCAGCTGGCCGGCCCCAGGCCGGGGGGGCGGTGCGCCGCGGTGAGAGGGGCCACGGCCCCCAGGCCCGCGCCTCGGTAGAGTCCAGGTCAGGATCTTTCGGCCATCCCGGCTGGCGTACCTGGCTGCGGCCCGGGGCGTCGGCCGGAGCCACGAGGGAGGACCATGGACGTTCGCGGCTACATCGACGAGCACGCGGCCGGCTTCTTCGATGCGCTCCGGCAATGGGTGGCCATCCCGTCGATCTCCGCCGACCCCGCGCATCGCGCCGATGTCCGGCGCAGCGCGGAATGGCTAGCGGGGTACCTGCGCCGGAGCGGCTTCCCGGTGGCGGAGATCTGGGAAACCGGCGCGGACGGCACGGGGCTTCCCGCGGTGTTCGCGCACTGGCCGGCCGCCGACCCGTCGGCTCCGGTCGTGCTCGTCTACGGCCACCACGACGTCCAGCCGGTGGAGCCGCTCGAGGAATGGCACTCCCCGCCGTTCGAGCCTACGCAACGGGACGGGCAGATGCTGGGACGCGGCACGTCCGACGACAAGGGCCAGGTGCTCTTCCACGCCCTGGCGGCCAGCGCCAGCACCGCGTCCGGCGCCCGGGGCGCGCCAGCCGTCACGCTCAAGCTCCTGATCGAGGGCGAGGAGGAGTCGGGGTCGCCGAACTTCGCCGCCCTGCTGGAAAGCCAGCAAGCCCGGCTCGGCTGCGATGTCATCGTCATCTCCGACACCACGATGTGGGCGGCGGACGTGCCGTCGATGTGCACCGGCATGCGGGGCCTGGCCGAGGCTCAGATTGACCTGCGCGGTCCCGAGCAGGACCTGCACTCGGGCTCGTTCGGCGGGGCGGTGCCGAACCCGCTGCACGCGCTCGCGGAGTTGCTGGCCGGGCTGCATGACCGCGACGGGCGGGTCACCCTGCCCGGGTTCTACGACAAGGTCGCCGCCGTGTCGGCCGCCGAGCACGAGATGTTCTCGCGGCTGCCGTTCGACGAGCAGGCCTGGCTGGCCGAGGCGGGCCACAGCCGCGCCCCGGCCGGCGAGGCCGGATTCAGCACGCTGGAGCGGATCTGGGCCCGGCCCACCGCGGAGATCAACGGGATGTGGGGCGGGCACACCGGGCCGGGCGGCAAGACCATCATCCCCAGCCAGGCACACGCGAAATTGTCGTTCCGGCTGGTCGCGTACCAGGAGCCCGCGGACGTCGCCACCGCGCTCCGCGAGTACGTGGCGCTGCACACTCCCCCGGGCATCGAAGCCAGCGTCACCGTTCCCGGCCCAGGCGTCCGTCCCAGCTTCTCGCCGGTTAACTCACCCGCCGTGCAGGCGGCGCGGCGGGCCATGGAGCGCGCGTTCGGATCCGAGGTGCTGTTCACCCGGGAAGGCGGGAGCGGGCCGGAAGCCGACCTGGCCGACATCCTCGGGGCACCGCTGGTCTTCCTGGCCGTGGGGCTGGACTCCGACCGCATTCACGCGCCGAACGAGAAGGTCGAGATGAGCTTGCTGCTCAAGGGCGCGGAGGCGGCCGCGTACCTGTGGGACGAGTTCGCGGCGGCGGCCGGCGACCTCACGGCGGCGCGGTGAGCGCGCAGCCGGGCCTGCCGCCGGACCGGCACGGCGAACTGAGCTCGTCTGAGCTGACCGACAGCACCGGGCTGCGCAATCTCGCCCTGTCCCGCGGCGAGGTGGACCGGTCGACGGTCCGCCGCACCGACGCCGAATGGCTCGCCGCGGCCTGGGCCGACCCGGGCACCCGCGTGCTGGTGGTCGAGGACGGGCAGGCCCTGATCCGGATCGCAGGCGGAGACGGCCAGGCGGAGTTGGTCTTCGTTTCCCCGCGCCGCGCGCCGGACGGGGTCAGGTTCCTGCTGGGGGTCGACGCCGACGGGGTCGTCTACTTCGGCGTAGCCGGCCCGCTCGGCCGGCCGGGCGACGGGGAAGACCCCGGCTCCGGGACCCGGCCGATCAGCCTGCGGCAGGCGGGACCGGTGCTGTCCGATCGCGACGCCGGGCTGATGACCGAGGCCGTGGCGCTCGGTAACTGGCACTCCACGCACACGCACTGCCCACGGGACGGCGCGGCCACCGAGCCGGTGCTGGCCGGCCACGCCCGGCGTTGCGTGACCGACGGAAGCGAGCACTTCCCGCGGCTCGACCCCGCGGTGATCATGCTGGTGACCGACCCCGATGACCGGTGCCTGCTGGCCAGGAACGCGATGTGGCCGGAGCGGCGGGTGTCGATCCTGGCCGGGTTCGTGGAGCCCGGCGAGTCTGCCGAGCAGGCCCTCGCGCGCGAGGTGCACGAGGAGACCGGGATCACCGTCGCCGACGCCCGTTACGTGGGCAGCCAGCCCTGGCCGATGCCGCACAGCCTGATGCTCGGCTTCCGGGCCCGCGCCACCGGCAGCCTGGAGATCACGGTCGACTCCGACGAGATCGCCGAGGCGCGCTGGTTCAGCCGGGATGAGTTGCGCGCCTGCATCGCCAGCGGTGAGATCAGGCTGCCGCCACCGGTATCGATCGCGCACCGGATCATCGAGTCCTGGTACGGCGGCCACCTCGACGGCGCCTGGTAGAGCAGCCGGAAACGGACGGCGGCGGCGCGCGGCCGGACGGTGGCGCGACACGGGCGTCACGGTAATCGCATTCGGCCTCATGGAGCGGTCTGAGCTATTACCATTGCTTTGCTTAAGTCTGATGAGCTAATGACCGTGGATCTGTCGCTGTATTACTATCGGGTCAGGTGTCAGGTTGACATCGCGCGGTACCGCAGGCCGGGTTCCGGCCGATAGCACGACCCGGGGACGGCGGGCTAACCGCCGTCCCCGCGTTTACGTGCACATCGGCGAGCCCAAGACGGGCACGACGTTCCTGCAGCGTGCCATGTGGGACAACCGCGCCCGGCTCGCGGCCCAGGGCGTCCTGCTCCCGGGCTACCGGCGCCAAGATCATAATCGTGCCAGCCGGGACCTGCGCGAGGCCCCGCGGCCGGCCTCCGACCCGGCCGATCCGTGGACCGGCGAGTGGGACGTGCTGGTCGGCCAGGCCCTGCTGGCCCCCCGGGTCGCCGTCATCTCGGACGAGGTGCTCGCCGCGTGCAATCCCCCGCAGGCCGATCGCGCGGTCCGGTCGCTGCTGGAGGCCGAGGCGCACGTGATCCTTACCGTGCGCGATTTCGCGACCCTGCTGCCCGCCGAATGGCAGGAGACGGTCAAGTGCCGCGGCACCGCCGGATGGGAGGAATGGCTGAGCGGCGTCATCGACGCCGCGTCGGCCGACAGCCGGCGCCTGCAGCCCTTCTGGATGCTCCATGACACGCTGGCCATCCTCGACATGTGGTCGCGGCTCCTGCCGCCGGACCAGGTGCACGTGATCACCATGCCGCGTCAGGGCCAGGACGGCACGCTCTGGACGCGGTTCGCGTCCGTGCTGGGCGTCGATCCCGGGCGCGTCGACCTCACCGGGGCGCGCGCGAACTCCTCGCTCGGGATCGGCGAGGCCGAGTTCCTGCGCCGGATGAACGAGGCGCTGCCGGAAGAGCTGCCGGACTGGTTCTACACGCGGACCATCAAGCGGGTTCTCGCGCACGACGTCCTGGACGCCCGGTTGCGCCGGGGACGGCTGGTCGTGCCCCCGCACCTCCAGGACTGGGTCAGGCAGCAGTCGGAGATCCTGGTCGCGGGCTTGCGCGAGTCCAAGTTCCATATCGTCGGCGATCTCGGCGAGCTCGTGCCGCAGCCCGCCACCGGGCCGTACCAGGGGCCGGCCGGCCAGCCGGCCGAGGAGCTCCTGGACGCCGCCGTGGCCGCGGCGGCCGCGCTGGCCGATCACGAGTACCGGGTCAGGTACCTGCCCCGGCCGCGGCGGGACCGGCCCCGCGGACTGCGGCAGGCCGTCAGCCGGGTCAAGTGGGCCATGCTGAACGGGCGGCGGGCCAAGCGGGCGCTGCGCCGGGCCAGCCGCTTCCGGGCGGTGCGGCGGCTGCGGGTGGTTATCTGGCGCGTGCTCCAGCGCCCGGCGCGTTATGGCCGGTAGCCGCGAGGTCAGCGCAGCAGCAGCCGGGCCGCGAGCTCAAGGTGGTTGCTCACGTCGTCCGCGGACGCGCGCCGGGTCACCCAGGCGACCAGGTTGGACAGCCAGACGTCGCCGATGACCCGGGCGATGGCCTTGTCGTCGGCGGACGGCTCGCCGTCGTGCATGGCCTTGGTGAGCACCTGCTCCATCAGCCGCGCGACCGTGTTGACCTCGGCCGCGGCGCTCGGGTCCGCGAACATGAACGCCCGGGTCATGGCCTCGGTGAGCATCGGCTCGCGCTGCATGGAGCGGGTGATCCGGCCCAGCACGTACATCATCCGCTCGTAGGGGGTCTCGCCCGGGATGGGCTTGCGGTCCAGCTTCTCCTGGGTCTGCTCGAACTCCCGGGCCAGCTCGGACACGAGCAGGTGGATCTTGGACGGGAAGTACCGGTACAGCGTCCCGAGCGCCACGTCGGCCCGTTCGGCCACGGTCCGCATCTGCACCGCGTCGTAGCCGCCCTTGGACGCCAGCGCCAGCGTGGCGTCGAGGATCCGCTTGCGGCGGTCACGCTGGGCCGCCGAGCCGAGCTCCGCGGCGGCCGCGCCCGGCGCGACGGTGCCGGTAGTACGTGTTCTCGGTGCTGCCATCCGGGCCTCTCGTGGTACCAACAAAGCCGGAGCCGCTGCCCGCGATCTCCGGCTGGCGATTCGCGCGGTCCGGGGCGTGATCGCGGTCCGCGCCGCTATCAAGCGTACCAACGGCGACCGGCCCGGCCGGGCGCTCCGCGCTGGCCGGCGGCAGGTAAAACGTGTTCTAATTTTGCGAGCCGCGGCCACGACAGGACGGTGCCGACCGCCATGGACTTCACCCTCGACGAGACCCAGCAGGCGGTCGCCCGCGCGGCCGCCGAGGTGCTGGGGCCGACACGGCCGGAGGGACCGCCGGCCGCGGCGGACGGGTTCGACTCGGCGCTGTGGAAGGAGCTGGGCCGGGCCGGCCTGCTCTCGCTGGCCCTGCCGGCCTGGCTGGGCGGGGACGGGCTCGGGGTGCTGGACGTGGCGGTAGCGCTGACCGAGGTCGGCCGGCGGGCCGCCTCGGTGCCCGCCCTGGCCACCCTGGTTCTCGGAGTCCTGCCCGTGGTCCGGTGGGGCGACCGCGACCTGCAGCAAACGCTGCTGGGCGGCGTCGCCGCCGGCGACACGGTCCTCACCGCGGCGGTCCGCGAGCCCTCGGGCGTGATGCCCGCCCGGCCCGCCACCACGGCCGCGCTGGGGCCGACGACCGGTACGGTCTCCGGCGTCAAGATCGGGGTGCCGTACGCCGCGGCGGCCGACTGGATCCTGGTGCCGGCCAGCCTGGACGCCGGCGGCACCGGAGTCGTGGTCGTCCAGGCGTCGGCCGAGGGCGTGTCCTGGGAGCGCACGCACAGCTCCTCCGGCGAGCCGGAGTACACGCTGCGGCTGGATCGCGCACCCGTCGCCGACCTTCTCGGCTCCGTGAAGGGAGATGGGGAGGAGGGCGGGGGCCGGGCCGCCGAGGATCTCTACCAGCTCGCGGTGGCCGGGGCGTGCAGCCTGGCGGACGGTGCCCTGGCCGGCGCGCTCGCGCTGACCACGGCGCACGTGGCCTCGCGGGAGCAGTTCGGCCGGCCGCTGGCGGCGTTCCAGGCCGTGGCCGGGCAGGTCGCCGACACCTACATCGCCTCGCGCACCCTGCACCTGGCCACGCTCTCGGCGTGCTGGCGGCTGCAGGCCGGCCGCGACGCCCGAAGCGACCTCGACGTGGCCGCGTACTGGCTGGCCGGACAGGCCCCAGCGGCACTGCTGACCTGCCATCACCTGCACGGCGGGATCGGCATGGACGTCACCTACCCGCTGCACCGCTACTCCTCGCTGGTCAAGGACCTGGTCAGGTTCGTGGGCGGCGCCGACTACCGCCTCGACCGGCTCGGCGCCCGGGCCTGCGACGCGGCGGCGTCGGGGGAGACCGTCCCCCCGGGCCAGCCTGCGGCGGGGTCTGGGCAGACCGTCCCTCCGGACCGGCGCTAGGGTCCCGCCGTGTTCCTCGACCTCACCAGCGACCAGGTCGCGCTGCGCGACGAGCTCCGGGCCTACTTCGCCACGCTGATCTCGGCCGACGAGCGCGAAGCCATGCTCACGCAGCGGCACGGCACGGTCTACCGGGAGGTCGTGCGGCGGATGGGCCGTGACGGGTGGCTCGGCCTGGGCTGGCCGGCCGAGTTCGGCGGCCGCGGGCTCGGCCAGATGGAACAGCAGATCTTCGTCGACGAGGCGGCCCGGGCCGACGTCCCGCTGCCCAGCGTCACCCTGCAGACCGTCGGGCCGACGCTGCAGGCCCACGGGACGGCCGAGCAGAAGGACTTCTTCCTGCCGCCGATCCTGGCCGGCGAGGTGCACTTCGCGATCGGGTACACCGAGCCCGAGGCCGGCACCGACCTGGCCGCGCTGCGGACCCGGGCGGTGCGGGACGGGGACGTCTACATCGTCAACGGCCAGAAGATCTTCACCACCGGCGCGCACGACGCCGACTACATCTGGCTGGCCTGCCGCACCGACCCGGACGCGCCGCGGCACAAGGGCATTTCCATCCTCATCGTCGACACCGCCGACCCAGGCTTTTCCTGGACGCCGATCATCACTCACGACGGCGCCCATCACGTCAACGCCACGTACTACTCCGACGTGCGGGTGCCGGTCACGATGCGGGTGGGCGAGGAGAACGCGGGCTGGCGGCTGGTGACCACGCAGCTCAACCACGAGCGGGTGATGCTCGGTCCGGCAGGCCGGATCGCCGCCCTGCACGACCGGGTGCGCGATTGGGCGGCCGGCCAGGCCGCGCCGGACGGCCGGCCGCTGCTCAGCCTCCCGGACGTGCGGCGCGCGCTGGGCGAGGCCTACGCCTGCCTGCGGATCAACGAGCTGCTCAACTGGCAGGTGGCGGTGGCCCCGGCGGTCGACGTGGCCGACGCGTCCGCCACCAAGGTGTTCAGCTCGGAACGGCTGCAGCGGCTCGGCCAGCGGCTCGAGGACATCGTGGGGCGGTACGGCGACCCGGCCGAGCCGTCCACCGCCGAGCTGGCCCGCTGGCTGGACATCCAGGCCAAGCGCAATACCGTGCTGACGTTCGGCGGCGGGGTGAACGAGATCCAGCGGGAGCTGATCGCGACGGCCGGGCTCGGGCTGCCCCGGGTGCCCAGGTAGGAGGGACGTGAGCGTTACGGTCGGCGATCCGGGCGCGGCGACGGAGACGGCGATCATCGAGGCGGCCGCGCGGATCGCCGCGGTCGGCGAGTCCCGGCCGCGCCCGGCGCGGGACCCGGTGAACCTGCCGATGATCCGGAACTGGGCCGAGGCGATCGGCGACGCCAACCCGGTCTACACCGACGCCGAGGCGGCCGCCCGGTCGGTGCACGGCGGCCTGGTCGCGCCGCCGGCCATGGCACAGGTCTGGACCATGCGCGGGCTGCATCCCGCCGCGGACGACGACGACCCGATGGGCCGGATGTCCGCGGTGCTCGACGAGGCCGGGTTCACCTCGGTCGTCGCCACCAACTGCGAGCAGGAATATCACCGCTACCTGCGGCACGGCGAGCAGGTCGCGGTGCGGTCCCGCCTGGAGAGCGTGACCGGCCCGAAACGGACCGCGCTCGGCGAAGGCTGGTTCGTCACCACCCGCAGCACCTGGTACGCGGGCACCGAGCCGGTGGCGTCGATGCTGTTCCGGATCCTGAAGTTCCGGCCCGCGCCCCGCGCCGCGGAGCCGCCGTCCCCGCCGGCCGGCGAGGTCCTGCGCCCTGTCGTGTCGCCGGACACCGCGTTCTTCTGGAACGGGACCGCCGTCGGCGAGCTGCGGATCCAGCGCTGCGGCGGCTGCGGCGCGCTGCGCCACCCGCCCGGCCCGATGTGCCCGGCGTGCGGCGCGGGCCGGCCCGGGTACGTGGTCGCCACCGGCACCGCGGAGGTCTACAGCTACGTGGTGCAGCACCACCCGCCGGTGCCGGGGAAGCAGCTGCCGATCGTGGTCGCGCTGGTGGCGCTCCCGGAGGGCGTCCGCATGGTCGGCGAGCTGCTCGGCGTGAGCCCGGACCGGGTGCGCGTCGGCCTGCCGGTCCGGGTCGAGTTCGTCCGGGTCGACGACACGCTGACGCTGCCCGCCTGGCGGGAGGACGGCCGGTGACGGCGGGGACCGCGGCCGGGACGGTGCTGCCCGAGCTGGTCATCGACGTCACCCCGACGTTCGTGGTGGCCAGCGCGATCGCCACCCGGGACTTCCAGGACGTGCACCACGACCGGGACCAGGCGGTGGCGCAGGGCAGCCAGGACATCTTCCTCAACATCCTGACCACGACCGGCCTGGTGCAGCGGTACGTCACCGACTGGGCGGGACCGCAGGCGCTGGTGCGCAAGATCGCGATCCGGCTGGGCGCGCCATGCTACGCCGGGGACACGCTCACGTTCTCGGGGAAGGTGGCCGCGAGCGCGGCGTCCGGGGACGGTCTGTCCGGGGCGGACGGCGAGGTCGTGATCGAGGTGATCGGCCGGTGCAGCCTGGGCGACCACGTGACCGGGACGGTCCGCGTCGCCGCGCCGCCCGCGGGGAGGGGCGCGTGATCTCGGGGGCGGCGGCGATCGCCGGCATCGGGGCCACCGAGTTCTCGAAGGACTCCGGCCGCAGCGAGCTGCGGCTGGCCGCCGAAGCGACCTCGGCGGCGCTGGCCGACGCCGGGCTGCGCCCGTCCGACGTGGACGGGCTGGTCACGTTCACCATGGACAACACCGCCGAGATCGCGCTCGCCCGCGAGCTTGGCCTGGGCGAGCTGACGTTCTTCAGCCACGTGGGCTACGGCGGCGGCGCGGCCTGCGCGATCGTGCAGCAGGCGGCGATGGCGGTCGCGACCGGGATCGCGCAGGTGGTGGTGTGCTACCGGGCGCTGAACGAGCGGTCCGGGCACCGGTTCGGCCAGGTGTCCCGGGCCGCGGTAGCCGCGCCGACCTCGTCCGGGATCGACAACGGCTGGCACTACCCGATGGGCCTGGCCGTGCCGGCGGCGACCGTCGCGATGATCGCCCGGCGCTACATGCACGAGCACGGGGCGACCAGCGAGGACTTCGGCGTGGTCACGGTCGCGGACCGGCGCCACGCGGCCACCAACCCGCACGCCTGGTTCTACCGGCGGCCGGTCACGCTGGCCGAGCACCAGGCGTCCCGGTGGATTGTCGAGCCGCTGCGGCTGCTGGACTGCTGCCAGGAGAGCGACGGGGCCGTGGCCGTCGTCGTGACCAGCGCCGAACGGGCCGCCGACCTCCGGCAGCGGCCTGCGGTCATACGCGCCGCCGCCCAGGGCAGCAGCCCGGGCCAGTTCGTGATGACCAGCTACTACCGCGACGAGCTCGGGCTGCCGGAGATGGGCGTGGTGGCCCGGCAGCTGTGGCAGCAGGCGGGAGCTGGCCCCCGGGATGTGCGCGTCGCCGTGCTCTACGACCACTTCACCCCGTTCGTCCTGCTGCAGCTGGAGGAGCTCGGCTTCTGCCCGCGCGGCGAGGCGCGGCACTTCATCGCCGGCGGGGCCATCGAGCTCGGCGGGAGGCTGCCGGTCAACCCGCACGGCGGCCAGCTCGGCGAGGCCTACATCCACGGCATGAACGGCATCGCCGAGGGGGTGCGCCAGGTCCGCGGCACCTCGGTCAACCAGGTCAGCGGCGACGGGCCGGTGCTGGTCACCGCGGGTACCGGCGTACCCACCAGCGGCCTGATCCTGGGCCCGGCCTGAATCGGCGAGAGGGCACCGCGCCGGCGCGGGCGTATCCTGCGCACGTGAACCGCGCGGCCGCGATCCCCTCGGGAACGATCACGCTGCTCTTCACCGACGTCGAAGGGTCGACGCGGCTCTGGGAGGCCGAGCCGGAGCACATGGCCCAGGCGCTGCGCCGTCACGACGAGCTACTTCGCGCGGCCATTGAGCAGGCCGATGGGTTCGTGTTCAAGACCGTCGGCGACGCCTTCTGCGCCGCCTTCGCCACGCCCCAGGGGGCGCTGGACGCCGTGCTCGCCGCCCAGCGGGCGCTCACCACGGAGCAATGGCCGACTCGCCGGCCGATCCGGGTGCGCATGGGCCTGCACACCGGCGTGTGCGAGGAACGCGACAACGACTACTTCGGCCCGGTGGTCAACCGGGCGGCGCGGCTCGAGGCCGTCGCCCACGGTGGGCAGGTGCTGGTCTCCGGCGCGACCGCCGAGCTGCTGTCGGAGACCCTGCCCGACGGCGTGGGGTTGCGGGATCTTGGCCCGCACCGGCTGAAGGACCTCGGCCGCCCCGAGCGCGTCTTCCAGCTCGAAGCGGAGTTCCTGCCGTCGGGCTTCCCGCCGCTGGCGTCGCTGGACAACCCCGAGCTGCCGAACAACCTGCCCGGCCAGCTCAGCGCGTTTGTCGGCCGGGAGCGGGAAGTGCCGGAGGTGCGCTCGCTCCTCGCTTCCTCGCGCCTGCTCACCCTCACCGGGGCGGGCGGCTGCGGGAAGACACGCCTCGCGCTCCAGGCCGCGGCCGATCTGCTGGGCCAGGCCCGGGACGGCGTGTGGTTCGTCGACCTCGCCCCGCTGACCGAGCCCGAGCAGATCCCGGGCGCGGTCGCCGCCGCGCTCGGGCTGACCGATCCCGGCGGACAGCAGCCACTGCTCGACTCGCTCACCGACGCGCTGCACGAGCAGGACACCCTCATCCTGCTCGACAACTGCGAGCACATGATCGACGACGCGGCCAAGTTCTGCGGCTTCCTGGTCCGGGACTGCCCCCGGCTGCGCATCCTGGCCACCTCGCGGGAGCCGCTGGGCCTCGACGGCGAACGCGTGTACCGGGTGCCGTCGCTGTCGCTGCCGCCGGGCGAGGCCGAGGCCGTGGACGACGTCGCCGCCTGCGACGCGGTCCGGCTTTTTGTGGACCGGGCCCAGGCGCACGAGCCCGGTTTCGTCCTCGACGAGTCCACGGCGCTGCTGGTGGCATCGATCTGCCGTCGCCTGGACGGCATCCCGCTGGCGCTGGAGCTCGCGGCGGCCCGGCTGTCGTCGATGTCGATCCAGCAGGTCAGCCAGCGGCTGGACCAGCGGTTCCGGCTGCTCACCGGCGGCAGCCGTAACGCAATGCCCCGCCAGCAGACGCTGCAGGCCGCGGTCGACTGGTCCTTCGGCCTGCTCACCGCGCCCGAGCGGGAGGTGCTGCGGCGGCTATCGGTGTTCGCCGGGGGCTTCGAGCTGGAAGCCGCCGAGGTGGTCTGTGCGGACGGCGACGTCGACGCCTTCGACGCGGCGGACCTGCTCGGCTCGCTGGTTGACAAGAGCCTCGTGGTAGCCGACCGGACGCCCGGGTCGGTCCGCTACCGGATGCTGGAGACGATCCGGCAGTATGCCGCGCAGGAGCTGCTGAGATCGGGCGGCGAGGACCAGGTTATGGCGGCCCGGAACCGGCACGTCAGCTACTTCCTGGGCCTGGCGCAAGAGGCGGCGCCCGCGCTGGCCGGGCACGGGCAGAGCCACTGGCTGCGGCGGCTGGACCCCGAATGGGAGAACCTGCGCGCCTCGGCCGCCCACCTGGCGGCCGAGGGACGCACCGATGACATCCGTCGGCTCGGGGTCTGGCTGCAGGTGTTCGCCATCAGCCGGGGACACACCGACGTGCTCACCTGGCTGCGCAGCGCGGTGGACCCGGCCGCCGCCGAGGCGGACACCCTGCACGCGAAGGCCCTTATCGCGACCGGCTGGCTGACCGGGATGCTGCTGCGCCTGGACGCCGACGCGCGTGCCTTCGCCGGGCAGTGCGCCGAGCGGGCCCTGGCCATGGCGCGCGAGCTCGGGGACCGCCGCTTGGAGGCGGGGGCCCTGCTGGTCCTGGGCAGCGTGGCCTACTTCCGCGGTGACGTGGCCCGGCTGCACCAGTTGGGCCAGGAGGGGGTCGCGATCGCCCGCGAGATCGGCGACGAGCACCTACAGGGCGAACTGCTGACCTGCCTCGCCATCGGCGTTACCGACGACGAGAGCCGCCGCGTCCGCCTGGAGGCGCTGGACTGCTTCCGCCAGTCCGGCGACGACATGTTCGCGGCGCTGGAAATGCACCAGCTCTCTAACCTGGACATGAAGGCCGGGCGGCTCGACGCCGCCCGGGCCCGCATCACCGAGGCGATCGCGATGGCCGAGAAACTCGGCGCCGAGACCTTCGCGTACATGATGCGGTGCGACCTGAGCATCCACCTGCTCATCCAGGGCCAGCACGCGGAGGCAGCGCCCGTCGTCAGGCGCTGCCTGCTGACGGCGCGGCGGACCGGCCTGCACCTGGACGTCAGCGAACTGCTGTTCAGCGCGGCGTGCTGCACCGCGTGGCAGGGGGATCACGTCCGGGCGGCGCGCCTGCACGGCGCCGCCGAGAAGGACATGAGCGCCGCGATGGCGGTCGGGAGCATCACCTGGACCGTCCCCGAGCGGCAGCTCAGCGAGCGGGAGCAGGGCAGCCTCCGCCAGATCATGGGGGACGAGGCGTACGAGGTCGCGTACCGCTCGGGCGCAGGGCTGTCCCGCGCCCAGGCGGTGGACCTGGCCCTGGGTCGGGAGACCCCGGGCTGAGG
>Ga0335073_10007435_pt1 | contig 15365 bp, 13 predicted proteins | sample Lox_Sample_22_FD_207093 | JGI IMG/M metagenome (GOLD analysis project Ga0335073, IMG submission 207093) | Soil microbial communities from Loxahatchee National Wildlife Refuge, Florida, United States - Lox_Sample_2.2 | ecosystem: Environmental > Terrestrial > Soil > Wetlands | place: USA... | reverse complement strand
GGCGTGGTCGTCTCCATCATCCGCACCGCCCGGCGGCTGCGCAGCCTGGCCTGGACGATCGCGTTCGGGCTGCTGCTCGGCGGCGCGGTTGGCAACCTGGGCGACCGGCTGTTCCGGGCGCCGGGACTCCTGCGCGGCCGGGTGGTGGACTGGATCAACCTGCCGCACTTCCCGTGGACGTTCAACCTGGCCGACGCGTCGATCACCTGCGCGGCCGTGCTGATCGCCGTCCTGGCGCTGCGCGGCGTCCGGATCGACGGAACCTCCCCGGCCCACGCCGCCGACCGGGTCGACCCCGCCGGCCCCGCGAACCGGGCCGACCCCGCCGCCCGGGCCGACCCCGCGCCGCCCGAGTACCCCTCGCGAGGCCGGCTCAGCTCTGACGGCCGGTGAGCGCCACCGTCACGCCGACGCCGATCATGGCCAGCCCGCCCGCCCCGCCGACGATCTCGAACCGCCGCGGCGAGCGCGCGAACCAGTTCCGCACCGCGCTGGCGGCGAACCCCCAGCCGCAGTCGGAGGCCGCGCCGAACAGCACGGCCACCAGCGCCAGCAGCAGCATCTGCCCCGGCACGTGCCCGGCCGCCCGGTTCACGAACTGCGGCAGGACCGCCCCGAACAAGATGTACGACTTGGGGTTGGTCACCCCCACGACCACGCCGTCCCGCAGCGCCCGCCAGCCCTCCCGCGGCACCGCGACCACGGCGAAGGCCTCGGCTAGCGACTTGCGGTGCCGTATCGCCTGGATGCCGAGCCATACCAGGTACCCGGCGCCCGCGATCTTCACCACCATGAAGGCCGCGGCCGAACGCTGCAGGATCGCGCCGAGCCCGACGGCCACGCACGCCGCCACCACGTAGTTGCCCGCGGCGTGCCCGCACGCGGTGGCCAGCGCGCTGCGGCGCCCGTGCGCCAGGGCGCGCCCCACCACGAACAGCACCCCGGGCCCCGGGATGACGATCAGCACCAGTGACGCCAGGGTGAAGCCGATCAGCTGGCCGCCGGAGACCACGCCGTCACCCGGACACGAGCAGCTCGGGCCCGGCCGCGCGCAGCTCGGCCACCGAAGGCATCCCGAGCAGCTGCATGGTCCGCCGGAACTGGTCGGCCAGGATGTCCAGCGCCTTGTCGATCCCGGCCTCGCCGCCGGCCATCAGGCCGTACAGGTAGGCCCGCCCGATGGCGCAGCCGTCCGCGCCGAGCGCCACCGCCACCGCGATGTCGGAACCGTGCCGGACGCCGGAGTCCACCAGCACCGACATCTCGGGCCCGACCGCCTCGCGGACGGCGCGGATCGTGTCGACGGGGGCGATCGTGCGGTCCAGCTGGCGCCCGCCGTGGTTAGACAGCTGCAGGCCGTCGGCTCCGGCCGCGGCCGCCAGCCTGGCGTCGGCCACGCCGAGCGGGCCCTTGATGACCAGCTTGCCCGGCCAGCGCGCCCGCAGCTCGGCGATGTCGTCCCAGGTGATGGCCGGGTTGAACAGCTGCCCGGTGTGCTCGATGGTCGTGTTCGAGTGCGCGAAGTTGGCGAAGCCGATGGCCGGGCTGCGCAGCATCCGGACCCAGTAACCCGGCTTGCCCGCGATGCTGGCCAGCGTGCGCGGGGTGAGCTCGGGCGGGATGACCAGCCCGTTCCGGTGGTCCCTGGTCCGGTGCCCGGTCACGAAGCAGTCCACGGTCACCACCAGCACCCGGTAGCCGGCCGCGACGGCCCGGTCTACCAGCTCCTTGTTGAGCCCCGCGTCGCGCTGGATGTACAGCTGGAACCATAGGTCGGGCTGGGCCGCTTCGGCGACCGCCTCGATGGTGGTGGTCGCCATGGTGGACAGCGTGTAGGGCAGGCCGTGCCGCTGCGCCGCGCGCGCCGCGGCGATCTCGCCCCCCGGGTGCATCATCCGCGTGTACCCGGTCGGCGCCAGCGCCAGCGGCAGCGGCACGTCCGAGCCGAGGAACCGCGTCGAGGTGTCCGCCTCCGACACGTTCACCAGGGTCCGCGGCTGGAACCGCCAGCGGCGGAACGCCTTGGTGTTGGCCCGCACCGAGAGCTCCTCGTCGGCGCCGCCGTCGACGTAGTCGAAGACCGGCCGCGGGGTCAGCCGCCGCCCCATGGCCCGCAAGTCAGCGATGTCATGGCAGGCCGCGAGCCGCCTGCGGGTGGCGTCAAGCTCGACCGTTCTCATCTGGATCAGCTGGCGAATCTCCGAAGCCCTCATGTCAGGGACGATAGCCGAGCCCGCCCGGTCAGCCCAGCCTCAGCCCGTCCCGCCCCGTCCCGCCCCGCCCGCCCCCGAAACCCAGGAGCCCGCCCGACCAGCATCCCCACCCCGCCGGGCGTCTCGCGGCGTTTTGCCCGTTTTGCCGGGGATCCGCCGGGCCTGGCCCTGGGCGGACCGTGGCAGCAGCCGGATGCGTTACGGGGTGTGTGGGCCCTTAGCCCCGTTCTTCGGGGTCAATGTGCCATACACCCCGGCCGGCCGGCGCGGCAGCAGCGCGGGAATCGGCACAAACCCGGACGAAATGGGTATCGCTCCGCCCCGCCCCGGGAAAACGCGGTGACTCACCCGCATGCGGGCAGACCCAGCCGGGTGTAGCTGCCGCGGAAGAACACCAGCGGGCCGCTGGGGTTAGCGCTGGTCTCCGCGTGCCGGACGCGGCCGACGATGATCTCGTGATCGCCGCCCGGCAGCGCGTGCTCCACGGTGCACTCCAGGACCGCGAGCACATCCTCCAGCCGCGGGCTGCCCGTCGGGCCGCGCCGGTGCTGCACCCCGTCCCAGGCCGCGGCGAGCCCCCGCCGGGCGAAGTTCCGGGACAGGTGCTGCTGCGGCGCCGCGAGCACGTTCACCACGAACGCGCCGTGGTCGCGGATCGCCTGCAGGGTCAGGCTGCCGAGGTCGAAGCAGACCAGGATCAGCGGCGGGTCGAGCGACAGCGAGGTCACCGCGTTGGCGGTCGTGCCGACCGGCTCGCCCTCAGCGTCGACCGAGGTGACCACGGTGACCCCGGTGGCGAAGTGCCCCATAGCGTCCCGGAACTCCGCGGCCGTGACCCCGGCCGCGCCCGCCCTCGCCCCCGAAAGTCCACTCCCGGAAAGCCCACTCCCGGAAAGCCCACTCCCGGAAAGCCCACTCCCCGAAAATCCATTCACAGATATTCCATCTGCCCGCCGCGCTCGGCCTGCGTGCTCGCGAGCCGCCCGCCGGCCAGCACCTCGGCGAACAGGCGGCGCCGCTGTTCCGGGGAGCCGAGCACCGCGAGCACGTCTACCAGCAGGTAGTGCCCCTGCGGGATCTGCGCGATGGCCGGGTCGACCGCCGCGATCGTGCGTATCACCTCGGCCAGCACGGTCGCCGGGACCTCGGCGCCAAGGTGCTTGCGCGGGACCGTGATCGCGAGCAGACCGCTGGCATCGAACGCCGCGAGCTCGCGGGCCGGCACCTGGCCGGACCGGTCGCGCTCGATCACCCCGGCCGCGATCGAGGCCGCGAACTGCCGCGCCGCCCTGATCGCCTCAGGCCCCGAGGTTATCGCCGGGACGATCGCCGCGGTCACCTGGAAGGACGCCGTATCGGTGGGCATGGAGAACCTCCAGTCAGCTGAGCCGGGCGACCGCACCCTCAGGCTCCCATCGGCCCGAGCTAAAAGTCAAGTATTACGACCAGATTACTAGACTTTTAGCCCGCGGGCGAAGGCCGCACCCGGGGGGCGAAGGCCGGACCCAACGGCGCCGGGTCAAGACCAGCCGACGCGTCTCGGCAAGATCACGGGGAGGCGGTGCGTCTATGCCGTCGGGCGGGCAGGTGAAACGATCGTGCCGTGACGCCACAGCAGCCAGGCGAGATCCAGGTCGAGGATCAGCTTGAGCGCCGCATCCGCAAGCCGGTCGACTTGCTGCGCTGCGTGGTGTCCTGCGCCGAGATCATCGCGCTGGTGCTGGCGGGCCTGGCGGCCAGCGCCACCACGGCCGCCGTCGAGACCGACATCGTGACCGCGAGCAACAAGATCCCCGCCACGCTGCTGCACGCGGCCCGCCCGGTATCGCTGATCGCCCTGTTCATCCTGCCCGTGGCCCTGGCCGTCCAGTTGCTGGTCCTGCGCCAGTTCCGGCGGCTGGCCGAGGCGGTCGCCACCGGCGTCCTGGCCGCGGCCGTGATCGCGCTGGTCAACGAGCTGCTCAGCCGGGAGGCCACCGCCCGGCTCTACGACGCGATCACGATGTCCCACCCCGGCCCGAGCCACGCCACCGCCCTCGACCCCGCCCTGGCGGGCCTGGTCGCCTACGCCACCATGGTCGGCCTGGTCGGCCGGCCGTCCTGGCGCAACGCCCTGTGGGTGGCGGTCGGCGTGTACGCGGTCGTGCAGGTGGGAGTGCTGCACACCTCCCTGCTGACCCTGCTGATCACGGTGGTCGCGGGCCGCGCGATCGGCCTGGCGGTCAGGTACGTCGCGGGCTCCACCTCGCAGCGGCCCACGGCCCAGGAGATCGCGGCCACGCTGGCCGGCTCGGACCTGCGGGTGACCGTGATCAAGCGGGTCAGGTTCGAGGGGAACGGGGTGGCCGGATCCCGCCACTACGCGGCCACGACCAGCCAGGGCGGCCAGCTTGACGTGGTGGTGTTCGACCGGGACCAGCAGGCGGCCGGCGCGGCCTACCGGCTGTACCGGTCGGTGCGGCTGCTCGCGCAGGTGTCGCGCAGCGCCCCGCTGTCGGTGGACCGGGCGGTCGAGCGCCGGGCGCTGCTCTCCTACGCGGCCGAAGACGCCGGCGCGCCCACCCCCCGGCTGCGCGCCCTGGTCCGGGTCGGCTCGGAAGCCGCCGCGCTGGCCTACGACCACCACCAGGGGACCACGCTGGCCCACCGGAACCCCGGGTGCAGCGACGCCGAGCTCAGCCAGATCTGGGACGCGGTCGACCGGCTGCATGCCCGCCATGTCACCCACCGGGCGCTGACCGCGGACCGGATCCTGCTGACCGACGACGGCCAGGCCATGCTGCTCGACCCCGGCGACGGCGACGTGGCCGCCAGCGACCTGCAGGTCCGCCTCGACCTGGCCCAGCTCCTCGCCGAACTCGCCCTCTACGTCGGACCGGACCGGTCCGCCAGCGTCGCCCTGGCCAAGACGGGCGCGAACGAACTGGTGGCGGTGGTGCCGCTGCTCCAGCCGGTCGTGCTGGCCCGGTCGACGCGCAAGGCGCTGCGCCGCCGCCGGGACGTGCTGCCGGCCCTGCGCAAGCTGCTCCTCGCGGCGGTGCCGGGCGCCGAGGTGGCCCCGGTGCGGCTGGAGCGCATCCGGTTCCGCACCCTGCTGACCCTGGTCGCCAGCGTCGCCGCCTTCTACCTGCTGGCCGGCGAGCTCGAGCGGCAGAGCCTGGGCAGCGTCCTGCACAAGGCCAACTGGCACTGGGGGATCGTGGCGCTGGCCCTGTCGGCCACCACCTACGTCGGCGCCACGTGGTCGCTGTCCGGTTTCGTCTCCGAGCGGCTGGACTTCTTCCGCACCCTGCTGGCCCAGGTGGCCGGCTCCTTCGTCACGCTGGTGACCCCGGCCGCCGTCGGCGGGGCGGCGCTGAACATCAGGTACCTGCAGCGCAGGAAGATCCCCCCGGCGGTCGCCGCGGCCAGCGTCGGCGTGGCCCAGGTGGTGGCGTTCGTCCTGCACATCCTGCTGATCGTGATCTTCGCCGCGATCGCGGGCTCCTCGGCCAAGGAACCCATCCAGCCGCCGAAGTGGGCCTACTTCGTGCTGGCCGGCCTGGTGGTCCTGGCGGGCGTGGTGCTGGCCATCCCCGCCGGGCGCCGGGTGCTGCGCGCCCGGCTGTCGCCGACGCTCGGCCAGGTCATGCCCCGGCTGCTCGAGGTCGCGCAGCACCCGCGCAAGCTGGCCGAGGGCATCGGCGGCACGCTGCTGCTCAGCCTGAGCTACATCTTGTGCCTGGCCGCCTGCGTCGCCGCGTTCGGCCCGTCGGTGCCGATCGCGAGGATCGCCGTGGTCTACCTGACCGGCAGCGCCATCGGCTCGCTCCTGCCCACCCCGGGCGGCATCGGCGGGGTGGAGGCGGCGCTGACCGCCGGGCTCACCGCCGCGGGCCTGCCCGGCGCGGTCGCGGTCAGCGCGGTGCTGCTGTTCCGCCTGCTGACGTTCTGGCTCCCGGTGCCGTTCGGCTGGGCCGCGCTGAACTACCTGGAGCGCCAGCAGGCCCTGTGAGCTGGGCGAGCCCGTGACCGGCGAGCCTGTGAGCTGGGCGGGCCCGTGACCGGCGAGCCTGTGAGCCGGGCGGGGTTGCCATCAGCCGATCCCGGGGTAGCTTGGAAATGAAGGCGATAACATCCCCGGGAGCACGAGATCTCAAAATTCCTGCGACTGACCAGGACCGCCGCCTTCTATCTCGTCACTTTCGCCGTCGTCACGGCGGGCTCGATCTGGCTCGCGCTGCAGGTCGCCCCGCTGCAGACGGTATCCGCGGCCGGCCAGACCGCCCAGGTCGGCGCGGCCGTCCCCTCCTTCAGCCTGTCGGGCCCGGGCGAGCTCGACCTGTTCGGCGAGGTCATGCCGACCAGGCCGCAGTTCGAGGGCCCGATCCGCCCGCTGCTCAAGCTCACCCACATCACCATCGACGCCCAAGTCGCGCAGCTGCTCCGCTCGGACAGCCCGCACAGCCTGGAGCTGAACCTCAGCCAGCAGCTGGCGCAGGGCTGGACCCGCTACTTCGAGTGGGAGACGCTCATCGCGGCCGGGTTCGCCGTGGTCGCGCTGGTCGCGGTGGCCGGCCTGCGCAGGCAGTCGCACAAGATGATGGCCAAGACCGTCGTCGCGGGCCTGGTCGTGGTGACCGCGGTGAACGTCGGCGGCGTCCTGCTGACCGCCTCGAGCACGCCCGGCGTGCTGCGCAGCGTCAAGACGCTCGACGACCTGGTCGGCGCCGACCCGGTCGCCGCGGTTCCGCCGAACGTCGCCCGGCCGCTGCCCGGCGTGCAGGCGGTCGTGATCGGCGACTCGACCGCCGCCGCCGTCGGCAACCCCACGGCAGGCAACGCGACCGCCCTGGACAAGGCCTGCGGCCGCAGCAGCGAGTCCTACGCCGCCGACCTGGGCCTGGTGAACAACTGGAACGTGCTGAACCTGGCCTGCAGCGGCGCCACCGTGCAGAACGGGCTGCTCGGCGTGCAGGTGCTCGGCGACGGGCAGGTGGCGCCGTCGCAGCTGGTCGAGGCGCAGCGGGCCAACCGCGCCAAGGTCATCATCGTCAGCGTCGGCGCGGACGACGTGGAGTGGTCGATCATGACGCGGCTCTGCGTGGCCAGCGCCGTGTGCAACGACAAGGTGTCCGCCGCCTTCTTCGGCAAGGAGATCGGCGACTTCACCCGCAGCTACTACCAGCTGCTCGGCGACCTGGCCGGGCTGCCCGGCACCCCGGCCGTCCTGGTCAACCAGTACTACTCGCCGTTCGGCACCGACCTGGGCTGCCTGGCCAGGTACGGCATCACCGCGGCCAAGGAGAAGGTCCTGGCCGCGCGCCTGGCCCAGCTGAACGCGGTCCTGGCGCAGGGCGCGCAGACCTTCGGCTTCGGGGTCGCGGACCCGTCGTTCGCCGGCCACGAGCTGTGCACTCCGGATCCGTACGTCCAGGGCCCGGACGACCCGGCCCCGCTGCACCCGACCGCGGCCGGCGAGCTGGCCATCGCGCTGGCCGACCAGCAGGCCCTGCCGGCGGTCGAAAAACTCGTGCCGGCCCCGTCTCCCAGCCCGAGCCTCAGCCCAGGGCAGGAATGACCTCGCCGCGGTAGGCGGCCAGCGTCTGCTCCTCCTGGTCGTGCATCAGGTACAGGGCGAACTGATCCACGCCGATCGCGGCGAGTTCCCGCAGCCGGTCCACGTGCGCCGACGCTGGCCCCACCAGGCAGAACCGGTCCACGATCTCGTCCGGCACGAAGTCCACCGACGGGTTGTCCGCCTTGCCGTGGTGCGCGTAGTCGTAGCCCTCGCGGCCCTTGATGTAGTCGGTCAGCGCGCGGGGGACCGGCCCGTCGGTGCCGTACCTGGCCACCAGGTCCGCCACGTGATTGCCCACCATGCCGCCGAACCAGCGCAGCTGCTCGCGCTGGTGCGCCACGTCCGTGCCGACGTACCCGGGCGCCGCCACGCAGATCGTGATGTCGGCCGGGTCCCGCCCCGCCGCCGCGGCGGCGGCGCGCACCGCGCCGATGGTCCAGCGCGCGATGTCCGGGTCGGCGGTCTGCAGGATGAAGCCGTCGGCCTGCTCGCCGGTGAGCTTGAGCGCCTTCGGGCCGTACGCGGCCATCCAGATCTCCAGCTTGCCGTCGCGCACCCACGGAATGCTCAGCGGCTGGCCGTGGTGCGTCACCTCACGCCCCTCCGCCAGCCCCTTGATCACGGTCATCGCCTCGGACAAGGTGGCCAGCGACATGGGCGGCTGGCCGATGACCCGGCGCGCCGAGTCGCCGCGGCCGATCCCGCAGACGGTGCGGTTGCCGTACATGTCGTTCAGCGTGGCGAACAGCGACGCGATCACCGACCAGTCCCGGGTGCCCGGGTTGGTCACCATCGGCCCCACCGTCATCGCCGTCGTCGCGGAGAGGATCCGCGAGTAGATGACGAACGGCTCCTGCCACAGCACGTGCGAGTCCCAGGTCCAGCCGTAGGAAAAGCCCGCCTCCTCGGCCCGCTGCATCATCGCGATCACCGCGCTGGCCGGCGGGTTGGTCTGCAGCACCACCCCGAACTCCATGATCCCTCCCAGGAAGACCTTAAAAGAGCAGGTGCCGAACTAACTGGCTCTCCGCTAGAGCAGATACTGATTCAGCTCGCGGGGGAGGAACGCGCCGTGACCGGTACTGCCCTGGTACGTGCCGTCGTCGATCACCACGCGGCCGCGGGACAGGGTCGTCACCACCCGGCCGGTGATCTCCAGGCCCTCGTAGGCGGAGTAGTCCACGTTCATGTGGTGCGTCGCGGCGGACAGCGTCTGCCGCGCCCGCGGGTCATAGATCACGATGTCCGCGTCAGACCCGGCCGCGATCACGCCCTTGCGCGGGTACAGGCCGAACATCCTGGCCGGCGTGGTGGACGCCACCTCCACCCAGCGCGGCAGGGTGAGCTGGCCCGCGGCCACCCCGGCGTGCAGCAGGTCCATGCGGTGCTCCACGCCCGGCATGCCGTTGGGGATCTTGGAGAAGTCGCCCCGGCCCAGTTCCTTCTGGTCCTTGAAGCAGAACGGGCAGTGGTCCGTCGACACCACGGACAGGTCGTTGGTCCGCAGGCCCTGCCAGAGCGAGTCCTGGTGGTCCTTGGGCCGCAGCGGCGGCGAGGCGACGAACTTGGCCCCCTCGAAGTCCGGCCGGGCCAGGTCGTCCAGGGACAGGAACAGGTACTGCGGGCAGGTCTCGGCGAACACGTTCTGCCCGGTGTCGCGGGCCTGCGCCACCGCCTCGAGCGCCTGCCGGGCGGACAGGTGCACGATGTACAGCGGGCAGTTCGCCACCTTGGCCAGCGTGATCGCCCGCGAGGTGGCCTCGCCTTCCAGCTCGGGCGGCCGGGTCAGCCCGTGCTCGACCGGGTCCGTGCGGCCCGACGCGATCGCCTGCGCCACCAGCTGGTCGATGGCGATGCCGTTCTCCGCGTGCATCATCACGGTCGCGCCGCTGCGGGCCGCCTGCTGCATGGCCAGCAGGATCTCGCCGTCGGTGGCGTAGAACACGCCGGGGTAGGCCATGAACATCTTGAAGCTGTTCACCCCGGCCGCGACGCAGGCGTCCATCTCCTTCAGCGTCGTGTCGTTGACGTCGGAGACGATCATGTGGAAGCCGTAGTCGTTGGCGCAGTTGCCGTCGGCCTTGGCGTGCCACTTGTCTAGCGTGGCCAGCAGCGAGGTGCCCTTGGCCTGCACCGCGAAGTCGATGATCGTGGTGGTGCCGCCCCACGCCGCGGCCCGGGTGCCGGTCTCGAAGGTGTCCGCGGAGAACGTGCCGCCGAACGGCATCTCCATGTGCGTGTGCACGTCGATCCCGCCGGGCAGCACGTACTTGCCGGACGCGTCGATGATCCGGTCCACGGTCATGTCGACCTCGAGGCCCGGCCGCCGCGCGATCACCGCGGCGATCTTCTCGCCCTCGACGAGCACGTCGGCGTCCTGCGTGCCGGAGGCCGTCACCACCGTGCCGCCGGTGATCAGGGTGGTGCTCATGGCTCGACCAGCGGCCCGTACGCGTCGGGACGGCGGTCGCGGTAGAACTGCCACAGGTTCCTGACCTCGGCCAGCTGGTCCATGTCGAGGTCGCGCACCAGCACCTCGTCCTTGTCGTCGGCGGCGGCGTCGCCGACCAGCTGCCCGCGCGGGTCGGCGAAGTAGGTCTGGCCGTAGAAGTCGTTGTCGCCGAGCGGCTCGACGCCGACCCGGTTGATCGCGCCGATGAAGTACTCGTTGGCCACCGCCGCGGCGGGCTGCTCGAGCCGCCACAGGTACTGGGACAGGCCCCGGCTGGTGGCCGACGGGTTGAACACGATCCGGGCGCCGGCCAGGCCGAGCGCCCGCCAGCCCTCGGGGAAGTGCCGGTCGTAGCAGATGTACACGCCGATCCGGCCGGCCGCGGTGTCGAAGACCGGGTAGCCGGTGTTGCCCGGGCGGAAGTAGAACTTCTCCCAGAAGCCCTTCACCTGGGGGATGTGGGTCTTGCGGTACTTGCCCAGGTAGCTCCCGTCGGCGTCGATCACCGCCGCGGTGTTGTAGTAGATGCCGGGGTGCTCTTCCTCGTACATCGGCGCGACGATCACGATGCCGTGCTGCCGCGCCACGTCCTGCAGCAGGCCGGTGGTCGGCCCGTCCGGGATCGCCTCGGTGTAGGAGTAGTAGTCGGCGTCCTGCACCTGGCAGAAGTACGGCCCGTAGAAGAGCTCCTGGAGGCATACCACCTGCGCGCCGGCCGAGGCCGCCGTCTGGATATGGTTCACCGCCGCCGCGATCATCGATTCCTTGTCGCCGGTCCAGCGCTGCTGGATAAGCCCGGCCCGGACGATCTCAGCCATTCGGGTCCTGCCCTCCTGTTTATCCGCGTAAAGCCCCATCTTCCCGCCTGCCCGGGCGCCTGGTAAGCCGTCAGGCTCCAGGGAAGACCTGGGTATTTGCCCACTCCTTGTATATCCCTACAAGTCGCTTCGCGCGACGTAGGGCAGGATCAGGCCGGCCGCGGCGATGAGCGCGCCCGCCGCGATCAGCCGCAGCAGCGCCGAGCCCGCCCCCGGGCCCGCCGCCGGCAGCATCCCGGCGCCCGCGCCCAGGGCCAGCAGGGCCGCGCCGGCCGCCAGCACGCGGGCCTGGGGCCGCAGCGTCCGGGGGGAGGCGCCGGATTCGGCCAGGTGCGTGGCCAGCAGGTAGGCGATGAGCGCGGCGCCCAGGAACGCCGTGTGCCACGGCCGGGACGGGTGCAGCACCTCCAGCCACAGCACGGCCACCACCGCGCCTTCCTCCCACGGCACCAGCCGCAGGAACTCCAGGAACCCGAGCCAGCCGCGCAGCGCCGCCGGCAGCAGGAAGGAGTCCTCCGGCACCGGGACCGCGCCCAGCGCGAGGCGCAGCGTCCCGGCCGCCACGCAGACGATCGCCAGGAACAGCGCGAAGCCCGCGGCGCCCCGGTGGACCTGCGGCGTGGCCGCCCACGCCACGCAGCCGGCCCCGAGCAGGCCGGCGGCGGCGCAGCGCCCGGCGGCGCTCCCGGCCAGGCGCGGGACCCTGCGGACCCCGCGGACCCCGGCTACCCCGGGGCTCATCGCCGGGCCGCCAGGGGCCGCCGGGTGTAGCCGGCCAGCGGCAGGTCCAGGGACTGGACGCCGTCCCAGTGCACCACCGGGACGCCGAGCTCGCGCAGCGAGAACCTGATCGCCTCCTGCTCCATCCGCCAGATCCGCCGGGCCATCCGGTCCACGCCGGGCCGGCCCGCGCCGCGCCGCCGGGCGGGCGGCTGGGCGTTGAGCACGTCGATGACCAGCATGGTGAAGCCGCGCTCCCGCATGTCCCGCAGCGTCTCGACGAACCGCTGGTCGAGCAGCGGGCTGAACACCACCACCAGCGCGCCCGGCGGCAGCGCGGCCCGCGGCAGCCGGCGGAAGCTGGCGCCGCGCGTCCATCCCGCGTCACTGGCCAGCATGGAGTCGATGATCCGGTACACCTGCCGGCGGCCGAGCCCGGGCGCCAGCCAGCTGGCGCCGCCCCACTGGTAGGTGATCACGCCCACCCGGTCCCGGACGTCCAGGTAGGCGCGGGCCGCGCCCGCCGCGCCGCGCAGCGCGAGGTCCAGGGCCGAACTGCCGGGCTCGCCCACGTCCGAGGTGGCGTCGGCGAGCAGCACCACGTCCTGCGAGCGCTCGGCGGCGAACGTGTTCACCTGCAGCCGCCCGCGCCGGGTGCTGGCCGGCCAGTTGATGCTGCGCTGCCGGTCGCCCGGCACGTACTCGCGCACCCCGAAGAACTCGATGCCCTCGCCGGAGACCCGGGCCGGGTGCTCGCCGAGCCGGTTCGGCAGCCGCCGCAGCACCACCCGGGTCCGCTGCTCGGCCGGCGCGGGGTAGCAGTCGATCCGGGGCAGGGTCAGGGTGGCGTGCCCCTCGGCCAGCCGCCAGCGGTCCCGCAGCACCACGTCCAGCGTGCCGAGCTGCCGCCGGCCCCAGCGTTCCGGGATGAAGGTGAAGCGGGCCTGCGGCCCGCCGGCCGCGGTCGGGCCGGCCGGGGCGATGGCCAGGCCCGGGTGCCACGTCCACCGCACCTCGCCGCCGTCGGGGCCTTCGCCGGGAATGTCCGCTGTCACGTCGAGCGCCATCAGCTCGCCCTCGAAGCCGCGCCGGGAACTCGGCCCGGCCCGCACCGTGACCCGCGGCGGCCGCCGCTGGATCCGGCCGGCCGCGAGCAGCAGCAGCGCGGGGGCCGCCAGGCCGGCGAACTCCGGGCGCCGGGTCAGCGTGGCCAGGAACAGGCCGAACAGGCCCAGGGTGAGCAGCCGTCTAGCGTGCCGGGACGACCGCCAGCTCAGCGCGAGTTCGGCTACGGGTGCGCGTGCGGCCGGTTCGTTCGGCTCCATGGACGGCATCAGCCGGTGACCGCCCGGGCCGGGTCCGTCTTGGGCGTGGGGACGGCGGCGAGCAGCTTGGCCACCACCTCGTCGGAGGAGACCTGGCGGACCCACAGCTCGGGCCGCAGCGTGACCCGGTGCGCCAGGGCGGGCACCGCCACCTGCTTGATGTCGTCGGGCACCACGTAATCGCGGTTGGCCAGCAGGGCCTGGCCCCGGGCCAGTTGGACCAGCGCCAGGCCGCCCCGCGGGCTCGCGCCGATCTGGATCTGCCCGTCCTTCCTGGTCGCGGTCACGATGGCCACGATGTAGTCCAGCAGGTCCGGGCTCACCTCGACGTGCTCGAGGGACTCCCGCATGGCCATCACCCCGTCCGGGCCGGTGACCGGGCCGAGCTCGACGTACTCGGTGGCCCGGTCCACCCGGCGCCGGAGCATGGCCGTCTCGTCGCCGGTGGTCAGGTAGCCCAGCCGCAGCCGCATCAGGAACCGGTCGAGCTGGGCCTCGGGCAGCTCGTAGGTGCCCTCGTACTCGATCGGGTTGTCGGTGGCCAGCACGATGAACGGCTCGGGCAGCCTGCGGGTATGCCCGTCCACGCTGACCTGGCCCTCGCCCATCGCCTCGAGCAGCGCCGCCTGGGTCTTCGGCGGCGTCCGGTTGATCTCGTCGGCCAGCAGCAGCTGGGTGAACACCGGCCCGGGCCGGAACACCATCTCGGCCGACCGCTGGTCGTACAGCGGGGCGCCGACCACGTCCGAGGGCAGCAGGTCGGGGGTGAACTGGATGCGGGCGAAGTCAAGCCCGAGCACCCGTGCGAACGACCGCGCGATCAGCGTCTTGCCCAGGCCGGGCAGGTCCTCGAGCAGCACGTGGCCGCCCGCCAGGATGCCGATCAGGACCAGCTCGAGCGTCCGGCGGCGGCCGACCACCGCGCGCTCCAGCTCGTCCAGGATCGTCTTGCAGGCCTGCGCCGTCTCGGCTGTGCTGGTCAATCCCGGGCTGGTCAATGCCGGGCTGGTCAATGGTGGGCTGGTCAGGTCCGGGCCGGTCAAAGCCGCTCCAATCGGTCGACGAGGCGCGTCAGCGTGCGTCTCGGGATGCCTCGTTCGTTGCTGGCGTTGTGGCTGATGCCGGGCTGCCTGGTCGCCGGGTCGATCCACGGCCACAGGTCGGCGTCCCGGGACGTGCGGCACAGCAGCCGGCGCGCCGCCTCGGGGTCGGCATACAGGTGCACGCCGTGCCGTTCGGCCAGCCGGGCCGCCAGCAGGTGCTCGAGCACCGGCCGCAGCTCGGCCTGGTAGAAACTCAGGCTCTCGGACGCGGTCTGCACCACGAACCGGCGGTGCGAGTAGCCGGTCAGCGACCGGGCGTGCGTCTTCTCCCGCGCCGTGCGGCTCTTGTCCGGCGTGGCCGCCGGCAGCAGGACGCGCAGGATCACCAGGGCGGCCGCCGCCGTGGCCACCGCCACCACGGACAGCCCGGCCCAGCTGGCCATGGCGTAGCCGGCCACCGCCAGCGCGAGCACCAGCGCCGCCGCGATCAGCAGCTCGGGGACCGCGCCGCGCCACGGGCTCATGGTTTCGCCTCCGCGGGCTGGGCTGGTGGTGCCGCGGCCGGCTCGGCCAGCGCCGCGGCCAGCTCGTCCAGGGCCCGCTCGGCCGCGTCGCGCTGGGCCGATCCGAGTGGGTGGCTGGAGAATCGCGCCTCGTAGAACAGCGCGGTCAGTCGGCTGGCGGCGGTGCCGCGGATCACGCCGCCGGCCCGGGCCCGGGCCAGCAGCTCGTCCGGCGTGTCGGCCAGGCCGCGGGCGGTGCCCCGGTCGGCCAGGCTCTGCTCCATGGCCAGGTAGCAGGCGATGATCGCGGCCCGGGCGTCGTCCACCGTCCGCAGCGCTTCACGGCCCGACTCCACCGCCTCCCGCAGGTCCTCGGAGTCCTCCACGATCAGGGCGCCGTCCCGGGCGCCGACCGGCGGCCGCAGCCGCCGGGCCCACCAGACGCTGACCGCGATGCCCGCCAGGATCAGCAGCACCAGCAGCGTGTACAGCACCGCGGCCAGCGGGAAGTGAAAGTTCGAAGCCGCCGCCTGGTGCGAGTGCAGGGGGCTGACCGTGGGCGTGGCCGGCGCCTTCGGGCGCGGGGGCGACTGCCCCGCCCGGAGGGTGAACAGGTGCAGGTTCAGGCCGATCAGCGTGACCACTGCCACCGCCACCGCGCCCACGCCGAGCGCGGCGAACAGCGTGATGCGCAGCTTCTGCGCGACCAGCTCCTGATGGGCCGAACGGTG
>Ga0335073_10007434_pt1 | contig 15365 bp, 10 predicted proteins | sample Lox_Sample_22_FD_207093 | JGI IMG/M metagenome (GOLD analysis project Ga0335073, IMG submission 207093) | Soil microbial communities from Loxahatchee National Wildlife Refuge, Florida, United States - Lox_Sample_2.2 | ecosystem: Environmental > Terrestrial > Soil > Wetlands | place: USA... | reverse complement strand
GCCGGACCGTCGCAGGCCGCGCAACGGCCGGACCGTCGCAGGCCGCGCAACGGCCGGACCGTCGCAGGCCGCGCAACGGCCGGACCGTCGCAGGCCGCGCAACGGCCGGACCGTCGCAGGCCGCGCAGCGGTCGGGCCGTATGCGGCGCGCGGGGCGGCGGAACCCGGGCGCGGGGCCAGCGATGGGCTACATGCCCGCGATCAGCTTTTCCACGCGTTCATCTACTGAGCGGAACGGGTCCTTGCACAAGACCGTGCGCTGTGCCTGGTCGTTGAGCTTGAGGTGCACCCAGTCCACGGTGAAGTCGCGGCGCTTTTCCTGCGCGCGGCGGATGAACTCGCCGCGGAGCTTGGCACGAGTTGTCTGGGGCGGGATGGACTTGGCCTCGAAGATGTCGAGGTCCCTGGTGACCCGGTCGACCGCGCCGTTGCGCTGCAGCAGGTAGTACAGCCCTCGGCCACGGTGAACGTCGTGGTAGGCCAGGTCGAGCTGGGCGACGCGCGGGGCGGACAGCGGCAGGTCGTGCCTGGCGCGGTAACGCTCGATCAGCTGGTACTTGGTCACCCAGTCGATCTCCCTGGCGATCTTGTCCAGGTCGCCGCTCTCGATGGCGCCGAGCGCGCGCTCCCACATTTCGAGGACGCGGGCGCTGATCGCGTCCAGGCCGTTCTTGTCCGTGAAGTCGCGGGCGCGGGTCAGGTACTCGTACTGGATCTCGAGGGCGCTCATCTCGCGGCCGTTCGCGAGCCGGACCCGGCTGCGGCCGGTCATGTCGTGGCTGACCTCGCGGATCGCCCTGATCGGGTTGTCGAGGGTCATGTCGCGCAGCACGACCCCTGCCTCGACCATGCGCAGCACCAGGTCGGTCGCGCCGACCTTGAGCAGCATCGTGGTCTCGCTCATGTTGGAGTCGCCCACGATCACGTGCAGCCGCCGGAACCGCTCCGCGTCGGCGTGCGGCTCGTCGCGCGTGTTGATGATCGGCCGGGACCGGGTGGTCGCCGAGGACACGCCCTCCCAGATGTGCTCAGCCCGCTGGCTGACGCAGTAGACGGCGCCGCGAGGCGTCTGCAGGACCTTCCCCGCGCCGCAGATGATCTGCCTGGTCACCAGGAACGGGATCAGGATGTCGGCGAGCCTGCCGAACTCCCCGTGCCTGCCCACCAGGTAGTTCTCGTGGCAGCCGTAGGAGTTGCCCGCCGAGTCCGTGTTGTTCTTGAACAGGTAGATGTCGCCGGCGATGCCTTCCTCGCGCAGCCGCCTGTCCGCGTCGACGAGCAGGCCCTCGAGGATCCGCTCGCCCGCCTTGTCGTGCGCCACCAGGTCCACGACGTTGTCGCATTCGGGGGTGGCGTACTCCGGGTGGCTGCCCACGTCGAGGTAGAGCCGCGCGCCGTTGCGCAGGAAAACGTTGCTGCTGCGGCCCCAGGACACAACACGGCGGAAGAGATACCGGGCCACCTCATCCGGCGACAGCCGCCGCTGGCCGCGGAATGTGCAGGTTACGCCGTATTCGTTCTCGAGCCCGAAGATTCGCCTGTCCACGCCTCTAGGCTACGTTCACTTGCCCGCGCCGGTCACTATGCCGCGCCATGGCATGCGAGCGGCGCGCCGGCGACGCTTGAGTGTCGTCGACGCGCCGGCCGCTGGTGCTAGATGGTGCCCTTGTCGACCGCTTGCGCGATCCACGGGATCACCTCGTCGAGCATCTCGTCTAGCGAGGTGGTCGCCTCGAAGCCGAGAACCCGCTTGGCTTTCTCGGTCGCAGGGACGCGGCGCTGAACGTCGTACTCGAACGGGTCGTCGCTGACCACGCGCAGCGGCTCGGCGTCGCCCTTGATCTTCTTCCAGATCGCCCCGGCGAGCTCGAGTACGGTGGTGGACTGCGCGGTGGACAGGTTGAAGTCCTCGTTGCGCGCGTCGGGGTGCTCCATGGCCATCACCACGCCGCGGGCGAGGTCGGCACCGTAGGTGTAGTGCCTGATCTGGTCGCCGGAGCCGAGGATGTGCAGCGGGTCCTGGCCCTTGAGCACCTTCTGCACCAGGTCCGGGACCACGTGGCTCATGGCGAGCTGCACGTTGCCCGACAGGATCTCCTCGTCGCCCAGGGCGCGCGACTCGCCGATGCCGACGCAGTTGAACGGACGCACGATCGTGTACGGCAGCTTGTACTGGTCCCACGCGGCGCGCGCGAAGTACTCCACAGCCAGCTTCTGGAAGCCGTAGGAGGACAGCGGCGGCGGCACTTCGCGCTCCTGGCCCTCGTAGGACGGCCACTCAGGAGTGGACTCGAACACCATGGAGGACGACAGGTACGTGACCTTCGCCAGCCTGCCGGACTTGTGCGCCGCGATGGCCGCGTCGCACGAGGCGGCAATGATCCGCTCGTTGTTCGCGAGCAGGTCATAGGCGTAGGTGTGGAAGTAGGAGATGCCGCCGATCATCGCCGCGCCGGCGATGAAGTGATCGCAGTCCGCCAGTAGGCGCGTCATCAGCTCAACGTCACGGCAGTCGCCTTCGACCAGCTGGTAATGGGGATTGCCATCGTAGGACTTGGCGACCTTCCCGTACTTGGAGAAGTTGTCGACGCCAACGACGGCGTACCCCTTCGCGAGCAGTTCCTCGACCACGTAGCCGCCGATGAACCCGGCCGACCCGCTGATCAGAACCTTCTCTCCCTGTTGGCGCAAACCAGCCGGCTCCATTACTGCTCGTCTTCCCTTCGTATCTTCTCGCCGTACGCCCTGATCTGCCCGGCTGTCAGCCGGCGTCCGAACGCGAACCGGTACCACCGCAGGTAGCCCGGTATCCATTTGGCAACCTTGAAATTCGACACCCCGGCCTGGCGGTCAAGCCAGATCGTGGGAATCTCCGCCACCGGCATCCGCATCCGCTTCGCCTTGGCGGTGAGCTCTATGCCTAGCTCGAACCCGTCCCGCGAGTCGATGCCGACTGACCGGACGAATTCGGTCGAGTACGCCTTGAACGAGTTCGTGGCGTCCCGTGTGCCGATGTGCGCCAGTAGCTTAAGCGACCGGCCGGCCGTCTTGGACAGCAGCCCCTTGAGGATGGGCCCGCCGACCTGCTGGCCGCCCGGCATGTACCGGGAGGCGGCCGCCACCGCGACGCCGCGGTCCACCAGCCTGGCCAGGTCGTCGATCTGCCGCGGGTCGTCACAGCCGTCAGCCATCGTCACCACCGCGACCGGCGCGGCAGCCGAGTCGATGCCGAACCTGATCGCGTTGGCCGGGCCGCGGCCGTACGTGTTGATCACGCAGCGGATCCGCGGTTCCTTGAGCGCGTACTCGCCCACGACCGGGATCGTCGTGTCGTCCTCGCTGTCGACGACCACCAGCACCTCGCATGGCAGCCGGACCGACTCAAAAAGCCGGTCAAGCACCGGAACGATGTGCTCGCTCTCGTTATACGCAGGCACTACCACAGTGACCCGTGGCGTGTCAGCTGTCATACTCTGACACCCGTCCCGAGAATGTTCCAGATGTCGGCGACCGGCTTGTCCGTCACGAGGTCGCGGTACTCCGGGTGCGGCGCGGCGATAACGAGCAGGTCGGACTGGGCGACGACCTCGTCCTGCGGGATCAGGTTCTGGTCGACGGTGACGTACGGGTCGGCGCACAGCACCCGGTTCGCCTTGAACGCGAGGATGCGCTTGAGCTTGTAAGACAGACTCGACCTGATGTCGTCCGAGCCGCCCTTGAACGCCATGCCGAGGATTCCGACGGTCATCGAGGACAGGTCGAACCGCTGCTCGAGCCGGTGCACCAGGTACAGCGGCAGCCCCTCGTTGATCGTCATCGCGGTGTGGCCGAGCGCGAACTGGTTGTTGTTGAACGCGGCGAGCTGCATGGTGTCCTTGAACAGGCACGGCCCGGCGGCGAACCCCGCGCCCGGCATGTCCGCGGCCCGCGGGTAGTCCTGGCTGAGCCCCTTGCGGATGCGCTCGAAGTCCAGCCCCCGGTCGTTCGCCATCATGTAGAACTGGTTGGCCGTGGCGAACTTGATGTACCGCCACACGTTGGTGAACAGCTTGGCCAGTTCGGCCTCTTCTGGCGTCAGCTCCACGATGCTGTCCGTCAGCAGGCCGAACAGCTTGGCCGCGCGCTCCAGGCCACGCGGCGTGCGCGCCGAGACGATCTGCGGCAGCTCGAACAGCTCGGTCATCGCCTTGCCCTCGGCGATCCGCTCGGGGCAGAACGCCACCTCGATCTCCACGCCAAGGCCGGCGACCATCTTCTCTACCAGGGCGGTCACGCCGGGGAAGACCGTGGACCGCAGCACGAGCAGCTGGCCCGCCCGCAGGTACGGGGCGCACCCGCCGAGCGCGATCGGAATCGCCTGCTGGTCAGGGTTCAGGTGCTCGTCAACCGGCGTGCCGATCACAACGACCACATGCTCGGCTGAGCCAACGATCGACGGGTCAGACGAGGCCAGCAGCCGCCCGTCGGCCACCACCCGCTCGAGCACCGGCGCGGCGCCAGGCTCGTCGAAAGGGAGCCTGCCCGCGTTCACCGTGGCGACGGCGGCCTCACTGACGTCGTAGATCCCCACCCGAGCGCCGCGGTCCGCGAACGCGATCGCCAGCGGCAGCCCGACATGACCGCATCCCCCGATGACAACCACGTCCCTGTCGAACTGGTCTCCCCCAAGCGGTCCCGCCATCGCTTCTACCTCCAGTTGTTCGTTAGCACCCACGGCATCCGGCTAAGGCACTTACCCTACCGGGATCTATCCACGCAATTCAGAACTTCCGGTCCGCGCAGTACGTGTACAAGCCGTAATTATCCTCGTGACTCTCGGCAACTGGCGTCCTGGGGGCATCACGGGACGTTGCCAGGCGAGGGAGACGGGTGACTTCCCAGGTCCGCCAGCAGGTTCTTGTTCCAGACCATGATGGTGAACGTCTTGTAGTGATAGGTGTGCGCCGGAGGTCCGGCGAACGCGAGGATGTCACGGGCGGGAACGACCGACACGGGGACCCCGTTGCCGTCCGCGGTGTTCGAGATGATGAAGTTCGCGTAGCTGACCCGCGGGTCATACCACGACGCCTTCGACTCGTAGGCGCGGGCAACCGCGCCAGAAGGCCGCCACGATGCCGTTCTGACCGCGACCCGGCCGCCGCTGTCGAGCGTGATGAGGTTCGCCTCGGTGTAGGTGCCGAGCCCGGTGTGCAGGTGATGCGCCTCCAGCCAGCCGATGACCGGTTCCTCGTTGTCGGGCACGGCATGCTGCGCGGCTCCGTAGCCGAGGAAAACGGCGTAGCAGACAAGCAGGCCCGCGAGCACTGGCTCCAGTCGCGCCTTGACCAGCGAGCCCGCGAGCAGGCGCCCGGCGAGGATCGCCCCGAACGGGAGCAGGGCGAGAATCTCCCTGGTGTCGAACAGCGTGACGGGACGGACGCTGAAGATGTACGCGGCCAGATTGATCACGATCGCCACGGCGAGCACCTGGGCGATCAGGTCATCGGCGGAGAAGAAGCGCCGGAACGCGCGGCACACGCCCCAGAGCGCCAGCGCCAGGCCGGCCAGGTGCACCACGGCGACAGCCGCCGCGAGCCCGGGCGAGATGCTGCCCGCGGCGGGTCCCTTGAGGCTTCCCGGCGAGATGCCGATGAAGTCGGCACCGTAGATGTTGAGGATCCCCTCCATGGTCAGCACCACGTGCTTGGCGAGCAGGTGCACCGGGATCTTGGTCACAGGCAGCGGGAGGACCGAATACCCGCCAAGGCGCTTGATGGCGTCGACGATGACCGCGGCCGCGCCGAGCGACACCACGGCCGCCGCCGCGAGAGACAGGTCGAACCACTGGGACGCGAGCGGCTTGCGGTCATGGGCGAGCGCCCACAGCACGCGCACACCGCAGACAACAGCCAGCGGAAGGACCGCGTCGAAGATGGCGACCTGGTCGCCGATGACGACCCAGGTGAGCATGACCGCGACAGCCGCCGGAACGTACCAGCGCCGTGGCGCGCGATCCAGGATGATGAACATCACCAAGAGCGGCACCTGCGTGCCGAGGTGGTCCGGCTGCGAGATCAGCAGGTGGATGCCGTTGCCGAGCTGCGGCGCCAGCATGATGCCCGCCGCGACCAGCGCGCGGACCACGCCTTCCCGCCCCGTCGCCCGCCCTTTGGCGAGCCAGCCGGCCAGGAAGATGAGCAGCACGTAGGTGAGAGCCCCACCGATGTGCGGCACGCTGGTGCCAAGGCCATGAAACAGCTCGATGAGCATGTACTCGGGAATCTCGGTGGTGTAGTACGAGACGTCCCCGACAGTCCAGCCGTGCAGCAGCAAGTTGCCGTGCAACATGTCCCACGCCTGCAGCGACTGGTCCGCGCCGTCAGAGCCGCTCGGGTAAGTGTCCGCGAGCCGCAGATACACGAGGAAGAGGACGACCGCGATCGCGCCGAGCGCGCCGAGCCATGCCCACCGGGGGAAACGCCCGCCTCCGGCTTCCCCGGCCGGCATGGTCTGGTCCATCGGCGAACGCCCTTGCGCCGCACTGACGCTCACGCCCCTGGCAGGCGTCTCCCCGGCCGCGCCGGCCCATCTTCCAGCCACGGCGCACACGGTAGCAGCAATGCCGGAGTGCGATGCCCGGTTCATACTGTAGAGTCACCAGGCGGTCAGCTTGCGCGCGTCCAATCCGCCGAGGCCGGGACGCCCGCGACGTGTCGGCAGGAGAGCATGACGAGCCAGCGAGAACACAGCACGCTGCTGCCACAGCGGCCTGCTGGAAGCACCGGGACCCAGGGCAGCGGGAGCCCGTGGCTACCTGGCATGATCGCCGCCATCGCCGCGCTGGCGTTCGCGGTCGCGCGCTGGGCTACCTGGGCGCAGCACAACATCGCGAACTTCATCCTCGTCGGCCGTCATTTCGCCAACCCCGCGCAGCTGCCGCCGGGCATCCCCGTGCAGCCGACCTACGGATACGACGGCCAGTTCTACTACCGGCTCGCGCTCAATCCGCTCGACCTGGCGCAGACGGCCTACGGGATCCGGGTCGACCACAGCTACCGGTTCATGCGCATCGGCTATCCGGCGGTCACCTGGCTGGTATCGCTCGGGCAGCACTCGCTGGTGCCCGTCATGCTGATCGCCGTCAACGTCGTCGCCGTCGGAGCGCTCGGCTATTTCGGCGGCGAGATCGCACGGCTGGGCGGCCGCCACGTGCTGTGGGGACTGCTGATGGCCGCCTACTTCGGCTTGATCACCAGCGTCGCGCGGGACACGGCCGAACCGCTAGCCGCCGCCTTCCTGCTCGCCGCCCTGGTCGCGCTGCGCGCCCGCCGCCCGCTGGCCGCCGCGGTGCTGCTCGCCTGCGGGGCGCTCACCAGGGAGACGGTCATGGTCGCCGTGGCAGCGATCGCCGTCGTGCGGGTGGTCACGATGGTGCGGACCAGGAAGTGGCCGGGCCGCGACGACCTGTCCTGGGTGCTGCCGAGCGCGGTGTTCGCGGCGTGGCAGTTGGTCATCCTGGCCGTCACCGGCAGCGTCGCGCTGGCCACCGATGGCAGCCGGAACGCGGGGCTGCCCTTCACCGCCCCGGTGCACGCGCTTGTTTTCAACATGCGGCACATCAGCACCGCGCAGTTCAACAAGTACGACCTGTGGCTGGTCGAGTTCTTCGCCCTCGTGCTGTGCTGCCTCGCGGCCACCGCGGTGCTGCGCGCGAGCCGCGCGGCAGCGTGGGAAAAGCTCGCCCTTTACCTGTACATCATCGAGATCTGCGTGGTGACGCCCTCCACGTGGAGCAGCGTGAACGCTGACATGCGATCGTTTATCGAGGTGTACCTGCTCGCCGTGACCATCCTGCTCAGTGTGCCGGCCCGGTGGCTTGGCGCGCGCTACGCCTGGGTGCTGCCCGCGCTGGCCGTCTGGCTGGTCCCGGCCATCGCCGGGGTCGTCCAGCGCCGGGTGACCTACTCCTGACTATCCAGATGGCGGGCCGGCGGCGAGCGTGACCGCCGCAGGTTTGGCTGCCTCTACTATTACGAGGCACGGGCAGCCGGGCGGATTGGAGCACGGGAAGCCGCATGCGCGGGTCGTGCATGGGAAGCCAGGCGCCGGATAGAGAGGCAGTCATGGAAGCCGTCAAGTACTCCATCGTGGTCCCGCTTTTCGATGAAGAGGAGACCCTGCCTGCCCTGGTCAGCCGGCTGCGTGAGCTGATGGGCGAACTCGACGGCCCGGCGGAGGTCGTCATGGTGGACGACGGCAGCAGGGACGCCACCTACCGGCTGATGGCGGAGGCGAACGGACAGGACGCCCGGTTCAAGATCATTCAGCTCTCGCGCAACTTCGGGCACCAGCTGGCCATCACGGCGGGGATGGACGCCGCGGCCGGGCAGGCGGTCATCGTGATGGACGCCGACCTGCAGGATCCCCCGCAAGTCATCCTCGAGATGGCGGCGAAGTGGCAAGAGGGGTACGAAGTCGTCTACGCGGTGCGGGAGCGTCGGGAGGGCGAGCGGCTGTTCAAGACCGCGACCGCCTCACTCTTCTACGGCCTGCTGCACCGGATCGCCGAGATCGAGCAACCGGTGGAGGTCGGCGACTTCCGGCTCGTCGACAGGAAGGCGCTTGACGCGTTCCTGCAGATGCGCGAGACCAACCGGTACGTGCGCGGAATGTTCTCCTGGATCGGCTTCCGTCAGGTCGCCGTGCCCTACACCAGGGCCTCACGGCACGCGGGGACGACCAAGTACACGCTGCGGCGGATGCTCCGGTTCGCCTCCGACGGGATCATCGGCTTCTCCACCGCCCCGTTGCGGCTCGCGCTCGGCATGGGGCTCTTCCTCGCCGTCGTCGCGCTCGGCTACGGCGCGCTCGCCGTCGCCCTCAAGCTGGCCGGCCTGTCCTATGACGTGCCCGGCTACGCATCGTTGCTGGTGACCATGACGTTCCTGTCCGGTGTCCAGCTCATCGTGATCGGGATGGTCGGCCAGTACGTTGCCCGCATCTACGACGAAGCCAGGGGCCGCCCCCTGTATCTTGTCCGTGAGACACGGGGCTTCAGCGACGAAAACGGACGGATCACTTGGCCAGCGACCGGCGAGCGCAGCGGCTATCGCCCTCCCCTGTCCAGGACATGAGGGCGCCCGCGCAGTCGTCGCCGGACAGGTCGGCGCCGGCCCGGGCACCGCGTGGCGCCGACCGCGCCCGCCGGCTGATCGCGCTGGCCCAAGGTGCTTCCCCGGCTGTGCAGGGGCTCATCGCGCTGCTGTGCTACCTGGTCATCTGGGTCTGCACGCAGACCCTGCCGCTGCTCGCGCACCCAGGGCGGCCGCAGCTCTTCCAGGCGAGCATGGACCCGAACTTCTACGTCTGGTGCCTGCGCTGGTGGCCCTACGCGCTCACGCACGGGCTCAACCCGCTCTACTCCGCGTCAATCGGGGCGCCGCACGGCTTCGACCTGGCCTGGGTGACCACGATCCCGCCGCTGGCCCTGCTGATGGCCCCGGTCACCGCGCTGGCCGGGCCGGTCGTCTCGTTCAGCCTGCTCGTCATCGCCGCCATCCCGGTTTCCGGCTGGGCCGCGTTCGTGCTCTGCCGGCGGCTCACCGGCCGGTTCTGGGCATCGCTGGCGGGCGGCGCGGTCTACGGGTTCTCCGCCTACGAGATGAACCACATCGTCTCCGGCCAGCTGAACCTGGCCGTCAGCCTGCTCCTGCCGCTCATGGCCTACCTCGTCGTGCGGTGGCGGGACGGGGACACAGGCTCGCGCGCCTTCGTCGCCCTGATGGCGCTCGCGCTAGCGCTGCAGTGCTACCTGTTCCTTGAGACATTCGCCGAACTGACCGTGGCGCTTGTCCTCGCGTTCGCGGCCGGCTTGGCGGTGGCCCGCCGCCCCGACCGGGCGTGGATCGCCAGGCTTGGCGGTCTCGTCGGCATCGCCTACGTGATCTCGCTCGTGCTCGCCGCCCCGTACCTGGCGTACGCGCTGACGCACACGCCCGCCGCCTTCTCGCGCTCGCCGGCGGGACCGTCCCTCAAGCTGGCCGGGCTGGTCGTGCCGTGGCCAGGCCATACCTTCGGGCTCGGCTGGCTGGCAAGCGCGGCCGCGGACCTGCCCGGGCCGGGCCTGGACGGGTATATAGGCGTGCCGCTGGTCATCCTCGCGGTCGCGCTGGCCGTGGCCGGCTGGTCACGGCGGTTCGTCAGGTTCCTGGCCGTGGCGATCGTGGTCCTGATCGTCGTCTCGCTCGGCCCCACGCTGCACGTGGACGCCTGGACCCCGGTAGCCCACCTGCCCTGGGGGGGACTGTGGAACCTGCCGATCGCGCGCAGCGCGTATCCGGCCCGTTTCATGGTGTTCGCCCAGCTCGTACTGGCGGTGATGACGGCGCTCTGGCTCGCCAAGCCGCGCGGGAGCTGGTGGACATGGGGACTGCGATGGGCGCTCGCCGTGCTCGCCCTCGCGGCCATCACCGCGAACACGCCGCCGCTCGATCTGACGGACCAGTCCGGCCTGCCTGGGTACATCACGACCGGCGCGTACCGCTCCGACCTGAGCCCGGGCGAGACGCTGGTGGTCATCTCCGAGCGCGGCAACACTGGCATGCTGTGGCAGGCGTCGACCGACTTCTACACGCGGCTGGCGGGCGGGTACATCAATCAGGCCGTCTCGAATCACGGCGGCATTCCGGATCCGGTCGCGGAACTCGCGATCGGCGGCCTCACCAAGCCCAACGTGCGGCGGTTCCGTGCCTACCTCGCGAACGCGCGGATCGGGGCGATCCTGGTCGAGGCGAACGAGGCCGGGCCGTGGCCGGGGATATTCGGCCAGCTCGGGCTTCGCGGCCAGGACGTCGACGGCGTGCTCGTCTACCGGACCTGAGCACTGGCGCCCGAGGCCCCCGCGGCCTGCCCGGGGCGAGCCGACTGGCCCGCGCCGGCCTCAACAGCCCGCCCTAACCTGATGAACCGCGTCAGTGACCCGCACCCTCGTCTGGGGAATGACGGTCACATGGGGACCATGGGAGGGGACCGGGATCCCGCCGAGATTGAGGCCGAGCGGCGAGCGCGGGTCGCGCACAAGGAACAAGAACAGCGCGCGCCATGATGCCAGGCTCCGTGCTGACATGATCCACGACGGCCGAGATCGCCCGGACAATGAATTCCTCGGTCTTGGCGTAGTGATCAAGGGCGACGAGGTGCTCGTGTGGAGCACAACCCTCAAGCACGTCCTCGGCCGGCTGAGCGGCGCGCAGGCGGGAATCGCCGGCGCTATCAAGACCCGCGGCGCGGGCACCGCGGTGGCGGCCACTGTCGCATTCGGAGCACTCGGTGCCGTCGGGGCTCTTGGCGCCCGCGGCTCGAAACCCTTCGCCTACGTGGTGTTCCCTGACGGGACACTTCACCAGAACGAGATCGGTGATAAACGGGTCGCGACCCGGGCCCAAGCGGACGTACTGCGCTTCAACGCGCTAGCGGCCAAGCGGGACTTATGTGACGGCATGACTCCGCGCGATCATCGCCGCATTGATCCCGCGGCGGCCGGTTACCCCTCGCGCAGCAGCACGTAGTACGGCGCGCCGTCGAGGCGCAGGGTCACCTGGCGGGCGTCCGGGTACCGCTGGAGGAAGAACTGGGCTTCCGGCGCGGCGAGCGACGCCGTGACGACCGCCTGGGTCTGCGGCAGCACGGTCGCGGCGAAGTACGCCATGTAGGCCACGAGCTGAGGCTCGTCCAGCACCGTCATGTACTTGTCGGCCATGACCGGCGCCGGGGTCAGGTCGGCCGTGAAGTAGACCAGGCCCGGGTAGCCGTGTGGCACGTCGGCCACGTAGGCCGTGCGAGTGCCGATGATCGCGTGGAGCCGGTTCATCACCGCGATGAAGTCCGCCATCGTCGCACGCGACCCCTGGCAGCAGACCGGAACGACGTCGAGCCCGGCGCCGACACGACTGGCGGCCAGGCTCGCCGGCCTGGCGGGTGCCGGGTCGGCCGCCAGCCGCTGGCGATCGAGGTAAGGCGCCTGCGCTTCGGCGCGCACGCTGCCCCATGCGTACGCGTGATAGGGCAGCAGGGCGAACGACGCGAGCGCGAGCGTCGCGCCCGCGAGCGTCACGGTCAGGCGCCGCGTGCCGCCGAGAAGCCGCGGCAGTTCGCTGGCCGCCATGACCACCAGGCAGGGAACCGTCAGCAGGGTCCCGGTCAGGTCCACAGTGTCCGACCGGAGCAGCGCCCCCTGGTAGAGCAGGATCGTGATGACCACGGTCGCGGCGAACCGCACCCGGTCCCGCGACCAGCCGGCCGCGATCCGCACCGGCCGGACCATGAAGACTGTCAGCAGCGCGAGCACGGCCAGCAGGAAAGGCAGCGCGTAGAACATGGTCGTGAGCGGGGATGGCCAGTGCGTCGCGCCCTGCCACCACGTGTTGCCGAACCCCTGCGCCATGGCACGCGCGAGCAGGAAGTACAGCCGCAGGAACTGGCCAAGATCGCCGTGGACGGCGTAGAACGCCAGTATTGGCAGCCAGACCACCGCGAAGCCGCCGAGCGTCGCGACCAAGGCCGCCCGCACCGCCCGCCATGAGGAGGTGCCGCTGAGCAGCAGCAGCGCCGCGACCACGAGCGCTCCGACCGCGCCCGCGATCAGGTTCTCCTGTGCCAGGTAGGACGTGAGCCCCCACAGCACCCCGATCGCGGCTCCCGCGGCGGCACCGGCCCAGGACGGGGAGCGCCTGACGATGGGCGGCAGCAGCAGGACGACGGCGATCACGCCCGCGTAGCGCAGCGGGTTGGCCCAGCCCCAGAAGCCGTCGAACGACGAGCCGGGCTGGAACCCGATCTGGTGCAGCGCCGGATATACCAGCACGGAAAGCAGCGACGCGGCCAGGCCGCGCGCGTACCCGAAAGCCAGGAAGAACACCGCGAAGAGGATGGACGCGCCGGCCCACTGGAAGACCGCCCAGGCCTCCCGGAAGCCGACCACCGAGAAGGACGTGACGTGGCGCATCAGCACGTAGGTGGCGAACTGGGTGCCCGGGCCGTACTGCACCCCGGCGACGCCTATGTAGGACAGGTGACCTCGCGAGATGGCCTGGAGCCCATTCAGCCAGATGTCCTCCTGGGCGCCGATCACGGAGCTGTTCTGGGTGAGGTACCAAGGCGGCCCGAAAAAGTACCAGGCCAGGGCGAGCGCGGTCGCCAGACCCGCCGCCACGGTCAGGGTCCGGCCGGCCCGGGAATGCCGCCAGCCCGGCACGGTCCCGCCGCGTGAGCCATCCCTGGCGTCTGGCCCGTGTGGCGTGTCCGAGTCGCTTGCCGACCCTCGCGTGCCTGCGGCGTCTTGAGTGCCGGCCGCGTCTGGAGTGTCCACAGCCTCTCGAGTGTCCGGGGCTGTTGCCGCGGCAGTCCGCGAGAACAGCCCCGCGAACCACGCCCGCCACGTCGCCGGGTGACCGCGGCCGATGGCCAGTACGCGGGCGGCCGCCGTCAGCCAGATCATGGGCGCCAGGGCGCCGAGCAGGTAGGCGGCACTCACCCAGCGCTTGTCGGTGAAGCCGAACCTGAGCCACTCGACAGAGGGCCCGAACGTCGCGGCGGCCCGGTAGTAGACGACGATCAGCAGGAACGGGAACCAGGCGGCGAGCGCGAGCCAGATGGCGGCTCGTTCCCGCGGGCCGACGATGTGGTCAAGGCGGCCACTGGCGTCCGGGACCGCCGGATGGCGGCGCTCTAGCGCCAGCGACGCGATCCCGAGCGCCACGCTCAGGCAGAGCGCGGCTAGCGCGCCGGCGATCATGTCCCGCTGCGGCGCGGGCAGCGACGCAGCCCCGGCCGGGCGCTTGACCCACGCGATCGTCATCGCCAGCACGCTGGTCACGGCCAGGGATAGCAGTGCCGCACGGAAGAACGGTCGCGGGCCGCAGTCAACGGCGCGCAGCGCCCGGCGCAGATGCCTGGCTGCCCGGCCCGGCGGGCGCGTGCCATCGGCCACGGCGGAGTGCCCGGCACCGGGCCGCGCTGCTCCTCTGGTGGTCAGCGGATGCTCCGCGGACGATGCGCGTGCGGCTCCCGCGGGTCCGCGCGCATGTTCAAATCCCAGACCATGCTGTCCCCGGTCAGCTTCGGCAGGTTGGACACGATGTACGGCGGCAGGTACCGAGCCCGCGAACTGCGTTCATGGTGCGCCCGCGCATGAAAATCCTAACGGTAACGCACCACGAATACCCGAACGTCCCTGACATCACCAATCGGTGGCGATGTACTTTGTCTCGGTGTACTCGAGCAGGCCCTCGTGCGCGCCCTCGCGCCCGATGCCGGACTGCTTCACGCCGCCGAACGGCGCGGCCGGGTCCGAGACCAGTCCACGGTTGAGGCCGATCATGCCTGCCTCCAGTGCCTCCGACACCCGCAGCCCGCGGCGCAGGTCGCGTGTGTACACGTAGGAGACCAGGCCGAATTCGGTGTCGTTGGCCCAGCGGATCGCGTCGGCCTCGTCGGTGAACCGCACGACTGGCGCGACCGGGCCGAAGATCTCGGTGCTCAGGATCGCGGCCTCGGCGGGCACGCCGTCGATCAGCGTCGGCTCGTAGAAGTAGCCGCGCCGCTCGGGCGCGCGGCCGCCGGTCACGACCTTGCCGCCTGAGTCCGCCGCGTCGTTGACCAGCTCGGCGACCTTGGTCCGCGTCGGCTGGTTGACCAGTGGCCCCACATCCGTGGACTCCTCGAGGCCCGGTCCCACCTTCAGGGCTGCCAGCCGGCTGGCGAACGCCGTCGTGAACTCGTCGGCGACAGCCTCGTGCACGTAGAACCGGTTGGCGGCGGTGCATGCCTCGCCGCCGTTGCGCATCTTCGCGATCAGCGCGCCCTCGACCGCGGCGGGGATGTCCGCGTCCTCGAAGATGATGAAAGGCGCGTTGCCGCCGAGTTCCATCGAGCAGTTCACCACGGACTCGGCGGCCTCGCGCAGCAGGATGCGGCCGACTTCCGTGGAGCCGGTGAACGACAGCTTGCGGACGCGCGGGTCGTTCAGCATCGCCGAGACCGTGGCCCCTGACTTGCGGGACGTCAGCACGTTGACCACGCCATCGGGAACCCCGGCCTCGGACAGGATCGCGGCGATGGCCAGCGCGGTCAGCGGCGTCTCGCCGGCCGGCTTGAGCACGATCGTGCAGCCGGCCGCCAGCGCCGGGCCGATCTTGCGGGTCGCCATCGCCGCGGGGAAGTTCCACGGCGTCACGAGCACGGCGACGCCGATCGGCTGGCGGACCGTCAGGATCCGGTTCGCGCCGGACGGCGCGCGCATCAGGACGCCCTCGATCCGAGGCGCCTCTTCGGCGTACCAGCGGAAGAACTCGGCGGCGTACGCCGCCTCTCCCCGGGCGTCGCGCAGC
>Ga0335073_10007433_pt1 | contig 15366 bp, 16 predicted proteins | sample Lox_Sample_22_FD_207093 | JGI IMG/M metagenome (GOLD analysis project Ga0335073, IMG submission 207093) | Soil microbial communities from Loxahatchee National Wildlife Refuge, Florida, United States - Lox_Sample_2.2 | ecosystem: Environmental > Terrestrial > Soil > Wetlands | place: USA... | reverse complement strand
CACTCCCGCATCAGCCGCCCAAAGCCTAGGAGGAGGATAATTCACCCGGTGCTGCATCACGACTCTGCGACAATCGAATTCCTGGATCTTTGGTCAACAAAGGGAGATTAAGAGTGAAAGAGGTGAAAGGTAGAGAAAAAGGTAAATTTCCACTCCTTCCCTTTTGTCACCCCAACGTGAAATTAATGACGAGCATCAGACGCACATAAATCAAGGATTCCAGAGCACAAACTCACGCATTTAAAGGATTTCCTCAACGTTTGAATGTACACTCTCCCTCTCCCCGCTCTCTCTTTCGTTCTTGGATAACGCTAATCCCCCCAGATTTACGAATCATTATGAGTATCGATAAACTAGACGTCGTTTCCAACGGAAAACAGCAAAACATGCCATGTCCCGACCAGGACAAGAAAAAACATTATCCATTACTCCTCCAACTTCCCGACGCCATCCTTCTGCAGATAATGTTAAAACTCCAGCCGGGGCAGCTGTACGGCATTTTAACAACCTGCCCTCCTTTAAAACTGCACGCCGAGACGGCATTATATCGTCACCTTATCGTCGATAAACGGGAGCGTTTGGACCGCCTGATCAAGTGTCAGCCCAACCCAGAGACTTTCGCCGGCGACGTCGAAGTCCTGGAGATTCCAGGAAGTCTCACCTCTCCGGCTAGGGAATATGTAGAGCGACTGGAAGAATACGCCCCCCACCTGACATCGAAAAAGGTGCTACACCGAGACGCCAACGACTCCACAATCCCTTACATCACCACGTCGCGCCATTCACATATGGTCCGAGAACTCCAAGTCGGATGTTACACACGGGAACGAATCACTGAGAGCGACCGGTTCATCCGGTTCTCCGAATTGGCTCGTTATCCCAATCTGACCCGGTTACACTGGATCCCCGTCGACGCACGACTCGGCTCTGTACAAACGGTCTATAAACAAATCAATTCGTACTGTATCAATTTGGAGGTACTCGAGCTTCCTTGGTGTGATCGCATCGACGATAGTTCATGGGACTCGCTGCCCACGTTCCCCAACCTGCGTCTTCTCATATGGCATTTCTCGCATTGCTCCCGCATTAACCTTACTCAATTCATTCGATGTCTCCGTACCCTCCACTCACGCGGTATCGCCACTCAAGTCGGTTCTGGCTGTGACCGCGAAACAGCTCTCTGGCTCTCCGACCTCTACCGTCGAATCCAGGACACCTCCCCCGACATGCTCCATTGGATCCTGAAAAACAACCCCAAACATCTCGTGAAATCATACAACCTCCCCTCCGCCGAAAAAGACGCTCTGTTTCGTGCGATGAGCCACGTCGACTACGACCCGGAACATGACTGCGGACTCCGTCTCGACGCAGACTTGACACCCGGCCCGCTCCCCGACATCCTCCTCTCCGGCCACCTCCAATACGTCCGTCTCATCGTCAACAGAACAAACATCGACAGGAGCCACATCCCTAACATCCTTCGTGCGAACCCTCACCTGCGTTCTCTCGTCGTGGCGGTACATATCGTTCATCACGGAGGGACTTATGACGGTAACTGTACGTACGCCAAGGTCCCGTTGCTTCCGGGCCAGGACGTCGTGCGTCGACCGGGGAGTATTTCTACTATCCCGGGAGTGGAACTCATGTTTCGTGTTCGGAAGGACGACCCGTCGTCTATGCCGCCGAAGGGGAGGAAGAAACGGCTTCGCGAATGGCGACGGTTGGATGGTGGGAAAGTTGTTGCTGCGGACAGACTTCCCGAGTTGGATGTTCGAGGAGTGCGCGGGTGTTGGGATGAGGCGTTGTTGACGAGGTTGGATGTCTGGGAGAGGGAGGTGAAAGCCTGGTTCGAATTGAGTCCCAATTTGGCGACGATTGGTGTTATATTGAACACCGATCGCGAAAAGTTTGGGAATTTGGAAAGTTATTATTGTGCATGCGACGAATTACATTCGACTGCATAGGCGTTTATATACCTGTTTGTGTCTGTTTGTGTGTTTGGTGGGGAGGAGGTACAGGGATTGGCGACTGTCGTTTATATATCTGACATGGGCTCTTAGAGATTCTTTTTTGGATTCATTGGCATGCATTTTATTATAGGCGTTCAGTGGATTTGTACGGGTCAAAGCTTTTGATAAGCAGGGGGCATTAAATATCATCATTGAGGTTCACTCTCCTGTCCACAAATCTTTAAATGGAATCTTGAAATGGTGAAAGTCGTCTACGTGGTCAATGAATAGGGCGACTTTGATAGGCGAAGCCCATAGATGCTGTTGCAAAAGGTCGGTCGTCGCGCGATAATTTTCCTCAGCCAATATCATCCGCTTCTGCGACCAAGGATTGAGCTGGCCACACGCGTTTTTCTCATTAGCAGCGAAGGCCATCCTAATGACCTTATTTCCAACACGATGCGTATGACGAACTAAAGAAGGAGCCAGTTTATTTTCTTCTGTGCATAGCGCAGTCCATTCCTCGCCCACGTTATCGTGCGGGGGCAAAAATGGTACGGACGTCGTAGTACATTTTTTAAAGAATATTGAGAGTCTCTCTACTGTTCATCCGTTCATGAATTCGCGTTAATAGAGGGATCTGCTCGGAGTCACGGACAGGACCCGTTCCGCAAAAAGTTTTCGTGAGTGACTCCAAAAAGGGGATATTGTCTGTCCATCAAGCACACTACACGGGCAAAGGATGACAGATCCCAAAGCTGCTCTACCACAGAGCTTGAACACAGAACCAGATACATCTACCCTCGGAACACGGCTCTCGTCCCTTTCAGTCACATACGACAGCGTCGCAACTTCATCTTTATCCCCGAACTCAGAATATCAAGTCTTCATTCTAGCAGGATTCGGACACAAGTAAGTTTTTAGGCCATGATGAAGGAACTAATTCGTAGTCTGTATCCCTTGACAGAGGAAGACAATCTTCCCAAAGCCTTACTTCCAATTGCCAATACCCCACTGGTCTATTTCCCTCTTGAATGGTGCAGTAACGCTGATTTTCGAGGTACCTCCATCAGATTGTTAGACTGACTTTAGATGTCACCGTGATATGTCATACAGAGAGTCTGGATCAAATAGCTGCTTACATCGCAACCCTTTCTTTTGAAATGACTATACACGTCGAAGCGCCAAGTAGTGTCGAAGATAACCTTGGATCAGCGGACGTCTTAGGCCTCCTCGCAGATACCATCAAAGTATATCCCCCTCTAACATAGAACTCATTTCAGAACGATTTTATTGTCCTGTCATGCGACTCCTTTACCACCCTTCCGGCAACCGATCTTCTTTCCTTCCATGCCTCTCAGAACACTTCCGCAACAGCAGTCCTCTTCGACGCCTCCAAAAACACCGAGCTCGCCAATCTCAAGTTGAAGGAGAACGATAATAGTCTCTACGTGGGATACGAAAAGCAAAGTCATCGATTACTTTTTTTGAAGTCAGCTATTGATGTGCATGACTCTCTCGAGGTCAGAACGTCTCTGTTATGGCGGTATCCTCGCTTAAATTTGACGACAAATTTACAAGACGCGCACATCTACATTTTCAAACGTTGGGTCATAGAGTTGATTCGTCGAGATGATAGGATTTCTAGTCTGCGGACTGATCTTTTGCCTGTCCTTGCTAAAATGCAATGGCAGAGTAAACTTCGCGACAAAGAAGGAATTCCCGAACGTATCCCCCTCATATCTCCAGACTAATCAAAGTACTGCCTCAAGAATTAACTCCCGCAAATACCATCCCCGACAGCTCAAACGACTCAAATGCCGTACCTATCAATCTCAAAAAGTCCTCGCCCGTAAAAGTATCATTATTTATCCCGTCACCCACCACCTATTACACACTACGCGCAAACTCGCTCCCCACATATCTCCTTCTAAATCAACATCTCGCATCTCTCCATCCCGGTCCTCATAAACACCCTTCGTCCCACGCCGGCGCCAAAACCTCGGTCGGCAACGACGCCCTCGTCGCGGAAAACTGTACCTTGGGGGAGCGAGTACAGATCCGCAAGAGTGTGCTGGGGACGAATGTTCATGTGGGGAGTAAGACTAATGTCAAGGGGAGTGTAGTGATGGAGGGCGTGGTATTGGGTGAGATGGTTAAAGTGGAGGATTGTGTCGTTTGTAAGGGGGCAAAGCTGGGTGATAAGGTCAGTTTGACGGAGTGTTTTGTGGGGGCTGGATATGTTGTTGAGTCAGGCACAAAGGCGTCGAAACAGAATTTAGTGGAATTGGAGGATTTAGATGATGATGAGGACGGTGACGACACTGAAGAGGAAGATGATCAATAATATTGATAGAGGAGTTCGGATTTGATAAGGTATCATGTAATGAAATGTCACACTTGCCATAAGCTGTCCTCATGCGATTGTGGACACTGTCGCTCAATCTTCCGAAGCCAAGGGACAAACACGAGACCCGTTATGATGAGATATTACTGTTCTTGATATTTATACACATGAGAATGACCTGGCCCGTCTCAGCTCCAAATTGTGTTGTACAATGCAAAATTGTCCAATCATTACTACAACATTCCGCTCTTTCAAACTTCAATCCCAGGCAATCGTGGCGTGAGTGGCGGAATCGCCTTTTCGGTAGACGATCCACTCACAAGATAACCCTTCCCGCAAAGAACCGCATCAACCTGTTGCACAACCCTCGTAAAAGAACTCGCCGCCCCTAAAAACGAATCAGACACCGTTCTATATGTGTGAAATACCCTTCTCCTGCGAGAACACCGCGTTCGACGCATGAACCCGGATCGATAGAATCTCAATCTTAAATCTCACGGCTTTGAGCCCCACAGAATTGTGACTTTGAAGTTTGGCGCGAATGACGCGTGTCCTTGGATCCTCCACGACTTGTGCGATTCCAATGCCCATGCTCTCCCATCGTTTCAAAAGTTCCAGCAACTCCTTTCGGAGACGGTCTGCCGGGAGGGTCGTCTGGATGACTTTTGACAAGGGCTTAATGGAGAAGATTTTAGCGAAAAAGGACTGTTTCACTGGACCTTCGCTCGAGCCTGTTCCGTCAAAGTGGGGATAATCTTCCTCTTCGGCGCGGGATTCTTGTAGCGGTGGGAGTGTTGGTTTTCGTGTGGGAAGAGTCCATGTTGCTTTACGAGATGGACCGCGAGGTTTCGTCTCTATAACTGGCATTGGAGGTAGATTCTCTTCTATCGGATTAGTTACAGTGTACAAATATGGGAGCGACTTTCTCCCCCTGGACGAAGACGCGCAGACCATTTCCGTTTCACGGGGGTGGGGTCTTTCATTGAATTCATGCGTTGTTGAAGTGGATGTGGAGCTGATTCTTGGATTGGCGACGTCGAAGGCATGACAGGAACGTATGAATCTTTCAACGTCCCGGGACGGAAAAATTCGTAGCGGAATGTGGACCGACGACGTGCGGGAAGAGTTTTTTGGTCTGCAAAGTAGTCTTTGTCGACGAGCACAGGTGAGGTAAGTGGAGGCGGTTGTTGTGTGGGGACAGAGACGGCTCGTTTATCAAGGGTCGGGGCATGCAGAAGCGGGTTGGCCGCACGTGGGGTGATGAGAGAGGCTATTCGTAGTCTGGAGGGCTCCTTTTGAAGAATCAATGGTGTAGTCTGTGCTGTTGCAGATAGCATTGCGACCGGTTTCCCTGAACGGAAAGGTAGAACCGGTAGGTTATCCTTGGGTGTATTTCCCGCAGCTCGTTCATTCAAAGGTCGTTTTGTCGAATTCGTCCTCAATGGTTTCGTGAGATCATAAGAACTGGCCGAAGTATTATCATCAGGGGCGTCAGCAAACATATCCTGATAGATCTGAGGTGTAGCCATTGACGGAGCAATCAACGGTGACCGACTTCCATCTGACCTACCCGCAGAAAACTGTTGCACCATATCATCGAACTGACTGTTTCCCATTGGGGGACTTCGAGGTCCGACCAACCCTGGCGATCGCATGGGAACAGGTGCCGGTCGGTGTGGCACTAATGGCAGTGGACGAGTGGAACGGTAAGCTGACTGGACTATTTCCCGTTTGCCCGGTGATATAGTGGCCTTGGCCTTCTTTTCCGGAGAGGGGAGACGGTTGAATGCCTTTTCGATCTCGGAGGCAAATTGTTTAGTGATGGCTTGTTTATTGGGACTCAGTTCCCCGAGAGGCGCGCCCTTGGCTTTGGGAGATGTATCTTTCGTGGGGTATGGAAGCGCCTTGGCGGCCAATCTTGCAGTTGCGGCCGCGACTGGTCCGGTAGCCGTTTTCGGAGGGGAGTGTCCCTTTGCGAAAACGGTGCTCGTGGGATAAGGAGGCGTTTTAGGTGTCTTGTCGTTGACAGGCGTCTTCGGAGTGGACTGAGATTTCCCTGGAGTCGAAGGGTACGGCGTTTCCTTTTGAGATTGTGGGTTGACCTGTTTTTCCAACAGCGCTTTCTTTTGCGAGATTGTCCCTCCGGTGGGATACGGCACTTGATTCTTCGTAGGAGGTTTGGGTTGCGGCTTACTCGGTTGAGGAAATATGACTCCAGGTTTATTGGTAAGTGAGCTTCGGCTCGCGGATTTTTTGGGTTTGGCGGTGGAGGAAGTTGATTTTTTGACTCCGGGATTGGGTGATGGACAATCTGGGCGATAGTTCTCGAGTCGATTCTGTCGATATCGCATAAGGAGACAATAAAATGTCTTCTCCACATTTTGTCTGGTATCAGAAATTGTGGAAAGGGAACATACTCTGGAGACAGCAATCTTTCGATTAGAGTAGATCTCGATTCGCCCTTCCACAAAATCATGAGATTCTTCATGATCTCTTTATCGATATCCGCTTCACTTACCACAGGTCTCTCCACAGCGGGGATATCAGGCAGATCAAATTCTCCTTCTTCCGGTGGATACTTTAATATGAAAGGGTGTCCAAAAATGTCCTGCATCCGTATCCGTGTTTTGGGATCCACGTCCAACATCCTCCAAATCAAATCTTTGGCTTCAGATGATAATTGCGGTGGCATTCTGAAATGTCCTGCCTTGACTTTAAGAAGTAGGTTACGAATATTTTCGTCATCGAATGGGAGATGGCCAGTTAACAGGGCGAAAAGAATAATTCCGCAAGACCAAATATCGCTGGGAGCGCCGTGATATGTTTTCCCTGCAACGATTTCAGGAGACGCGTAATGTGGAGATCCACACGAGGTTTCGAGGAGTCGACCCTTGGGTTCAAGGACTGCCATACCAAAATCGGCGATGCGGATGTTGCCGTTTTTGTCGAGGAGGAGGTTCTCAGGCTTAAGGTCCCGGTGACTTCAAATTAGCTTCGTTTATAAGGTTTGCGATACCAGATGTTGAAGCGATGACAATATGCCACACCAGCAATAATTTGACGAAAGTATTTTGCAGCTTCCGCTTCTTCCAGTTTGCCTTTCTTTACCAGGTAGTCGAATAGTTCTCCTCCTTCTATGTATTCGAGAACAAGATATCTTTTTATTAGCACAGACGATGAATGTCAGTACAATTCTCCTCTGTTTTCCCAAACGTCGTATAGACTCATGACGTTGGGATGTTCAATGAGTTTCATTATAACCACCTCTCTTTCTATGCTATAAGAGAGTCCCGTATCTCCAGTTTTCTCTCCCTTCCCATCATTCTTTTTCTTGGCAGTTGGTGTCATTGATTTCGGAACAATTTTCACGGCGGCAAGCTGTCCAGTATTGACATTCTTCGCGAGTCTCACTCGGCCTGACATTAACCATTTCCCCCTAGTTGAAACACACCTGAGCTTCCTCGACCGAGAGTCCGTCCTAGTCTCCATGGCCCTACCTGCATCTTCCGCTTTCCATCGCTGTTGGTTGATGTGCCCGAACACGCGGAAGCCTGGGAAACACGCTTGTCGGCGGCACTGACCGGTTGAGGAATGGCCAATGGCTGTTGCGGTGGCCCGGTGGTCACGCCCAGCCCAGTCGGGTACGGCAATGCTGCCGAAGCTACTGATGCCATCCTAGCTGTTGATGACGGCAAAGAGCTCCTTGTGATCCCCCGTTCGTCGTCGTCGTCGTCTTGGTTGACGATGAAGAAGTCTGTTGAGAGAATGAGAAGGATGCAGCGGATGGGAGTGGACGAATGGGATCAACCATTGGAATTTGCCTTTTGTTGAGTGCGGTTGGAATGTTTATTTTGTGGTGTGGAGCACGACGGTTACCTGCTCGACGCGTAGTGCCACCCACACAATCAGACACCCCTGATTCGCCCATCACCTCGGGAAAATAAATACGACCAAGTGCAACGGTCTCCGTCCAGCGTCGTCACTGGTCAATCCACAGCCGTGCCGTAACGGTAACCGTCGCTGGAATGGTAAGGGGGTGCGCGGCATTTGACCGTTCAACGTTGGCAACCTCACGTTTTGAGGGATTCGTGATGGATCTTCAACAGGAAATTAATTGTGCGGATAAGCTTCTTCCGCGCACAGACTTGCTCTCTGACGGGGAGATAAACGGGTCTCGACGGACAACAATAATATTCGCGCGAGTTAGTCACAGCTCTCCTGGCATTCTATACTCTCAAGTCCGTGATTGCTAGTGGTGTCTCGAGAATTGCTGAGTTGCGCTAATATAGCGCGACCATACGCCACGTTCGATATCTGGATCTCGATGGAATTACACCCATACGCGCTGAAATTACAACTACACTACGATATATCTGCTCCCGTGTCAGAAAGCTATAACATCTCCACTAAACTGATCTTGAGGCCCTCCAATGCCGCCTGTGACTGAAGCGTGAAGCAAATGAGTCATTAACGCTGTCGTCCGTCAAGATGCACTCTGCTTCCACAACCTCGATTGCAATTGATAGTAATCAGAATGTTTTCCTTGTTTTCCTCAACCAGCCTCTGAGCAATGCTCAGGCAAGCTACCCCGGAACAACTACCTTGTAAGGGTAGTTACTCCGAGTGGATGTCGTTGGTGGCAAAGGCCAGCGACCAACTCCAAAACCTGTGGATCCTCGATGAATTTCAAGATTTCGCTGGTGGCAAAGGGGTGTAAAGTTTCTCCGAAAAACCTGTAACCGTTCCTCAATCACCAAGCAATTTGTAAAAGGCTCTCCTGATCTCCGAGTTCCCCGTCCAAACGAGTCTGCCGATCGCCGGAAACAGGTTACGAAAGGGGTGAACAACCTTTGACGGGATGATACTATTGTCGTCCCACGTTGATCAGTGGGGAAATTTCGGAATAGTGGGTGGGGGATCGCCAAAGTCCGCCGGCAACGCACGTTTACGAAAGCACGTAGTAACACGCGACGGGCCATGACTCGTGTAAAAAGTTTCTTGGTTTTCCTTGAACCCCGGTTGATGACATGGGTGGGATAAATTGATCGACGTGGAACCGTCGATCCCCATGGCAGCCTCCCGATTTCGGAGAAATATCATATGGACCGGGTTGTTTTGTCAAGCCTGTCAAACCAGTTGGATTTGCGAGAATTGCGGTACTCATTTGGAGCAAAAAGTAAGTATTCGGTTAAAAGTTACCAGTCGGAGCGCCCGCCGATCCACATCCCAAGCCACCCGAAATATTAGATCATTATCCGCCCTTAACATACATGCATACGCGAGATTTGTTCTTTTTTTCATTCCAGGGTGGAAGCGCCATCGTTTCCGTAGGTGAGGTCCGCGGGCCGATGCATGTTGCGAGACTGGTAAGGTTTCGCCACAATAGAAGGATTTTCATCCCCTCTCAAGGTTCGTTACCTGTAGCCGAGAACCTTGATCTACCTTCGTTGATCGCCTAATTAGTTACACCATCTTTTTTTGCCGGATGGCTTCGGCATAACGTTTGCCCTGCTATATACCGAAATGCGCCTCTTCCGTCTGCACCATTTCCAATATAGTTCTTGGCTTCTAAATGCCTCCGCCTACCCATCAAGTTTTGCGCCGGAGCGAAGTTATACCCCTTTTCGAGAAACTGATCGGCACCGGGATATCCCCATAGCCATGGCACCGGAGCTCATTTCCACAATCGACGATCCTCCGGTATTTCCGTTGGATGTTCATGTCAGACTATTAAATTTAAGGAAGTTTCATGGAACCTTGTAAAATTGAGGATTTTGCGCACAGCGGAGCTTTGACCTGCAAGTGAAATTGAGGGTAGCTCAAAGTGGCGCATGGACCTACTTAGACAGGCAATGCGACCGGGAGTGGTCAATCCTTTCTGAGGTGGAGCGACCTAAAATCATCCGCGGAAGCATATTAATTGGCGGAGGGTCCCAACCACCTTGCATTGCGAAATTTTCACGTGTGAGTAATTTACGCTCTTTTGACGCGGTCGGGGGATTTCTGTCATTTGCGAACTGCATATCGTGGATCCAAGCTCCAATTTAACCTGAAACTGCACCCACTAGGCTGGCTACGGAATAAATTTCAAGTGACGCCTTTTTGTGTTGCCCTGCAGACCCCGCGAGTCCGTGACGGAAGAGGGACTATCTTTCCGTTGCGGATGGCGGAACGGCATGCGGAACTCATAAAAGTAGGGGAATCGGCGGGGCTCAAAAATGCGGAAGGGGAATTTAACTTCTCTCAGCTGATTGTAGATCACTACGCGTGGTTAGAAAAGATTCTGTTACCCAAGCGTAAATTGCAGTCGCCACCAAAAAAGGTGGGGGCCGGTTAATTTCAATTGTCAGTGTCGTGGATTATTCCGATACCAGGATGTTTTGACGAAATTGAATTCGCGGGGCTCATATCGCGTGGCCTCTTTGCTTTCACGAGAACAGATGCCGGTATGCATTTGAAAATCTCGACCCCGTCTTTGTGATTGAATGTGATTCGTCAATGAACCGGGGATTTTGTCAAACGGGATGCACGGGGATCTTGCCTTCCCAGTTTTAGGTTTATGTAGTGCAGCCGGAATGAGGCACGGCCGAAAGTCTAAAATTATTTTTTTCGATACAGTTGCAGAGATATTCATCAAAACTTTAATTTAGACAGGCAGACAGGAGTCACAAGAAATTTTTTTGCAGAAAATCGTAGTTAAGTATATTCCATATCCGCACCCACTCGATTTTTATTGTCGAGTGTTTTTGGAAAGTGGGTTTATCCAAGTGATCTGCAACGATGAGCGGGGGCGCGGCATGGAAAAAATTAAATGTTATCAATAATCCGGCGACACTGTAAGGGACGATCTTGGTTCGCTTCAGGGGAGTGGAACGCCTCGTTTTTTTACCATATTGTGGATAGAACCGCCAATTGTGGTAATCGGGCGGTGGTGGTGGACCAATTAATTTGCAGTTACACCATAACCCAAGAGTTCAGCACGCGGGTCTTTAAGCTTCATTTGCCCAGTCAGCTGCTTTTTGCCATATAACGACATTTTTGAGTTGCCTGACCAACCGATAGAAATGCCAGAAATAATTACAAGCCCCCGACAGATATCTGCTAAGCCCCACAACTTGCTTTGGCCGGCTTCAAATTCCGGAGGCTCCTGATTCCCAATCTTGTTCATTACCGGTTTTAAATTATTATCGCCTCCATATTTATATTTTTACCAAATCGTTGCGCTTTCGCATGTCACTAGCGAGGCGAAGAAAAGGGCTCTTTTTTGAAGAAAATTTTTGTGCGATATTCGCAGTGGTTTTACATTACATACATATTACTTATTTGGCACCGCCACCCCCGATACGCCTTTGACGCATTTGAGGGCGTACCTCTCGTTAGCCCGCCCATCATCTTTGGTGAGTCGACCCTGTCGGCGAAAGCGTTCTCGACTCCCGTCGGTCCGTCTGGTAGTACACTCGGCAAGGCGACCAGTTAAGACCGCCATCTTTCTTCTCCCGCCCACACTTTGCCCTTTTTGTCCATACTTTAAGTAGTTTGCGGGTTCTCCCTCCACATCAGCAGTTCGGCGCCTGTCGATCCTGTCGCTTGCCTCACCCACACACGACATTGCACAAAACACTTCTAAGGCCATTTATATCAATCGTTCGCCACTCTTGCCACCCGCCAAACCTAATCTCAGGTGATTTAGCTCGATTGTCGCATTATTCCATCCAAACGCCGGCGACCTTCCCTAACAGATTTATTATCCGATCGCCGCTCCAGAAAAACGTGTTTTGGCTGTAATAGAAAAACGTGTTTTCAATATATTCAACATCACCACCACCACCACCACGTTTCCTCCCGCAAAAAACACCGAAAAAATAAAATAAACAATACTCGACTAGCAGTATCCGTCGTCATCGTCCACGAGTCAAGCTTGCGCTCGGCTGCCGCCCGCATCCGTACCTGAGAGGCTTTTTGAAGCGAAATTAGAATTGGCAAGGAATTTGAGCCACAGTTTCCAACATTCCAGTGCCTTTTTGGTGGCTCAGGGACCACATCACTCAAAGTGGAATTAACACAAGTCCTCGCCGCCCCTCGATGCGACCTACCTCCTCTGCGCTTCGACTCCAAGCTACATGGATCTTTCCCCGTGAACGAGAAGCAGCAGATCTCCTCCTTTGTCCCTATGAGTAGGCGTGACACCCGGGGACACTCGCACATTCCCCATAATGTCCCCGACGAAGCTCGCAGGCAAGACCGCCCGCCCACTGCTCCCCTCCCGCGATATACAGATCCCGCCATGCAACCCTCCACCCCCCACTCGAGGTCGGATCCAACTCGATACCCGCCCTACTCCATCCCACCGCCTCCTCCAGGCAGACCGGCGGTCTCATATCCGCCTGAACTTCCCCGTCCAGATCCCCGGCTTCAAGCACCCCCTCAACGACAGATGGAACTTCAAAGATCCCACGAACGGAGCGTTTATCCTCGGCAAGGCGAGTATTACCCTCAAGAGGCGGTTCCTCCGTCCCACCAACCGGCGCCCCGCCAACGGACTGCCGTAGCATGTCGCTATTGTCGGAGACGCAAGGTCTGTTTTCCGTCTGATTTGCTAGTGCTAACTTCAGATACGATGTTCAGGGTATCAAAGCTCGCCCGACGGGAGATGTACAAACTGTGTGCAACGAGATCAAAAGTGTGAATTTCTACCTGTCTCTGCATCCCCTTACGAGGTCCCTCGTCCAGAAACGTCTTACATTACTCCCCCACAAACCACGCCTCAGCTTGCTCTCGGCGGTCATCGGCCGACACCCCAGTACAACATTCCGCCCCCGCCCCCTCCTGCATATCATCTATCTCCCTACGCATCTCCCCATGAACCGCGCAAACGACCCGCAGAAACAGAACCGTTATCTCCTCCAAGGAAGAGACAACAGATGGATCCAGGGATCTCCGAGAAACCAAGTTTAGCGCCTATACAGACGGGAGCATCTTTACGGCGGCGGCCGACGTCACAGGAAATACGGTCAGGATACCAGGACCCGCGTCTAGGCACTCCTCATTCAGAATATGGACCACGATCTCCACCATACTCTAGTGCAGCCTCGCCGCAACGAAGACGGGCTTCTTACTATTCTTCTGCAACTACATACCCACAACCTCCCCCCTCAGCGATACCATCTTCAAGATCTGACGTCTCTCCTTACACGCTGCTGCCCCCTCCCCCGCATTCAAGATCTCCCGTACGAACGACCCCTGTACACACTCGGCGATACTCGTATCAACCGCAAACTCCGTACTCCCCAGAGCAAGCCTATTCAGCACGACCCACTTCCCAGGGGGGACCGCATGGTCCCTCTTCAATGTCCGCAGCCGCCTTACCGCCTCCACCACTGACCTTCTCTCGACATTCTCCCATTCCCCGCTATCGTCCAGTACCACCCCCGCGGCTACCGTCATCCGAATATCTAGACCGACCAACCATATCTCCCGGCTACGATTACGGAGAAACCACCGCCCTGCCACCCCTCGCACATCTCAATCGAGAAACGCCACCTGTCCCCAGTGGCACCACCCCGGCCATGCCCTCTCCAATCCCAGTCTCCCTGCCGCCACCTTTAGGCATGATTACTGCACCACGGGGTCTCCGAGACTCTGAGATTTTGTCAGCGATCGAGAAAGTCTCCGATTCCCCATCTAGACCTCCTCCGAGAGGGACGCCGTCTCCCGATCCGGCAAGGAAACCATGAAAATTTAATACCGCATATCATTACGCCCCCTCGCCTCTTACCCCCACATGTACGACGTACGATATCGAGTAAAAAAAACGTCGATCAGAGACATTCGCATTAATTTCCTTGCATGATCACAAATGTTTCATTATTTGTGCAGGATTATTCATTTAGGCAATATGGCGCTGGATGATTTAACTTTACGGGGGGATTGTTCAACAAATCCATTTTTTGTTTCTTTCATTATTGTGTGTTTTTACTTTTTCTTCGAAACGTGTAACTTGTGTATGATGAAATGGATTGATTACTAAAGTGCAGAGAGGCTGGATTATTCTTTGCCATAGTAATATGTATCAGGGAATGGGACTACAAAATGTAGCAGTAGAGAGTTCTATAGGCCCGGGGCCCGGGGCGGCGTAACGGATGTATGTCAGATAGTTTGAAAATCTACCTCTCGGGACCATCAATCCCTGTAATTTTAAAAAATCCATGATGTTAGCTCGCGTGACAACATGTGCGTGCACATGCTGTGGGTTCCATGTGCGAATGATCTGCGATAGTGGTTGAACCACATTTCGGCTCTTACAAATTGATTGCCACCCAAGAGCGAATATTGATCCCACATCTCTGAATCCGGAATCGGAACGAGATAGAGCACAGTTGATCAAGTCGATCACTTCCGAAAGGGGCGTCTGAGCCAAGGCCCCGCAAAGGGGTCACTGCATGAATAACATTCTTGAGTCATTAGAACCGAATTTCTCCGAGCAACTTACAACACCTTTTCCGCCTTTTGCGTATTTACGCAATAAGCGATTCCACCACTTCTGTTTGATCGTCAAAGTATGGCCGCCCGGACCGTCAAGCCTCCTCCCGAACTCATTTCCCGCAATTTCGCATAGGCGGCCTGACCACCAAATACCTCCGGTTACAGAACCTCTCAATTTTACGAGGGGATGTGTGCCGCCGGAAACGCACAATTTCCGATTTGATGCCCCCTCAAGCCTCCTACTTTAAGCCTCAGGCACCGTGCACACGTCCACATATCTTTCCGGAGATGTCAATTTCGGAACCACCACCACCAAAAAATTACGCCATCAAGACCTGCAGGTACGAGGAATGTGGACAGGCGCCAGGGGCATGCAGGTACGTTTTACACTCTGGAATGTATCAGCCTCATCCGCCGCCTCAAAAATGCTTTTGTGGAAATTTTTAAAAATAGCAACGCGCACGATGGCGTGAGGTGCCGAAATTAGCTGTGGAATGCGGGACCTGGAGGTCAAGGAACGGGGGTGTCATTTCCGCTATCTTGCCCCTGATGGAAATTGCCGCTTTAATATTTTGTGGCCCGCTTGTG
>Ga0335073_10007431_pt1 | contig 15367 bp, 13 predicted proteins | sample Lox_Sample_22_FD_207093 | JGI IMG/M metagenome (GOLD analysis project Ga0335073, IMG submission 207093) | Soil microbial communities from Loxahatchee National Wildlife Refuge, Florida, United States - Lox_Sample_2.2 | ecosystem: Environmental > Terrestrial > Soil > Wetlands | place: USA... | reverse complement strand
ATCAGTCCGCGAAGCTGCGCCAATTTTAATACCGCAGTGTTTCAGCTGGAGATGGCCGTTAGATTTGAGGAAATCGGATGTTGAGTGTGACAAACCGTAGCTAGAATCTCGGGTACATCGTAGTAGAAGGTCAGAGTTTCTCGATATCTGTCTTTAACTTTTGTGCCATTATCTACAGGTTTAAGCGGCGGTGAGACGTGAGTATCAACCCAAAAGGGCCACAGTGTATAATCAAGGTCGAATACAACAAGCTTCGGTAGCGGAAGTTCGTCTGTGAATATAGCTGGGAGCGAAGGGTTAACCATTGGCGATGCCAAAGTCCTTGAAGACGTCATGACAGATTAAGTGAGCGACAGAACAGGCGTTGGGTTCGTAGATCGTCAACCGTAGTTGTTCCATCAGTCGCGTTGAAGTTTTCTTGGTATGATTCTACTGTACGATACTCTATCGGAGTTGGTCCCGAGATCTATGCGAGTCTCGACCGTGATACTACATTAATCACATCACAATCAAACACCGATAACTACTGGAGGACAGTAGCTTTGATTCATTTGGAATTCACATTGATTCAAATAAAATTTCGTCTTTTTATGTTGTAAAGACATTGTAACTGTCGCGTCAAGCTAAAATAGAAGCGATATCCACTTCCAGACATTGATACTCATTCGCTCAATCAAAACAGACCGTCCAACTCCGAACTCTTGATAACCTTGGCACTACGTGGAAATACCTTCTCACACAACACTCGGTGGACCTCCTCGTCAAGGTCTGCACAGCAGTCCTCGAGCACGAAGAGACCATAGTCTAAATCCCAAAGCTGTCTCAGGGAACTAAGTACAGCTCCTGAGGTCGAAACTCCAGCAAGGAAGACCACATCGATTCCTTTCGCCGTAAAATCGTCTAGCATCGTTTTGGACGGGTTGACCATGAACGCACCCGCTCTTACTTTCCTATTGACTAAATCACCAGTCTTTGGTGCGACTTTGGGGTGAAATTGGGTGGCAGGAGAATCTGGGAGTACTTTGGCCAGCATCTCTTTATTTTGCTTGAATCGGGCAAAGGCGAAGTTGGTTTCAGGTACGGCTTGGGCGTCAGCCTCATCCAAAGAGATACGAATGTACGCGACTTGGACTCCATGCTTGCGGGCAATCGTTATAGCGGAGGCGGCGTTGTCGAGGACTGGATTGTTTTCTGGAAGAAGCGACATTACGCCGACTTGAAAGTCAAGGAGAAGAAGTGCGACTCTTTTAGGATCAAGACGTGCGGTCATGATGACAAGATGAAGTATCTCAATTAGCGAGATTATTTATTGAGACAATTGCTGAGGTAGTACTTTGCTGAAAATCCATCGTCAAAATACGTGCTCCGACCTTTGCTCGCATTTTGTTACGCCAGCCTCGCGCCTGCCGAAACCGGCCCGATCAGTTGTTTCAAGGTAGTTGAACTCCGTAGTCGAAAGCAAAGAGCTTCGGATACGTTATCTCCTAATTCCATTCACTACAGACGAACTTTTTGGCTGTGTCAATGCTGAAAGCGGCGTTGTCGGGGCTGCTTTTTAACATTTGAAGTGCGTACGCCGCATATTATTGACACGACTACTCTTCACAGATGAGGTACGGAGATGCCAGTGGTAATAGTTCTGACTAGCACGTCTTAAGCCAAAGATTTGGGCGTGGTAGGGAATACTTATATCATAGTCCGAATATAGGAGCTAGGTTCTCAAGTATGGAGGAACTGGGCGCATTGGAGTAACTCTTGACTATTTATATTCGCTTCGAGGATAGCAACACAGATGTAGGCCATCTGTGTTCGAGTCTTTGGAAGTCAGAACTTAAATCAAGGCTCCAGCGTTCATCATAACTTCTTCTTTTCTCCTTCGTCTCTCCCACTTTTCTTCATACTCTTTCTGCTTCTGTTGTCGCTCTCGTTTCTTGGAGAGATGAATCTTCTTCTTCTCTTCTACTTTCTTCTGCTCATCTAATTGCTTCCGTCTCTGATCACGATGTTTCTTCTCCATTTCAACCAGACGCTTGTCATCCAATACCCAAGGCTTGTCGAGGATTTCTCGTTTCCACTTTGCGACTTCTTCCCACTCATTGATCTCCTCTGCCGTACTGCGAATAACTTTGATCTTAGCCAAATCAAGCTGCTTAACACCTTTCCATTCCTCAATGGTGCATTTCGCTTTCACAATCGAGCCAACATCCAGGAGCTGGCTATCAACCTCGACATCAAAAGTTCCTAGCTTAACTCGAACGTTCACATTGTCGACTGTGGTATTGGAAGGACATTCCAAGCTGTTTGCAATCTCGGGAGCCAGACGAGTAACTTTAATGACTATTGTTGCTCCACTACCGTCGTCGAGAGTAATGAGAGCGTATTTAGATGCAACATCTTCGATTGAAACTATGGGCGCGGTGATACACACGAAGCGGATGGGATGGTTGAGAAGGAAGTACAGCTTTTGGCCTGAAGCAACAGAATCGATTAGACAGGAAACAACTAGTGAGAAGAGACACATGTATTACCTTCAAAGCCTGGTACACTTCGCAGACGATGGATGACTGCGGCCGTTGTCTTCACCCAAGCGAAGTAGGTGGGCGAAGCGTGGAAACTGTAGGCCGGGTAGATATCATAAGATGCTTCACCTTTGTCTACCATAGCACAATGGCCGGCAGTGCATGGTGCAGAATGAACATGTGAGTGTGTTTAATTTGTGGGATGTGAACGTGTAGCGCGTCGTTGCGGGCGTAACGACGGCGCGGAAAAACGTGACCACAGATTTACGCCTCATGCACGAAGTCACAGATCACGTGTTGTAGGAATGAACGCAATGCAAGGAGCACCATCTCAATTATTGGAAGGATTATCGCTGTTACAAAACTCAACAGTCTATTTGCTCGCACATTGGCGCATGGAAAGCATACAGCGATAAGAATGATGGTGTGACTCTGGCTTGGAAACTACTGCAAGGTACTCCCGGCGACTGCCTTTACCGCTTCTGCGGAATTAATAGTCTGATAATCCTCAGAATCTGAACTACGGTACGGAATAGTGTACTCCGTATGGCAGTGGGAACACTCTTTGTCGACGGTGGAATCAAGCTCATTCCCGACGGAAAGCCATAGTTCAAAACAACCCATGCCTTATCGTGATCCCAAACCTCCTTCATTTTACAGATCGACAGTTAATGATAGCACCAATCCTGGTCGTCAGTCGCAGATCGTGGCACTAGCGCAAGCCGCACGGTTTGACAGATCCCTTGCGATGCGATAATATGGGCGACATTGATCACAGCTTCCGCTCAGGGGTTGAAGTTATGCTGTTCTGCAACTACGTCTCTCGAACGCTCATGTCGAAATTGACATCTACTGTCACGTCCACAAAGATTGAAATGTGAAGAAGCAAGTAATATTGGCTTTTTAAGCGTTTTGTTAGATCGAACGCAAGAGAGCTTGGCTACTTTGCCGTCGACGTCTCGTTTTCCAGCCACGGCGCATCCACCAACTCCTGGCTCCCAATCTCCCTTCCGGAATTCGTCCCACTCGGTCGACTGTTTGCAATGACCATCAGGTACCTGGTCAAATAGGGGAGCCGATGACGATCTCCGATATATGGTACGGTGGGTGTCGATCTTCTGTTTTATGACCATGAATACCAGCAAACTGTGGAACATTTGAAAGCTGCATAACGAGTCACTTCCAAAATTCAAAACTTACAGAGTCTGTCATTCCAGAATATACATTCGCCGTGGCAAAAATGGACAAAGGATATGAGTACAGCAGCATGGGCATGCACTTCAACTCCAACAGGGCAGATCACGTCGTCAAAACTCCAAAAGTTTTCGTCGCTTTGCAAATTCTTCAAATTATCTTCGCTATTGGTGTTCTCGGACTTTCTTCATATTTGATATCGCAAACCTCCGGTGGAGTATTCAGCGCAGAAGTTTTCGCAACCTTCTCTGCAGCTGCTACGATTATTCTCACAACATATCGCATCGTCGCCGAGAGATTTGTTCATGGCATATACACCTTGTGGGCGGTCGCGTCCGTAGACGTGCTCGGATGCGTATTTTGGATGGGCGCTACAGCATCATTGGGTGCATTGCGCGACATCTTTCGCAGGCCAGTGGCAGTCATGACCTGCACCTACGGCATCGACTCGGGTACTGGGAACTGCATTCTCGATAAACGGGATCCTATCGCACTTTGGAAGCGAGGAGCATGGGCAGGCTCTACCTACTTGAATCTAGTTGCATCAGATGCAGCTCTTAGTGGCGTTGAAGTGTACGTTTGTGCAAGTCTCAATCTCACCTCGATCCGCATATTGACATGAGTTTAGCATTCTCTTCCTCATCTCTCTCGCCGTCTTCGCCATGTACATTCACCGCCATAGGAATTCGTCTTCTCAAAAGTCTAAGCCATTCGATGTCAGCAATGTCGTTCCAAAAGCCGGTGGCTACCGTTCTGTGGAGAAGGTGGAGATGAGTAACATCATGACTAATGGTGAAAGTGCTCCAGAGCCGACTCATCAACCCTCATCTGCAACTCTCCCAGTTTATAGTGAAGCGCAAGCGTACCACGGGCCTGGTAGCGCTGAAGGTCCCTTTTCAGACATGAACGAGTCACCATACGATCCTCCCGTCCAACAACCTCTTCCAACGTTGAATTTCCAGAAGCCTTTCAACAACGAGCAATCTGCAGGCTTCCAATCTCGGAAGACGACGCCGTATGATCCTCACAAGTTTGGTACTGCACCTCCATATCCCGGAGTGGAAAATACCGCACCATACCATTATTAAATGCCATACTATGTTGCGCCAGCTGAGCGTAACGTAAAGTATCGGAGAGGCGCCATGATTTTGGACTTGGGATATGAGTAGAAGACGATATCATTGAGTAACATATTGGAGACCAGGAGTCTTCTTTTCGAGTAAACGATGTTATAGATACACTGGATCAGCGAGCTACACGTGGGAGCTTGAAAATCATGGACTAGGATAATGCTTACACGTAAAGTAAATGTAAACTTCTTCAAACAGCTTGTCGAATTTAACCGTTGAATCTACCTTGCTTATCCATGTCCATATCATACCGATCCGTCTTGGGCTTTATCTACGCGAGCACTTCGGAGTTGACGCTTTCTAAAAGAATGCCAATAGCAGAAAATTAAGCTTATCTCTAACCTTACTCTACTACCAAATCAATCGCCAATTCATTCTGTAGAAAGTTAAATGGCTCCTATCAGGAAATTTTGATACGGTATGCAAATTGATGCCTTGTCGCCTAAACCGTTCTATTGTGTATCACATATCCCCAAAATCTTCAACTTCGAGCTTGGAATCCACCTTCAATATGTCAACGACAACGGATTCCTACCCTGTCAGCTAGGTTTACTTTATTGATTGTATATTATCTGTCTTTGTTTCTCATCCTCCTAGCTTCCTACACACCATTGATCGCAGCTTATCGCCATTGGCCTCGAATACTTCCTCGTCCATCTCACAGTCAAACCAACTTTAAAGCAAATATGGGTTGGTGGCCCGGTTCAACAGCACAAACACACTCTCCGCAACCTCCAGAGTCTTCCGATGCCTCATTACAAGTCACACAACCTACATCAGTTGCAAATCCTACCACAAATCAACCTACCACGGAAGCCGAAATCCTCCATCTACGCTATGGCATTCCACACTCCGAGTCCACCTCCAACCCTTCCAGTCCCTCGAAGTCACCCAAATCCTCACCTCCGCAATCCGCGCCTCCGCAATCCACACTTCCAGACCGGCACAGCATAGTGGCATACCCAACGACGATGTCGTGCAGCACAGCGTTCGACGAAGCCTTCTACTGCCAGTCGTTCGGCGGGCAATTCATCAACATGTATCGGTACGGCGGGATGCGGGAGTGTGGCGAGATGTGGTCGCGGTTCTGGTTCTGCATGCGGCAGCGGCAGTACGGGGCGGAGCGGCGCGCCGAGATTGTGCAAGACTGGTATCGCCGCCGCGACGAGGAGCGCTATGGCCACGGCAAGCCCAGCAGCGAGGATGTGTGGGAGCCGCGCACCGAGAGGCTCACGCGCGCGTTTGGCTGGGATCCCGTCAAGGCTGGTGTGTTGGAGCAGAAGCGCGGTGGTCAGGATCAGCAGGATGCGATGCGGTGAGGTGGAAACTTGAGACGGTTAATCCCTAGCTCTGAGTGTGATGGAGGCGATTAAAAGACGCACAGTTGATGGAACGCTTTATTTATTAGCGAAGATCATAATGATGGCGTCAGTATGGACTGTATATTATCGAATACCACTCAGTCAGGCCGAGTTTTGAAGTAGCATATTAGATCTCCTCTGTACGATGACGAATCACAATGATTATAATGCGAACAAGATTTTGATTGCCATTTGCTCTAATCTTATAACAGTCTTTGAGATTCAAATCTCATTCATGATACTGTTAATGCAACACCCGCTATGCCATGCTCCAAGGCGATGCAAATAGAAACCAAAGATTAAAGTGCACGACGTATGTCATACACGAATTAAGGTGCGCACATCTACCAATCCTCACCAAAAAACCTGGACGCTTCTTCAATCTCCTTTTCGCCGTTTGCAAAATCCCATCCAACTATGGTCGGATCCTGCGAACAGCAAATGATCCTCCTGCTGTCGAATTGCAGTTTGAATACTCTGCTATTTGCATGGGTGGCAGCAGCGTGAGGACCGTGAGTGTGAGGATGCGCACCTGGATTGGCAGCGACTGCATGTATCTGTGCTGCTTGTGCGGCGGCTGCCGGCGTACCCAGTGCCGGACCGGCTGGCGGATTCATGACTTGCTGAACATGGTGGACCGGTTGCTGATGTGGTTGTGGTTGTACCGCGTTCGTTTGGGTTGTCTGCTGTGCTAATAGCTGCGTATGAGAGGCGTTGATTTGGGCAGATGTAGAAGTTGCGGTGTGCGGCTGAGATTGCTGCTGAGGTTGCTGCTGAATTTGCTGCTGAGGTCGCTGTGAGGCTGAAGAACCTTGCGTTTGAGGTGGTGGGATCTGATTAGGATGGTGAGGGATAATCCCAGGCCATTGCGGATGCTGAGTTGAGGTGGTTTGGCCTTGGCCAGAAGCGGTAGATTGTATTGCATTCGACGAGCTTGATGAGCTCTGGGTCTGTACGGCAGCTGAAGTTGAGGCAGACGCCTGCACTGATGCATTTTGGGTGCTGCTTGAACTCGCAGTCGCTGTAGAGAGATTGCCAGCGGTGGAATTTACGTTGCCACTATTAGCGGGCCCATTCTGTTGTTGGTTCGCAATATGCTGGGCCTGAGTATTCTGCGCCATAGCTGCGGCTAGTTGGGCAGCTTGAGCCGTATGTTGGATACCTGCGGCGTGAATTTGGTGTGCTTGAGCAGGTCCAGCAACACCGGCTTGTTGCACCGGAGGCCAGTGAGCGGGATGATGACGATGATTCGGATACCGTGGCTGACCACCAGCGTTAAGCACAGCCTCCCACTGATAAAGCTGCTGTGCTGGAGTCCACTTGCCATCCGTATTGCGTTTCCAGATGATAACTGTTTCGTCGTATGATCCAGAGACAATTCGTGCCCATCGTGAACCACCACCTCCAGGAGGAAGCTTGGCACCTAGTGCGAAGATATCTTTGGGATCACTGCTGCCGGCGTTACGAGCGCGTCGCTGCTCCTTGGTCATCTCCTTAGGTATGGTACCGGCGAGCTTGGCCTGGTAATATCTGTTATCAATTGACCGAGCTTCGTTCTCTTCGTCGGCCGCAGCTCCTGGAATATCACCGAATCTGGCCTGAACGGTTCGAACAAGATTAGCGTGACCTCTTAAGCATGCCACTTCGGCTCCCGTGATTCGATCAAAGATACGAACGGTCTCATCGCTACTGCCACTGACTATCCGTCGTCCATCGAACTGCACACAAGCAATTCCTTTCTGGTGACCTGGAATAGTCTTCATGCAATAACCGGTCCTGACATCCCAGACCTTAACATGACGGTCACCCGAGGCTGAGACAATCTGATTATCCAGGATCTGAATGGCATTTACGGCTGCTGTATGGCCATGCAGCGTCATTATCAACGAATATTCTCTCAACGGCTTGAGATTGTGTTGATTTTCGAGAATTTTGTCCATGTTGAGGATGTATGATGGGAATCTTGCGGACGTGGAGCTGCCAATTGAAGGATATGTCGGATCTGTTGGATGAAGCTGTGTCCTATTCCATACTTTGATCGTCTTGTCTTTGGAGCACGTGACAAGAAACCTGTCATCAAATCGCAAGTTGAGAACAGACTCGGCATGTGCTCGTTCAATTCGACGGAGCATTTTGCCAGTGGAGAATTGCCAGAGAATGACATGACAATCACTTCCTCCAGAAATAACAATATCTTGTTCTGGTCGATCATCAAACTGCAAGCAAAGAACTGAGGCGTCGTGGCCTCGTAGTGGTTGAACCATGAGTCTTTGCGTGTCCAGATCCCAAATTCGGAGAGTCTTATCTCTACTACCGCTGACGAGATGCTTTCCGGTGTATTGGACGGTGTATACACATTCGGCGTGTGCTTCATGAGCGTGACTAGGATGTGGGAGTTGGAAGTTCTTAAACCTACCAGCCTGCCAGTTCTCCTCTAGCCTTCTCTTCTGTTTGTAGAGATATTGCCAATTCATGGACAGCTCTCCTCCATTCTGTGACAGAAGTAGTGACGTCTTCGTAGGTGGATTCAACGTGTCTGGTGTGGAATCGGCCTGCTTGAATTTAGAGTGAGTGGATCTTGAATCCTCAAGCGGGTAAATGTCTTCCATCTTCGTCGGTGACATATCTTCGATCTTGATCGGCCGACCGGCGTCCGTCTTATTTGGTTGCACATCTTCCATCTTCTCGTCATCGTCGGCCTCTACAATGCCATGTTGCTCATCCCACAGCCGTGGACTATCGGCAGCATTCTCGTACGACGACTCCATGACGGCATCTTGCACGTCGGCTCCGAAAGGGATCCGGCCTCGCACTCGTCTCTTCGGTGATTTACTTTCGGCATCAGAAATCTCCTCGGAGGTTCTGGCTCTCGCTTTCCCTTTACCATCGCCAAAACGCGCACTCTGGGTCTGCTCGAACTCCTTAACCTGACGAACATTCGCTGACCAACCTTCCGAGCCGAACAACCTTCTCCACAGCCGCGGATCCAGCGAACGACTTCTCCATGTTCGCGAGAGCGTAGAAGCTCGTAGCAGCGACTGCGGGTCTAGATATGAGAAAACTTCAAATGTGATTTCTGGCGGCAAGTATATGACGGGATCCATATGCAACAACGGGTTCAGGCGGTCCACGATGGCTGCGATGGATGAAGTTCGCAGGGATCGCAGTAAAGAATAAGCGAACTCTGGGATAGTCATCAGCAAATTTAACACGTCGCCAGCTACTCTGACAAACAGATTAGTACGCACCGCTGCGGTCGGACTCGTTCATTCCCAGGATCCATTCCGGGAGGCTGTGGTTCTGCTGGTCCTGCTCCGGGCCGTCCTCCATCCTCGAGTCGGCACGAAGCGTCGTTTCGCTGCCGGTTTGGCTCCTGGTGTCCTCGGAGAAGCCTTCATCGAGGCGAAAGGAGCTGTGCATGGCGGCAGGCGTTGCCTTGCACGACGGGTCCGCCATGAGTCGCGGTGAAATGCGTGTGCGGTACCAAGGCACAGCGCCGCGCTACACTGCTCCAGGTCTATCACGGTGTGCGAAGTGAGGTCTGTGGCTGCCGAGCCAGGATGTGCGTACAGGATGAGGCGGAGTGGTGGTCGAGCCTCGGAGTGGTTGCGAATCAGGACAGCCAATGTGTGAAGGAAGATGGGAGGCCTTGGTAGAATTGAAGTTGTTCTGGCGGCCTTTGAGCGTGACCACGGCGTGGTGACGGGGTGCGTGAGGTGGAGTGACGGCAATGAGGAGTGTTTGGTGCGCGTATGTGTGTGCCTGTGTGAGAGTGTGTGGTGATGTCTGCCTTTTGCCCCGACCGACGAAATGACCGACGAATCATCGCAGACAACCAGCATCTCAATGGCGGCCTTAGTTACAAGGAAGCAAGGCACCGAGGTCAACCCAAACCGCAGTGTGCAGGCGGCATGATGGCGCGAAGAAGGGCATGAATGGGGCTTTGGAGGCGTGCAGCCATGGACAGCAGGCGCGCCGTGCTCGGTGGGCCCAGAGCAGCCGGGCGACAAAGCCTGAAACAAGCATGCCGGGGTACGCTCAAAGAAAAAGGTGAAGTGCTTGTTATTAGCTCTGCGCGGTCGCCGGGTGGCTCACAGGCCGCCTACCCGCCGTCAACCCGCCAATCCGACGCGCGACCGCGGCCCTACCCCCCCGTTCGTCAAGTCTCCAGGTCCCCAAGTCCCCAAGTGCCTCCTCGGTCCCCGGTCTCTTCACTCCTCTCACACTGCCCAAACGCCAGACACCTCCCACGCGAAACCCAACCCACGAACCATCCCAATCCCGTCCCTCCTTCTTCTCCCGATTCATACCTTGCTCTTGCTCTCGTCGTCTTTGTCTTCGCACCTCGAACTCGCTGCGGCACGACACGAACAACATCAACAACAACAACGACGTCGGCGAACCTGCGCTACACCACCGCCACTCCTCCCTGCCTCCCACGAAGCGCTTTCTCACCCTGCAACCGCCCATACCTCCACCCACCAACCCGTCGTTTCACAGCCGTTAACTGTCTGCAACAGCTTCGTCTGCGGTGCTGTCGCCAGCTTAACTTCTAGTCGTTGCCCTCCCATCGCTCCACGACAGCTCTACCGTCCGGGCGATGGAGGTAGCCGCCTATCTTCCACGCAATCATAACCATCCGGACCTGCCTCGTAACCACTCGGTGCCGACGCGGTTGCGCTCCTACAATCCTCATCCTCCTCCTCAGCAGCAACAGCCGCTCAATCCCATGTCCTCCAATGGCCACTTCTCCACCTACTCTCAACCTTCGTCGCTGCGATCGTCAGACTCGACTCAGAACACCTCGCAGTCGACTCTCTTCAATGCTCCGCCCTTGCCAACCGGCACTCCACCCGTCAATGGCGGCGCTCCCGTCGTGGCCGATAACAATGTGCTCAACAAGCGCGCCGATAAAGAGGCCTCGCTCTTCCAGACCAGCATGAAGCTACGACGGCGCCTTACGGGTGTACCAGGCCTCGAGGAAATCCTCATCCAAGAAGAAGAAGAGTCGGACGAAGACACAGACGTTGTGACTTTGCTGTGGAGAACCTTCAGGCGAGGATACCCTCTGATGGCCATTTACAACGCTCTGCAGCCTCGCGTGCCATTAACCATCGACGAATCCAAGATCAACGAGAAGAAAAGAGGTCAAGCCGCAACCTTCAAGTTTCTGCACGCGTGCGTCAACGAACTCAAGTTTCCAACTGAAGAATGCTTCATTATTACCGATCTTTACGGAGACGATACCACTGGCTTTGTCAAGGTAAGCATATCAGAATTGATGAAATTTTGCTTAATCACATTACTTTTCCGTGCTAACTCCTACTACTAGGTTACTCGAGTTGTGAATCGAGTTCTCGACATCCTCGTCCAAGAAGGTATCCTCGATCCAAAACTGCTCGAGTCCAGTTCCAGCGAGGCTTTGTTTGGAACCACCAAACGCACCCATCGCCAACATGTCATCCACGAGCTGGTTCAGACCGAACGAACGTACGTGCAGCACCTCGAAATGTTGCAAGAGTTCAAAAAAGCCGTCGAGGAACAAGGTGTCATTCCTGGTGACGCGGTGCACGACATCTTTTTAAACCTCAATTCGCTCCTCGACTTTCAGAGACGATTTCTTATCCGCGTTGAACAAACCAACGACAAACCCGAAGATGAGCAGAATTGGGGTGCTCTGTTCGTACTCTACAAGGACGCTTTCAAAGTCTACGAGCCGTACATTGCAAACCAGAAAAAATGCGAAGAGATCGCAATGTTAAACTTCAGCCAACTGAGAACGGTCAAGTGCAGCCCTGAACTACGGTCAATGGTCGATTCACAGACCGTGCTCACCTCATTTCTTCTGAAACCTTTTCAAAGATTGTCAAAGTATCCTTTGCTACTGCGAGAACTGCGTGACAAAGGCGATCTTGACGATGCGCTCAAGGCCGACATTGACTCCGGCATTAACGCAGCACAGGCCGCTCTTCTCGCTGCAAACGATGCAGTGGACCTTGAAGAACGAACTGAGGCCGTCCTCGAACTTCGTGAACGCGTTGAAGACTGGAAAGGACACCGACTCGATGCCTTCGGCGAACTGCTCCTATATGGGACCTTCTCCGTTATCAAAGGTGATCCAACCACATCCAAAGGCGAGGAACGCGAGGTATATGGATCCTTCAAACGCAAAAAACACAAAAAAACCAAACTAACGGAGTCGCAGTATAAAATTTACCTCTTCGAGAACATTCTTCTCTGCTGCAAAGAGATGCAGTCTACAAAGAAGAAAAATACCGGCAAACAGCTACAAGATCGCAAAGGTAGACCCAAGCTTCAGCTCAAAGGTCGTATTTTCATGCAGAATGTCACGGACACCATTGTGACCAGCAAACCTGGTGGGTATCATACGGAACGAGATATTTGGGGCCATGAAGTAACCGTTGCTTTTCCAGGATCATATACCTGTCAGATCTTCTGGAAAGGAGATCCTGGCATCGAATTCTTCACCATTCGCTTCACCACTGAGGAAACTCTACGCAAATGGGCTGAGCAAGTCGAATCGCAGCGTAGAGATCATAACAGCGGTCGACGAAGCAACCAAACGGGAACGACATCTGTTTCCACAACTCAATTCGACTATTTGAGGAATTTGCAAATGGACAATCCTTACATACAGGACGATGATGATGACGATGATGCAGCGGGTACGCTTGTCGACTCTCGGGCAAGTTACTCGATTGGTCGAAATGAGTCCAACACCAGCCTACCTTCGCGATCGAGATCGGCGACTGGTGAGAGCGGACCTCCAATGGGTGGCCGAGTTCCACCGCGACAGTTCCCTCTGGGAGCGCAAGCACCTGTTTTACAGGTGCGAACCCAGCAGCCACCTATGTCTCAACAACAAGGCACGGCGTCACCAAACGAGTGGATTATGGACTCCTACTTCTCACCAACTGCCGAGTCACCCATTTCCACTCGGAGTAGCGGTCAATCCGGTATGTTTCCGTTTCCACGGCAAGCTATGCCAAATGGCTGGGTTCCGGACGAGCATGCGAGATTCACCGCACCTGCCATTCCACGACAGCAATCTCGTGATGGTTCAATAAACGGCTATCCAGCTACTGCTCGAAATGCCATGCAACGACCGTCTCTACCTCCATCTGCCGCATTCGTGGGCCATATGCCACAAAATCGCATGCGAAGCGCAAGCAGTCCAGACATCCAACCACCAGGACTTACACGGCGAGTCGTTGAACCTGGAAGCCAACCCGGTGTACCAGAGCTGCCTCCATTTCCGCAGCATTACGCATATCAACCGTCAATGCTCAACAGAAACCAAAGTACGACTCCACAAGCAATGGGTCTGCCAGGTCCAGTGGGAATCACAGGGCCAGTTCGTTCCGCAACGTCAAGTCCTATGACGCAAAGAGTACCGTCTAGAGGAGGCACGTCTCCATATCCAATAGGTACGGTGCATCCACCACCGATGCCACGCGCAACGCCAATGGGTTCCATCGACCGTACCATCACCCCGCTGCAACCGGAGATGCGATCTATGACTCCAGCGTCGGTCGATTCGTCACTACGTCCCGTGACTCCAGGTTCCACTGCTAGCTCTGGAATGCTTGCTTCTGGCATCCCGCCAGTGCCTTCACAGCCGTCCGGCCAGAATCTTCCTTCACAACTCAAGATCAAAGTACACTGTCCGTCGGCAGGCTCTTCGATGGTCCTTGTAGTGCCGTCAAACATCAGTTATCAATCTCTCAAGGATCGAATAGATGCCAAGCTCCAACGGTCTACGAATCTGAGCCTCACCACTGGCAGTGTTCGCTTGAAGTATCTTGATGATGATGACTATGTCAGCATCCAGTCTGACGAGGATGTCGCAATGGCTTTTGAGACATGGAAAGAGCAGAGTGGTCCTGGTGCAGTAGGAGCAGGCATGTACCCGGAGATTGAGCTATACTGCCAGTGAGCTCACAGAGACGAAACGAGTACACAAAGACGAGTACACTTTACATTCTGTTCACGAATTATTCAGCTTGCGAACGAGCATATGGCTCTAGATCCCCAATGGTAGGCATTGGGCAAAATAGCCTTACCATGAACAAGCAAATGACATCTCTGCATTTCTTTCGGATCAGGCGTCAAGGATCCGTCGTTCACAAGCAACCATGATTGAACAGCAGCAGCAACAAACAACGGCAACTATAACAACAGCGGAGGCTATCAAGTTTCATACAAATATCCCGGATACACGGATTTGGCTACGAGGCCTCCAAAAGTACATTCGCTTACGATTGTCTAATACCATTTCGGTCTGCTCAATGTTCAGATCAAACGAATACGTTGCTACCGATTAAAGGGATGGAAGGTCGGACGGCGCTATTCAGAAGGACTAAAGGCGTTTTTGGATTTTGATCTCATGGAGTATATGGAGGTCGGCGGCAAGCGTTTTCGATTCTCTTTTACTTCCAACCGACTGTCCAGCATAATCTTTGCGTCTAGTTTTCTCCGGATCCGATGCCAGCAGCGAATTCGACACGCGGCATAGCGCAGTATCAGCACCGAAAAGAGCATCTGCGTACCACATGCAAAGGACTCCCAAGATTTTAACGGCATTTCAGTGGTGACTCTACGAGCGCCCAGCCTAAGCTACAGGCTATGTATGACTGGCTCATCCCTCTGGCTGCATAGTTGAAGCATTTACCTTTTGATATTTCGTGGTTTCTCTCTTATTCTTCATTTCACCATGATTGCTCATAAATGGGTGGCCTTTTACATGAAGGATTCGCTTGTTGTTTTTCTTCTGCATGAAGACAAAAAGATACTAGAGCCGGCGAATTGATGAGGAATGCGCTTTGGCAGCGGTTCACTCGTTGATGTGGAGAGTAGTGAGCAGACAACCAGCAAGGAACGAGATGATTTGAATGAGTGAATTACAATGATGTCGGGAGAGGTTATGCGGTAGACATGACCCGACTAGACCAGAATGAAGCTGGTAGCCATAGCGATGAAGCAGCTGTCAATGCGAGGCTCTCTTTTACCATTATCAACGCACTTTTCATGCATTTTGTCGTGGTGTTCAGCTAATCACAGTAGTTGCGATTGGGCAAGAAGATGAATATCAAGAATTAAGGTCTAATACTTTGTCTTTTCATTGACGCGCATGGTTCCAGCC
>Ga0335073_10007430_pt1 | contig 15367 bp, 9 predicted proteins | sample Lox_Sample_22_FD_207093 | JGI IMG/M metagenome (GOLD analysis project Ga0335073, IMG submission 207093) | Soil microbial communities from Loxahatchee National Wildlife Refuge, Florida, United States - Lox_Sample_2.2 | ecosystem: Environmental > Terrestrial > Soil > Wetlands | place: USA: Florida... | reverse complement strand
GGAGAGCGGATGGTTCAACTGCCGCCGCGAGATTTCCGGATGGGATCAGCAGCACCGGAAGGAATGCCAGGAGCGCCAAATGCAACCTTCGCGCCGCAGCGGAAGAGCGAACGGCGGGCCGATGCCCGGGCTGGTGAAGTGGATTTCTTGCCAAAAGCGTGGCCCTCGCTGGGCGGACCTTGTCCGCATTCTTGCACAGCAGAACTGGAGAAGAATTGGAACGCCTGCCGCGCAGGCTGTTCTTTTCCGTACTCTGAGATGTGACGCAGATTTCGCGATAAAGGTCACTTAGGAAGAGCCAACCTTCTCACGGTGACCTGTCTCGGCATTGGCTCGATGGTTCTGGTCTGGTACCTGACGGCCCTAGCGACCCGCTGATCGGCCCAATGGATTGGCCCAGATTAAGCTACCGGGGTGATCACACCGCACCCGACGGAAACAGCCAAACCGGCAGGACCGAGCTTCTAAGTACCTGAAGACCGCGGAACGTCCGTCCTCTGCGACCCTACCGAGCCTTTAGGACCGATAGTAACGCTTGCGGCACCTCTCTCCTTCGGGGCATTGACGCACCGGAAGCGGTCCCACAGACTGGAGGCAAGTTGTTGCAAGTGGAAGAAGGTGTTGGCATGAGCACATATCCTCCACCACCTCCGCCCGGGCCCGGAGGCGTGGGCCGGCGCATCGAGGAAGCTGTCGAACTGATCGAAATGGAACTGCGCCACGCCATCGCGTATGTGAATGACGCTGTGATTCCGCAGGTGCGGCGCGAATCGATCACGGCCATGCGGAGCTTGTCCGAAACGCTGCGCAATCTGGCCGATCGCATGGAGCGGACTCCAAGCGCAGGGCCGGGCGGTGAACCGCCGAGCGCGGGGAGGGATCCCCGAAGTTGAGGATGCAGCAGGGCTATCGGAACAGTATCGGGCGCTGGGTGGGCCTGGCGGGGCTGGCGGCAACCTTACTCGGAGCAAGTGGGTGCCGGCACCGGCAGCAGGTCCAGGCGCCTCCACCGCAGGCGCTGCCGCCACCTTCGCAGCCGGTGTATACGTCTCCTGAGGCTGAAGCGGAAGGGATACCACGGCCGGCAGCGCGGATTCCCATTACCCCGACGCCAGCGGGAGGCATCACTGCCGAAGACCTGGACTATATCGCCGCACACAAGCCAATTCTGACGCAGGTGGGCTATGCCACCTGGTACACCGCTCCGTACAAGGGACGGCGCAGCGCCAATGGCCAGGTCTTCGATGACTATGCGATGACGGCCGCGCACCGCACGCTGCCCATGGGCGCGCTGATTCTGGTGACGAACCTCGAGACCGGCCAGTCTGCGGCGATGCGTATCACCGACCGCGGCCCGTTTGTTGAAGACCGCGTGCTGGATATGACGATGGCTTCGGCAAGGGCCACAGGCGTGTACCGCGCGGGCATCGCGCGGGTCCGCATCGATGTGTATGAGACGCCGAAGTCGATTAACTCGGGCGGGCGCTGGTGCGTGCAGATCGGTGCATTTCACTCCGAGCGCGACGCTCTCAAGTTGAAGAAGGAACTGCTGCACCGGTACGCAGACGCGAATGTGATCGAGTTTCCCGGTGAGAAGAGCTACTGGGTGCGCATCCGCCCCGAGGGCGACAACCGCCAGATGGCGGAGTACATCGCAAGCCATCTGCGGCCGAGCGAGGGTGAGGCGTATCTGACAAGACTGGATTGAATGACCAGTGAGTTAGCGTGGGACTTGGGGGCCCCATCCTAACGCGTTGTCGCGTTTAGGATGGGCTGGGCGCACCCTCGATGATCGATTCAGCAGTTAGCGCAGCAGTGCCGACGCGGCCCAGAGAATCGTTTCCTGGGCGTGGAAGTCGCCAGTTTTGCGCGGGCGCTCGAGGTAGTACTCCAGGCTGTTGAATTTGTTTGTGCCGGCGCAGACGTTGGTCACGTTGTCATTCTGATCGATGAAGCCGGTCACGGCGATCCAGGCTTTGCGCGCGGCGGGGCCGTAGATCGCGGCATCGAGCCAGCCGTTCTTGACACCGGTGATCAGCGCAAACGTAAACATGCCGGAGCTGGAGCTTTCCTCCCACGACTCCGGATGGTCGATCAGCTGGCGCCACATGCCGTCTTCCGCCTGGTACTTCAACAGCGCGGCCATCATCAGTTGATAGCCCTTCATGATGCGGGCGCGCTGCGGATGATCCTGGGGAAGATCGCGCAGCATCTCCGCCATGCCGGCCGCGACCCATCCGTCGCCGCGGCCCCAGAAGAACGGCACGTCGGGCGCATGGTAGAAGAGGCCGTTCGGTTGCTGCAGCTTGTCGAGGTACGCGGCCATCTCGTTGGCATCTCGGTCGAGATACTTCTTGTCGCCGGTGGCACGGTAGGCCTGCAGCTGCAGAATAGTCAACATGTACATATCGTCGATCCAGTAGCGGGTCTCGTGCGAGAGACCGTCGGGCAGAGGATTCTCCCACTGGCGGTCGGCAAACGACAGACCATAATCCAGATATTTCTTGTCTTTCGTCTCCATGTAGATCTGCAGCGGCACGATGCCGAAGATGGAATCGTCGACGTGATCGCGCTTGGGAATTCTGTCAGCCTCCGCACCCCCCGGCATCAGCGGCTGGAAGCGCTGGATGAGCTCATCCCGCAGCTTGTCGTCATGGGTCAGCTGGGCAAAGGTCAGTGCGCCGTACCATGTGCCGTTCTCGCTGTATTCGATGGTCTTGTTCCCCTGGTGCGGGCTGGTGACAAAGTGCTCGGCGACGCGCTTGCCGATCTCCTGGGGAGAATCTCCCTTGGGCCAGTTGCTGAAGTAATCCTGCTGGGCCGCCAGGGAAACAACGGAGGCGGGCAGCAACAGTCCCAGAGCCGCCATCTTGATAAGGGCATTCATGCGTAGTTCCTTTTAGGAGCGTAGTTTGTGAGGCTCAATTTGCCTGCTGAGATCATAGCGCCTGCGGCCCACAAAGACTCAGCGGCAGATCCAACCGGTGCAATGGTACCTAACGTGCCGGTGACCATTACCAACCAAGGAACCTGATCGCCTACGTACCTCCGGCGGAGTCCATCGCAACGGTCAATATTGACACGAACTCCTTCAACGCCGAGCAGGGGCTGGCGGGCGGCGCGGCGGTTAACGTCACAACCAAGAGCGGGGCTCACGACTTTCACGCTACGCAACGTGGGCTATGTGGGCACGCACGATGTCCGGCAGTTCACGCAGACCGGCTACTTGAATGCGGCGCCGCTGCCGAGCGCCGACACAGCCTGCATGTCGAACGGGCACTATAACCCGGCCATCACCGGCCAGAACGGAACGTGCAACTCCAACGTCAACGAAATCATCAACCTGCAGTGGTGCAATGGAACGGGTGCCTGCTACAACACGGGCGGCATCAACATGGTCATCCCGCTCTTCAGCGCCAACTACAACGGTCTTCAGACGCAGCTCACCTACAGAGGAGGAGCCTCCAAACAGTTAGGCGTCGTTTACACGTATTCGAAAGCCATCGACTACGAAGACAATGGCGCCGGTTCTGGTTCTGGTGGTCTGGCGTGGAACTACCCCGCGTACTACAGCCATAACAAGGCACTGGCGGGATTTGATCAGACCCATCATCTTGAGATCTGGGGAATCTACAACCTGCCTTTTGGCGCGGGTCACACGTGAGCAAACACCGGCATCGCCAATGCGATTCTTGGTGGGTGGCAATTGAACGGGCAACTCAGCCACTTCAGCGGTATGCCATTTACGGTCAGCGCGAACAGCAATACGCTGAATACCCCCGGCGCACCTCTCTACGCCAATTTGGTATCGCCATACCAGCAGTTGGGTGGACATGCGCGCACCGCAAGCAGCAATATCAGCGGCGGAAAGCTGTGGTTTAACACCGCATCTTTCGGCAATCCCTCTGAGCCTTCATTCTGCGCGCAGGGCGATGCGAAGTGCGCCACGCCGAATGGAACGCCGACCGCTCCTGCGGCCAATCCCACAATCGGCAATACGAACCGGAATGAATTTCGCGGTCCCGGAGTCTCCAACGTGAATGCCAGCATCTTCCGGGGATTCCACATCTATCGCGAGAGCGAGTTCCAGATTCGTTTTGAAGCGTTCAACGTGTTCAACCATGCGTTGTTGTACAACAACCCGGGAACGACCGTAGGCAGTTCCACCTTCGGTGAAATCACGAGCTTCGGGCAGGGATACTCTCCGACTCAGGGCGCGCGTTCACTGCAGTTCGGCGGCAGGTTCCAGTTCTAATTGAAAGTAGATTGTGTTACGGGCGGCAGCTCCTTCCGAGGGCTGCCGCCTTTCACTGGGCAAAGCGGGACAGGTCTTCGTTGACTCGACGAGAGATTGGGGCTCGAATTCAGAGCCCGTTTCCAGTGGATGCACCCTTGCTGGAACTAGGAAAAGGTGACCTCCGGAGCCGGCATTCAGGTGACAACAATTTTGTATGCTGAAGGAAACCTCCGATGGGTCAGCGATTTTTAGGCCAGCACCGAAACGGAACCAGCCTAAATTAAAGAATTAAAGCTGGTTAATTCGAGATATCCGCGATTCCGAAACTCCGCGCACATCAGTGTGCTTCTCTGTTTGAACCTCGGACTAAACCGATTTTTCCTTGACAAACGAAGTTTTTGGCGGCTATAGTTCGGCCCACGAAAAAATGATCTATCCGTCAGCGTGCAGAAAGTTTTCCCTTTTCAGTCAACTCCATTGCAGCGGAGTCGAGGGTGGGGGCGCTGCGGGTTGAGAAGGAAGAAATCTAAAAAACTCGTTTCGGGAGGAGTCTATGAAAGGCAGGCCTACGGACGTATTTCAGGTGCATTCGAGTGCATCCAGATTCTGGATGCTCGCAAGTGCGCTTCTGGCAGTGTTCGTCCTGTGCGGCACAGCAAGCGCCCAGGTACTTTACGGTTCGATTAGCGGCACGGTGAGCGACAACTCCGGCGCCGTGATTCCGAATGTTGGGGTGACCATCAGCAACCAGGCTACTGGCGAAGTGCGCACCGTGAAGGCGAACGGGAACGGTTCCTACAATCTTCTCGATGTGCTTCCGGGCACGTATACGCTTTCGATCCCCCAAGCGGGGAATTTCGGCGGCTACACCCAGAAGAACATCGGAGTCGAAGTTAACCAGCAGGTGCGCATCGATATTGCGCTTCAGCCCGCGTCTGTCTCCCAGCAGATCACCGTGACCGAGGCACCACCCGAGTTACAGACGGAAACCGCCGAAGTGGACAGCGACATCAACCAGACACAAATCTCGGAACTGCCCATCACCTCGTCCAAAGGCCGCAATTATGAAGAGCTCTACACGCTGATTCCCGGCGCTGCCCAGGTGCAGGAAAAGAACTCGATTGGCGGCAACCCCTCGCGCGCCCTATCCGTGAATGTGAACGGCAACTCGTACAACGGCAACACGACGCGCATTGACGGCGCCATCGACTATTACGGCTGGCTGCCCTACCTCATCGCCTACGTTACGCCGGCTGACGCTGTCGAGAGCGTCACGGTCACCACGGACGACTTCAACGCCGAGCAGGGCCAGGCCGGTGGCGCGTCCGTCCGCGTCACCACAAAGAGTGGCGGCCACGACTTCCATGGCGGCGGTTGGTGGTACTACCAGGACGCGGCGGTAAATGCGCGCGCTTACCTCAACACTCCGCAGGTGCAGCCGACGATCCCGAAAAACATTAATCAGGAGTTCGGCGGCAATATCGGCGGGCCGGTTTATATTCCACATATTTTGACGGGCAAGAAGAAGCTGTTCTTCTTTACCAACTTCGACCGCATCACTCAGCGCTCTTTGGCGTCCGCTCCCGAAACCGTTCCCGACGCGCTGATGAATGGCGGCAATTTCTCGGAGGCCGCGCCCTATGCAACACTTTACGATCCGCAGCCGCAAGCACCGGGCTGGCAGGGCCAGGTGAACCCGGCGCTGTGCCCGAATCCGAATAATTCCTATACGAACGGCTATTTGCAATATCAATGCCGGCCGAGCTTTACCGCCGAGTACGGCGAAACTGGCGCGAATGTCAACACGATTCCCGCTTCGCGAATCTCGCTTGCGGGCGGCATCATGATGCAGGACCTTCTCGCGATCTCGAAAACCATCAGCACGCCAAGCGCGACTCAGCTGAGCAAAGTGATGCTCAACGATTATCAGGCAACGTCGACCGTCGCCTACAACCGCAACTCGTCGGATACGAAGATCACTTACATTCCCACCGAGAATACGCAGGTCTTCGGCAAGTACGGCGTCACGCCGTACACGGATAGCGATCCTCAGGTGCTGGGCAACACACCCTGCAAGGGCAGCAACGCTTGTGCCGGCGGTCCCGCGGCTGACGGCGGACAAGTGGGCAATATCGGCGGCCGCGGCCAGAACGCCGGGCTGGGCGTCAGCCATGTATTTTCCAGCAACCTAGTGATCGACGCCGATTTCGGCTTTACCCGCCTTTTAACATACGCGCAATCGACGCTTGACGTGGCGGTGGGCGACTACGGGCTTAACACTCTGAAGATTCCGGGGACGAACGGCCCCGGCCTGAACTACGTGGGCATTCCGGGATTCTACTTCGGGCCATCCAGCGCTCCCACGTTTACCGGCCTCGGCAACAACCAGGGCGCCAATCCATTCGAGTTCCGTGACAATCAATTCACGGGAGACGTCAATCTGAGCTGGCTGCATGGGCACCATGCCTTCAAGTTCGGCTACACCTACTATCACTTCGATCTCAATCACTTTCAGCCCACCAGCGGTGGCCAGCCCAACACCCCGCGCGGTGGCTTCACCTTCGCAGGCGGCATGACCTGCGGCAACACGAACACAGCTACCACCACTTCCTGCACGATCGATGGATACAACGATCTTGCCGATTTCCTGCTCGGCCTGCCCAACAATGGCAGCGGCCAGGCCATTGGCGATCCGTCGCAGGTCTTCAATCCCAACGCCCTGCGTTGGTCCGAAGATGGCGTCTACGCCCAAGATACGTGGACGGTGACTCCAAAGCTGACGCTGACCTACGGTATCCGGTATGAAGTTTATCCGGCCCCGTATCGCGATCGCACGGGCGCATCCGTTCTGCTTCCACAACTGCCGCAAAGCGCAAACGTGGAAGTAGGTGGGATCAACGGAAACCCGCGCAGTGCGGGCATCGGAGCTGGATGGGGACAGATCGTGCCGCGCTTCGGCATCGCCTACCGCCTGAACGACCAAACGGTAGTGCGCACCGGCTTCGGTCTTACCACCGATCCCGATTCCATGCGTTACCTGCGCGACTCCTTCCCGGAGGACCTCGCGCCATCCTACGGCGGTACCGGGAACTTCACGATTGCGGTTGACCCGGCAAACGGCAACGCGCCCATGAACCTTACGTACGGCATTCCGAGTTCTGCCAAGCAGGCTCCGAACTACTCAACCGGGTTCGCGTCCCTCCCCATCGCAGGTTCGACGAACACGGTGCCGCAGAACTTCCGCCGCGGCTACATCGAAAGCTGGAACCTGGTTGTGCAGCGGACTCTCCCGATGGGCTTTGTGGGCACCGTCGGCTATGTGGGCGATCACTTCGTCCGCCAGCAGGTCAACATCAACTACCTCAACGCGGCAAATTTCCCGACATCGTCCTCGCCCTGCATGCCCAACGGGCAATTCAGCCCCACGTCAGGCTACACCGGCGCGTGCAGCTTCACCGCCAACGAGACCATCAACATCGGAAAGCCGTGCCCGCCTACTGCTACGGGCACCGCGCAAGGGACCTGCTATAACACTGGCGGCATCACGTTTGACATGCCGCTCTGGAGCTCCGGGTACAACGGGCTGCAGACGCAGTTGACCCGCAATGCGGGCACGAATGCTTCTCTGGGCGTGGTCTACACTTACTCGCATGCCATCGACTACGAGGACAACGGCGCCGGCTCGGGATCGGGTGGCACTACATTCAACTACCCCGCGTTTTACCGCTTCAACCGCGGCTCAGCCGGCTTCGACGAAAAGCACAACCTGCAGGTGTGGGGCGTCTATAGCCTGCCCTTCGGACCGGGACAGATGTGGATGAACCACGGCGTGGTGGGCGACATCATCGGTGGCTGGCAGTTGAGCGGGCAATTCAGCCATTTCAGCGGCTTCCCGTTTTCGATCAACGCAAACAGCAACACCATTGGTGGGTTTGCCCCCGGCTTTGGTGCCACATACGCTCAATTGACCGGTTCGTATAAGCAGCTAGGTGGCCACGCGCAAAGCGCCAATTCGCCGGTAAGTGGCGGCAAGCCGTGGTTCGACCCGTCTTCATTTTCGAGCCCGGCTGAATCGGCGGCTGCGCCGGTGATACCAAACACCGGCCGCAACCAGTGGCGCGGACCGGGCAATACGCAGACCAACGCCAGCCTCGTCAAGAACTTCAAAATCTGGCGCGAAGCGCAGTTCCAATTCCGCTTCGAGGCTTTCAACGTGTTTAACCATCCGTGGCTCAACGCTCCCAACACGACGGTGGGCAGCGGCACGTTTGGTTACATCTCGAACTTCAACGCGTTCAATGTCGCCGCCTTCGGCACCAACGCGGGCTCACGCCAGATGCAGTTCAGCGGCCGAGTCAACTTCTAACCTCGGCAAAGAGCGATGGCGCGCGGCAACTCCTCTGGGGTTGCCGCGCGGTTTTTACAGATCCAAATGCTGCGATCGTTCGGCTCGGCCTCATGACGGCATTTCGAGTTGCCGTGCCGCGCTTGTATATTGATTGCGAGAAGCGTTCTCAGGAGATCCTCGAGAGGAGCGCAGCGGTACGGGCGCCTGTTGTCTGCCGTAAAGAGAGCCAGTTCCGACTGCCGGTGCGATTTGATTGCGAAAGTCCACAGAGATGCAGGTAACCAACAACACCGCTCCGGTTCATCGAGGCGTTGCCTCGAGCGAGACCGCGCGCGAGATCAACCGCGACATCGTTCTGCATACGATCCATCTGCACCAGCCGGTGAGCCGGGCTGATCTGGCGCGGTTGACCGGCCTGCAGCCCAGCACGGTCTCGGTCATCACGGGGCAGCTCATCGACGAGGGCTGGGTGTTGCCGGGAACGCTCGGGAGGTTGCCGCGCGGCCGCCGGCCCACCTTCGTTACGCTGAACGACAAGCACGTGACTCTGGCGATCGATCTGAGGCCTGAGAGCGCGAACCTGGCGGTAGTGGACATCAATGGCCAGATCCTCAGCCGGGATTCTGTGGCCTATTCGGCGCAAAACGTCTCCAAGTCCGAGGTCAAGAAGACGATCCAGAGCATTGCCAAAGCGGCGCGTGCGTTGCGCGCGACCCACAACGACCGCGTGTTTCAGGGCGTGGGCGTGAGCGTCTCGGGACGCGTGGACCAGAAGACGCATCGGGTGCTCTTCTCGCCCAATGTGCCGTGGACGCAGATCGACCTGCACGGCGAACTGCAGAAGGTCCTGGAGAGCCCGATCGAGATGGAGAATGCGGCCAACGCCTGCCTGCTGGCGGAGCGGTGGTTCGGGAACTTTGGCGGCACGCAGAACATGATCGCAGTCTCGGTGTCAGAGGGCATCGGAACGGGACTGATGGTCGACGGACAGCTGGTGCGCGGCCGCGACGATATGGCGGGCGAATTCGGGCACATGCAGCTGGAAGAGTCGGGGCCGCTGTGCGGCTGCGGCAACACGGGATGCTGGGAGACTTTCGCGTCGAACCGTGCCGGACTGCGTTATTACCGCGAGCTGGTTCCGGACAGCACGCTGACGTCTTTCCAGGAGTTGCTCAACCTGGCCAGGCAGGGCGATGTGCGGGCGCTGCGTTCGATTGACCGTATGACCGCCTATCTGGCGCGAGGGCTGTCCATGCTGGTGGCAGGTTTGGCACCGGAAGTAATCATTGTGGTGGGCGATTGCACGGCGCTGTGGCCGCGCATCAGTCCGCTGCTGGAGAGCCGGCTCATTGCGCAGTCGTTCACGCCGCACACGCCGCGGCTGGTGGCGGCTACTGACGGTGATGCGGCGCGTTTGCGCGGGGCGGCGGTACTTGTCCTGCACAGAGTGCTCTTTCGTCAGGCGGAGTTCAAGCCGGCGGAAAAGGACAGACAGTCCACTGCGCCTCGATTCGCCGCCGCTGTATAGAGCAGTCCCACAGCTTGCTCAGACATGTCCGGTCTGAATCAAGACAATCATGGAACCGCTCTAACTCGCACCTGCGTTCGCGTGCAGGGGCGAGGCTGCGGCGGTGAACGCTTCGCGCTGGAAGATAGCCATCGAGAGCAGATAGGCCAGTCCAGCCCCGAAGAAGATCAACAGCGCATGGCGCGTCCAGAGGATTCCCACGGCGAGAGTGAAGATTGCGCTGCCGACTGAGCCGATGGCGCCGCCGATACCGACAACCGTGGCGACGGAATCCGACGTGAACATATCGGACGGCGTTGAGAGCAGGTTAGAGGACCACCCCTGATGGGCCGCCGTGGTCAGGCATAGGATTGCAATTGCCTCGCTGAGCTGATGCACAAATGGAACCAGAACGATGGCGGTGGTGCAGAGCGCGCAGACCATCATGGCGAAGCGGCGGGCCGCGCGCAGTGATCGGCCGCGGCGCATCGCATAGCCCGCAAGCCAGCCACCCGCGATGCTGCCGGCGGTTGCGCCTAGGTAAACAATGATGAGCGGCAGGCCCAGGTGGCTCATCTCCACGCCGAAACGCTCATGAAAAAACTTGGGCAGCCAGAAGAGATAGAACCACCAGACAGGGTCGGTAAGCGCCTTTGATCCGGCGAAGGACCAGGTTCTGCGACTGAACAGCAGGGAAACGAATGAGGGGCGCGCGGCCGCGGCGGCCTCGGAACTGACGCTGATGGTTCCGTAGCGCCGGCGCAGACGGTTATAGGGAAACAGCATCCAGCAGCCGAGCCACAGCAGGCTCAAACCGCCCGTGGTGAAGAAGGCCGCCTGCCATCCGAAGCGAAGTGCAATCCACGGAACGAGCAGGGGCGCGATCAGCGACGCGGCGCTGGTTCCGGAGTTGAAGATGCCTGTAGCCAGCGCACGCTCTTCCGGCGGAAACCAGCTCGCCGTCGCTTTGAGAGCGGCGGGAAAGTTGCCCGCTTCGCCCAGGCCCAGAGCGAAGCGGGCGATGCAGAATCCCAGAACTGTATGCATGAACGCGTGGCTGATGGACGCGAGCGCCCATACCGCGATCGCCAAAGCGAGTCCAAGCCGCGCGCCGATGCGGTCAATGATGCGCCCGGCAAAGAAGAGCCCCACACCGTAGGCGATGATGAAGCAATTCACGATGTCGCTGTAGTGCCGGTTGTACAGCGCGAGGTCCTGATCGCCGCCGAGAATGTGCTTCAGGATCGGCTCCACCAATCCAAGAGCGGAGCGGTCCATGTAGTTCACGGTGGTGATGAGAAACAGCAGACCGCACACGACCCAACGAAGATTCGGTTTTCGAAACGCGCAAGTCACAGTCTGTCCTCAATCGATTCTCTTCCAGTCGTCTGGCGGGAGAGGAAGAGTCACGCTCCAATTGCCCATAATGTCTCAAGCTGTGCAGAGGTTTTTGCCGTTACGGATGGGCGAACGAAATAAATTCGCGATGCGAATGTTTGTTAACCGACGTATCATCTTCGCGAAGCCGAAGGGGTTGCATCGCGAGACGGCCCCACGTTTATGGCGCGCGATGCGTAAAGCCGTGACGCGAGTGGCAAGAATGTGCCCTTGGCAACTGTTGTTCGGGGGGCCACTCTGCGCCCGTCTCCAATTGACAATCGATATTGCGCAACATATATACTTCGCGCACGAAAGAATTTGGAGGACCAACGATGTATCCCAGCAAGATCTGCACCCGGGATCGTTCGTCAAAGGCACGCTGGAGAATGCCGGCGCGATCCATGTATTTCTGTTTCATCGCACTCTTCTTCCTGACCTTCTGTACTACACCGCGCCTGCGGGCACAGACCGTTGGCGGCGGGCAGATGCAAGGTATAGTCTCCGACACCACCGGAGCGCCGGTGCAAGGGGCCACCGTCGACGCGATTCAGACGGAATCCGGACTGCAGCGCGAAGCCACCAGCGGGCAGGACGGCGGCTATCTCATCCCAAACCTTCCCGTCGGGCCGTATCAGCTGAAAGTAAGCAAAGCTGGATTTCAAACCTATGAACAGTCCGGCATCACCATTCAGGTCGGCAACAACCTGAACCTTCCGGTGCAGCTCAAGGTAGGCGGAGCATCGGAGACGGTGCAGGTGACGTCTGAAGCGTCGATGGTGCAGACGGAGGATCAATCGGTCTCGCAGGTTATCGACGCACAACGCGTGATCGACCTACCGCTGAACGGCCGTCAGGCGACACAGCTCATTCTGCTCTCCGGCGCGTCCGCCACAGCTCCTGGCGGCGACAACGTGGGCAGCAAGAATTATCCCAGCGAGGTGACACTGTCCGTTGCCGGGAGCCAGGGCACGCAGACCGAATACCTGATGGATGGCGCGGACAATACCGATTCCTTCTCCAACGTGAATCTGCCTTTCCCATTCCCTGACGCGCTGGCGGAGTTCAGTGTGCAAACAACCGGGCTGGCCGCTCAATATGGATTCCATCCCGGGTCGGTGGTCAACGTCGTAACGCGCTCGGGAACGAACGCCTTCCACGGCACAGTCTTCGATTTCCTACGCAACAACTACTTCAATGCGACGAACTATTTCTCTAAGGTCTCGGGTATACGAGACACTTTGAAGCGCAACCAGTTCGGTGGCGCCATTGGCGGACCGATTATTAAGAACAAACTCTTTTTCTTCGGCGGCTACCAGGGCACGATCGTCCACCAGCAGTCGGCGAACACGAAATACTTTTTGCCGACGCAGGCGATGCTGAACGGCGATTGGACTGGATTTACCAAGGGAAAGAGCCTCAAGGCGCCTTTCGTCGGCAATTCCACCACCGGTTACACTATCGATCCAACGCTGTTCAATAAGTCGGCCCTGCAACTCGTCACGCAATATCTCCCGCCCGCGACCTCTCCGGACGGGACCTATTACTTCGGCCCGCCCAATCCGAATACCGAGCATCAATTCATCGGTCGCGTGGACTGGAACAAGAGCGAGAAGCAGACTCTCTTTGTCCGCTATTACATTACTCACTACTTCCAGTCAGGCTTCTTTAACAATAATCTTCTGAATACTGCGAATCCGCAGCTCAACGATCAGGAGCAATCCCTGACACTAGGCCACACGTACTCGATCAGTTCCAATATGGTGAACTCGTTCCACGCTTCGGGCACGCGCAGTTTCATCAACCGCGGCCAGGTGTCGAGCCTCATCACCCCCAAGACGGTCGGCATCAACGTGAGCACTCCGGTTCCCAACTATATCTACATGGCGGTGTCGGGCGATTTCACGTTGTCCTGCGGAACCTGCGAGACCTATCAGGTAACCACGAATTCTGAAAATGTGCTCGATGACGTTTTCTGGACGCACAGCAAACATCACTTCGGCTACGGCGTGAATTGGATTCACAACCACATGAATCTGCAGGGCACGAATAACGCCAACGGCCAGTTCTCGTTCAATGGCTCATTCACCGGCGATGCCATGGGTGATTTTTTGCTGGGCGATCTGTACAGCCTCTACCAGGGCAATGATACGGGCAGCACCTTCGCCAAGAATGTCTTAGGTCTCTATGCGCAGGACAGCTACCAGATGACTCCGCGCCTGACGGTGAATGCCGGCGTGCGTTGGGAGTCGGATTTGCCGGAAGTGGAGACGGCCGGCCGGGGTGACAGCTTCTCGATGTCGGCCTTTCTGGCTGGAACCACGTCCAGCGTCTTCAAGACCGCACCTCCAGGACTGCTCTTCGCCGGCGACCCTGGAATTCCCAAGGGCTACATTCGAAATCACTGGGATCACTTCGAGCCTCGCGTCGGCCTCGCGTGGGATCCGCGCGGCAAGGGCCGGGAGAGTATCCGCGCGTCGTACACCATAGGTTTTTCGCAGCCGATCGTCTATATGGAAGACCGGTTCGAGAACAACGCACCGTATGGCGATGCCATCACGATCAATCCCCCAGCCGGTACTCTTTCCAATCCGTACACGGGTTATCCGGGAGGGAACCCGTACCCGCAGCCCTTCCCGCCTAGCAAGACGAGCGCGTTCTTCCCGACGGCGGCCTCCTACTTCTTGTTCCCTGTGAACATGAAGCCGAGCTATACGCAGACTTGGAACCTGTCCTTGCAAAAGCAGCTGGGCGCAAACTGGGAAATCTCGGCTGGTTATCTGGGTAATCACGTGGTCCATATTCCTTCGGGCAACGAAGAGAACCCGGCCACGTACATACCCGGCAAGTGGACTGGCCCTGGAAGCTGCGGCGCGCTCACGATTGCTCCGGGTGCCAATGGCACCGCATGCTCGGGCACAGGCAATACCAATCAACGCCGAGCAACTGCGCTGGCCAACCCTAATGCAGGCGCGTACTATTCCGAGATCAGCTACATGTATGACGGCTCGAGCAGTGTCTTTGATGGTTTGCTGATCACGGTGCAGCACCATTTCGCTGATAACTTTACACTCCTGACGAACTACACCTGGTCGAAGTGCATCAGCGGTGGAACCGATGTGGGCGACCTGGGAGGCAATACCTTCCAGAACCCCTACAACCCAGCCGCTGACCGCAGCTACTGCGGCGAGGATTTCCGTCACAACTTCAACACCTCCATCGTGTACAAGAGTCCGACGCGGGGCGGTGTGCTGGAACGCACGCTGCTGGGCAACTGGCAGGTCGCGCCGATTGTTACGGTCATGTCAGGAGCGCGCGTGTCGCCGACTACTGGTACCGACGCGTCGCTGACCGGTGTGGGCGTCGACCGGCCTAACCTGATCGGCGATGCCTATCTGCATGGGCAGGGACGCACCGTCGTTCTGAACAAGGCTTCCTTCCAGGCAAACACCGCCGGCACCTACGGCAACACAAGGCCCTACGAGTTTTTGGGTCCCACGTATGCCGATCTTGATGGGGCAATTTCGCGGTATTTCCCGTTGCCCGAGACGATGCAGCTCGAGTTCCGGTCGGAGTGCTTCGACTGCTTCAATCATCCCAACCTGCCTGGCCCGACGGCGGCACTGAATAGCTCGTCCTTCGGCAAGATCACTACAACCACCCCCTACGCGCCGCGTATCCTGCAGTTCAGCCTGAAGCTGGATTTCTAGATGAACGCTATTTGAGAACTATCGATCTTTCAGAATAGTACGATTCACAAACGATGGGGTGCCGGATGAAACCGGCGCCCCATTTTCGTTTTGCTCCGCTTTCATTTTGTATGATGGCTTCTACGAGGTCATACCACTGAGGGGCGGCATTCTTCATGCGAGTTGGAATCATCGGTACGGGCGCGATT
>Ga0335073_10007429_pt1 | contig 15369 bp, 16 predicted proteins | sample Lox_Sample_22_FD_207093 | JGI IMG/M metagenome (GOLD analysis project Ga0335073, IMG submission 207093) | Soil microbial communities from Loxahatchee National Wildlife Refuge, Florida, United States - Lox_Sample_2.2 | ecosystem: Environmental > Terrestrial > Soil > Wetlands | place: USA... | reverse complement strand
TCGCTCAATGGCACTTCCGATTTCGTCGGCCCCACGGTAATGAACAGCACGAGCGCTGCAAACTTCTACGACTGCATCGAAGACACCAATACGCTGATCATTCAGCGCGTTACCGCAGCCGCCGGCAGCAACCTGACGACCGCCACCGTTACGGGCGCGCCCGGCGATGTTCTCCGCCTCGAGGCTTTTCTCACTCCCAATTCTTTTCCGCAAAGCGTCACGCTCACCTGCTATCAGAACGGCGTGCAGCAGCTCCAGACCACGGACACCAGCTTCACTTCCGGCGCGCCCGGCGTGCTGCTCTTCAACAATGTCGCCACGCTGGTCAACTGGAGCGGCGGCAATCTGCATCCGCTCGCGCATCTCGATCAGGAGCAGGACTGGGCGAAAACGCAGCACTTCACGCAAGGCATCGCGCTTGGCGGCGTCGCTGCCGAATCGTTCAACAACAATCCCCGCTCGGAGCAGAACGTCTTTCTTCCCGGCGCACTGACTTCTACCTGGACCGCTTCGACCTGGACGCTCGACAAAGCCGTCACCATCACGCGCCTCCAGGTGCAAGCCAAAACCGCCCCGAGCGGCTGCAGCACCAACGCTGTCGTGCAGCTCACCAACGGCAGCAGCCCCATCAATCTCACGATCTCCGCGGCATCCAACGATTCCGGCCCTATTACGCAGAGCTATGCCGCCGGAGCCGCCGTCACGGTCGGCGTACAAACCGCCGCGGCCGGCTGCACCACCAGCCCCGCTGACGCCAACGTCGTCGTCCAATACCGCATGCAATAACGAACCCACGAGTCGGGCCGTGGCTCTCGCAGGGCGGGGAAGCGAGTCAATGGCATTTCGGAATCCGCCGGACCGGACAACCGCCTAATGGAAATGCGCTTTCTATGCGGTTGCCGGATTGGCTTTGGCCGGCAACGCTGCGCTTTTCTCGGTCTCCCGCAGCGGACCGAAGATATACGACGCGAAATAGAGAAGTGCGGCGAGAATCAGCAGGGAACGGATTCCAGTCCACATTGAAGCGGCCTCGAGCATTCCTCCAACCAGGCCGCCGAGCAAGTTCGAGCCCAGCGCTTCGCCGCTGAACTTTACTGCGGCGAAGCTTTTGATGAACACGATCGACGCAAATCCAACCGGCAAACACAGCGCCAGCGTCGCCGCAAACGCGCGCATCGCGAACGATTGAAAAAAGAGCTTTTCCAGCGGCACGAAGTACGCGATCAAGGTGCACAGGAAAATTCCTGCGTACGCCAATCCGTTGGGAATCGTCTTCCAGGCGTCCACCAACACGTTGGCGAGCACAATCAGCACCAATAGTCCCGCAATGACGATCGAGTTCACCAGCCAGGTAGTTCCAAACAGCAGCGCCATGCGGCTGATAATCTGCGATTCCAGCAACAGAAAGCCCGCGCCTAAAAAAAAGAAGTGCCAGTGAATCGTGCGTCCCGCGGTGCCTGTCTGCCGTAGCAGAGCCCGCGTCAGCACCACCAGCAGCACCGAAACAATTATGACGATGAGCGGCAGCCCCGGTTCATGCTGGTAAAAGTACGGCCAGTCATCCGTCGTGAGCCGCGCCTTCTGGATCTCGGTCTGGTGATGCGCTTGGATGTACGCGGCCAGTTGGGGATTAGCCAGGGCTTTCGCCAGTTGTGCCTCCGAACCGGCGACAAAAAATCTTCCCCCCGTGCTGTACGCTGAACCGTCCGCGTAGAAGTCGATCGGCGGCTTTCCAAAGACAGTCTCCAGTAACCCGGACAGGCGGCCGGCGATCCACGGCGTGGTCACCTGGAACTTCAGCACCAGCAAGCCGTCGTCTTTCAGCAGCCGCTTCGCCGCCTGGAGAGCTTCGAGCGTATAAACGTAATTGTCGATACGCACCGCCGAAAAATGCGAAATGTTCGTGTGGGAATCCAGCAGCGAATACACGATCAGATCAAACTTTTCGCGGCTGTTCTGCACGTAGCTTCGCGCGTCATTGTTCACCGCCGTCACCACCGGCGAAGAATAGGGATGCTCGAAATGCAATTCTTTGCCGAGCTTGAGAATCAGCGGGTCAATTTCCACGCCCACGACGTGCCCGGCTCCGTTGCGCACCGCGGCCGCTACATCATTACCCATTCCCGCACCCAGCACGAGCACCGCCGGCGGCTGCGGGAAAAAGTGATACGGCATGTTGTAGGCGTCCCATTCCGCCGGCACTTGCGTATAAAACTGCGGATGCGCGGCGACAAACGCCGGCGAAAGATTTACAACCTGCTGGAACCAGGTGTGATTGGTGTCCAACTGGTAGGAGATCAGTTCGCCGTTCTCCACGCGCGGCATCACCGTCAATAACTGGTAAGGCGACCAGTATTGCCGGACGTTGCCTCCGGGACGCAGGCCCGCAAAAACCAGGCACAGCGCGAATCCGATCACCGTGGCCCAGCGCAGCCGCGGGATCTTGATCAGCAGCACCGCCAGCAACACGCCCGCCACCGCGAACCACACAATCGGCGGCTGCGAATACAGGCACAGCAGCGTGAACAACAGAATGCCCGCGAGACTGCCCAGAATATTCACCGAGTAAGCGGCGATGCCGCGCGGCGCCGATTCCAGATAGCCTCCGACAATCTGCCCGATCGGAACAAAGATCATCGCATTCAGCACGAATAACGGCACCGTGATCGCCACCGCGGCCAGCAGTCCGAGAATGCCGAGAAACGAAAGCGGCACACTGGGAATTCCGAAAAAGTGCACTTCCGACGCAGCGCCTAGGTACGAAGGCAGCGCGCTGATCAGCGTGCGCAGCGGTTCCCACGGAAATTTGATCAGAAACACCAGCGACAGCAGCGGCGCCAGCAGCGCCAGTACATTAGTTTTCTTGCGGCACAGATAGCAGCCCAGCCCAAAGCCCAGAAAACAGGAGACCAGCACGTAGTTTTTCAGGTAGGCGAACACCCGGACTTCCGAGGCAATCCAGCGGATCATCAACAATTCCAGAAAAAGTCCAATGACGCTGGCCACTGCCAGCCGCATGTACGAAAAACCGCCCAGCGTGTCCAGCGAGAATTGAAACTTCTCCGCCCATTTGCGCAGCCGCGTCGTCCCTTTGGTCCCGTCTGCCTCGTGATAAAAACTGAACGAATACCAGCAGCCGAGCGCCCCGATCAGCAGCGTCAGCCAGAAGGCCGCCTGCATGTCCAGGCGAAACAGATGTTCTCTCAAGGGACCTCCCAAGCGGTCACAAGATAATTCCTGGAGTACTGGTAATTCTGCTGGTTTGTTGCTCGCTGTCAATTGAATTGTGTATAGCTCAAATTCGCCGATTCACGCGCGAAGCAAAGGAAACATACGTATGCCTCATGCCACTCAAGCCGCCGCGACGGACACTGTCGCGCTCGTTAACATTTCCTCGGAAAAATGGCCGGCGCGCCATCGCACGTATTTCGGTTCGCTGGTGATTCATTCGCCGGCGCCGGGCGAGGACTACGCCGTCACGCCCGTTCGCGCTTGCGTCGCAAAAATGGACCTCGGCGACAAGCGCACGCTCGACGTGCCGTTGTCCGCGCGGGAAATCGCCGAAGACCTCGCGCGCGAGCTGAATGGAGACTCCGGCGAGGGCAGCTTTCACGGCGTGTTTGTTGCTGAGGGGCCGGAACCCACCGAAGCGGAGCTGGCCGACGCGCGCCGTCGCCTGGCGGAATTTCAACGCAAGCTCGTCGCGGCCGCTGACCTCGAGTGGGAGCGCACCAAAAATCCGATGTTCATCACCGACCTCGAGCGCCGCGCTGCTCGCCAACTCAGCCTCGAAAAACCCTGGCTCTACGATCCCAAGCCGCTCGCGGATTGCCCGGTCTGCGCGGAAAAGATCAAGCCCGGCGTGGCCGTCTGCAAATCCTGCGGCGCCATCCTCGACAAAGAAAAAGCCGCGCAGTACGGCCTCGGCGTTGCCGCGTCTGCTCAGTCGGCCGCGCCGAAGCAGATCGCAGCAACGAAACCGGCTCCAGCAGGAAAGTGAGTACAGAAAAAAAGAAGGACGGCGAACACTCACCGCCCTTCTCCGCAGCACCAACTGGACACGCCTGAGACGTAGAAAGCGTAGCAGAACGTTGGTGCCTCGGCTGAATCTCGCCGACTCAAAAACGTACCAAATCTGGTCTGAAGGATCTGCGCTGTCACAGGACATCGCCGCCACAAGATGCAAAGGGCGGTTCCGAAGAACCGCCCTTTTGTGTTGCCAATTTCTGGACACGCTTGAGAAACGCAAGTCAATTCTAGCACGAATTGCCTGCGCTCGGATAAACACGTTGAGAGCGGGTGTGGAGAGTGGGAGACTCGAACTCCTGAGGCTGCAAGCAGCCCTCAACGTTTCTCACGCGTGCCCAGTACCCCCACTGGGAGCACCCTCCAAAGCACGCACGAGCAACAACACATATACCACACGGTTAGTTAGATCTACAAGAATATGTCTACCATCGGTTCATTCGACGCACCCATCGAAATCTTCGGCGGCCTGGTCACCGACATGTCTCCGGCCGACCTGCCGCACGGCGTCTCGCCCGCCTGCCAGGACGTCATCTTCAGCAACGGCGGCGTGCTCACGCGCCCCGGCTTGCAGGCGCTCTTCGGCCCGCTCCCCGGCAATCCCACCGTCAACTACATCAAAACCTACGAAACGCTGAACGCCACGCTGCGCACCATGGTGCTCGACGCGAATGGTAATCTCTACAAAGAGACCACGCCCGGCACACTCGCGAGCGTCGCTTCCGGCCTCACCCCCAATTCCTACGGCAACTCCACTACCATTTTCGGCCGCGAATATCTGGCTATCGGCGACGGAAAAGTTGGCGACGATCTTCCACGCCAATTCGACGACACGAATTTCGATCGTGTCAGTCAAAGCGGCCCCGGCGGTGCGCCAACAGTTGTAGACGAAAACGTTGTCGTCGCCATCGCTGCGAGTCCCAGCGGTGCCACGCAACCCGCAGCCATCACGATCGCGGCCAGTCCCACCGGCGCCACCGAAAACGGTTTCCTCGTCACCATCACCACCACGAGCGCCCACGGCCTCAGCGCCGGCCAATCCGTCACGATCTCGGGTGTCGCCGTCTCGTCCTACAACGGCACGTTTCCCGTCGTCGCCGCACCGACCAGCACGACGTTTACCTACATCGCTGGTGCCAGCGGCCTCGCCGCTTCTGGTGGCGGCTCCGCCGCATCTGCAACGGCCACGATTACCACGACCACCGCGCACGGCTTCGTTGTCGGCCAACTCGTCACCACCAACGGCATCGGGGTAGCTTCCTACAACGGCACTTTCCCCGTCGCTTCCGTTCCGAACTCCACAGAATTCACCTTCACTGCGCCCACCGGCGGCCTCGCCGCCTCTGGAGGCGGCACCGCGGCAGCCGCCGGCAGCGTCGACACCGGCCTGCACCAAGTTTGTGTCATCTTTAAAACGCGCCAGGGCTATCTCACCAAGCCCGGCCCCTCTGCGAGCTGGACTGCCAGCGGCGGCCTGCGCGCCGTCGTCACCAACATTCCTACCGGCCCCTCCAACGTCGTCGCGCGCATTCTCTGCTTCACTGGCGCGGGCGGCGCCAGCTTTTTCTACGTCGGCAGCGGCGCTTCACTTTTCAGCGGCAGCATGGTCATCAACGACAACACCACCACGTCCCTCACCGTGGACTTTTCCGACGCCATCCTTCTCGCCGGCACCAACGTCGACAATCTGTTCAATCTCATCGAGCTCGGCGATTGTGCCGGCGTCACCGAATATTCTTCGCGCCTTTTCTGGTGGGGCGAGCGCAACAAAATGAACAACTGGGTGAACCTCGGCTTCGATGGCGGCTTCACCGGCCCTTCCCTCCCGCACTATCCTCTCGGCTGGGCGCCCGACGCCGTTTTCGCACCCGGCGGCACCGACGAAGAAACCTTCGTCGTCTGGGGCGCAGCCTATTCCATTGTCGGCAACGGCTCCACGCCGACGCGGGGCCTCATCACGCAAACCGCGGTGCAGGATTCTCTCGGCGCTCCGCTCATTCAAGCCAACACCGACTACACCGTGCGCGCCCATTGCGCGATCAACTCTGCGCTCACCCAAGGCACGCTGCACCTCCATCTCTTCAGCCAAAGCGCCGGCATCAACACCGTCGGCCTCGAGCTTACCGCCTCTCAGCTCACCACCAGCTACGCCGAATTTTCCGCCGAGCTCACCGCGCCGCTGACCGCGATTCCCAGCGATCTCGTTCTGCGCATTTACGCCGACGGCACGCCCAACTCCGGCGGCCAGTTCTATGTGGACAGCGTCGAAATTTTCCCCACCAATCAGCCCGTCAATTCTTCCGTTGTCCGCGCGAGCCGCGTCGAGGATCCCGAAAGCTACGATGGCATCGAAGGCTTTCTCAGCGTCGCCGAAAACAATGGCCAGGCCGTCCGCGCCGCGTTCAAATTGCGCGAACGCCTCTACTTCGTCAAAGAGCATTCGCTCCACGTCACGCAGGACGACGGCACCAACGAACCCTCTCTCTGGTCCATCGCCGAAGTTTCGCATCGTCTAGGCACGCCGTCGGTTCGCGGCGTCGGCGTCGGCGAAGATTGGGTGGTCATCGCGCACCGCACCGGCCTGTACATTTTCAACGGCGGCGAGCCCATCAAAATTTCGCAGGAAATTCAGCCGACCTGGGACTCCATCAACTGGCAGTACGGCCAAACTATCTGGGTCACCGTCGATACGCAGGAGCGCCGCATCATGATCGGAGCGCCGCTGGGCTCCGCCACCATTCCGAACACGGTGCTCATGCTGGACTATCACGACCTCAACGACGCCAGCGACATCGCCACGCGCCCGCCCGTCAACATCACCTACACCGGCCGCAAAACCGCCACCGACAATTCGCGCAAATGGTCGCTCTGGAGCATCGCCGCCAATTCCTGCGCGTTAATCGAACGCCCTAACGGCACCGCTGTCGTCGCGGTCGGCGGCGGCACGCCCGGAGTCGGAGGTGCTGGAGCCACGGGAAAGGTCTACCAACTCAGCGCCACGCAATTCTCCGACGACGGCACCGCCATTCCCAGCAGTTACACCACACACTTTTTTCCCGAACGCGCCGTCGAACAATCGTTGCAGCTCGGCGCGCATCGCAAACTTTTCAGTTACCTCACGATGTTCGTCGAAGGGGCAGGGAACTTGTCGCTCACCAGCTACACCAACACGCAAAACGCCCCACAAGCGCAGCAGCCGCTCCCGCTAAGCAATCCCGGCGCAAAAGACTTGGAGCTGCCGATCAACATTCTCGGCGAACGCGTCGCCTTCCAAATCGCCGTCAGCCCGCCCGGCGCCCCCCAACCCGGCGCCTGGTTCAAACTGCAAAAGTTTTGCCCCAGCCTACGCCCCGATCCCTGGTCCCCCGTCCGTGGCTTGAATTGACGAAGTTCTAGCGCGCATCGAACGGATGTGGGCCGCCGTAGGAGCAAGCAAAGGCAAAAAGAAAGGGCAGCCATTTCTGGCTGCCCTTTGGATCTTTGTAGCCCCGGATCAATCCGGAGCACCAGCTTCGCAACTTAATTTTCTCAGCTTTTTTCGGCGCCTGTCAATCAAAACCGTGCGGAGTGGCCCCGATGGGACTCGAACCCATATACGCCGCTTGCGAAGCTGGTGCTCTATCCATTTGAGCTACGGGGCCTCTTCCACGATGTAGCCCGGGAGCGGCAGCAACTCACCAAGCAAGGCGAATCCCAAGTCGTTCTCTGGCCGCAGTTATACCATATCATTATACTCTAAGTTAATTATCTTTCCATGCTTACTATTTCTCAACTCGCGCCCATTCGCGACCGCGACCCGTACCTCTACGAAACGCTCACGAAAATTGTCTCCTCCGTGAACGCCACCAGCCAGCGTGCTGGCGTCGACCCAGCCACTCCCGCCCCTGCTCCCACCGCGGTTGCTTCGATCAACGTGCAAGCCTCCAACGGCTGGTTCGACATCTCCATCACCGATCCCTCCGATGCGCGTCCCGGCCTCTTCTACTTTGCCGAGTCGGACACCACGCCGGCCTTCAACGCGCCCCGCGTCTACTTCCTCGGCGCCTCGCGCAATCTCTATCTCCAACTCGGCAATCAAACGCTCTACTGGCGCGCCTATTCCCAGTACATCGGCTCGCAACCGTCCGCGCCGATCACCTTCGGCTCGCCCCCCACCGCGGTCACCGGCGGCGGATCCAGCGGTCCCACTCCGCAAGCCTCCACGGGCAGCGGCGTTTTGCCCAACGGCCAGGTCCGCGGCGGCAACGGCTTCGGCATCAACCCCGGCTCGCGTATCACGAAACCAACCGTCCTGTAGCACAGGCTTCCCCTGAGCCTCGAAGGGCACTCCTGCTTGCCGTGAGGAACGAAGGGCCTGTGCAGCGTGGTGCGTTGGCAACCGCGCTTCGCGGAGCCACCGAGGTGCTGTTTTAGCCGCACAGGCAGGAGTGCCTGTGCTACTCCAATGCTCGGAGCCGAATCGCGCGGCCGGATCCTTGCCGCCTACTTCACCGTGTCTTCCAGCGGATACATCGTCATCGCCACTTGCTCGCAAGCTGCGCCCTTCGCCTTGTACACATACAGCATCACTGCGTCGAAGCTGTGGTGCTTGCCGCCTTCTTTGTCGTCGTAGGACACATGCATGGTCCCGTGCTCATACGCCATATCGCCAGAGGGTGACGCCACAACGCGATGATCGCTGGTCCATTCAAACTTCCGGTTTACGCTCGTGAAGGTCTTCTCGGCGGCTTGATCGTTTGCGGCCTTGCCGCTCACCGGCTTTCCGTACGGCGGCATATAGGTAAACGCATTCTCCGCCATGGGCAGTTGCCCCTGCTTCACAGTTTTTTCCGTGCAGGCTCCGGTTTGCGCTTGCGTCCACGCGGCAAACAGTAAGCTGAACAACAGCACCAGGCTGAAGCGCTTCATAATTCCTCCATCTGAAAATTTCGAGTTGGATCCCGCCCGCGGGAGAAGGTCCTGCTCACTAGGCCGTTGTCGCGCATCCTAGCATGAATAGTGTCTCGGAGGCAGCGAACGTTACTCAGGAGTGCGTTGGCTCCGAGCCGTGCTGTAGCGCGCTTCTCGGCTGAGCCGGGATGCTCAAAATCGCATTTTAGGGGCCCGCTTTTCCGCTCCGTTTTGAGGCAACTCCGCCATGGGCACCCACAGCAATTTGTGGTGACGTGATTCATCGTGTTCACGGTTGCCGCATCACGCAGCAAACCGTCTTGTAGCACAGGCACTCTTGCCTGTGCGGTTGAAACAGCACCTCAGTGGCTCCGCGAAGCTCCGTTGCCAACACCGACGCTGCCCAGGCCCCTCAGCGCAAGCAAGAGTGCCCTTCGAGGCTCAGGGCAAGCCTGGACTACTCCCATGCACATTCGCGAATACCACGAATCGGATCTCACTGCCCTGCGCGCGCTCCATTCCAAGCAAGGCTTCGACTACGCCTTCCCCGATCTGCGCAACCCGCTGTTTTTGACGAAACTTGTACTGGAGGACGATCCCAGGGCAGGGAAGTGCCCTGTAGAATACGCTTCAGCCCGTGATTTTCCTATCCTCGGCGCCGCTTTTCTCCGCCTCACCGCCGAAGCGTACCTGCTTCTCGATCCCCAGGGCGGCACGCCGAAACAACGCTGGCAATGGCTCCTCGCTCTCCACGCCGCTGCCGAACGCGACGCCTGGCAACGCGGCCTCGAAGACGTCCACGCTTGGCTGCCGCCGCCAATCGCCGCCCGCTTCGGCAAACGCATCACCCAACTAGGCTGGCGTCGCGACGACTCCTGGACCCCATATTGCAAAAGACTAGCGGCGCCTGGTCAGCGATAATTCCACCATGGAACCATCGCGCAGCGGTGCAAGACTCATCATTGTGTGCGGCTTGCCAGGCTCCGGCAAAACCACATTTGCCAAAACTCTCGAAAGCAAGCTCTATGCCATTCGGTTTTGTCCCGACGAATGGATGGAAGCTCTCGGCATCGACATCTACGACGAGCAACGCCGTGCGAAGATCGAAGCTCTCCAGTGGCAGATCGCGCAACAACTGCTCGTGCGCAACCTCATCGTCATCATCGAATGGGGCACTTGGGGAAGATCGGAGCGGAACGTGCTGCGCCTCGGGGCCCGGGCATTAGGCGCTGCCGTTGAGTTGCACTACCTGCACGCGCCCGCCGACGTTCTCTTCGCGCGCATCCAGCGCCGCGGCATGGAACATCCACCCATCGAGCGGCACATGCTTTCTGATTGGTTTGCGAAATTTCAGGCGCCCACGGCAGAAGAGCTCGCACTCTTTGACGAACCTCTCCTTACGGTCTAGCAAGGCTCGGACTGACGTCGTCCGCATCGCGCTTCAAAATTCGATTCGCTAGAGGTTTTCTTCTAACTTCCAACATTTTCCTTCGGAGTTCTTATGTCTCGTGCTCAAACCCAAACACAAAATCTCACCGACCAGCAACTCGCCAGCATCAACGCGCAAAATCAGCAATTCCTCAACCAACAGCAACAAACCGGCAATCTACTCAGCTCGCAGTTCCAGAGCATCCTGAACAATCCCGGCCTCACGCCCGCGCAACAAGCTGCAGTTACCGCGCAGTCGCAAGGCTCGATCGCGAGCGCCTTCGATTCGCTGCAACAATCCGCTGCCAATCGCGCTGCCGCCAGCAACAACTCCGCCGGCTTTAGCGAACTCACGGACGAACTCGCGCGCCAAAAAGGCATCGCGGAAGGGAATCAGGCGCAGCAAAATCAGCTCGCCTTCGACAACACGGCATTTCAGCGCCAGATGTCCGCGCTGCAAGGCCTCTCCGGCCTCTTCGGTGTCGACTCCAATCTTCTCGGCCGCACCCTGGGCATTCCCGGCCAACTTCTCGGCGTCCGCGCCAGCGTCTCCCGCCCCAACGGCTTCTTCAGCGCCCTCGGCGGCAGCCTGGGCGGCACCATCGGCGCCCTCCCCGGCGCCCTGCTGTGAGTCCGACGTGAGACGGAGCCTTAACTGTTTCGTCGTGGAAATGAGACACCCTATTGCGTTAAGCTGTCGCTCCGAAACACACTAAATTAAATGCTGCTCTCCTTGCCCTTGGAGAACGATAGGGCATCTAAACTAAGGCAGGGCCAGGAACAAGACACGTGGCTATGGCTTGCAGCAAAAGAGTTCAGAATGGCGCTTGAGAAAGAAATCGAGACTTATAAGAATAATCTCGCTGGGCTTGCCAGCAGCGAAGGGAAGTTTGTTCTTATTCAGGGTGATCAGGTAAAAGGCATCTTCGATACGTACGCCGATGCGATAAAGGAAGGATACGAGAAGTGTGGACTTGACCCGTTCCTGGTAAAGCAGATTCAAACGGTTGAACGGATTCAGTTCGTTTCTCGTCTCATCAAGCCTTGCCTCACTTCACCATCGCGATAGGACCAAATGGCCCTATCGTTCAGGCCGTGGTTAGTGTGAGTCAAGCGCGCGCCTTAGCATTGCAACAATCCGGAAAACCCGTACCTACGCAACAACCGATTTTTGCTCTCATAGATACCGGAGCGAGTTGCACTTGCATTGACCCGACTGTGATCCAAGCTCTTCAACTGACGCCTACTGGGATTGCGTCGATGAATACTCCGTCGACTGGCGCTCAGCCGCACACGGCGAATCAGTACGACGTCGGGCTCCTGATTCCGGGTCCGTCCCCGGCACACCCGGCCTACTACGTCCATACGTTAGCGGTCGTCGCCGCTCAGCTTCTTCAAACGCAAGGCTTTCATGCGCTGTTAGGAAGAGATATTTTGAGTCACTGTTTGCTGGCTTACAACGGCGCGACGAATCTGTTCACCTTGGCCTACTAAATCGCTCTACTGCCTTATCTCAGTTTTCAGGTCAATTCACTTTCTCTCAGAAAGGAACCACCATGCCCAACACCTACACCGTTACTCTCAGCGACGGCACTCACAACGTAGCGCAAAGCGGCGTCCCCGCCAGCTCCCACGAAGAAGCCGCCCGCAACGTTCTGCAAGTCGCGCCCACCGACTGGGCCGCGATCAACGACGCTGTCACTCTAACCATCACCGTCACCCAACCCTGATCTCCGTTCATTGACAGCGGACTCGTCATCCTCTCGCAGGGGCGCAGCACACTGCGCCCCATGTCCGCACCATTTCCAGTAGGGACGCCCCTCCCGCGCTCTGGTTCGCTATTCTCGCCGCACTCACTTCCGTCGCCTCTTGTGGCACAGGCATTCTTGCCTGTGCTCTTACGAGCGCGCTCTGTGGCTACGCCGCGACTCCATCGCGGCTCGCCCAAGCCTTTTGAAGGAAATCCTTATGCCTCTTCACTGGTACGGCATTCTCGCAGCAATCGCTTCCCTCAGCGTCCAACTCACTGTCTTCCTCCGCTGGCTGCATCGCCGCATGCGCGACGACGAAATCAACCGCGCCTTCATCCGCGACATGGCCACCAACCATCTCCCGCACATCTACTCCGCCCTTACGCAAATCGCCGCCGAGCAGGGCACTACCCTGCACGAGCCGCCGCTAGTCCATTTCGTAGATCTGCACCACCACGCGACTCGCCGCCCCCGCTAGAGCGCTCTCATGGCAAGTCCAGCTGGCCACCTTCTAGTGTCGGGATGAGATTTATTCTTGGAGTCTTTGGATCGACGTCAGCAATGCGAATCGTGAGCGTGTAGACGGCGGAAGGCTTTAGCGGCATTCTCAAACAGTTCTCGTGCCAATACGCAGCATCATCAGGCCCGGACGTGAGTACCCACTCCTTTTGTCGCTTCGCCTCAATTTCTTGGTCACTGAGCACCTTGCAATCGTCACAAGGATCATGTTCGATGGGAACGATTCCAATCCCGTGACAGACGCTGTGCCCCTGCTGATCGACTAGCAGCGCTTCGAGATGCGTGTTGAGATTCGTCAATTCCGATCGATCGTCGTCGCTCTTTCCTTCTGCGTAAAGCTGTAGAGACATCTCCTCATTCGGCATGCCCCGAAAGTGAAACCTATATTCGCCGGGGCGAGAGAATGGGATTTTCTGCATTCGGATCCAATAACCGAAGACCGGTCCACCGGAAAACTTACCGTCTCCGCGAAAGCGCATCGCTGGATATTCGTCCGCAAACCACATCAGAAGAATCAGACCGGCTATGCACAGCAATACTTTCTTGCCTGGGGATAATTTCATTAGAATTCGCAACACATTCTAACCCGCCGAGGCGTTTCGCGGCTCAGCGCGCGCGGATGCTCGGGATCATCCTCTTCGATTCAACCTTCAGCTTGGATTTTCGACTCTTCTTCACGGAACACGGGTCACGGTTCACGGAACGCGAAAAATCTCCCACACCACCCAGCCGTAAACAACGAAAATGCCCGCTCCAGCCCAACTCCTCGCCGCCGCTCGCAAAGCCGCCGCTGCCCACAATCTCGATCCCGCGCTCGTCTGCGCCGTCATCGAACAGGAATCCTCCTGGAACACTTGGGCCATGCGCTACGAGCCCTTCTTCTTCGCCAAATACGTCGCCGCGCTCTACACCAACAACAAAATCACCGCCTCCGAAGCGTACGCTCGCAGCTTTTCCTGGGGTCTCATGCAAGTCATGGGACAAACCGCGCGCGAACTCGGCTTCGACGGCACCTTTCTCAGTGCCCTGTGCGATCCCGAACAGGGTCTAGCCATCGGCTGCAAACTCCTCCGCAAAAAACTGGACGCCCTAGCCAACGATACCGCCCGCGCCCTCCAAGCCTGGAACGGCGGCGCCAACCCCACCTACGCCGTCCAAGTCCTCGCCCGCGTCTCGCACTACCAGTAGCACAGGCACTCTTGCCTGTGCCGCGTCGCGCGTTGGCAACGTGCTTCGCGCAGCCATCGGGCTTTTTCAATGGGACAAGCGCTCACGCATGCCGCTCTGTAGTGGCGGGTCTTTAGACCCGTTCCGTTGGACTGCGGCGGCTCGACGACGCTCTGGCAGCAACCTTCAGGCGCTGCGGTCCTCAGCTCCTCGCGTGAATCGCCGAATGGCCCATCCTAGACCGAACAGCACAGCGCCAATCAGGAACACCGGCAAACGCGGCGGCGCGCTCCACGCCTGATCGATATCAACGCCCAGGTTCAGCAATGGCCATAACAGCAGCCCGCCTGTTCCAAAGTCTTGCACGATCTGGGCAGCCTGTTCAGGAATCGACGCTAATCTCTTTTGCCTCGCGGCCACCAACTCCGCATCGGAAACGTCGAATCCTTCCGACGACGGCCGCAGCAAAAAAACTCCTTTACCCAGCAGCGTCAGACTTCCCAGCGCAAACACGAGCGGCAGCGGCGTAAATTTATTCTCCGGCGCTGAAAATATCCAGAAGCAGCCTGCGGCAACAGCGAGCGCCAGGTAGACAGCGGCGCGCCGCGGGTGATACTCCAAATCGCCCGCAAAATTCTCAAAAAAGAATTCCCGAATGTTCACGCGAGAGCCAGCCTCGCGCAAAGCCTACTACGCCACCGCCCCGGAGTCATCACAGTGCCTACTCGCGTCTCGTTGCGATTCGCAGAACTGCTGATACCACTCGCAATCGCTATCGTCCTGCTGCTCGCCTGGCAAGCCGACCGTCGCGACCGCGCGCAACTCGCCACCCAACTCGCCGCCGCCCAACAAATCATCGCCCAAGCTTCCGCCAACCAAAAAGACCGCGACTCTCAACTCACCCAAACCCTCGCCCAGCTCACCGCCCAAAAAAATTCCAACCTCTCCACCGCCCAGCTCCTGCAACTTCTCCCCCAAGCCCTCCATCTGCCGGCACCAGTCGCACTGCCATCGGGCCCTGCGGCGACAATCTCGGATGTAGGGGCGCGCTTCAGCGCGCCCCACGATGACGCCCACGCCTCCACCGGTCATCCAGGCACGGTGACGCCCACACGAGAATCCGAGCCGCCAAAAGGGAACTCGCCCCTCCCCGACAATCCCCTCCCCAACTCCGCCACCAATAGCGCTGGCTCGGACGTCGCCCTCCCCTCCGCCGATTTAAAGCCTCTCTACGACTTCGCCCTCGACTGCCAGGCCTGCCAGGCCAAACTCACTGTCTCCCAAGCCGACCTCGCTGACGAAAAAACCAAATCCGCATCCCTAACCAAGGAACGCGACGCCGCCCTCCGCGCCGCCAAAGGCGGCAGCCTCCTCCGCCGCATCGCCCGCGCCGCCAAATGGTTCGCCCTGGGCGCCGCCGCCGGGGCCGTAGCCGCCAAGGCCACCCGTTGACCGACACAACCGAAGCCTGGGTAGGACGGGCCTCCATCCCACCCAGAGGAGACCAACTGAGGCGCACACACGATGCAGCCATCCCTGACTTGAGCGAACTCTTCCTGACGACCGTCCGTCCCGGCCCACCTGGGAG
>Ga0335073_10007428_pt1 | contig 15369 bp, 21 predicted proteins | sample Lox_Sample_22_FD_207093 | JGI IMG/M metagenome (GOLD analysis project Ga0335073, IMG submission 207093) | Soil microbial communities from Loxahatchee National Wildlife Refuge, Florida, United States - Lox_Sample_2.2 | ecosystem: Environmental > Terrestrial > Soil > Wetlands | place: USA... | reverse complement strand
AAGACAATGTCGGTATTGTTGAGGAGATGTCGTCTGAAGAGATCGAGATGCTTCGTAAACTGAGGGACATCGGGCGTTATTTTATTCGGTTGGACGAGAGAACTGAGACGTTCATTGCGACCCCGCGAGTCGCGGCAGAATATCCCGATCTGTAATAAAAATCCGACGGCGACAATGATATATAAATGGTTGAGATTTAAAATTTAAAGTTGCTCGAGGTGGCGTTTCGTCAGGTGATCGCGTTCCCTTTGACATGATTTTACCCCTGTTTCAACGTGTTCTCCTTCTCCAGCCCTGTCGTTTCGACCTACGAATTTACACTGTCACACCGTCACTTCCATTGTTCACCGGGGAAAATGCGGGTATTTAACACTCATGGAAAAGGTCCTCACCTTACATCTTTGCATCAACGTCGATTCCCGAATGTTTACAACCGGCTATCGACCGTATCTGGGCCTGGCCGCTCGGCTTTCACAAGTATGGCTCAACCGTTGGACTCTCCTTCTCTCAGTGATCTTTGTAAACTTATTGCTCACTGCAAATCTGCTCCAAAAAGACATTCAAACCTCCCAGGGCGATGCTCTGGCGGCCTGCCTTGCCCTTGAACAGACTGGCAGCGTTTTCGCTTCTTTGCCTCACTTCATGGCGCTCGGAATGAATACAATGACCCAGAAAGGAATAGAAGCATCAGTTTCTGCGCTAGCAACAACGTACCAATGCCTTTTTGCCTTCGTATTGACAAACCTAGAACCACACTTATGTTGACCGGTGTTGAGGAGCTCTTGCTCTTCGTCATCAATTCCTACAAGAGTATTCTCCACTGTGTCTGTTGCCTAATACAAGATACCTACTTGTGTTTGTTCACATTCGCCGTTCGCGGGAGCATTTCGTCGGTGGTTGGAGCCGCCGAAGATACCATCACCTTCCTCAATTCGACACTCGCCACCGTGCAGACGAATATTCTGGACGACGCAGCGGCTGCTCAGAATGCTATAGTAGCCGAAGTCGAGAAGATCGTCGGAGACATAGGAGGCATTTTTGGGGTTGATAACATTACGATTCCTCAAATTCAGCTGCCTGCGGTATCTCAGTTGTCCAATATTACGATCCCGGACTCGGTGGACAAAACGCTTGAGACACTCAACAGTTCATTGCCAACCTTTGAGCAGGTCAAGAATGCCACTGATACTGCCATAATTTTCCCATTTGAGCTGCTGAAGGTACTGCCATCTCATGCCAAAGTTCGTGGTTGAGTTCTCTAGGATACGATTCAATCTACATTTGACAACTTCACCTTCAATTCCTCTCTTCTACCCATTCCAGCTCAGGAGCAGCTGCAATTCTGCAGTAACAATGCTCAACTCACAGAATTCTTCCAAGGGCTTCTCGAGTCAGTTCATCGTGTCCTCGTGATCTTGGCTGTGGTAATACTACTTGCAGCACTATTAGCTATGGCCCCGTACGCGATGTTGGAGTGGTGGTCATGGAAAAAAATCCACCAGCATGCCAAGCTCGTTGAAGCTGCTGTCCATTCACCAGAAAGGCCAGATTACCTCGAAATTGTGCAGCTCCTCGCGTTTCCTCTCGCCTACAGGTTTGGCACTGTTATTACGTCGAGATTTCCTTCCCCGAAATCCAAAGCCCTTGTTCGCTGGCTTATTGCCTATGTCACACATACTCCCGCTCTGCTCGTTCTCGCCGTCTCGGTTGCAGCATTCATTTCGTGTCTATTTCAGATTATTCTTCTTAACGAGGTACGGAAAGCCGCGCCTGCCCTCGTGACCGATATTGGGGACATGGAAACCTTGATATTTGGAAAGATCCAAAACGCAACAGCATTTTGGATTAATGGCACCAATGCTCAGATATCCAGCACTGAGAACGAGATCAATAATAATCTCCTTGGGTGGGCCAGGGATAGCACCGTGTCGCTCAACAATACCTTAAATACCTGTTTACTCTTCCGAATGAATGTGGCTGACGGGTTAGTCGTTGACACAACCATCACCTCGATAAACACCGTTTTCGGCGACACACCTCTCGCCGAACCGATCCTGGACGTCCTGAACTGCGTTCTTCTTATGAAGATCCAAGGAATTCAAGACGCGCTGACCTTTGTGAACCAAAATGCCAAAGTTCAGTTTCCCAGACTGGACAATTCAACTTTTGATGCCTTCGCCTCAAATCTCTCCGCTCAGACGCCTTCCGAAACCGGATCATCTTCGTTGCTGGATATCATCACTAATCTTGTTCAGAAGTGGAACGATGCCATCCGACAACAAGCGGTTTTTGCGGCTATTCTGCTGGCGATTTACATCTTGGTAGTGGTTTTAGCCGTAGGTCGGGTAACCTATGAGCTTCGGAGAACCGAGAGATCTAGAGCAGAGGGCGCCGGCCTTGACACCGGCAAGAGCCAGGGTATTATATGGATGCGAAACCGATTCCGAATACACCAAGCGAACCCGTTCGAGGACTCTATCTTTGAAGAACCTGGCCCGACTCCTTCGACCCGTGGAAACATAAAGACAGGCTAAGATAGATCGCAGAGACAGAATAAAGTGCATAGACGCTACAACCGACAGTCTTAGATATATGGTATTGCTGAACGAACTATGATTTTGCTCCTCTACCTCCGACGCTTGCTAATTTGTGCAAGATTTTTCTATCGACTTTTAGCTCCGGCAATCTGTGTTTGCCAGTGCCAGCTGGGGGATCTAAAAATCCAATGCCAACGAGATAGGCCAGATAGATGCCCATCTCATTTTCTGTTACCCCTTTTCCAGATGACACATCAACGCCCGTCCATTCGACGTCTGCTTGCAAAACTGCTCGTGCGTTTCGATCATCAAGTTCAGGCGCCTTTGTGCTTTGCGGTAGGTTGTCGAGCACGAAATGCAGAAGAGGATATAGGGCGTTGTCCTTGGACTCTAGAATCGTGAAACGTTCGAGTGCAATACGCCAAGGGATGTATTCAATGGTCTTCACTGAGAAACCGTACTCAGACAAGGACGATAAAATTTCGACAAACCTAGATCGCGGATGACCAGTGACGTGGACGACCTTCAAGGCATGCTGAAGAGAATGGAAGGCTGCGGCCGTGACTATCCTTGCGACATGATCGACAGGAACCATGTTGACAGTGTTATATATTTCTGGGATGAGTCCGAGTTGCGTACATCCCTTGATAAGTCTCAGGATGAAGTCGTCAGTGTTAGAGACTAATATGTCAATCCCAACTTTCAAGGCGAAGTACCTCCGGTTACAGAATCTCCAACTATATATCCGGGACGAACGATTGCGCCCTGTAAACCTCTTCGCCCGGCCTCCATCACCAGCTGTTCACTAACCCACTTCGTCTGACCATAACCAGTTGGTAGATCCATTCGAGACCCCTGCAAATTGTCCGACTCGAGAATCCCAGCGCCCCCTTTTGCAAGGAAAACATCCGAAAGACGTATGTAATGCTCGGAGTCTAACACGGAAGTCGAAGAAATGAATACAAACCGTTTCGATTTGCCAGATTCGCATAGTGCCATTGCAGCAAGCGTACCCAAAACATTGGCGCCGCGCATTCGGCTGTACGGGTAGACCCAATGAACCTAGGGATACAGTTCAGATCGCTGACTTGAAATGAAGTAGCGTGAATATACCATAGCCCCATTGTGGATCACAATGTCTACCGCATTGGAGAGTCTGGTCCATTCCTCTGGAGACATTCCCAATCGTTCTGATTCTAATGAGCCGACCACTACATCGATACGACCAGACCAATTGTTGTCCCACACACCATACGCCTCACAACTGTTTCGAATCCTTTGTATCCCTTCTTTGCGGGATTTTGCTCGTACGTGGGCGATGACCTGAATTGACTTCGTTTTTCTGGATAGCAAATCACGGATCAAGTATGCACCGAGAAAGCCGGTTGCGCCAGTGAGAAACACGGAAATCGAAGTTTCTTTGAGAATCGTGCCGACGCTAGGATAGGACGGAGGCAGACGCCGAAGCAGTTCTAAGGCGTCTGCTGCGTAATCCGAGGCCAACTCTGTTTGACGCAAAATGGGCTCTGAAGCCATGTCGAGAGTCCCTCCTCTGAGAAGATCAATTTCTTCTGAGAGTCCAGCTATCGTGGGCTGCCTGAAAAGGATACCGAGTGGCAAGTCGACAGCGAATCGTTTCCGAATTTCGAAAACGACACGAGTCGCGAGAATAGAGTGGCCACCAACATCGAAAAAATTATCCGTTAGCTGAACATCTTGAGGAGCGTGAGGTATCACGCTGAGCCAAATCTCACGAATTGTTCGCTGGGTCGTACTGAGTGTGACACCGTTTGTGTGAGGATCTTTGGGAGATAGTCGAGAAGCTGCAGCCAATTGTGCCGTGTCCGGGAAGGGGAGGGCCGGTTTATCGACTTTCCCGTTCGGGTTCAAGGGCATTTTTGAGAGTGGAACGAAAACTGTAAATTAGATACCGCGAGACACGGAGAAGACCTGTCGGAACGGCGTATGAGGGAAGCTTAGATTTAAGGTGATCCCGAATTTCCCTGATTAATCCACGATATTTCCTCAACCCTTTGACAAGCTCGTCAGGGGGCAAATCTTTCGGATCGTCTTCCGCCGTGACGAGGTCCATAAGCTCTCGGCTTTGTTGAGGTACAATATATGACACGAGGGTAGGCTCCTCATCTTTATCGCGCCTCACGAGAGTTACGTTCTCCCTCACAAGAGGATGCTGGCTGAGATACGTATCAATCTCCCCAAGCTCTATACGAAACCCTCTTATTTTCACCTGATCGTCGGCTCTTCCAGCACACTCCACTGTACACGTTAGCAATATCCAAGATAGCTTAACCATCCCCGTTGGGCAAATATCTTCCAAGGTCACCCGTGCGATATAGTCGGTCCCTTGGACCAAGATAGTAGGGAGCCCATCGTCTCTCGACGGTTTGTGGATCAGCGATAGGAAGAGTCGTCGCGAGCCAATTCTCAACGAACTTTTGCTCCGTCAGATCCGGTAGACCGAGGTACCCTTCCGCCAGACCTGCCGCCCGTACGAACAACTCTCCAATCTCGCCGACTCCACACAGCGTGTTCCGGTCAGTCCTGTTAACCACAAGCAGTTGGACATCCAACATCCCTCGGCCAGCTGAAATAATATCCTTTTGCCCATTGAGAAAGACTGGATCTTCGCTCAGAGCGGGTATAGGAAAATATGAAACGGCGCGCTGCGTTTCCGTCGTGCCGTACATGTTGATGATCCTAACATTGCTGGCAAGCGACTGGAGTCTCAAGCAATCTCGCTTTGTTAAAACGTCCCCTACAAAGAATGCATTTTTCAGAGACGGAATGGCGCTGGTCGCTTCTGTAGACAGCAACTGCCCCATAGCTAATGGATTGATGAGTTTATAGATTCGGGAAGGTCAAGATACCGGGTGTCAAATGAGTAACGGTAGCTTCAACGCTAGCCATCCATTCCGCAAGCCTGCCAGGCGTGCCAATATCATCTGGTGTTGGAACAAACAGGCTAGCACCGAGGAAGAGAGGAGTGAAAACTTTCAGGTCAACTCGATGTAAAACAGGGAAAATTACTATCCCGCTGAATGGGATCGTGCGCTATTCCGCTTAGCATTGTGAAATGGTCGTTTTCGGACAATCCAAATGTTTCCGCCATCCACGGGAAATAATACGTGAGACTGAAATGGCGACCGCGGACACCCTTTGGAATCCCCTCACTCCCGCTAGTAAAACTCAAAGTTGGTGTACTATCAGGACCCACCACCACGTTTGGGATCATAGATTTGAGCGTAACCTGGCTACGGAAGACATCTTTATCACTGTGGCCTCTCAATGACCCGTCTGCTTGGATTGCAAGGGCAGGGATTAGGACCTTGAGAGTCAATTCGGTTGAGATGTACCGTTCGACGACCGGAGACAGGCGGCCCGCTTTTTCTATGACAATCAAGGCCGCAGGCCTGGCAACATTGAGGTAGATGGTTTGTCTGGCGGGCGGGTACGCTGGATCTGCACGAAGGATCAGAAACAAAAAGCAGAGGAGGAAATTAGTCAAACGGGGCCTCACCGATGACAGAGAACGTGGCTCCTGCCTTCAATATTCCCATGACCGCAACGACCAAGTCGACTCCTCTATGAGCGTAGACCATGACAACATCTCCACGATCGACGTGATTGGCAATGAGATAATGTGCAAGAATATTTGAGGATTCATGGATTTGCCGATAACTGAAGACTCGTGGAGCCGACATTGGGGATGCAGCAGTTTCAACGATGCATTGCCGCTCAGGATGTCGCATGGCGTTTGCAGAGAATATTTCATGGATAGCGCCTCGGAATTTATCCCAGTGGAGATCAGTGGTAGGATCGGGTAACACGCGCAGTTGATTCTCGGTGAGCAATCGAAGGGCACCTACTGGTTTGTCTGGATATTCTCCGGCGTCAACGACAATTTGCGAAAGCTGATCGACAACACACGCCACTCTGTCGGCGGACAAAAGCAGTTGATTATATCGAACCAACAACTTTAATGCGGGAAGGGACGAGGATGATCTGAGGGATACATTCGTTGTTTCGAGGGCAACAAATATGGTCAAATCAGTGTTGGTGTCAGTGGAAGTAAGGAATTGCGAAGACGGTGCGTCTGGCGTGTTGTAAAAACGGAGATGAAATAACGGGGATTCTTTCTCTGTCGATTTTGTGTTACCGGATTTGCTTGCGAGATAGTCGACAAGGTCATAGAAATCCACCGGATCAGAAACACCCTCAGCTTCGGCCTAAATTACGGATCAATGCATACCAAGGAAAGTGACACCTTTTTGACATTGGATAATAACGATCGGAAAGAGTCTGACGGAGCTACTCGACATCGCAGGACGAATGGATCACCTTTGTCGCTGCTGGTTCCAAGACTGATGTCTTCATCGCCTGTGAGTCGGTGAACAAGCACTATGAACGCGGACAAAAGGATTGTGAAGGCGGACGTCGGTTGTGACTTATCAGCTGTATGAAGTGCTAGTCGAAAAAGCGCAAGTTGGACTTCTGGAGCAATTGACCGCGAGACAGCTGCTTCCACGAGCTTGGGAGGAGACGGGCGAGTGTAATCAAACGGCAAGTGGGAAACGGTCAGGTTTTCGAGACGTTTTGCCCACCGTTCGAGGAGTGGAGAGACTTCCATGACGGACGGGGCGAACGGAGAAATATGAAAATCTTTCCAACACGTACAGTGCCTATTTATTGTACGTGAATATTTAAGCTTTCTGTAAATATTCTAAAATTACGTCCCAGTACTACCAAATACCAAAATTTTGCGTTGAAGCCCTTTCTGATTTATCATTTGGCGATGAAGCCGAGCAAACTTTGTTAGCGAGCAGAGACGGTAGATGCAACTGCGGATCTCAACAAGGCGTTGCGTCACGCTAGTTGTCGCACTCACTGTCATCGTCACGCTGTGCTTTTATGCGTTTCCAGCTCGTGTCGACACGGCCGTCGCGCGCTTCGAGTTTCTGGAACACGCTCTTCATCACACAGGGGGAGGACGATTCCATGAAGCACACGACGATGGCACCGGCGGATGGTTGACACGCTGGTTCGTCCCAACGACATCTCGATCGCGCTTCCTAGGAAGTAATCGACGTCAACCTCAGTCCATGCTCCGTTGTCCAGTGTATACTTATATTGATACAAGCGTCCACCGCCGCGGATCCGCTGAATTCGACATTCTTCAGACTTGGAGGCGGTCCTTCTGGGCTCTCGGCTTTAGACCTGTCGTGCTTACGGATAAAGACGCCAAACGGCATTCGCGATTCAACTTCCTCCGTAGTCAAGGATTACTCGCAGGTTCTCATTCGCATTCGGTCGGAAAATGGCTTGCCATGGCGCAACACGGGGGTTTGTTTGTTGACTATCGTGTAAAAGCCCTTGTCCTTTTTTTTTTACCTGATAATTAATTGACAGGCGATTCCGATGCCCAGTCCGGAAAATCGATATTTTACGAACTTTCAACGGTGTGAGTTTACTCAATTGACGATATACCAGCCCACGGACGGCAATGTGGTTCACGGCTCACGGGACGCCTTTGAACTATTGATTCAATATATCGCCGATAATCCGTCAAGGTTCGAAACCATGGGCACAGCTCGCCCTCTGTTTGAGATTGCTCGGTCCCAGTTCAACGTTGAGCCTTTTATCGACGGGTTCGCAATATACACCGAAGAAGTAATTGCTGACCTCTTCCCGAGCCTCAAACCGGAACTCGTGTCTGATCTCATTAATGCGCATCTTCACGAGCACTTCATTCGCGAGCATCCTGTATTGGGCGTCGTCGACCCTATCGCAGACCCGCATCTATCCCTTTTTCGTCATCAAGTCACTTCCGTCGCAAATGCAATAGCCCAATGCCCGCCGTCACCGCTCGTTGGTACGTGCCCACCCGGGTTTCCTCAATGTCAACCCTGCAAACCGGCATCTGTCATGAGATACCGGTCTCTCACCAATATCCCTTCTAAATCGTACATTTTCGCCTCTGTACCGCACCCATACTCTTTCCTGTCCTATCTCCATCAAAAGTCGAATTTGGATGCACGGTTTGTCCGAGATTCTGAACGGGAAGAATGGATCTCGTCCGTCACCTCTGGGATAGTCGATAAACGCACTGGTGGATATCAACGACTTCAGACGTTGACGGACTTTATCAATTCGCAAGCCACGATCGTATTTGGCGGGAAAATGCCATCTGGATTGTGGCAAACTTGGGAGGAACTAGATCCGGAAGGATTGGAATCAGCGCTCGGTTTCCAGATTGAAACACTATCAGAAAGTGCAGTAGAGGAGGATCCTCCAACGGTTACCGCTACATCGATCGCTATTATGGCCAAAGCTAAAGAGCGGGTCTTGTCGCAGGCACCCGAGAGCGGCAGAGATATGGTAGAGTCATGGAATCTGGCATGGACCGAGCTATGGTATTTTCTGAGCACACTACAGCGGCATAGGAAGTCGGAGCACCTGGATATTGTCGGAAGCTTCAGCTTCTGATTATGATATACTCTAATGTAATTGTGATTAAATCTACCTGCTTCATGGACTTAAGACTCTCACATTGGCGGCTGCTTCTGGAGCCTCAGTGCCGAACCCCATGAGCTTTTTGATTTTGTCCTTTGCATTACCATACTGCTTGTCGAATTTCCTCAAGAGTTCAATAGTCTCCATGCTCTCCGAAATGCTGGGAGTGACTTCGTTGAGGGCTTTTTCGAAATGACGGGGCCGAAGTATCCTCTTGGCAGGTCCCTCGCTCTCCAGATTCTCCTGGAAATTCTCCCCTTCTACCTTCTCCTTGACGGCCACTTGCAAAATATCTAGAGAGGCCTTTTCCTCGGTGACCGCTGTGACCGCCGCACTAACGCAGAGATTCTTCAAATCGGAGCCGGAATACAGATTTGTCCGTTTCGCTAAGCTTCTGAGATCAACCTCAGGATCGAGGATTTCATCAGCGAGGAGAAGGTTGAGAATTGCTAGCCTGTCGACTTCTGTAGGCAAATCGACTAATATCCGACGTGGCATCCTCCGAAGTATGGCGTCGTCTAAATCAAACGGTCGGTTCGTTGCTCCGAGAATCAAAACGCCAGAATTGAGGGCGTTGATCCCATCCCACTCGGCCATGAATTGATTGATGATCTCACGATGCGAGACATGCCGTTCTGATGCATTACGAGAGCTGAAAATGGTATCGACCTCATCAATGAAGACTACGCAGGGGCTGAGTTTGCGTGCAAGGGAAAAAATGGCCTTTTGTAAGCTCCAACCAAATTGAGAAACACCTTCACATTCTTCTCGCCCTCCCCTACGTACATGTCGTAGACTTCGCTACCTTTGATTTCTAGGACTCGGGCTCCACTTTCTTTGGCGACAGCCTTGGCCAACATTGTCTTACCCGTCCCGGGGGGGCCGAATAACAAGACCCCGTTGATAAAATTTTTAGATAGGACTCCATATGAGAACGCATCTGGTCGCTTTAGTGGTAATGAGACCAATACTTTTAACGTCTGAATGGTCGAGTCTGGTGCGCGGATGTCAGAAAATCCAACGTTTATTTTTTCTATCATCAGCCACAAGATTCAGAGTGGTCATGACCTGGGTCGATTACTCCGCCGAGCAATTTTTGTTCATGCTTGTTGCAATCTTTCGTAATTATGGGGGGAAGTTGAGGACTGTCGCGCTTAACGTCTCGAACTGGCTCCGTGGCATCCAAATTTTCGCGTGCTGCTTTGTGTTCTTGCTTTCTCTCGGCCCGTTCCTTATCTGCTTTGAGCACATCGTCCACAGCCTGAGCAATATCGGAGAGAGTAATAGCGACAGGGAGCGCTGGTTGGTATTCGTTTAGCCACTTTCCGTGATTTCCCATGGCAATGGACGCAATTCGTTGGACTTTATCGAGCTCCCAGACTTCCTTGTCGAGTCCGTGAATAGAAGACGTTGCTGCGCTGTCGAGATGAATGCCTACCGGGCATTCGAATTCCGTTAACGGAGAACGACTTCGTTGACGAATTGCGGATTGAATACTCCGGAGGTTGATCTCTCTTGTCCGAGCTTCTCTGTCCACTTGAAGGATGGATTTATCTGCGTCGGTTAGCGGCGGTGGAATCTTTATGACGTGATAGTATTGAGTTGCGATCGCAGTGGAGGTAACATTGTCGTTAGGGAGATCATCGCTTACGACCAAGACGATCTTCTCGCCGAGACGACGCCGGTTATGTATGACGTTCAACAGAGCCTGGTGTGCGATCTGGCCACGTGGAGTATCCACGATTGATCGAAAGTCGCGCAGATAGACTATACATTTCGTAGTCCCGGCTAGATTCTGAGCCGGCAGGTTCCCATCCCCTGGACGAGAATTCTTCTTGAATAGCCCTTTCCGTTTTTCGATGGGAGCCGATACGAGAAGATCGAGATACGTGGACACTTTCGTATCGGTGTCCTCTTTCGGAGTAGATGACCGTGAAGCGCTTTGCAGGGAAGGATACATCGGCCGCGGCGCAAACAACCGGAAAAGGCGCATGGGCATGTCAGGGGGTATTCGAAATTCAGCTGTATCGTCGGGTCCATCTTCATCTTCTTCTATTTCTTCTGCATCTTCCTCGATGTTCATCTCCTCTCTTTGATCTCCGTCCTTCGCATGATCCCGCATAATATTGGTAAATAATATTTGGGGATGACCCATGCTCATGTCGGGAGAGGGAGATTCGATAATGCTCTCCAAAAGTTCGTCTACATCTTGACCATCGAGCCTGACGACGTCCGCTCCCAGAGCCTTTGCGGCGTTCTCGACTAGCTCATCAAGGAAGTAAACAGCCCCACGGCGAGGACACTGAAGGTGAATGTGAGTTTTTCGGGCTGCCAGATTGTCTTGGAGAATGCTGGGCTGTACCAGCAGAGCAGCAGAGAGATGGGCCTCCAACTCTTTTCGTATAAAGGGCGAGATCGCAATTCTAGTAGAGGGGCGGGGCAAAGAGTCGAAATCTCTTTCGCCCATAATTGTAGAAGTATCGGAGGCGGCGAAAGTCGGAGAGTTAGGCATGCCAATTTCTCGAAGCTGGCGATGCAAAGCCACGTTTCGGGCCATGAACCATTCTGGGATGACAGGCTTAAATCTGGTAGTCTTACGTTGACGCGCAGCCTTCAAACTCCTTCGAGAGGAAGACCCTCGTGGCCGCCCTCGTGCTCTTGACGTCGGTCGTGCGAATGAATCGGTGCCAATCGTTCTCGGGGAAGATTCTGGTAAATCATCGGTGCGCGATGACGGTTCGTGGTCGTGTGAATCTTCAGGATCTTCCGGAAGAGGGGTATTCCCTGAGGCTGAGGCAATTTTGAGAGGTGTCTCGGCGACCTGTAGACTGGAAGAACTTGAAGCTGACGGATCCGTAGACTTTCGGAGAGGGGAGCAGTGAAGGGACCGATGGGCTTGGGCTTCTGTCGGTGACCGAAGGGGTGCAAGATGGAAACACGACAGACGTTGCGTTCGAAGACGCTCATTGAGACCTTTTGCTATCAGACGGCGTTGGCAATGCATTATGCAGCCGGACCTCCGGACTACCGAAGAGGAATGAACCAGCATATGGATGAAATTGACTTGTTCGTTAAAATTGATCTCCGAACTAATTATCTTTACATTTTGAAAGGTTTTTAACAAATCATTCCGCTTGTCTAAGTCCTTTTAACTTTCCAGCTACTACACGCCGCCATCACCATATTTGGGGTATCCTGACGGGGGAGCTTGAGGTTTCTGCTGTTGCTGTGCATAGTACGCGGCCCACGCCTGGGCCGTAGCGGGATCTGGGTTCGTTGCGCCCGACCCAGAGGCAGATTGAAGATATTGAAATGGATCTAAAGATCAGTCGATTTCATGAGATACCGTCATACTTTGATAGGTTCCGTACTGACTTGGATTGGCTTGTTGGATCGATTGACTTACCTGAGCATCATTGTATAACGCTGGCCTCCTGATGTTAGCTAATTTCTTCGTAGTAGGTATTGCCCAGCACTTCTTTCTGGTGATTGTTCATACTGTAACTAAGTTAGCCATGGCTCTGGAACGTCACAGGTGATACAGTACGCGACCTTTGACTTAAATCCGCATTACTCGATTGACCCTTTTTCACGCCCGATTCGTCTTGTTGTACAATCACCTCGATCAGCTCCTTCGCTCGTTGATTGGCCTCATCTGTCCCAAAAAGATTCACCGGTCGTCGACCGTTGACTGATTGTGACTCTGGAACGATGTTCACCCTAGCCCCAGAGCGTCTCTGGATTTCATTGATCGATTCGCCACCACGTCCAATGATGAGGCCAACGCACTTATCCGGAACAGTAAAAGTGAACTTATTTGTCCCGGGTGCCATGTTCGCGTCTTTGCTGCGATAGGAGGACGCGCCAGCAGAGCCATGATCTCTACGTGATCCGCCGCTCTTTGATGCTATGCTACTCTCGACCAACACTTTGATTGAGGCCCTTGCTGCACTCACTTGTGAACTGGACCCCAGGATGCTTGCAACGCGAACACCTGGTCGATTTGCCGACTCTACTCGCGCCCTGGTTAGTCCATTGGAATTCAAAATTATGGAATTTTCACCAGGAGCAAACTGAACTCGCGCTCCAGACTCACGCTCGATACGTCGCAATGTATCACCACCACGGCCAATTACCATACCCACATGTATGGTTTCAATAGTCATTTTTTCTTCATAGTCCCTTGAGACTGGAGATCGCCGAGGCCCTGGACTAATTGATCTCTCCCGATATCGATTTTGTCGGCGCTGATCTCGACGTTCAAAATCACGATCCCTATCGCGCGGGTAATCTCGATCATGATCTCTGTCCCAGTCTTTGCTAAACCTATTCCCGTCGTCGTATCCGGAAGAGCGAGGAGGTGGATATCTATCATCCCGATCCCGCTGTCGATAATCTACAGTCCAAATCAGCACGACAGGGCGAATTGAGCGGAAGTGTACAGTCATCTTCTTGTGCGTATTTTCTGTCACTATACGCCTCACCATAACGGAGCGGCGGCGGCTCATATGTTCCACCAGAAGACGAAGGCGGGTTTGCGAGGTTGGTCAGGTCAAGGGATCCAGAAGCAGAAGGTGGAGGGACGCCAAGAGGATTTGATCCAGTTATGACGGGCGCTTTGTTCTGTTGGCTAGCTGGACAAATAAAATCAGAGATCCTTTCATATTCTCACAATAGAGGGATAAGCACCTAAGAGAGCAAGCAGAGCAGCAATCTGGGCTTGATTCGGATCAGCCATCCTGTGATCACGATGATTCTTTGACAAGCAGATGAAATCTTGGTGTCCGCGCGTTGTCGCCACGCAGCGTCAATGTCACACAGCTCCTGGAGTCACTGGTCTTTGGTTCTGAGCGTTGCAATTTCGAGAAAAGGTTGAATTCAGACCTAGGCACTGCGCTGCAAGGATGAAATCGATTGAAAGTTTTTGTGTGAAAAATATCTGCTGATTCTACGGAAGCCTTACGATTTCAGCCACCTAATTAAAACCTCAGATCCCAGCCAATCCCTGGTCCCAATCGAGGCAGCTCCTCCGCGACACTTTGAACATCTAAAAGTAAATTAATAGTCAACTAGGAGCCGGTCACCTTTATCACCCCTGCCAGACAAACAAATTACCACATCTTCATCTGGACCCATGGTTTTGGCTAGTTCCATGGCGCCGAAGACAGCATGAGATGATTCAAGGGCTACTGATGAGCTGAGAGCAATACAGGGGATACCTGGAATGATGCCCTCCAATTGCGTGAGAGCTCGGAAACCTTTTAGCGCTTCGGCATCTGTGGCGGCAACGAAAGTGGCCCTCTTCGTACTTTTCCAATAGGACAACTCGGGACCTACGCCGCTATAGTCAAGCCCAGCCGACACCTGGATTAGTCAACCCCTATTTTGGACACAAGGGCATACAGAATGTGTGTCCGAAATCTGTCCTTCCGCATTTTGCAATAAATAGGTCTTCACACCGTGTAGGACTCCAGGAGTTCCTGCGCTGAGGGTAGCGCTGTGTCGCAGCGTATCGATCCCATCACCTCCTGCCTCAACTCCGAGAAGTCTGACAGACAAGTCCTTAGAAAAAGGATAGAACATTCCGCTCGCGTTACTCCCGCCACCAACACACGCAACGACGGCATCTGGTAGCTTTCCACGAAGCTTCTGTAATTGATCTTTGGTTTCAGATCCAATGACACTTTGGAACTACAATCAATAGCTGAAAATGATAATTTACTTGCCGTCCTGACGATGGTCGGAAAAGGGTGAGGACCGATCGCAGACCCAATTATATAATGAGTATTTGGCAAATCTGTAACCCAGTGGCGAAGAGCTTCGTTGACTGCATCTCGTAAAGTTCGCGAGCCTTAAGCATTAGAATTTGTTCTCCAGCAGCGACGAACCTGTTTCAACTGATATGACTTCAGCTCCCAAAAGCTTCATTCGGAATACATTCAAAGCTTGTCGTCTTACATCCTCCTGACTTGATCAGCATCGTTTGCGGTGTTGGTAGTGATACACCGCCCATGAAAACGGTACATTTCAAACCGAATTTGGCAGCTACTGTCGCGGTGGCGACACCATGCTGGCCAGCTCCAGTTTCAGCAATTACTCTCTATTTAAGATTAGAGTCCCAAAATCAACGAGCATACGGTCTTCCCGAGTCTCTTGGCTATTAACGCCTGCCCTACGGCATTATTAACTTTGTGGCTTCTAGCGGCATTAGCAGCTCATCACGGAACAGTCAGACCCAGTGTGGTTGAGATCCTCGCGTTTGAGCCAAATTTTGGCTCCGCCGCACTCATTCGTGAGACGA
>Ga0335073_10007426_pt1 | contig 15371 bp, 10 predicted proteins | sample Lox_Sample_22_FD_207093 | JGI IMG/M metagenome (GOLD analysis project Ga0335073, IMG submission 207093) | Soil microbial communities from Loxahatchee National Wildlife Refuge, Florida, United States - Lox_Sample_2.2 | ecosystem: Environmental > Terrestrial > Soil > Wetlands | place: USA... | reverse complement strand
ACTTGCGAATCCGCGAGGCCCAATATGCCTTCCAACGTGAAGCGCGCGCAAAAAGTTCCAGCTCTTGGCCAACGTACGAAAGTGCGGCTCCTTCGCTCACGCAAGTCTCGGCGCGTTTTCCAGTCGATCCACAAATACCTCGTAGTCCCGAATGGGAACAAATTCCTTCGAGGTTCGGTTCGACATCAGCAAGAAAACGAGACTGAACGCCATCCACAGCAGTTGTACGAATAGCACAAGCATGAGTGCCGATACGTAGGCTACCCATCCGGGGATCCTCCCCGTGGCCCAGAGTGTCCTGCCGATGCACCACCCAAGGATTGCCGTAAGCGCTCCCACTCCCAGGAGGTTCGATATCAAGATGCGCGTGGCCACCGTCTCGCTGAACGTCGCGATTCCCGAAATGCCGTGCGCAACCAGGGAAATGAGGTTCATATGCGACCGTCCGGCCGCTCGCCTTCCTCGATTCATCGGGATGCACTTAAACGGGAGCTTCGACTTGAAGATGGCGCCGGCGTAGTGATTCCACAGCTCTGACATGCATGTTAAGCGCGCCAGCGCACCGCACGGCACGATGCTGAAGTTCCCCACGCGTACCGAAACACCCGTCAAAAGCCAGTGCGTCGCGCGGTAGAGGTGATAGCCAAGTCGGAATAGGACACCTTCGAACCTCCGCTGGCGCTGGGCAAAAAACACGGTGTGAGGATCGGATGCCGCCAGCTCGATGAGCCGGATTGCGTCTTCCGCCCGATCTTCGCCGTCCGCGTCCATTACCAGAAACCCATCACAGGAGAAATGCTGCTGGATATAGCAGATACCGGCGCAGATCGCCCTCTGGTGTCCGAGGTTCCTTCGCAAGCGCAGAACCTCTATCTGACCAAGTGCTTGCCACTCGAAGGCTTTCCACCCTTTGAGTCCTTCGGGGCTGCCGTCATCCACCAGCAGTACGCGGGCCTCGATCTGGGGCCAAGCACGAAGCTTTTCGTCGAGAGCTTGACACACGGCCGCGGCGCATTCCCAGTCACCATAGACCGGCATGAGTATCGATACTCGAAAAATTGCGCCCGAAGGCGACTCGATCATGTGGCTGATCCTCGTCAGTCCCACTCGACTCCACTAGGCTCGCATTGGATCGCCGACGGCCCTTCGCGTCCAGGTTGTTCCGCGCAACAGCCGCTCTCTGGCATTTTCGAAAGAACATAGCCGAAACGCCTCCGACAACCTATGGTAAAAACGATCCGTGCTAAGCCAACCCGTGCCTTCACCTTCCCCAATGGATGCCGTTCGATCCACGCATCTTTGGTTTCTTGTGCTTTTGGTATTCGCCGCAAACCTTGTCTCGGCAACGCTCTTCATCGGCCGGATCCACAAGCCGGTGGGCGACGACAACGTTAACATGGTGGACGTTCGTTTGTACGTCGCACACGGGGTATCGGCTGCTTCCATCAGATCGCAAACCAACCCGCCCGGCCCTCTGGGTTTCGTTTGGATGGCCGAGGGCGTCCGGTTACTCGGCGGAGACGATTTGCGCGATGCCCGCCTCGCCGCTCTTTTCAGCTGGGTGCTGACGGTCTCCGCGGTACTCTTGCTCTCTCGCTACACCGGCTTTCAGAACGTCTGGCTCGGCGCGTTGCTCGTTCTTCTGGCCTTCCCTCACACTGTCGAGTCTATGACGTTGGTGCTTACGGAGGGCCCCGCGCTTTTCTTCGCCACCGTGGGCGTGTTGCTGTGGGTCGAATCTGCCACGCGGGAGACCACCACCACGGCCTCGCAACTGTTCATGATTGGCGGAGGCCTGTCGATGGGATTGGCGGTTGTTTGCCGCCAATATTACTTGGCGCTCCTGCCCGCGGCCGGGCTGTTCGCGCTTTTCCACTCAACCAAGCGTGGCCGAAGTTGGTGGGCGAGCGTGGTCGCCTCCCTCATTACCGCCGTTCTCCCCGCGATTCTGCTCGTGGCGATTTGGAAGGGCGTAACCAGTCCCGGCATGGCAACCGGGACCTCCTATGAAAACTGGCGCGCGGCGGCCGGACTCAACTTTTTCCGCCCGGTCGTCGCCGCCTTCTACGCCGCCTTTTACTTGTTGTTGCTGACCTTCCCGGTGATGTCCGCACTGAAACCGGCCCTCCGATGGCGCCCCCTCGCGCTCGCGCTGGCTATCGGTCTGGTCTTTGGCTCACGGAGCGATCGCATTCTTCAACCGGGTCCTCTGCGAACCGCGCTTCATTTCGCCGCCCGCCATAGCTCAATTGCGCTTTTTGCCCTCTTCGGCCTGATCGCGGCCGCGACGGCCTACAACACGATCGCGCTCGGCTCGTTTCTATGGGAGCGAAGAAGCATCTTCAGAGCTTCACCGCTCTTGACCTTTGGCTTGCTCTTCGTCGCTTTCTTCATTGCGGAGCAGGTCGGCGTTGGGGGCAATCTTTTTCTTTATGAACGCTATACGTTGCAGCTGGCGCCTTTCCTGGGCGTCGTGGCTTTCTCGGCCTTTCCCAGGTTAACGTATCCGCGGCTGCTGGTGCTCGCAGCCATGCTTATGGTGAGCCACGTCATGCTTTGGAGATCGGCGTTGGGAGGGTAGGCTCGCGATCGGCGCGACCCCGGCGCTACTCGGGCGCCACGGCCGCCTGCGACAGGCGCGCCGCCGGCGCGAGCCCCGCTTCCGGCTTTTTCTTGAAGTGTTCGACCACCCGGTCCACGATTGCCACAAGCGACGTCGCCGGGCGGAATCCCGTCAACCGCTCCAGCTTCTCAAGCGACGGCACGCGCCGCGGCATATCCTCGAATCCCGGCTCGTACGCTTGATCGTAGGGAGTGTACGTGATCGCGGAGCTGCTCTTCGCGCGCTTCTTCACCAGGTGCGCGAGCCCCTCGATCGAAATCTCCTCGTTCGTGCCGATGTTGACCACTTCGCCCAGCGCCCGCTCGGTCCCCACCAGCCGCAGCACCGCCTCGATCGTGTCGCGCACGTCGCAAAAGCAGCGCGACTGCTGCCCCGTTCCATAAATCGTGATCGGCGAATTTTCCAGCGCCTGCCGCACGAAATTCGGCAGCACCATTCCGTAGCGCCCCGTCTGCCTCGGCCCGACGGTGTTGAAGAACCGCGCCACCACCACCGGCTGCTTCCTTTCCTTCCAGTACGAGAGCGCGAGAAATTCGTCGAGCGCCTTCGACGCGGCGTAGCTCCAGCGCCCCTTCGTCGTCGGCCCCAGGACGAGGTCGGAGTCCTCGTGGAACGGCACCTGATTGCTCTTGCCGTATACCTCCGACGTCGACGCCGTGAACACCAGCTTCTTCTTTTTCGACGCCGCGTCCAGCACCAGCTGCGTGCCGTAGACGTTCGTCTCGAGCGTCCTCACCGGGCTTTCGACGATCAGCCGCACGCCCACCGCCGCCGCCAGGTGAAACACGATGTCGGATTCGTCGACCAGCTCGGCCAGCAGTTGTTTGTTCGTGATCGAGTCGAAGAAGTAGTGAAACTTTTCGTGCGTCTTCAGGTGCCGGATGTTCTCGACGCTTCCGGTCGACAGGTCGTCGAGCACGAACACCTCGTCGCCGTGCGCCACCAGCGCTTCGGCCAGATGCGATCCGATGAAACCAGCTCCCCCCGTGATCAGGTGACGCAACCTTCCTCCTAGCTCGAGGCGTCTTTCGTTTCGTCGGATTCCGAAGGCAGCGGACGGTTCTTGGCGACGTCTTCCCCGTACCCGTAGCCGTACGCGTACGGATAGTAGCGATACGAGTAGTAATAATCGGGCGCGCTCGAATCCACCGCGTTCAGCACCACCCCCAGTAGCCGGCACTTCACCGCCGCCAGCAGGTCGCGCGCCCGCGTGAACGCCTCCTTCGGCGTTTCGCCGCTCCGCACCACCATCAGCACGCCGTCCGTCAGCGCCGAGAGGATCACGGCGTCGGTCGCCGCCATGATCGGCGGCGAATCGATCACGATGAATTTGAATCGGCGGCGCAGCTCCGCGATGCCCTCGCGCATCCGGTGCGAGGAAAGCAGGTCCGCCGGGCTCGGCGGCACGGGCCCGGTCGTAAGCGCCGTGAGGTTGCTGATCGCCGGGTGCGGCACCATCACTTCATCGAGGCTGCAAACTCCCGCCAGGTACGAACTCAATCCGCCCTCTTTCGTGCTGGTCAAATTCAGCGCCCGCCGCACGCCCGGCTTGCGCATGTCGGAATCGAGCAGCAGCGTGCGGTCGCCGAGTTGTGCGAGCGTCACCGCCAGATTCACCGCCGCCGTCGTCTTGCCTTCGCGCGGCAGCGAACTCGTCACCAGGATCACCTGCGGCGGATGCTCGGCCTGCGAGAGCAGCAGCGACGTCCGCAGCGCGCGGAATGCCTCGGAGATCTGCGACTTCGGCTGCACGTAGGAGAGCAGCTCCACGCGCGGCGCCGCCGGCGATTGCGGCGTCACTTCCTTCGCCAGCCGCGAGAACCGCCCGTGGTGTCCATGAGAGCCGTTGAGCCCCGGCAGGGCCGGAACGACCGCGAGCGACGGCAAGCCGGTGAGCGACTCGATGTCGTCCGGCGATTTCACGGTGTTGTCCAGGTATTCGCGGAAAATCGCCAGCCCGATGCCGCCCACCAGTCCTACGAGCAGCGCCAGCAAGATGTTGCGCGACTTCTGCGGCCGCGACGGGCTCGTCGGCACGAGCGCCGGATCGACGATGCGAATGTTGCTCGAACGCAGCCCCGCCGTGATGCTCGCTTCCTTCAGTTTCTGCAGCAATCCGTCGTAGAGCTGTTTGTTGGCTTCCGCGTCGTGCTGGAGGATGTTGTACTGCACCAGCTTTTCGGCCATGTCGTTTGCTTCGGCCTTCTGCTTGTCGAGCGCCTCTTGCAGGATCTGCACGTGGCTTTGCGCCGTGTTGTAGTCCTCGCGAATCCCGTCGACGATCACCTGGCGCGCTTTCGCCAGGTCGGCTTCCACTTGTTTCTGCTGATCGGCGATCCGCTGCACCTTGGGGTAGTTCGGACCGTACTGATTCGAAGCGTCGGCGTAGTCCTGATCGAGCTCCGCCTTCTTGCTCTCCAGATTCTCGATCACCGGATTGTCGTGCACCGAAGGGATCGCGTCCGCATTCCCCTGGACCGCCATCCGGTAGAGCGCTTCCTTGCCCGAAAGATCGGTCTGCGCGTCGGTCACGGCCTTGCTCAGATCGGCGAGCTTCTGCGTCGTGATGTCCTGCTTCTCGTCGATCTGCCAGATCTGGTTCTCGCGTTCGTACGCGAGCCGCGCGTCTTCCGATTTTTCCACCTTGATGCGCAGTTCCTCCAGCTCGGACGAAAGCCAGTTCGAAGCCTCGGTCGTCGCGTCGTACTTGCTCTTGAAGTTCAGCTCCTTGTAATTCTGCAGGTGCTGGTTCACGACGGCGGCCGCGAGCTGCGGATTTTCCGCGTCGAATCGCACCTCGATCAAGCGCGTGTCCGGCACGCGCTTTACGCTGAGATCGCCGAGAAACTCGCTGAGAATCGCCGGACGCCGCAGCGACGCCCCTCCCTGCCCGAAGGCGGTCGATCGCGAGATGCCTCCGAATTCCGGATACTTCCCGAGGTCCATCGACTGAATCGTCTGCATCGCCAGCGTCTCGCTCTCGAGAATCTTCGTCTGCGTCTCGAGATACGTGTCCATGTCGACGTACTCGTCGTACCCGTTCTGGTCATCCTGGAATTGCACGTTCAGCGGCGCCTCCCGGTCCACTTCCACGCGCGCCGCCGCCTCGTAGACGGGTTTCATCTTGAACGAAGCGATCGTCACCACCGTCACGACTGTCACCAGAAACGTCAGAATCAGCCACTGGTGCTTTCGCAGGATGATGACGTAATCGAGCAGGTGCGGTTCGCGCGGTACCGCGTCCCACGGCACCACCGCCGCCGGCGGCGGAATCACCGTCAGCGATTCGCCGGCCTTCCGCTCGCGAATGGCGTATCTGTCTTCCATCGGCCCCATTGTTTGACGTTTGCCTCAGCCTACGGAACGCGGTAGATGGCCAGGCCCGTCCCCACGCCCAACGCCGCCTCGGTTCCTCGCGCCAGCGCCTTTTTGCCGCCGCTGTCGGGAATGTACAGGATGTCGTCCGATCTCATCGGCACGTCATCCGCCTTGCGATTTTCGATATCCTTCAGATGCACCGGGATCGAGTCGCGTAACCCCGTCTGCGGGTTCTTCCGCATGATCACCGCCGAATTCGACTTCGAGAAACCCGTCAAGCCGTGCGCCAGCGCCACCGCTTTCAGCACCGTGATCTGCTCCCCGCGGTTTTGCAGCACGTACTCGCCAGGCTGCGCGACGCCTGCTCCCAGGATGTAGATGATGCCGGCGCGCGGCACCGTCACCGTATCGCCTCCGTGAATCTGAATGTTGTAGACCGAGTCGCCCGACTCGAGCAGCTTCTGTAGTGGAACCGCGATCCTCTCCTCGTTCGAGGATGGATTCGTCGTCGCGCTCGCCGGTTCCGCCTTCGTCTCATCCGAATGACTCGGACGCGATACGATGACGACCGTCCCGGCGTCGTCGGTCACCCCGCCCGCCGCCGTCAGCACCTCGAGCAGCGTCGTCGGCCGCATCACCTGATACTCCATCGGGTGCGCCACCGCACCGACGATCGTCACGCCCTGGCTGTTCTGCTCGCGCAGGAACACCGAAACTTGCGGGTGCGACACCAATCCGTTCGCCACCAGCAAGTCCTCGAGCTTCGATTCCAGCTGAAAAGGTGTAAGCCCCGCCACCAGGATCTTCCCCGGTATCAGGGGATAGGTGACTTCGCCCGTATCGCTAACCCGGACGTCGCGGGAAAGTTCCGGCACGTCGAACACGTCGACGTGCAGCAAGTCTCCGCTTCCGATGGTCGAATCCGTCGGACGCGCGCTCGCCAGGGCGGCGAGCTGCTGCACGCTATCGGCCTTCAGGGGGGTTCCGTTATTTTCCTGGGCGCGCGCCATCGGCGCCAATCCGATGGCCAGCGAGACGACCAACAGCCGAAAGTCCTTCCCCCAGAACCAGTCCGAAACCCCACGGACTGTTGCAAACATCGCTCGAGATGACCCCGCGTCCACTATGCCTAGCGCCAACACCCGTGTCAATCAAGAGATTGCTGCAGGGATTGCACTTTCGGCCCGCGAAGATAAATCGTACGGCGATCTCCCTCTGCCTCTTGCTGCTCACGCCTGGGTCGCCGCTTCCGTCAGGTTCCCCTGCTCGCCGACGCGCGGTCGTCCCATGGGCCTTCCCGCCTCCGACGGCAGCGGAGGCGTGGTCAGCACGTACGCCTGCAGCAGAAACAGCAGCGCATTCGCCGGCAGCTGCAGATTGAAATCCACCAGACTGTGCAGCAACAATCCTCCCACCGCCATCAGCGCCCCCACGTGCAGCCCCAGAGAAAAATGTCCCTGCTCCGCCGCGAGGTTCTTCCGCGCCGCGCCAAACAGAAACCAGAGAAAGAGCGCCCCGCACGCTCCCCCGAGCAGCCCCATCTCGGCCAGCGCCTCCATGTAATCGTTGTGTACGTGGTCGACCACCCTGCCGTCGTACGACGTCTCGTAGCGCGGATACACCGCCACCAGCGTTCCCAGGCCGCACCCCTTCAGCGGGTGGTCGAAGAAAATATGCGCCGCACCGCGCGCCATCGAAATCCGCCGCCCCAGCGGAACCTCCGGCGAGCGAAACGCCGAGAATCTCTGCACCGCCTGGCTCGTCCCGATCCACGAGACGAATAGCGCCGCCACCGCCACCCCGGCCGCCAGCGCCACCATGCGTCCGCTGCGCAATCCCCGGCGCGTCCGCGCCATCCACGCCAGGACGCCGATCTCGAACGCGAAGCTGATCAATCCCCCGCGCGAGCCCGACAGCACGATCGCGCTCACCGGCACGATCGTGAACAGCGTCATCAACGGCATCGCGTCTCGCCGCAGACCCCGAAACACCATCAGCGCCAGCCCTACCGGCAGCGTCAATTCGACGAATCCCGCGAAATGGTTCCGGTTCACGTACGGCCCAAAGGGCTCGCCCCCCGTCACCGGCACGATCCAGTAGATCGAGTTTCCCGGCGTGAATCGCTCGATGATCGCCAGCAGCGACACGCCGAAGCAGAACAGAATCGCGCACCACGCCAGCATCGAAAGATCGCCGCGCGTCCGGAACGCCTGCGCCGTCAAAAAAAAGATCACCAAGTACGTCGCGAGCTTCAGCAGCTCCACTTTGGTCAGAAAGGGATACGCCGTCCCGCGAAAGACCAGCTGCATCACCCCGATTCCGATCAGCCCCAGCAGCGGCCAGTTCAGCGGATTCCACTCGATCGTCGTGGCCGGATTTCGGTACGCCAGCGCCGCCCAGTACACGAAAAGCAGCGCCGCGCCCGCTTCCAGAATCGATTCCGACCACACCTCGACCGCGCCGAACGCCAGCACCGCGAATGCGATCAGCACGCAGATTCCGATGCGCACGACGCTCATTGTGGCCCGCGCTCCGCATTCGCCCCGCCCGCGCCCGTCGACCCGTCCGCCGGAATCAACCACACGTCCGCAATCCACGCCGTGCCGCTCAGTTTGTTGTCGAAGAGCCGGCTCGGCGGACGGTTCACCCGCACCTGCAGGAAGTGCGTTTCCGGTCCCGTCGTGATGTCGCTGTCGATCGAAGTCCACGCCTGCGTGCCCGTGAAATTGTCGCTCGCGAAATTCACGGCGCCCGCGTGGTTCGGGTCGACAATCGCAAACCTCACCCCGCTTTCCGTGGAGAGGTTGGACGTCCGGATCTCCGCGTGGAAGTGGTAGCGCCGGTTCGGCTCGACCGCGGCGTACTCCGCCGGCGCGTCCAGCGTGATGTTGTCGTCTCCGGAAAAATCCAGCCGCACGGCGCGCCCGCCGCCCGGTGCCGGCTCCATGTCGAAGTCGATCGACGCTCCATCCAGCGGATTCCAGCGCCAGCCGAGACCCCCCTCCTCGAAGTCCGAATCGAACGTGCCGTTCCAGATCACCGACCCGTTCGTCGGCTCGTCGTTCGGCAGCCCGGCCGCCGCCAGCGCCTCGCTCCACACCCGCCGCGCGTCGTCCGCGCGGTCCTCTCGAATCAATTCGTCGAGCAGCGGAAACGTCTGCCCGAGCGCCACGAACTTCCCCGTCCCCTGGATTCGCTTCCACACCACGAGCGCCGGATCGGCCTGCCGTATCGCCGCAAAGTAGTCGAGCGCTTGCAAGTAGGCGTCGACGTTCGCTGGCAGCACCTGATCGAGCAGTTCGTTCACGTCCCCGCTCGCCCGCCACGCCCGCGAGATCGCCAGCGGCAGCAGCGTCGGATCGGCCGCCACGGCTCGCCTCAGTTCCGCGTTCGCCTCCGCATACTTCTGCTCCCGCAAGAGAAAATTGCCGTAGTGAAACGCGACCTCGCCCGACGCCGGATACAGCGCCTGCGCCTGTTCGAACGCCCGCTCCGCGCCCGCCGCGTCCCCGCCCGTTTCGAGCGCGTTCGCCATGTCCATACGATAGTCGGCCGAGAGAGGATCGTCGCTCACCGCGCGCTGGTAATCCGCCAGCGCTCGCGGCAGGTCCGATTGCATCAGGTCCCACTCATAGAAATGCCCCAGCCGGTCCCAGGCCTCGCCGTCGCCCGGCAAAAGCGCCGCGCCGCGCTCCATCTGCTCGATTTTGCTCGAATGGATTCGCAAGTCGCCCAGCCACAGCTTGCCCGCCTGAAATATCACCAGCGCGGAAATCGCCAGCGCGCCCGCCAGCAGCGCCGCCTTCTCGCGCCTGTTTTCCAGTGAAAACTCCATTCTTGCCGTAATCTCCTATGACCCTCGCCCCGCTGCAACACAATTCTGCTCCAGGCCTCGCTCACGCTCCCGTAATGCGTCGCCTATGCAAAACGTAGTAGGCTTGCTACCCTCCATGCCGACGAAATCGCCCTCGCAGGAGAAGCTTCAGCTCCTCGTCTCCAATGGCCAGTGGGATCAGGCCATCGTCGAGCTCCGCTCGCTCGAGCCCGTTGCCGCCGCCGACGCGGTCCGCCGCCTCTCCTTTGGCCTCGGACGCGCCCTCTTCGCGCGCCTCCCGATCGACTTTGCAGCCTCGCTCGTCCCTCATTTCCCCTATTACCTCGCCTATGTCCTTCTCCATTCGCGCCCGGTTCCCGAAATTCGCCAGATTCTCGACCACATGGAGGCCGCTCCGCGCGAGGACTTCCTCGACGAGCTCCCCGAGGAGACTTGGCGCCATCTCATGGACGAGCTCGCCCGCGCCGAAGGCCCCGCGCCCGTCGCCAGCGACGCCGCGAAGGTCGCTCTCGAGGAAGCGCCCCCCGCCGCACCGGCCCCTGAGCCTGCCGGGCCCATCATCGAGGCCCGCCAGATCGAGAAGAGCTTCCGCCAGCCCGAGGGCCACCAGATTCAGGTGATCGCGCCTATGGACCTCGCCATCGAGGCCGATTCGATCACCGCGATCCTCGGCCCCTCCGGCTCGGGCAAATCGACTCTCCTGCGGATTCTCTCGGGGCTTGCCGCGCCCTCGGCGGGCGAAGTCCTGTGGCACGGAGCGCCGCTCGGCCATTGCGCTCCCAACGTCGCCATCGTCTTTCAGAGCTTCGCGCTCTTCCCCTGGCAGAGCGTCCTCGAAAACGTCGAAGCTCCGCTCCTCGCCCGCGGCTTCACCAGCGTCGAACGCCACCGCCGCGCCCTCGAAGCCCTCTCGACCGTCGGCTTGAAAGGATTCGAAAGCGCGTACCCGAAGGAACTGTCCGGCGGCATGAAGCAGCGCGTCGGTTTCGCGCGCGCCCTCGCCGTCGAGCCCGAAATTCTCTTCATGGACGAGCCTTTCTCCGCGCTCGACGTCCTCACCGCCGAAAATCTGCGCGGCGAGCTTCTCGATCTCTGGCTCGCCAAGAAGATCCCGACGCGCAGCATCTTTCTCGTCACCCACAATATCGAGGAAGCCGTCCTCCTCGCCGATCGCATCCTCGTCCTCGGACGCAATCCTGGCCGCATTCGCGCCGATTTCCGCGTCCCCCTCGAGCATCCGCGCGACCGCAAGTCCGCCGCGTTTCTGCTCTACGTCGACTACATCTATAAGGTCATGACGCAGCCCGAGCTCGAGCTCGCTCCGCCCACCGCCTCGCAAGTCGGCGCCAAGCCCGCGCCTCCGCCGCTACCTCACGCGCGTCCCGGCGGCATCGCCGGCCTGCTCGAGCTTGTCGACGATCGCGGCGGCGCCGAAGATCTCTATCACGTCGCCGATGAGTTGCATCTCGAAGTCGACGATCTCCTGCCCATCATCGAGGCCGCTTCGCTCCTCGGCTTTGCCAAAGCCACCGAAGGCGATGTCTCGATCACGCCCGAAGGCAGCGCCTTCGCCACCGCCGACGTCCCGACCCAGAAAACTCTCTTCCGCCAAGCCGCCCTCGCTCACGTGCCCCTCTTGCAGAGAATGCACGCGGCCCTTGAGAAGAAATCCGATCGCACCATGCCCCTCGATTTCTTCCACGATCTTCTCGACGAGCATTTCTCCGAGGAGAGCACGCGCCAGCAGCTCGAGACCGCCCTCAACTGGGGCCGTTACGCCGAAATCTTCACCTACGACCCCGAGACCGACCGCATCCGCCTGCATACCGCCGAACTTCCCGCATCCGCCGAAGACACTCTTCTCAGCCCATGAAATCCCTGCGCCGCCACACAACCGTCGGCCTTCCCTCGTGGGCCGGTTTCCCGCAAAACGTCTCGTCGATTTTGCAGGACGTTCCGATCGTCCTCGCCGGTCTCGCCCTTTTCTACGCGCTGCTCGCCATGACGCGGCACTGGATGGCTCCGGTAACGGAACATCCGGAGATCAGCCTCTCGCCCGCCGCCCTGCCGAAATACGCCGCGTTTTCGGTGCTGCGCATCGCGCTCGCCTATCTCGTGAGCCTCGTCTTCAGCCTGGTCTACGGCTACGTCGCCGCCTACAACGCCAAAGCGGAAAAAATCATGATTCCGCTGCTCGATACGCTGCAATCCATTCCCGTGCTGAGCTTTCTCCCCGGCGTGATGGTTGCCATGGTCGCGCTGTTTCCCACGCGCGAGCTCGGCATCGAGCTCGGCTCGATCCTTCTCATCTTCACCGGACAGGTCTGGAACATGGCCTTCAGCTTCTACTCCTCGCTGAAGAGCATTCCGCGCGAAATGTACGAAGTCTCCGAGGTCTATCGCTGGAGCCCGTGGCAGCGCTTCACCGAACTCGAGCTCCCCTATTCGGCCATCGGCCTCGTCTGGAATTCGATGATGTCCGTCGCGGGCGGCTGGTTTTTCCTGATCGCCTGCGAGATGTTCGTCCTGGGAAATCGCGATCTTCGCCTGCCAGGCCTCGGCTCCTACCTGCAAACCGCAGCGAATGCCGGAGACACGGGCGCCATCCTCTGGGGACTCGCGATGATGATCGGTGTGATCGTTCTCATCGACCAGCTCATCTGGCGCCCAGTGATCGCCTGGGCCGAGAAATTCAAATTCGAGCAGGTCGAGGCCGCGGCCGTGCCTCATTCGCCCGTGCTCGATCTGCTCAAACGCTCCCGCGTCCTGCCGCTCATCGCTTCCCGCGCGATCGATCCGGCCGGCGAACGCCTGAATCTTTATTTCGCGCGCCGGCACACGCCCGTCGCCGCGCGCCCTCCCCGCAAATTCGCCGTCTGGGCCACGCGCCTCGTCCTGGTCGCTTCGCTCGTCGGCCTCGCCTACGCCGTGACGAAAATGACGCTGCTTCTCCTCGGACTCACCGCGCCCGACGTGCGCGGCATTCTCCTCGGCGCGGGCGCTACCTTTCTCCGCGTCGAATTGACGCTCGTCCTCGCCGGCCTTTGGACGATTCCCGTCGGCGTCATGATCGGCCTCAATCCGAAACTCAGCGCCATCGCGCAGCCGCTCGCGCAGGTCGCCGCGTCCGTGCCTGCCACGGCCCTTTTCCCGATCATTTTGCTTTTGCTGATTCGCGTCGGCGGCGGATTGGGCGTCGGCTCGATCGTCCTGCTTCTGCTCGGCACGCAGTGGTACATCCTCTTCAACGTCATCGCCGGCGCCATGGCCATTCCCACCGACCTCAAGGAGGTCTGCGGCGTCTTCCGCTTCGGCCGTTGGGAACGCTGGCGCGAACTCCTGCTCCCCGGCATCTTTCCGTATCTCATCACCGGCTTCGTCACCGCGTCCGGCGGCGCCTGGAACGCCAGCATCGTCGCCGAGTATTTCCATTTTCACGGGCAGACGTTTTCGACCGTCGGCTTGGGCGCCGTGATCAGCGCCGCCACCGACGCCGGCAACTTCCGCCTCCTGCTCGGCGCCACCGTCGTCATGGCCGCCATGGTCGTCACCATCAACCGCCTCCTCTGGCGCCGCCTCTACGCGTTGGCTGCCACCCGCTTCAAACTCGAAACGTAGTAGCGCCGGCGTCTCGCCGGCTCTTGCCTTTCCCCTGGGAACGCCAATCTCCCGATTGGCGCCCTTCGGCCACAGTGGCACGGACACTCCTGTCCGTGCTCTTCTGCGGTGGAAGGGCAGGGCTTCCAGCCCTGCCACAAAGACGACCGCGCGAAGCGCCCACCTTTGCGCAGCTTCTATCGCAGCATGTAGTCGAGTCCTTTACGCAGCAAGGAAACCACAGTCGAGAGAGCGTGCCACGCGAGTGCCTTTCCTCCGCCTCCTTTGCATCCTATGCTTCCTCTGCCTCCCTGCCCCCTGCCTCCTTGCTTCTTTGCTTCCGCTCCCCGATTGATGCTACTTTCAACTCGGCATCGCACTTCCGCCAATGCCCGAGCGCTTCGCATTCTCCGACCTTCGCGAGCTCTTCGCGAAGGCCAACGAAGAAAAATCCGGCGACCAGCTCGCCGGCATCGCCGCGCGCTCCGAACGCGAACGCGTCGCCGCCAAACGCCGGCTCGCCGATCTCCCGCTCGCCGAAATCGTCGCCCAGCCTCTGATTGACGACGACGTCACGCGCCTCATCCTCGACACGCACGATCGCGAAGCCTTCGCGCCCCTCCGCAGCATGACCGTCGGCGAACTCCGCGAATTCATCCTCGACGACGCCACCACGGAAGCCCGGCTCCGCGAGCTCCAAAGAGCGCTCATCCCCGAAATCGCCGCTGCCGTCGCGAAGATCATGAGCAACAAAGATCTCATCCTTGCCGCCGCCAAGATTCGCAACGTCACGCGCTGCCGCAACACCATGGGCGAGCCCGGAGTCCTCGGCATTCGTGTCCAGCCGAATCATCCCGTCGACGACATCGGCGGCATCCTCCTCGCCGCCTTCGAAGGCCTGCTCTACGGCTGCGGCGACGCCGTCATCGGCGTCAATCCCGCCTCCGATTCCGTCGACTCCGTCGCCGCGATCCTCCACGCGCTCGCCCGCCTCATCGACGCCTACGATGTCCCCACCCAATCCTGCTGCCTCTCCCACATCTCGACGCAACTCGCCGCGCTCGATCGCGGCGCTCCCGTCGATCTCCTCTTTCAATCGGTGGCCGGCACCGAAGCCGCCAATCGCAGCTTCGGCATCACGCTCGCCATGCTCCGCGAAGGACGCGAGCGCGTCCTCGAACATCATCGCCATCGCGACACGACGTGGCGCGGCGACAACCTCATGTACTTCGAAACCGGGCAGGGAAGCGCGCTTTCCGCTGAAGCGCATCACGGCGTCGATCAACTCACCCTCGAAGCCCGCGCCTACGGCGTCGCCCGCGCCTTCGATCCTTTTCTCGTGAATAGCGTCGTTGGTTTCATCGGCCCCGAATATCTCTTCGACGAGCGCCAGATTATTCGCGCCGGCCTCGAGGACCATTTCATGGGCAAGCTGCTCGGCCTGCCGATGGGCTGCGACGTCTGCTACACCAATCACGCCGCCGCCGACCAGAACTCCGCGGACAATCTCCTCGTCCTGCTCGCCACCGCCGGCTGCAACTACTTCATGGGCGTCCCCTGCTCCGACGACGTCATGCTCAACTACCAGTCCACCAGCTATCACGACGCGCTCGCCGTCCGCCGCCTCCTGCACCTGCAGCCCGCGCCCGAATTCCTCGCCTGGCTCGAACGCATGGGAATCTACCGCGAAGGCCAGCCCGCGCTGTTGGACGCTCCCGCCCGCCGCCAACTCCTCCGCGCCTTCGAATCCTCCCTCGCCGAAGCCTAGCGCAGGGCACGCGGGCGCCCGCCTTCTGCATGGTCGCGAGACACATCTTCGTGGCACAGACAATCCTGTCTGTGCTCTTCCGCTTCGTCCTGGTGGATGCGCGAATGCGCGACGGTTCACCGGTGGAAGCGCAGGGCTTTCAGCCCTGCGAAAAGCGCCTTGATGAGATTCGGCTTTAGCCGCGGGCCTTCGGGTCTTAGGGGGTCGGAGCTTCAGCTCCGACACAAACA
>Ga0335073_10007425_pt1 | contig 15372 bp, 14 predicted proteins | sample Lox_Sample_22_FD_207093 | JGI IMG/M metagenome (GOLD analysis project Ga0335073, IMG submission 207093) | Soil microbial communities from Loxahatchee National Wildlife Refuge, Florida, United States - Lox_Sample_2.2 | ecosystem: Environmental > Terrestrial > Soil > Wetlands | place: USA... | reverse complement strand
TGGGTTGAGATTCCAGAACTGGTTGCCGAAAGCGGTGAACAGCAGCGGCGCGGTTTCGCCTGCCACACGCGCGAAGGCCAGCATGCACCCGGTGATCACGCCTGCCGAGGCGGTGCGCAGGGTGATGGACAGCGTGGTGCGCCACTTGGGAATGCCAAGCCCGAACGCGGCTTCGCGAATCGAGTTCGGCACCATCAGCAGCATTTCTTCGGTGGCCCGCGCGACCGTGGGGATCATCATGATGCCCAGCGCCACGCCGCCTGATAGGGCCGAGAAGTGTTTCTGCGGAACCACGACCAGTGAATAGGCCGCTATACCGATCACGATGGACGGCACGCCGTTCAAGACGTCGGCCGTGAAGCGCACAATGTCGCCCAAGCGATTGCGCCCGTATTCCGCCAGGTAAATGCCCGACCCGATCCCCAGGGGAATGCCGATGATGCTGGAGATCAGCAGGATCACTCCCGAACCGACGATGGCGTTGGCCATGCCGCCGCCCGCTTCGCCTACCGGCTGGGGCAGCTTGGTAAGGAAGTTCCAGTTCAGGGCGCCGATGCCTTTGATCAGCAGGTAAACGAAAATCGCCATCAGCGGCACCAGCACGAGCACCGCAGTGATAACGGCGAAGGCGGTGGCCCCGTGATTGGCGAGTTTTCGCGACAGGCTCAGCGGCCTGGTGACCGGCGCGGCGATGTTATGCATTGGCCCTCGCAGTCTGTCCGCCGGTGATGCTCCACACCAGCAGCCGGGCCAGGGCATTGACGATCAGGGTGACGATAAACAGCGCGAGGCCGATCTCAATGAGGGCGCTCAGGTACATGTCGCCGGTAGCTTCGCTGAACTCGTTGGCGATCACGCTGGCCATGGTATAGCCCGGCGCGAACAGCGACTTGGTGATGTCGGGCCGGTTGCCAATGACCATGGTGACGGCCATGGTTTCGCCCAGCGCACGTCCCAGGCCGAGGATCACGCCACCCACAATGCCAATGCGCGCGTTGCGCAATACGCCCATGCGGATCATCTCCCAGCGCGTCGCCCCCAGGGCCAAGACCGCCTCACGCTGGTTCTGCGGCACAGCGACTAGCACCTCGCGCGTGATGGACGCGATGATGGGCACGATCATGATGGCGAGAATGATCCCGGCCGCCAGCATGCCAAGCCCGTAAGCCGGGCCGGTGAACAGGCCAGTCCATCCCAGGGTCTTGCCCAGAAAGGGCTCCACGTAGTCGCGCAGCAGTGGCGCAAGAACGAAGATGGCCCACAGGCCATAGATCACGCTGGGGATGGCCGCGAGCAGTTCCACCAGAAACGAAATGATGGCGCGCAGACCCTGCGGACACATTTCGGTGATGAAGACGGCGACGCCGACGGAAAGCGGCACCGCCAGCAACAGCGCAAGAAACGAAGAAACCAGCGTACCGTAAATAAACGGCAAGGCCCCAAAGCTGTTGTTGACCGGGTCCCAGTCGCTGGCGAAGAAGAACTTGCTGCCGAAGTGGTGCAACGAAAGCTGCGATTTGGCGATCAGCTCCCATACCACGAGGACCACGATGCCCAGCACCGACGCCGCGCTCAGAAGGATGATCCAGCGGAAGATCGAGTCGGGAAGACGGCTGCTTCGCGGACGCGCGAGCCGAATTTTTTGCAGCACCGAAGTTGGCCGCGCGGCATGCCGCCCGGCGTCAACCTTGGCAAGCGCCGGCAGCGAGGTAACAGGCTTCGGCAGCTCTCCCAGCGGCTGAGGCGGCTTCATAGGATCGACGCTATCAGACATTTGTTACAGAATGGTGAACATAGCCGCGTGCATGAGCCGCGTGCCACGAGCTTTGAGGGACTCCTCCGAACCCTAACCCAGTGTGACCTCTGCGAACCGATTTCGAAGCTTCTGGCTCGCGGCTCGCGGCTCGAAGCTCGCGGCTTCCTGCTACTTCAGTTGCGCGGAAATTGCAGCCTTTTCCTTCGCGACCACGTCCTTGGGCAGGGGCGCATAGGAGAGCGATTCCACCATGCCCTGCCCGCTGTCCAGCATCCAGCCCAGGAAATCCTTCAGGATGGCGCCCTTCTTGGCGTCGCTTGGGGTCGTCGGAATCAATAGCCAGGTAAAACTGGAAATCGGGTATGCATCCTTGCCCGACGGGTTGGTGATGGAGACGCGAAAATCGGCCGGCATCTTGATACCCGCGGCCGCAGCCGTGACGCTTTCTAAGCTCGCCTTGATGAAGTTCTTCGAGGCGTTCTGCACCAACCCGAAGGTGATCTTGTTCTGCAGCGCATAGATCAGCTCCACATAGCCGATCGAGCCCGGCAACTGGCGAATGTAGCCGGCGACGCCTTCATTGCCCTTGCCCCCCAAGCCGAGCGGCCACTTCACCGAGGTGTTCGAACCAACCGTGCTCTTCCAGTCCGGGCTCACTTTGGAGAGGTAATCGGTGAAAACGAACGTCGTACCGCTACCATCGGAGCGGTGCACTACGGTGATGGTCTGGTTGGGAAACTTCACTACCGGGTTGACCTGCGCAATTCGCGGGTCATTCCATTTGCTGATCCTGCCCAGATAAATATCGGCCAGCACGTCGGGGGTAAATTTCACGTCCCCGCTGACACCAGGAACGTTGTAGGCCGGCACCACCGCACCCAGGACCGTGGGAAGCTGAAGGATTTTGGTCTTGAACTCCTTGAGCTGCGCGTCATTGACCGGCATGTCGCTGGCGCCGAAGTCCACCGTGCCGGTTTGTAACTGGCGGATGCCGCCGCCGCTGCCGATCGACTGGTAGTTGATCTGAATGTCGGGATGAAGTTTGTGGTACTCGTTGAACCACTTCGAGTAGATGGGGTACGGGAAGGTTGCGCCCGCTCCGTTTAGCGTTGTCTGCGCCAGCGCGCAGGTGGCCAGCAGAGTCAGGCAGAGCAATATCTTCAGAAGACGGATCAAGTGGCGTTCCTCCAGAATGATGGCGGACTAATCCGACTCACAGGTCTACGCCTTACTTATTACAAAACGGTTACACAGCGGTGAATTTAGCGTAAAGAGCGCTATGAGCGACTACAAATATCGCCACGGCCGGCGCGCGCCGGAGTGGCTGCCACGTTCCAGCCTGTGGAGCAATTCGCCGACAAGCACCTGCCACCAGGTCCGCAGCCACATGTGGAGCCGCTGGCGCTGCTCCTCGTCATGGTCGTTGGACGGATTCGTTGTCTTCGCAATGGTGGCGGGGGCGGGACCGCTAACAGACATAGTTTTGCCCTCCACGCTCTAAGTTGGATTCGAAGAGCCGCGGCCGGAGCAATGAATTGTGCGTGAATTTCGGGGGGCTACTTAGCTTCTCTCTGCCGCCGTCTAAGGTCGTCGATAAACATCTGCTCCACCGGCCGGTCATAGGAGCGCAGCACATGACGCACGCTGTGTCCGCTCACCAGATGACAGATCTCCTCCGCCAGGTTCTTGGCGTGGTCTCCGGCGCGCTCGAGCGCCTGCGTCATAAACAGCACGTGGAAACTTTCCTGCCGTGGTGCGCCTTCGTGGTTTTCGAGATGCCGCAGGAAGATCAGGTTGCGCATGCGGTCCAGTTCGGCGTCGGATCGCAGCACGGCCAGCGCGCGGTTGAGGTCGCGCTGCGCGAAGGCGTCGTGCACGTCGCCCAGCATCTTCTCCAGCCGCGAAGCCATCACCGTCAGCTCGCGAATGTCCTGCAACTCGATGCGGCTGCCCACGGCGGCGGCGCGATTGCTGCAACTCAGCAGAAGATCGCCAATTCGCTCCAGGTCTATGATGAACTTCAGGCAGGCCAGCAGCTCGCGCGCCTGCTCCGGCCCGGCTTGCGTAATTACCGACGTCACGCGCTCGTCGATCTCGCGGTCCAGGTTGTCGAGCTCTTTCTCGCGCTCGCGCACCCCGTCGAGCACCTTGGCCACTCCGGTCGCGATGCCCTCGGCCACGATGCCGGCAGCGGTGCGCGCCACCCGGCACGCTTCCAGCGTCTGTTCCCGGATTTGCCTGCAGGCGTCATCCGGAAGAATAGGAGGGTTTTGGGCCGTGCTCATCGTCTCTCAAGACCTGCCGGACGGAGCAGCACGCTGGGCTGGGAAAGCGGCATTCGTGAGCCAGTACGCAGGATGTAGGGCTTATCGCTGGTACTGTAACGCGGATTTATGAATTACTAATGAACTTTCGATTAAGGAAAGTTTAAATTCGGGTAGCGCGGTAGAACCGTATCCGGTGGAGCGCACGCGCCGGCTCGGTGACATTCCGCCCTAGGCGCTTCCAACGGTCCCGCCCGCATTCGTCGCCATCGCGCCGGGCGCCGTTAACGGCTTCGCCTCCGCCGCCAACGACACGGATCCGCCCGCCCGCACCGCTCCCCAGATGATGAACAGGTTCGTGACCAGTACGACGGTGAAGGCCATCGCCGGCAAGAAGCTGAACACCTGCCCGCGATCGTTGACGATCTCCAGCGCCAGAACGGCGGTGACCAACCCGCGGGGCAGCATCCAGAAGAGCAGCTCCGTGTCGCGCCGAGTCACGTCGCGCACCACCCAGCGGCTGCCCTCGACGGCCACCCAGCGCGCCACCACCACCGCCGCCAAAATCCCCAGGATCGGAACGATATATTGCCGGCCGACAAACTCCGCGATCACGCCCAGCAGCACAAAGAAGAACGAGCGCACCAGGAAGCTGAACTCCGCATGAAAGGCCAGCATGCGCACGCCTTGCCGGGTGACATGTGGCGTGCGCGGCAGATTCGCCAGCGTAACCCCGAAGACCAGCACCGTCAGCAGCCCGCTGCCGCCCAGGAAATCGCCGATCGCGTACACCCCCATCACCACGCCGAGGTTCAGGATGTTGGTGTTCGGCTGGCCGGCAAGACGCGGCCACAGCTTCGACCATACCGCGCCGGCGGCGAAGCCCAGCGCCAGCGACACAATAATGTGGTGAGAGAAGTCGGTTGCCAATCCACCGATCAGCGAACCTGTGCCGGCCATGTGCAACAGGCTGCCGACGAGCAGCACGGCGATGACTTCGCTCAGCGCGGACTCCAGCGTGAGCGTCACCTTCACCGCCTCGGGCGTGTCGATCTGCTGTAGCGCTGGAATGACGATGGTGCCGCTGGTGCAGCCCAGCGCGGCGCCGAGCAGCAGGCAGTCGGTCCAGTCGAGGTGCAGCAATCGCCACCCGGCAACGGCAATGAGCGCGAGGCTCAATCCGAAGCTCAGCACCACCAGGAGCAGTCCTGCGGGCAGATAGCGCAGCGCCTGCCGTAGCCGCAGCTCGATCCCGCCTTCGAACAGAATCAGGATCAGCGCGAATGTCCCCAAGATCCGGATCGGGCCTTGAAACAGGTGCGGGTGTACCCAATGCAGAACTGGCCCGACGGTTATGCCGATCAACAGCAGAACGATGATGTCGGGCACGCGCGTCGCCTTCGACAGCCGGTTGGCGGCGAAGGCCACAATCAGCAGGAGAGCCGGCATTCCGAAAACACGTGCCATGTCCATGGGTCAGCTTCTCCGCCGCCGGCGGAACTGCGCCTGCGGTACATGATGCTTGCGCTTGAGCGACATCCAGCGGCCCAGGGTCTGCGAGGAAGGAACGAAGGCTCCCAATGTGACGAAAGCTCCGACCACGACCAGCACCTCGGAAGGATTGCCGGTATTCGTCGAACCCGGATTCTGGAGATTCACGCTCTCGCTGTGCGCCTTGCGCCAGCCGAAGAACAACAACCCCACTCCCAGCACAAACACGGCCACGCGCAACGCCAGTTTCACGGCCCCTCCAGCCAAGAGATTGTAGAGCAGATTTGCGGCTGCTGTAAGCAGGTTCGGAGCACCGCCTCACAACGCAGGGCTGGCGCTGGCTGGCAACGGTTTCGGAAGCCTGCCATTCCCTTTTTCCGAATCGGCACCAAACCGGACTTTAGGAGCGCCGCAAGTGTTATGAGAGCTTTTTCGGATTGCGCTACTCTGCACTCGGGTGTAGGTTTCGGATGCCATGATCCGCGCCACGATTTACTCTGCCCTCGTCTGTTTGATCCTGACCGCCACGTATCTGCCGGCCGACCAGACTCCTAACGCAGACTCTACCTATCAGCAGCTACGCAGCATCGCAGTGGGCAGGGAAGCTGTTACCGTCAGCAACATCACGCTGAAACGTGATGCGGCGCATTTCCAGTTGAACTCGGGCACGGTCTGCTTTCTGGCGCCTGTACAAGGCAAGGTCACTGGCGCGATTTTTGTAGGTGAGGGGAAGCTCCTGCTGACACCACCGATACCTTTGGAGCAAAGAAGCTTGAAGCTGCTGACCAAAGAGGACGAATTTTCCGAGAGCTTCGATCGCGTGGCCTTGCGCTTCACCGACAACACCTATGACGAGCTCAAGCAGGCGGGAAAGCCAGGATCAGTGTCTGCATGCGACGCAGGACCTCTCTCCGACGCCCAGCACACGATGCGCAAGAAGCTCCACTACAACCTCGATGCGCGTATTTTGCAGGACCTGTTGAGCCCGGAGCCTGGCGGCTTGTTCGTTGCCTTCCTCCATGGCAAGCATTACAGCGACAAGATGCTGCTGGCCATCGACCCGCACGGCCTGGATGAAGTCTATCCCGAAGAGATTGAGCTGGCGACTTACGAAGACAACAAGCAGGGTATCTGGGCAGCGTTCCACTACAGCTCCGAGTACGCCAATGGCAAAGCCACCAGCGCGCAACAAAACAGCGTCGTCCATATCGAGCATCAGGAGCTGGACACCTCGATTGAAACCAGCGGGCATTTGAGCGGCAAAGCGGTGACCACCTTCGTCGCGCGCGCACCGGGAGTCCGGGTGGTTCCCTTCGCCTTATTTCCCGCGCTACGCGCCAAAACCGTGACCGGCGACGGCGGTCAGCCGCTCAACTTCATTCAGGAAGACAAGCTTCAGGACCCACAGTTTTGGGTGGTGCTGCCCAAGCCTCTGGCCGCAGGCGAGAAGTACACCATCACCACCACCTATGACGGCAAGGAAGCGGTGGTGAATGAGGGAGGCGGCAATTTCTTCCCCGTCTCGCGTGAAGACTGGTATCCCAATGCGGTGGCCGGCGGTTTTGGCGAGTTCACCAACTACGATCTGACGTTCCGCATTCCCAAGAATATGAAGATGGCCGCGACCGGCAACCTGGTCAGCGAAACCACGCAGGGCGATCGCAACGTCACAGTTTGGAAGAGCGCGGTTCCTCTGGTTGTCGCCGGGTTTAACTTCGGCAGGTTCAAGGTGGCCGATGACAAGCTTGAACATCCGGCTATGGAGGTGCTCTCTTACACGAACGAGGACCCGCCCAATTGGGCACAAGGCGCGGCGGGCGGCGCGCGAGGAACGATGAGCACCGTCGAGCTGAGTAAGAAGGCGCTGGCCGAAACCGAGCTTTCGGTTCGGATTTATTCCGACTATTTTGGGGCTGTTCCTTATAACCGCTTGGCAATTACTCAGCAAACCGCTACAAATTTCGGGCAGTCATGGCCCGGCCTGGTCTACATCCCCATGACTTACCTCCTCGACACGACCACCCGGCATTTCTTAGGTATTGTGGACACGGCAGGCTATTTCAATGTCGAGCGCCACACGAAGTGGCGCATCAATGGTGGGGACTGACGGTGGGCTTTAACTCTTATCGCGATCAGTGGATGAGTGAAGGCTTCGCCGACATGTCGGCGTCCATCTATCTGCAGATGGTTTATTCGAAAGAGCCGCATAAATACATCGACTTCTGGAATGAAGAGCGCAAGTTGCTGCTGGAAAAGACCAACCAAGGGTTTCGCGCTATCGACGCCGGTCCTCTCATTATGGGAGATCGGGTAGCCAATAGCCGTGAGGGTTTCGGTAACTATCGCCGCCTGGTTTATCCCAAGGGCGCTTACGTGTTGCACATGATCCGGCAGATGATGTGGGACCGCAAAACCGGCGATGAACGTTTCAAGGAAACTATGCATGACTTCGTCGAGACGTATAGCGGCAAAGTCGCGACCACCGAAGATTTCAAGGCGATGGTGGAGAAGCACATCACGCCGGAGATGAACCTGCAGGGAAACGGCAAGATGGACTGGTTCTTCCGCGAATGGGTGTATGGCACGGCTTTGCCTACCTATGCCTTCGACTACTCGTTCGAGAAGAACTCCGCCGGAGACGTCGTTCTGAAGTGCAAGCTGACGCAGTCGGGCGTCGATAAGAACTTCGGAATGCCGATACCGATTTACCTGGAGCTGGCCGATGGAAAGCTTGTCCGCCTGGGATCGACCGTGATGGTCGGAAATACGACCCAGGAGCAAAGCGTTACGCTGACATCATTGAAGGACACGCCGCGCCGGGCGATGATCAACTACTACGACGACGTGCTGGCGGGCAACTAGCCCTGCACTCGATCATGTACTGCCTTGACGCACCCGCCCCCGACTGGCATCTAATGTCTCTTGCGGGTAACTGGCGAGGAATGATTCATGCCCACTGATGTGAAAGAACAGGCGCAGGTGTCTCCGCTGGCGGGCAAGCCCGCTCCGAAAGAGCTGTTGGTGGATTTGGCGAAGCTGGAGCACGCCTATTACGAGACGCGGCCTGACGCGGGCGATCCCAATCAACTGGTCGCATTCGGCACCAGCGGGCATCGCGGCTCGTCGCTGAGGGGAACGTTCAACGAGGCGCACATCCTCGCCATCACGCAGGCCATCTGCGAGTATCGCTGCGGCCAGGGCGTGGACGGGCCGCTGTACATGGGCAAGGACACGCATGCGCTCTCCGGCCCGGCGCAGCGCACCGCGCTGGAGGTGCTGGCCGCCAACGGTGTTGAAACGTTCATTCAGCAGAACGACGGCTTCACGCCGACGCCGGTCATTTCGCACGCGATCCTCATCCACAACCGCGGCCGGGAGCAGCATCTGGCGGACGGCATCGTCATCACGCCATCGCACAATCCGCCAGAGGACGGCGGCTTCAAGTACAACCCCACCAACGGTGGCCCGGCCGATACCGACATCACCGGCTGGATCCAGAACCGCGCCAATGAGCTGCTGCGCGCCAACAACGCGGGCGTGAAGCGCATCTCGCCGGAGCAAGCCGTCAAGGCCGTCGGCACGCACCAATACGATTTCGTGCCGCCGTACGTCAGCGATCTCAAGAACGTCGTCGATATGCAGGCGATTCGTGCGGCCGGGCTGAAGCTCGGGGTCGATCCTCTCGGTGGCGCGTCGGTGCCCTACTGGGAGCCGATCAATGCGGAGTACGGCATCGGCGTCGACATCGTGAACACGAAGGTCGATCCGACGTTCTCCTTCATGACCGTCGATCACGACGGCAAGATTCGCATGGACTGCTCCAGCCCCTACGCTATGGCGGGGCTGGTGAAGCTGAAGGACAAGTACCAGGTCGCCTTCGGCAACGACACCGATTCCGACCGCCACGGCATCGTCACGCCCTCGGCCGGGCTGCTGAATCCGAACCACTATCTGGCGGTCGCGATCCAGTACCTGTTGCAGGATCGCGACGAGTGGCCGCGCGCCGCCGTCGTGGGCAAGACGCTGGTCTCGAGCAGCATGATCGATCGCGTGGTCAGGAAGCTAGGTCGGACATTGTGGGAGGTACCGGTGGGCTTCAAGTGGTTCGCGCCGGGGCTGTTTGACGGCAGCTGCTGTTTCGGAGGTGAAGAGAGCGCGGGCGCCAGCTTCCTGCGCCGCGATGGCACGGTCTGGACCACCGACAAGGACGGACTCATCATGGACCTGCTCGCGGCCGAGATCACGGCACGCACCGGCAAAGATCCGGGCGAGCACTTCCGCGCGCTGGCCGAGGAATTTGGCATGCCGCACTACACGCGCATCGACGCGCCGGCCACGCCCGAGCACAAAACCAAGCTGGGCAAGCTCTCGCCGAGCGATGTGAAAGAGTCGGAACTGGCGGGCGAGCCGATTCGGGCCAAGCTGACGCGCGCTCCCGGCAACGACGCGCCCGTCGGCGGGCTGAAAGTCGTGAGCGCCAACGGCTGGTTCGCCGCCCGGCCCTCCGGGACCGAGAACATCTACAAGATTTATGCGGAAAGCTTCAAGGATGAGTCTCACTTGGAGGCCATCGTGAGCGAGGCGCAGCAAATCGTGAACCATGCGCTCGGCGGGTAGAGCTGGCCTTTAGAGGTGTTGCTACCGGAAGTAAATCTTCGCGAATGGGGCAAGCTGCCCCAAGTCTCATTGTACGAGCCGCGCAGCGGCGGCATGAAGTTAGCCCAGGGCGTAAGCCCTGGGTACGAGTGAAAAAGGTTGCAGCCGCGGCAGCGGCGGCACGACTAGCACACAGTCTCTACGGGCCAGTGCCCAAGCTCATTATGTTATGCTGTCCGTCCCTTGAGGCCTGCAGGCCGCAAGAGAATCCTGGGTTTCGTGAGTTTTTCAGCGATGGAGACTGTTGCAGCTTCCAAAAAATCGCAGTGGGACAATCGTGTCCAGCGCGCATCCGATCTGGCGGCACGCTTCGCCTACGCGAGGGAGATCCTCGCGTTCTATGGCGAAGTGTTGCGACTCCAGCAGAGAATCTTCGACGAGATCCCGGCGCGCTCGGCGCCTGCGGGAGCGAGCGACATGCCGCTGCGCGCGCGTCTCGATACAGCAGAGGCGGTACGATATCTGCCCGCGTTGCTCTCATTGGCCGAGCAGAAAGGCACGGCGAAGTTGGCGGAGGAGGCCAGGGCGGTTCGCGCTATCTCGCTGGAACAACAGCAAGCGATGCTGCGCGGCTTCCTTGCCGAAGAACCTTTGGCGAACGGATTCTTCGCCCGCGCGTTGCTGCAACCCTACGGCGAGCGGCTGGCTGAGCAAATTCCCGGCACATCACCCCAGAGTGACCGATTCGTCTGTCCGCGCTGCCAGGGCCGTCCGCAAGCCGCCGTGCTGCGCCCCGAAGGCGATGGCGGCAAGCGCTTTCTGCTGTGCTCCTTCTGTCTGACAGAGTGGGAGTTCCGGCGCATTCTGTGCGCCGTGTGCGGCGAAGAGAATCATCAGAAGCTGCCGCGCTATTCCGCCGAAGAGCTGGAAGCGGTCCGGGTTGAAGCTTGCGATACTTGTCGTTTCTACTTGAAGTCGATTGACATGACCGTGGACGGATTGGCCGTGCCGCTGGTGGACGAGGCGGCAACGGTCTCGCTCGATCTCTGGGCTGCTGAGCATGGCTACAGGAAAGTCGAACCAAACCTGATGGGATTCTGAGACGTTCGCTCTGATGTGCCGTGTCCTGCTAGTCTGACATCGACAACCCCTTGCATACCTCTCAGGCACATCCCATACGCTCGCTGCTGAAGCGGTCTCCGCTGTATGCGACGCTCAAGCAACTGGGCCACTATCCCGACTACTGGTGGTGGAGGCTACGCGGTCAACCGCGACGCATTCCGCACATTGTGAAGCAGCGCACGGTGCTGGAGTACACGCGGGCTTTCGGGCTGACCACGCTGGTCGAAACCGGCACCTACTACGGCGAGATGATCGCCGCGGTTGCGCCGAAGTTCCGCCGCATTTACTCGATTGAGATCGACCCCGATCTGGCTGGCCGGGCACGGGCCCGGTTTCGCACACTTCCACACGTAAGCATCATCGAAGGCGACAGCCAGACCGCGGTACCGCGAATGGTGAAGGAACTGGCCGAAGCTTGCTTGTGGTGGCTCGACGCCGGCTATTGCGGATGGGCCGGAGCAACCGGCAACTCCAGCCGCCTCGGCACCGAGTTCGAGGCCATTCTCGCCGATCGCGAACACCGGCACGTCATTCTGATGGATGACGCCGACGGGGTCAGCGGTCTGAAGGAGTTGATCGGCTCAGTCGAGTCGAACTACCCAAGCCGGCGAGTCGACATCGCGCACAATATCATCCGCATCGCCCCGCGACACTGACCTGTTTGCCATTTTCGGTTGGGTGTCTTTCCGCCTTGATTGTGGCCCAGCACACGCAAGGATGGGTCGTAGGTCACAGACACTTGGCAGCAGAGGAGTGATGATCGGGGTGCAGGCAGCCTCATCGGATGTGCTGGTCTGGATGGCTCTAGCGACTTTCCAGGCCGGCTCGGCCCCCCGATGCGGCTGCTTAGGAATTCTTCCTGAGGAGGCTTACGTCGTGAAGCAAGCCATGATTCTCCTCTTGTTGTTGGCCGGCATCCAGATGGCGGCGCAAGACAAATCGACCATTACGGTCAAAAGCACGAACGTGGTTAGCGATGTGGTGATCGTGAACGCGGTGAACCCGAACATCGCCGACAAGGCGAAGGCCGGGGTCGAGCTGCGTTGCAATAAAGGCCCAAGCAGCTGCAAGGCTCCGGAACCGGGATCCTATTTGATGGTGCGGCTGCCGAAGAATTGGGGAATGTACGACTGCGCCAATGTCGACCTTTATCCGGCAACGGGCGATCCGGCAACGGACCAGAAGATCGGGGAATACTGCCTGATTGAAAAGTGAGGGCCCCGTCGGAGGTCCGATCGCATCAACGGACCTCGCTGGACTCGAGGGGCGGGCAGAACGGTCCAACTTGGGAACGACTGCCTTTAAGGAAGTGGGATTTTATTGCTTATTTCTAGATTAACAACCGCCACAAGTGGGAAACAGCTACAATTATTTGCTTGATGGAGGAGATGAGAGTGGGATTTGCCAACTATCGCCGGCGACTCAGGCGGATCTTCACTCAGCCGTCCTCCCCACAGGGCCATCGAGCGGTTTACAATGGAGATGGCAACTTAGTTGGTGTTATTGCAGGGCTAGAGAATTGAGAAGCATGGATGTCTTTCTTCAACGACGAATGTGACCTCGCAGACGACGACCAGTACGATCTGTTTACCTTAACCACCCTAGTACAACGCTATGCTGCTACTCCTCGCCGTGCGCGAAGTGCGGCACGTTGCTCACAGACAACCGAGCTTCGTGGCCCCGTTCCCTCGAAGCCGCGGAAGCAAGCAATCGTCTTCGCACTTACCGTAAAGCGCCAACACCAGGACTCAACTGGTTTGTACCGCCGCCGGCTGCGCATTGCGACGCGGCCGGCGGTTGGATTGCAGGATCTTCTTGCGCAGCCGCAGCGACTGCGGCGTGACCTCCACCAGTTCATCCTCGGCGATGAACTCAATCGCCTGCTCCAGGTTCAGGTTCTTGAAGGGCACCAGCCGGATCGCCTCGTCGGCGGTTGAGGCGCGCATGTTGGTCAGCTTTTTCTCGCGGACGACGTTCACGTCGAGATCATTGTCGCGCGAGTTCTCGCCGATGATCATGCCCTCGTAAACTTCCACCCCGGGCCCGGCGAACAGCTCGCCGCGCTCCTGCAATCCCCACAAGGCATAAGCGGTCGTCGTTCCCGGGCGATCGGCCACCAGCGCACCTGTCGGGCGATGCGGGATCTCGCCCTGCCACTCCATGTAGCCGTCGAAGAGCGAGTTCATCACGATGGTGCCGCGCGTGTCGGTGAGCAGCTCGCTGCGCAGGCCAATCAGGCCACGGCTGGGGATGACGAAGTCCATGCGCACGCGGCCGTAGCCGTGGTTGTGCATCTTCTGCATCTGCGCCTTGCGGCTGCCGAGCTTCTCGATCACGACGCCCACGAACCCGTCGGGCACGTCGATGGTGAGGCGCTCGACCGGCTCCATCAGTTTGCCGTCAAGCTGCTTGGTGACGATCTCCGGTTTGCCCACCGCAACCTCGAAGCCTTCGCGCCTCATCATCTCGATCAGGATGGCCAGTTGCAGCTCGCCGCGGCCCATGACCTTGAACGAGTCGGTGCTGTCGGTGTCTTCCACGCGCAACGAGACGTTGGTGAGCAGCTCCTTCTCCAGGCGCTCGCGTAGATTGCGCGAGGTGACATACTGGCCTTCGCGGCCGGCCATCGGCGAGGTGTTCACCATGAACTGCATGGCGATGGTCGGCTCGTCGATGGTGATGACCGGCAAGGGCGTGGGGTTCTCAACGTTGGTGATGGTTTCGCCGATGTTGATGCCGGTGACGCCCGCGACCGCGACGATGTCGCCCAGCTCTGTGACCTCGATATCGGTGCGTTTCAGTCCCGAAAACGAGAACAGCTTGGTGATCTTGATTTTCTCGAGCGAGCCGTCGCGCTTGGCGATGGCCACGTCCTCGCCGGTGCGCAGCGTGCCGTCGAAAACGCGCGCGATCGCCAGCCGGCCGAGGTAGTCGCTGTAATCCAGATTGGCGACCAAAACTTGCAGCGGGCCGTCGGCATCGCCTTGCGGCGCCGGGATCGTATTCACGATGGCTTCAAACAGCGGCTGGAGATTGCCGCCCGGAGTCTCGGCGTCGATCGAGGCCGTGCCCAGCTTGGCGTTCGTGTAGAGCACGGGAAAGTCGAGCTGATCTTCCGCGGCATCGAGATCAATAAACAGGTCATAGACCTCGTTCAGGACCTCTTGCGAGCGCGCGTCGGGGCGATCGATTTTGTTGATGACCAGGATCGGCGGCAGCTTGGCCTCGAGCGCCTTGCTGAGCACGTAGCGCGTCTGCGGCAGCGGCCCTTCGCTGGCATCGACCAGCAGCATCACCCCGTCCACCATCTTGAGCGCGCGCTCGACTTCGCCACCGAAGTCGCTGTGGCCGGGCGTATCGACGATATTGATCTTCACGTCGTGATAGAAGATGGCCGTGTTCTTGGCCAGGATGGTGATGCCGCGCTCGCGCTCCAGCTCGTTGGAGTCCATCACCCGCTCGACGTGCGTCTCGTTGGCGCGAAATATGCCGCTCTGGTTCAGCATGGCGTCCACCAGCGTGGTCTTGCCATGGTCCACGTGCGCGATGATGGCGATATTGCGAATACTCGTGCTCAAAATTGTCCTTCTCTGACCTGGTTAAGGGAATGCCGCAATAAACCGGCTGAACGGAAGGAATCAGGACCGTAACATCAGTTTACAATATGCACCAGCAGGCGAATATGAGTCATGCCGCACAAGTGCGCATTGTGTTCGTTTTGGCAATTGCGGCGTTATTTTTTTCGAACGCAATAGCCCAGATAGAGGGTTCCGCCGTTTGTTCGCAACCCGAAATCCAGCCCACCGCGCCGGATGTCACTTCGCATTACTATCGACCGAGTTGCGGGGTAACCCCTCCCAAAGTGTTGGAGAATCCAGATCCAGTGTGGCCCGATCTCAGCCTGCGCATTAAACACGGTACAGCTTTGTTGTGGATCGGAATTGGAGAAGACGGCACGGTGCGAGATATGGAGGTTTTGAAGGCGTCTCGCATAGAGTTCGCCGAGAGTGCTGTTGAGGCGATAAGAAGGTGGAAGTTTACGCCGGGCATGAAAGATGGCCAGCCGGTGCCTGTCGCTGTACAGGTGACCACCAAGTTCGACCGCTAGCACGAGCCTGCCTTTAGCACGAGCCTGCCTTATTC
>Ga0335073_10007424_pt1 | contig 15375 bp, 16 predicted proteins | sample Lox_Sample_22_FD_207093 | JGI IMG/M metagenome (GOLD analysis project Ga0335073, IMG submission 207093) | Soil microbial communities from Loxahatchee National Wildlife Refuge, Florida, United States - Lox_Sample_2.2 | ecosystem: Environmental > Terrestrial > Soil > Wetlands | place: USA... | reverse complement strand
ACGACTGGGCGGCCGGCATGAGCAGACCGTGACGGACGCGGCCGTCCGGACGATTGTGATCCGCATCGACCTGCGGGCCTCGGCCGCCGGCCCTGAGGCCGTCGAGGCTGATTCGTTCGGACCGGACACCTTGATCACCATCCAGCGTGGTGTCATCGGCGGTAACGATAACGGTAACGGCAACGGTGACGGTGGTGTTGGCCCGCCGGGTCCTGATGACCGTCACAGGTTCGTCGACGTCGGCAGAATCCTGGTCCTCGACGACACCGCCACGTTCGCCAAGCATGAGACCGTCTACCAGTTTCTGGCGACCGCGCCGACGGTCGGCCAACTGTTGTGCCTCGTGGTCGGCGAGCCCGTCGAGCATCCGGTCGGCGCCCCCGTCGCCGGTGAGCCCGTCCCCTCAGAGCCGGTGATCGAATTGCCGACAGCGGCGACGCTCACCAACGCCGCGGTGCTCTGGGTAGGCGATCCGCGTGGCGTGGGCTGGCGCCTGGGCATGCAGACCACGACGAGACTCGCTGTCGGCGACCCCGCCGATCCTGATGGCAACATCGCGCTAGCCGAGCTAAGCGATCTGCTGACGGAGCACGAACTCTACGACCGCATGTTCGCCGCCATCTCAGAACTGTCCGGCCGCGTCGGGGCGCCCGCGACCCTGCCTACCATCCGCTGGGTGCTTCCGGTTGTGCCGATTCGCGCTCGCCCGCCCGCGCCGGTCGAGGTGCCACCGGATCCAGAGCCCGCGATGTGGCGGCTTTCCGCCTTCCAGCTCTTCCTGCTGGCTTTGGGCTCCGCACTGATCGCCCTTGTCCCGCCCTGGGTGATCGCGCTGGCCCCGTGGATCCTAGTACCGGTGATTGCCGCCAGGGTCGGCCGCGGGCGCTGCCCTCATGCTCAATTGGTGCCGAACGTGGCGTTGGCTGCTGCCGCGGCCACCATCGGGAGCGCCATCGGCGCATTCGCCGCCGCTACCGACGCACCCTTGAGCCATCTCGGCGTGCCCGCTGTCGAAGCAGATTCCGCCAGCGCCTCCCTTGGGGCAGTCATGATCGCCGTCGCGTTTATCGCGTCGATCGTCGAGTACACCCGGCGTCAGCACGCCAACAGGGCTGTCCTCGATTCCAGGACTGCAGCCGACCCCCCCGTGCCTGCGGCACTTGACGTCAGCCCGCCAGATGAAGCGGAGGAAAGCGCGAGAACAGCCATGCGCAAGGCGATCGTCGAAGCTGCCTGCCGGACGATCTCCGCCGGCGCCGAAGACGAGGGGTTTCTGCAGCTGAACGCGCCTGAGCAGCTTCCGCTCCTTGACGGGGCACCGCAACAGGCCCGGCTGATCCCATTCGCCCCAGAGACCGCTCGAGAAACGATCACGCGGGCGATGGCGGACGATGTCGTCGGGAAAGCCGTGGCCGGAAACGACGTGGAATGGATGCCCTCAGGCGATCGCATCGGCATCCTCCGTCTCGTGCCTGTGCGTCCGGGCATGCTGCGGACAAGCGGAATCTCCGCCGTTACCGGCCAGACGTCGATCTTGGTCGACGTGACCGGTGGCGATCGCGCGAGGGCAATGCTGGCCACCTGGCTGCGCGGCGACGGACCCGGCGGAAGCGTCACGTTGTCAGACGCTGGCGGCCCGATTACCGTGCGGCTGCCCGATCTTTCGGCGGCGAGAGCTTTGACCATGGGAACCGCACACTGGCTGGGGGGCAAGAGTGACCAGACCACGGTCACCTTCACCCGCCCCGATGAGGGCACTAAGACGCTGACCGCCGCCGAAGTGAAGACCGCGACTGATCAGGAAGTCGATGACAGCGTTACGCGGATCGCTCACTGGCTGATATTCGGCTGAAATGGACCACGATTTCAGCCGCAAGCTGAGGGGGACGCTGAGAGAAGCCACGGACCGTTCGGATAATCCGCCTTTAATCGACCGCTACCTCGGCCTCGATCTCTACCGGGATGCCGAACGGCAGCGCCGCCACCCCGATCGCCGAGCGGGCGTGCGCGCCGGCTTCGGGGCCGTACAGCTCCAGGATCAGGTCGGAGAAGCCGTTGATCACGGCGGGCGTCCGCGCGAAGCCCGGAGCCGTATTCACCATGCCGAACACTCGCAGCCACCCCGTGACCCGGTCCAGGTCGCCGAGGGCGCGCTGGAGGCTGGCCAGCATCGCGAGCGCGGTCGCGCGGGCGGCGTCGTAGGCCTGCTCTTCGGTGACCTCGGCGCCGACCTTGCCGAGGACGGTCCACAGGGTGCCGTCGGCCCGCAGCGGTCCGTGGCCGGAGACGAAGGCGCGGCCGGGCCACAGCCGCACCCAGGGGAAGGGGAGCTCGATGCCGGACGGGCCGGCCGGCAGCGTCATGGGCGGCGGGAGCTCGAGGCCGAGGTCGGCCAGGCGGCGTTCGATGCGCATGCCCGCAATCTTGCCCTACACCGGACGAACCTGGCAGTCACCAGAGGCGGGCGGTCGCCCGCCGGGCGCCTTCGGCCAGCGCCTCGAACTTCGCCCAGACGATCTTGGGGTGGATCTCCGGAGTGTAGGTGGCCTGGGAGGAGAACCCGCAGTCGGCGCTCGCGACGACGTTCTCCCTGCCCACGACCTCCGCGAACCGCACGATGCGGTCGGCGATCGTGTCCGGGTGCTCGACGATGTTCGTCGCGTGGCTGATCACGCCGGGCAGCAGCACGGTGTCCGGCGGCAGCGTGACTTTCTCGAAGACGTGGTAGCTGTGCTCGTGCCGCGGGTTGGCGGCCTCGAACGAGAAGGCCCCAGCGTCGATCGTCAGCAGCGTCTCGATCAGGTCCGCGAGCGGCGCGTCGTGCACGCGCGGGCCCTCGTTGATGCCGTAGCAGGTGTGCACCCGCACCCGGTCCCTGGGGATGCCCTCCAGGCTGCGGTTGATCGCGTCCACGTACAGCCGGGCGGTCTCCAGCTTCTCCGCGATCGAGCCCGCGCCGTAGCTGAACTCCTCGGTGAGGAACGGGTCGTCGATCTGCAGCGTGAACCCGGCGTCGATGATCGCCTGGTACTCCACGTGCAGGGCGTCGGCGACCGCGTCGAGGTAGTCGTCTTCGTCCCGGTAGTACTCGTTGTCGCCGACCCCGCTCGGTGCCACGGCGCAGACGAACACCTTGTCAGGACCCGCGTCGCCGACCGCCGCGCGCAGCGCGGCCAGGTCCCGGGCGATGTGCTCCTGCCCGATGTAGGACACCGGGCCCGTGCAGACGAGGTTCGCGGCGGGGACCGCCATCCCCCCGGTCATCGCGCTCTTGAAGTACTGCTCGTAGTACTCGGGAAACTCCTCGACCTCCGGCCGGAACTTGTCCAGGGTGCCGCCGCCCGCGTCCGGCTCAAAGCCGCTCAGCCGCTGCCCGATGTAGGCGAAGAACCCGGTCTTGCTCTGCTCGCCGTCGTTGACGACGTCCAGCCCGGCCGCCCGCTGGGCGGCGACCACGTCCGCGACAGCGCGGCGGTGCGCCTCCGCGAGTTCCCGCTCGACCGGTTCCCCGTTGGCGGCCGCCCTCATCAGGTCGAGCAACCCCGTGGGACGAGCAATGCTGCCGACGTGAGTCGTGTAGATACGGTCAGTGCTGCGTTGCATGGGGCAACCTCCGTTCCAGCTGGTTCAATTGTGCTTAAAGGGGACGGATTTTGCACTATGTCATTCGCCGGTTGGCCCGCCAGCCAGCTCGCACACGATGTCCAGGTGACCGACGTGCCGCGCGTACTCCTGCACGAGGTGGAACAGGACGCGTTCCAGCGTGGCCGGCGGCGCCCCGGCCCAGCGCTCGCCGGGCTGGCCGACCTCGGCTAGGCCGTGGCCCTCGATGATCGCCGTGCTGCGTTCGCCTTGTTCCGCCAGCCGGGCCAGCAACTCCTCGCGGCTCTCATCCGGCGCCACATACCAGCGGCCGTCGCGATGGTCGCCCCAGGGGTCGGGGACGCTCTCGCCTTCGAATCCCCACACGAGCCAGCGCCGCTCGACGTAGGTCAGGTGTTTGACCAGCTCGAGCGGCGTCCAGCCGGACGGCAGCCGGCTGCGGCGCAGTTCGCCGTCCGGCAGCGCGCTGACCCGGGCCGCCAGCCGGTCGCGGAAGAAGTCGAGATAGCGAAGGAACACCTCGCTGCGCGACGCGGCTTGATCGGTCGGCCGAGTGAACGGGACGGTCATGCAGTCGTTGTCCCCGAGTGGACCCTGTTTACCCCCGGCGCGGCGCCGCGTGGCCGCTGGGAGCAGGGAGTGTCAGTCCGCCGCGGGCAGCGGCGGTTCGATGCCGAGCGCCTCCTGGACGATCGGGTCGTCGTCGGTGCCCAGGATGCGCCAGTCCTCGCCGGGCTCGAGAATCTTCTCGGCGCCCCGGATGGACCTGTAGTCCAGGTCACCGCCTAGGGCCGGCGGTTCCTTGCCCGCGGCCAGGCCTTTGGCCGCGGACAGCAGGATGTGGCGCATCCGGCTGATCGCCTTGTCGGTGGAGCCGAGCTGCTCCTGGGTGCGGTCGTAGATCGTGCCCATCGACTCGGTCACCATGAAGTCCTGGCTCACGAAGTCCGAGACGCCGCTGAAGATGCCGCCGCGCTGCGCTACGCGGTCCATTCGGAAGTCGTTGTCCATGGTGTAGAGGCGGGGGATGATCCCGTCCCTGCGGCCCGTGATGGGCGTCGAGAACGGCGCGACGGAGAACAGGTTCGCGCCGCCGAGGTTGCGCGGGTTCTGCCTGTCTTTCGGGAGCATGATGTAGCGCCAGCAGTTCTCGTCGTCGATGGGGACGAACATCCCATGGCCGCTGGTGAAAGGGATGCTGGCGACCATCGTCGAATAGGGCACCGCGTAGGCGGTGATCCGCACATGGGTGTTGCCGTTGGGCGTGGTGCGGATGCCCGCGTACTTGTACCCGTACCAGGTGTCCTGGACTTCCAGGCGCGGCGCCCGGTCGTGCCGCCAGAACTTCCAGGACATCGCGTTGGACGGGTAGCCGGGCTTGTCGGAACCGTCGTCGGGGATGTCGTCGATCCCGTCGAACTGGTGCAGGTGGGAGATGTGGGCCGTGTCGATGTTGCCTTCCATCGACTGCACCCAGTTGCAGGTCGTCAGCTGCTTCGCCACGATGAACTCGCTGGCGTCACGTCCCTCGGTGCCGAAGTCCCTGAAGGGCGTCATCGTCTGCGGAGGACCCATGTAGGTCCAGACGATCCCGCCGGACTCGTGCGTCGGGTACGCCTTCATCCGCACTTTCTCGCAGAACGGCGCCGGCTCGCTCGGCATGTCCACGCACCGGCCGTCCACGTCGAACGCCCACCCGTGGTACACGCAGCGAAGGGCGGGGACGTTCTCCTCGTTGCGGCCGAAGTAGAGCGACGCGCCCCGGTGGGGGCAGTTCTCCTGCACCAGCCCTGTCCGGCCCCTGACGTCCCGGAAGGCGACCAGGTTCTCGCCGAGCAGCCGTACGCGCACCGGATCGCCGCCGGGTTGGGGAATCTCGGCTGTCAGGCAGGCGGGCGTCCAGTACCGGCGCAGCAAGTCGCCCATCAGCGTTCCTGGCCCCACCCTGGTCAGGATCTCGTTGTCTTCCGCCCTGAGCACGCAGCACCTCCGCACGGCTGTGCCGGCCCGTCGGCGAACCGGCCCGTTTTCACCGTCTCACCGCGCAAACAATGTTGTCAATTATCAAACAAACAAGGCTGTTTGGTGCGCGGCACAATGGACGGGAGCTGAGATCAGCGTGCCCGCCGCGTCGTAGCCGAGCGCGCCAGCCGCCTGCAGTGCGGCCCGGCTGGCCTGGTAGTGGTGGCGGCAAAGCAGCAGGTCCGTCGCGAACGGTCGGCCGGGGGATGGGGGCATGATGACCGTGACGGCCGGCCTGGCCGGGCAGCAGCAGGCACGGTCGGTGACCGTGAGCGGCTTGCCCGGGCCCGGCAGCTCTTCGGCGAGCCACACGGGGTCGGCGCCGCCGCGGTGCGCGAACAAGCCCTTCATGGGCTAAGCATGACAACGTGCGTATTGCCCGGTTAGGGCCGGAAGTCCCGCGGCGCTCGCGACTCAGCTGAACTGAGTGCGCGGGCGCCGCTGCAGTTCGCCGTCGAGGTAGACGTCGACCTTCTCGTCGTAGAAGCAGGCCAGGCCGGCGATCTTCTGGCTCTCCGGCAGGGGCGCCCGGTAGATCCACACGATGTCGGGGTGCACGCCCTGCCCGGTGTCCACCGTCCAGTAGGACGCCGTGCCCTTGTACGGGCAGTGCGTCTGAGCGTCGGACGGGCGCAGCAGTTCGGTGCGGACATCGGCGAGCGGCATATAGTACCGGGGCGGCAGGCCCGTCTCGAACAGGATGTGCGGCCGGTCGGACTCGGCGACCGTGACGCCGTCGATCTCGACGCGGACGCGCCGGGAGGAGGCGAGGATGTCCACCCGCTTGTACGGGTCCCGCGGGTGCGTGTAGACGGGCTCGTCCTCCTCGAGCCATTCGTCCATCGCGGCCCATTCGAAGCGGACCAGATCGTGCAGCGCCTCGAGCGGGGAGTGCCGGTAGCGCTTGGCGGCGCTTTCCGCTGTCTCGCCCGCTACCCGGACGTCGAAGATCTCGGCGTCGCCGCGGCTAGGCGAGTGCTCGGTCTTGCCGGTCGGCACGAGCTCGGCGGCGACGTCGGAAAGCGGTATGTAGTACGCCGGGTAGTACGGGACTTCCCAGACCAGGACCGGGTGCCTGGTGTCGGCGACCAGGCGGCCCGCGAGGTACGCGCGGACCCGCTTCGCGCCGTGCTCCACCCGTACCGAGCCGCGTGCGTTCTCCTGCATGGCTGCCTCCCCGGTCCACGCTACCTGCAGGCGGCCGGTACAGGAACCGGCACGATCCGCCACGTCGTCGCGTGCGCCAGCGGTTCCGCGTAGTAGAGCAGGGCACCGCTGACAGCGAGCAGCCAGCCCTCGCTGAGGCTCGTGATCGGCAGCGGGGCGAGCCCTCGACCCGTGCCAGGTTCGGCGCAGTAGTTCCTGGCGGGGCCGCCGGCCTCGTATTCGGTGACCCACAGCAGGCCGTCGGCGACCCGTACGCTCAGGTCGCCCGGCCCTGAGGGCTGACGCACCTCCTGGGGCGCCATGGTCGCGTCGGACAGTTCCGTGGCGAAGGCCGACATGCCGGTGACCTCGGTGATCCAGACGTCCGGCCCCGCGAAGCCGTCGATCACGGCAGCTTGCTCCCCGGCCGCCCAGTGCGCGGCGAGCAGGGCACCGGTGCGCGGGTTCCGCCGCTGGACGGACCCGGTGTGTCCCTGCTCGCTCACGACGAGGACCGAGCCGTCCGCGCTCGCGCCGATGTTTGACCAGTAGGCGCCGCCCAACGAGATGGCCGCGGTCAGCGCCACCGAGGACGGCGACACTCGCAGCAGCTGGTTGCCGCCGTCGACCCAGAGCCAGCCGCCCGCGTAGGCGGCGTGCGAGCCGTCCGGATACCTGCTGGCGCTGACACTCAGCTCGCCGGTCACGATGAGCCTCGCCGGGTCCAGGCGCAGCAGCAGTTCGCCGAAGGCGGTCGAATCCGTCACCCACAGCGAGCCGTCCACGAAGAACGGAACGCCGATCGATCCGGGGCTGAACGTGTTCGTTGCCGCGATCCGGCCGGTGCGCATGTCCACGCGCGCCAGCACCATCCGGGGCAGCGCCGTCCGCGGCTGGCCCGCGCCGGCCTGCGGCACGTCCCAGCTCAGGTAGGTGCCGGCGCTGGTCTGCGTCAGCACCGGGTTGTCGCCGGGGATCTGACTGTAGACGCCCGCCGTCGCCGTGGCCGTCGCCGTGGCCGTCGCCGTGGCCGTCGCCGGGGAGCCCGGCCGCGGGGGCGGCACATCGCTGGCGCTCGGGACCGCGCACCCGCCGATGCCGAGGATCACCGCGGAGAGGACTGCCGTCACGAGAACGGCTCGCGCCGCCGGGCGGAATCTCATACCCCTTAGACATCCCCGGCGCGCCGAAGGTTGCTTTGCGGCAAAGATCGGACGCGGCCGGATCCTTCCCGGGGCGCGTGCAATCCCATCGGCCAGAGCCGATTCAGAAGAATCTCATGAACTCATATCCGGGGCAGAGCGCCTTTGCCGGGCGGGCAGAACCTGGCCGGGCAGTGTGGATGACATGACAACAGCAACCGCACTCGCAATCAACATCCCCCTCATGGTGATCGCCTTCGCGCTGATCACCGGAATCCCGCTGTGGCTTGTCTTCAAGCACCCCGACCGCAAGCCGAGCCTCGCCCGCACCGTCCCGCAGTACCGGCGCGCCCGCGCCGCGCGCGTCGCGCCCGGCCAGACGTGGCGCCTGGAATCGCTGCGTTCCACGTCCCACTGACCCCGACCTTGTTCACCGGGAAAAACCTTGTTCACCGGGAAAAGGAGCCTGGCCGCCTCGTAGGCGGCCAGGCTCCTTCCCGTTTGCCCCCTCCCGCGGCCACTCCGCGCTGTCACCAGACCGCCTCCGCCCAGCGTGGGACTTCGTTCACGCGGGTAAACCTGAGTGTTACTGGGGGCAATGATGATCGTGGCGATTGTTGGGGCTGGACGGCTGGCGGAGGGCGTCGCCGTCCGCACCCTGGCTGGCGGGCACAAGCTCAGGCTGACCGACACAGAGCGCGGCAAGGCCGAGGCGCTCGCGGCCACCCTGTCGGCCATGGCGGGCCCGGACGCCGGTGGCACGCACCTGGAGGTGACCGTGACAGGGGTGGCGGAGGCGATCGCGGCCGCCGACATCGTCATCCTCGCGCTGCCCTACCCGCTAGGCCGCCTGGTGGCGCGGGAGCAGGGCGCGGCGCTGGCCGGAATGGTGGTGGTCGACACGTGCAACCCGGTCGACTTCTCGACGTTCGACTCGCTGCTGACCAGTCCGGGGATGTCGGCCGCCGAGGAGATCGCCGAAGCGAACCCGGCGGCGCGCGTGGTCAAGGCCTTCAACACCACGTTCCAGGAGGCCTTGGTCGCGGGGTCGGTGGGCGGCCTGCCCATCGATGTTTTCCTGGCCGGCGACGACCCGGAGGCCAAGGAGAAGGTGGCCGTCCTGGTGCGGGACGGCGGGATGCGGCCAGTCGACACGGGGCCGCTGCGCCGGGCCAGGGAACTCGAGGCATTCCAGCTGCTGCACATGACACTGCAGGGCCCGCTCGGGCTCGACTGGAGCAGCGCGATCAAGCTGCTCCCCTAGGGGTGGCACCAGGGTGAGAACCGGGGGGCTGCCGGATGTCGCCGCGCCGCCCCGGTGCCTAGCGTGGGCGACATGGAACAGACAACGAAAGAGCCGGTCAAGCAGCCAGTAGAGCCTGTCGGCAGCAGGCGTCCCATCTGGCCGTTCATCGCGGCGGCGGCACCGCTCGCGGTGTTCTTCGTCGCACGCGGGATCACAGAGTTCTTCGTCATCAACTACAGCGCGCCGGCGAGCTACGCCAACGACTGGGGCGGCCCGAGCCTGGCTGGGGTGTTCGCCGTGCACAGCGGTCCCGCGGCGGCGATCATCGCCGCGACGGTGTGGTGGGCAGTGCGCCATCGGCGTGGCGGGCGGCAGATCTTACCCTGGTGGGGACAGGCCGCACAGGGATGAGACCGGATGACAGACCGCAAGCCGCAGGGGATGAGCTTCACCTCGTGGATCGACCAGCAGATCGCTGACGCCGAGAAGCGAGGGCTGTTCGACAACCTGCCCGGCGCGGGCAAGCCGCTGGACATGAAGCCGGCCGGCGGGGACTACGGCCAGGCCTGGGTCCATGATTACGCGCGGCGCGAGGGAGTGCCGCCTGAGGAGTTCCTGCCCACCCCGCTGCGGCTGCGCAAGGAGATCGAGCGGCTGGCCGAGACCGTGGGCGACATGGACTCCGAGCAGGAGGTGCGCGAGGTTGTCGCAGACCTCAACCGCCGCATCCTGCAATGGCGGCGCATGCCCGTCGGCCCGCCCATCTTCGTGCGCCTGGTGAACAAGGACGAGATGGTCGAGCGCTGGCACGCGGCCCAGGCCGCGAAGCGCGCGCGACCGCCGCAGCCGTCTGCTGGGGGACACGTGACGCAGCCCAGGGAGCATGCTCCGTCAGGGGCAGCACCGGGTACGGCCGCACCGCGGCACACTCGGCTTGGCTGGTGGCGACGCCGCGACCGGCCCGTCCAGGGTGCCTAGTGGGCCGATCGCTCCCAGCCGACGACCTCGCCCGCCGGGTGCCGGGTGAAGTCAGGCAGCGCGGTTAGCGCCTGCTCTTCACCGCCAGGGGTGTAGGTGACGATCAGCCGGAGCGTCCGCCATCCGGTGTTCATCGTGGAGTGCAGGGTCGCCATCGGGATATAGACCACATCACCCTCGGTGACAGGGAATTCCTCATCCCCGACGGTCTGGACACCCGTCCCTGAGATGACATAGATCAGCTCGTCGGCGTGCTCGTGGAGATGCCTGACGTGGCCCTGGCCGGGATTGATGATCACCTCGCCCTGGGAGTTGGCCGCGCCCGGGATCGTGACCGGAGACACGAACCATTTCATCGATCCCCACTCGAAGCTGAACGTCTCGGTCTGCGCGGGCTTGATGTGCGTCACGGTCATGGCTGGGTCCTCCTGCACGGGATAAGCGAAAAGACAGTTCGGTAAAAGCGCGCACCTGGGCGGTGAGCGCGCGTTCGACGGGCAGCCTCTCCATCGACGAGGCGCCGAAGAAGCCGCAGACCCCGGTGGTGCGTGCGAGCACGTACGCCGCGTCAGCCGGCTCGGCGATCGGGCCGCCGTGACATAGCACGAGGATGTCGGGGTTTACGGCGACCGCCGCGTCGCGCATGGCCTGCACCCGCTCCACGGCCTCGTCCAGGCTCAGCGCGGTCCGCGCGCCGATGGTGCCCGAGGTGGTCAGGCCCATGTGCGGCACCAGCACGTCGGCGCCAGCCTCGGCCATCTGCCCGGCCTGCCGCGGGTCGAACACGTACGGGCAGGTGAGGTGTCCGCGTTGCGCGGCGAGCCGGATCATCTCCACCTCCGCGGCGTAGCTCATTCCGGTCTCCTCCAGGTGCTGCCGGAACACGCCGTCGATGAGCCCGACGGTGGGGAAGTTCTGCACCCCCGCGAAGCCGATCGCGGCCAGTTCGTCCAGGAACCTGGGCATCAGCCGGAACGGATCGGTGCCGCAGACGCCGGCCAGGACGGGCACGTCCCGGACCACGGGGAGCACCTCGCCTGCCATCTCCACCACGATGGCGTTCGCGTCCCCGTAGGGCATCAGCCCGGCCAGGGACCCGCGCCCGGCCATCCGGTACCGGCCCGAGTTGTAGATGATGATCAGGTCGGCACCGCCGGCTTCGGCGCACTTGGCCGACAGTCCGGTCCCAGCCCCCGCCCCGATGACCGGCTTCCCTTCCTTCGCCTTGGCTCGCAGGCGGGCCAGCAGCGTGTCGCGTCCCATCCGTCAGCTCCCGTCGGTGATCATCTGGTGCAGCCGGTCCGCCATGGCGGTGGCGAAGGCCGGGTCGTTGATGTGCGCGTCCACCCGCTGCAGCGTCAGTCCGGCCGCCGTCAGCTCGCGGTCCAGTGCCGCCCGGCAGGCCTCATCCGCCACCTGATCGCGGAACGGCTGGCCGTCCGCGTCCAGCGCGCTGACGCCGCGGTCCGGCCAGAACACCTGCGTTGGCCCATAGGCGGTCGCCGCCTTGCGCCCGATGCGTGCGCCCAGCTCGGCCATCTCCTCAGCCGTCGTCCGCATCAGCGTCACGGTCGGGTTGTGCTCGAAGAACAACCGCCCGGTGAACGTGCCTGGCACGGTGGCGGGCGGCCCGAAATTCACCATGTCCAGGGCGCCGGGCGCGATCACCTGCGGCAGCCCCGCGGCACCGGCCGCGGTGAGCCGGTCCGGGCCAGCCGACAGCACGCCGCCGACCAGGTCGTCGGCCAGCTCGGTGGTGGTCAGGTCCAGCACACCGCTGACCAGCCGTGCCTGCGCCAGTGCCTCAAGCGCGCGGCCGCCCGCTCCTGTGGCGTGGAAGACCAGCACCTCGTAGCCGAGCTCGGCCAGCCTGGCACGGGCGGCATCGACCGCGGGGGTGGTGACGCCGAACATGCTGGCCGCGACCAGCGGCCGGTCTTCCGCGGCGGCCTGCCCCGGAGCGGGCTGCCCGCCTCCCGCCTGCTCCCGTGCTGCCTGCTCCTGCGCCGCGACCATGCCGGCCATGGCCGCCGCCGCGTTGCCCAGCACCAGCCGGGAGATCCGGTTGATGCCGGCCACATCCACCACCGAGTACATGATGCAGACGTCCTTGGCCCCCACGTACGGCGATACGTCACCGGAGGCCATGGTGGACACGAGAAGCTTGGGCAGCCCCACCGGAAGCGCCGCCATGACCTGCCCAGCGATCGAGGAACCACCCGAGCCGCCAGCCGCCAGCACCCCGGCGACCCGGCCGCGTGCGACCAGGTCAGCGACCACAATGGCCGCGCCGCGGCCCATCGCGGTCACCGCGCGCCCGCGATCGCGGGCCCCGCGCAGCTCGGCCCGGCTGGTCCCGGCCGCGGCGGCGACCGCCTCGCCGTCGACGTCGGGCACCAGCCCGTCCGGTGCGCCGGTGCCGGCGTCGATCACGATCACCTCGGCACCGCCCGCGCGCAGCCGGGCGGCGAGGAATGCGAAGTCCTGGCCCTTGGTGTCCAGCGTCCCGACCAGTGCCACCGTCGCCACGGTTCCATCCACCTCCATGATCGGGAGACCGGGTAGCGATAGTGCTCAGCCTGCCATTAACTCCCAGTCCCTCCCACCCTGAAGGCGCGCTGAGGCCGTGGTCAGGCGCGCAGGTCACTGAGCGGGAGGCGCTGGGTCGCATCGGCGCGCTGCCGATGCCGCATGAAGCCGGCCGGCGGGGACTACGGCCAGGCCTGGGTGCATGACTACGCGCGCCGCGAGGGAGTGCCGCCTGAGGAGTTCCTGCCCACCGCGCTGCGGCTGGACAAGGAGATCGAGCGGCTGGCCGAGACCGTGGGCGACATGGACTCCGAGCAGGAGGTGCGCGAGGTCGTCGGAGACCTCCGCAAACGGTAGCTATGACCAGGTGTCCTCGCCCTTGCCGATGACCCGCCACGCCTGTGCCTGCATGGGAACGGCGAAGGCGCGCCCTCGGATCACGCCCGCGTCGTAGGTGAGAAGTCGCACGACAGAGAGACTGGCAAGTGCCACAACAAGTGCCACACCGCAGCAGACACCCCTCCGGCGACACCCGGGAAGAAACGGCTACCCTGGCACCGGGACGCAGGCGCGGGAGGGCAGCGATGGCAGTGGTCTCGGTCGTGTTCGACGTCGGCGAGACGCTGCTGGACGACACTCGCGAGTTCGGCGCATGGGCGGACTGGATCGGGGTGCCCCGCCACACCTTCTCCGCGGTGCTCGGCGCCGTGACGGCGGCCGGGCGCAACAATGCCGAGACCTTCGAGTACTTCAGGCCCGGGTTCGACCTCGCCGCCGAGCGGGCGCGCCGCGAGGCCGCGGGAGCCGGGGAAACCTACAGTGAGGCCGACCTGTACCCTGATGCCCGCCCGGCGCTAGCCGCGCTGCGGCAGATGGGACTGTGGGTGGGAATCGCAGGAAACCAGACGGCCAGGGCAGGCGGCATCCTGCGCGCGATGAACCTGCCCGCCGACCTCATCGCCACCTCCGCTGATTGGGGTGTCGCCAAGCCTGATCCCGCCTTTTTCGACCGCGTCATCCGGGCCGCACCGGGAAAGCCCGGGGAGATCGTCTACGTCGGAGACCACCGCGACAACGACCTGATCCCCGCCAAGGCCGCGGGGCTACGCGCAGCCTTCATCCGCCGGGGTCCCTGGGGCCACCTGTGGGCAGACGACCCGCAAGTCACTAAGCTCGCCGACTGGCACATCAACTCCCTCACCGACCTGCCGCGCCTGCTCGCATCCGAGCAGCAGGCCGGATAGGTCTCTGTCTCCCGGAGGGCCAGTGCAGCCGAGGGCGCGGAATGCGATCCTGAAGACATGGAGGCGCACACCCCAGAGCGTCCCCGGACATCAGCGATGCGGCTCGCGGCGCAGGATCGGCCGTCGCCGCTGCCCGCAAGGCCCGTCGCCTGACACAAGCCGATCTCGCCCGGCAAGCAGCGGTATCCCTCAGCTTGCTGCGCAAGATCGAGCAGGGCGACCGCTCCCTGACCCCCGGCGTCCGCGCGGCACTGACCCGCGTGCTCGGGCCGCTGTCCGCAGCATCAGGCGATGTGCCGCCTAGCCGGATCGCCGCCGTGCTCCCCCTGCTGCAACACGTCATGGACTGCTACGACCTGCCGCCCGACCTCACCACGGCACCCCGGCCGTTGCCCGAACTGCGCCACGCCGTCACCACAGCGACGCAATGGCGGCTCGCGTCCCGGTACGCCGAGCTCGCCGGGCTCCTGCCCAGCTTAATACCCGAGCTCACCGCCGTCGCGACGACCAGTTGCGGCCGCGAGCAGGAACGGGCCTGGGGACTGCTCGCCCTCGCCTACCGCGCAGCCGACGCCATCGCCGACAAGCACGGCCATCGCGACATGTCCGCCCGCGCGGTCGAGCTCACCCGCTGGGCTGCCGCACGCTCCGGCGACCCGTCCTAGAAATGATGGCCGCTTACGTCCGCGCCGAACTTTTCTTCGTTAGCCCGCACGCCAGCGTAGGACTGCGGGTCCTCGACAGCGCCGCTGGCGCGACGCCCCCGAAGGCCAGATCTCCAGGCTGGCGATGTACGGTGCGCTCCGCATGCGCGCCGCCGTCCTCGCCGCCCGCGCCGGGATGCCAGAAGAAGCAGCAGACCGTGTGACCGAAGCCCGTGCCGCCGCCAGCCACGTACCCGACGGCATCTACTACGGCACCGCGTTCGGCCCCAGCAGCGTCCGCGTCCACGAACTCGCCACCGCAGTCGAAGCCGGCGACACTCCCCGCGCCTTGCGCCTCGCCGGCCGCTGGCAGCCGCCCCGCAGCCTCCCAGGCGAACGCCGCTCCCTAGGCTCTCATCCGCGCCAGGCGCCGCCCGCCCCCACCCCCGCTGAACCTCGCCGCATGGTTTGGCATCACCTGACAGCCGCCGACAGAGCGTAGCCACCAAACCGCGCGCACGCGGGACTGGCGCAACGCCAGCCTGCTCCGAGGTCCGACCAAGCTAACCCGGCCGCTACCGACCTGCTGCGCGATTCGTTCCTAGTTTCGCTAGTTATCGCGACCTTTTTGCGCCTCAGGCGGATGTGCGGTGCTGCCATAGCCATCCGCCCACCGCGATGAGCAGGCCTGCTCGCAGCCAGATGTCGGCTAGGTTGAAGGTCGGGCCGTAGAACGAGACGTGCAGCCAGTCCACGACGCCGCCGTGCAGGGGGGCGGGCGCCCGGAACAAGCGGTCGATGAGGTTGCTCGCCGCGCCCGC
>Ga0335073_10007423_pt1 | contig 15377 bp, 22 predicted proteins | sample Lox_Sample_22_FD_207093 | JGI IMG/M metagenome (GOLD analysis project Ga0335073, IMG submission 207093) | Soil microbial communities from Loxahatchee National Wildlife Refuge, Florida, United States - Lox_Sample_2.2 | ecosystem: Environmental > Terrestrial > Soil > Wetlands | place: USA... | reverse complement strand
CGGCGAGCTTCTCCCGGCCGCGAACGCTGCCGACAAGCGCCAGGGCCGGGCCGATAACGGCGAAGACGGGCGACAACAGTTCGAGGTAGACCTTCCCCGGCACGTTCACGAACTGGGATAGAAACGGAAGGATCAGGACGATCAGCAGGAGGGCGTACGCCGCCCCCCCCGGCGGTGAGCGCGCCCTCCCCGAACCGTCCCCCCGCCAGGAGGAGCCCCAGCACGATCCCGACGCCGCCGAGCCATCCGAGGAAGAACCCGATCACCGCGGTGTAGGCACCGAACGGCTGGCCCGACTCAAGGCAGCTCAGCGCGTGGCTCGGCTGCCCGTGCACGCACGTGAGCAGGCTGCCGGTGTTGTTCGCGACGACCGCCGCGGTGACGATGAGCAGGAGGAACCCCAGCGACCCGATGATGCAGAGCACCGAAGCGGCCACGAACTTCCGGTTAACCTTCCGAAGCGCGGCGAAGCTCCGCCGATAGACGAACAGCGACAGCAGCAGGAGCACGGCGCCTGCGATCAGCAGGATGCTGGTCACCTCGACGAACGTCGCGTTCCAGACAAAGAATCCGGCGTCGATCGAGCTCGTGAGAAACAGGAACGACAGGGGGAGGACGATCGCGCAGATCGCCCCGGCGAATCCCAAGCCGGCGCCCAGCCCCAGCCGCAAAACTCCCTTCTCTTCGAGTTCCTGCGGTGTCGGGGGGGCGTTCGTTGCCATCGGGTCTCCGCGAGCGGACTGCGGGAGGAGTATCTAAGATGACTCGCCGCCGTGTTTCACTTGGCCGCCGTGGCGTACGTGTAGGCCTCGACGCGGCTCCGGAGTACCGGCAGTCGGACCCGCATCGCGCGAGCGAGGGCCTCGAGCTCGCGGGGCGGGATCGTTCCCCGCAGTTCGAGCGTGAGCGAGTGGCCGCGCTCCCGGTGCACCCTCCGGACGATGAGGTCCGCGCGGTAGCGAGCCGGGCCGGAAAGTCGGACCGAGAACTCCCGTGCGAGGGCGAGGCGCTTCCACGCGTCGCTTTCCAGGGCTCGTACGAGGTGGCTCACGGGTTCGGCGAGGCTCGCGTGCGTCGGCTCGGGTAACGGCAACCATCCTCCCGGCACGACCTGCCAGTGGTCGACCCGGGCGAGGCCCCGCGTGGCCAGCGCGTGGAGCGCCCCGGCGGTCAGGCGAAGGAGGTCGCCCTGTTCGACGACCGACCGCTCGCGCAGCAGCCCTTCCAGCTGCGCGAGGACGGGTATGCCCGGGGAGCGTGCCGCAGGTCGATTTCCAGCCGCACGTGAGCGAACGGCACCGCGCGTCGCTTCCGGCCCTTCCCCCCCGCGGCCATGAGGGGCCAGTTGAGGATCGAGGTAGGACCGGTCAGGTCCGGCGCCGATGCGGCGCTGGGACCCGGCGGGGGCGTCACGCTGTCACCGCCGGCGCCCACTCCGAGCCGAAAGTTAAGCTATTGCGGGGAACGGTCGTGGGCAGGCCGTGGGATTCAGTGACCTTCCGCCCCGTGCGATCCCGCGCCCGAAGCTGAAACCGCGGCGGGTCGTGACGATCGTCGTCGCGTACGCGCTGGCGATCGGGTTCGGCGTGGCCCTGTTCACGGGGAGCATCCCCGGTCTCGGCGGTCACTTCACCACGAACTCGAACATTGGCGGCCACGAGTACTACACCGACGAGGTGTACGTACCGACCCCGACCTTCGGGGACCGGTCCACCTCCCCGTCATCGGTCGTATTCCACAACGTCACGTTCTGGTTCTGGCTGACGGGATGGGGCGTCTGGTCGCAGACATTGCTGCACGGCAACGGCACCGAGGCGAACGGTACTTCCTCCACGTTCGCCGTGGGGAACCCGTCCCTCAACGACTCGCGGACGGATGTCTTCCTGTCGCCCGACCTTCGCTGGGGAGCGGCGTGGGGGGGCGGTTGGTTTCTCACGTTGTACGTCGAGATCCCCCCGTACGCGAACCCGACCGGGTAGGAACGCCGCGGGATCACAGTTCGGTCCGCGTCCCCGCGGGTTCGTCCCGGACCTCGATGCGGCCGAAATGTAACCGGGCGGAGCGGGCGTTCCTCGCGCGCTTCAGGAACGCGTTCTGCACCGACCACTCCGAGTAGGAGAACGCGAGGCAAACGAACCAGGCGGCGGGGGCATAGAGCAGCACCGACGTGAAGAACAGCGCCGGATCGCCCAACGCACCGGGCAGGATCTCGACCTCCAGGATGCCGGTCCCGCCGACGACGAGCAGGAGCAATGCGAGCCACAGGAGCGGGAACTCGAGCGAGTCGGTGATGCGGGTACGGAACCGGCTCGCCAGGAACGCCCCCACCGGCGCGAGGAGGACCGCGAGCAGCACCCCCGCCACGAGCTCGTCCGCGAAGAAGTCGAGCGGGTGGTTGAGAACCAGCTCCGGTGAGAGGTGGCCCCGCTTCACGATCACGACCATGAAGATCAGTTCGAAGCCCACGGCGATGAGAAGCAGGATCGCGAACCGCCCCCACACCCCCGTTAGAGTGTCGGGCCGAGTCGGGGGGGCGAGCACCACGTGCCGGTGGAGGCCCGGGAGCTGGGGGATCAGCATCAATGCCCCCAAGGTCCCGTACTCGCCCAGGAGCACCGAGGCGGCCCACGCGATCACGAACCACGCGGCCGAGAACGCGAGCGTGACCCCCCAGAGAAGGATCGTCGCGCCGACGACCTTGTCGCCGGTCCACTTCGCCTCGTGGTGGAAGTAGGTGCTCACGAGAAGGACGTAGAGGAGGACCAGGGCGAGGGGGACGAGCCACAGGACCACCGCCGGCAGCCGGGGATTCGGACCCGGCAGGGGGGCGGCCCGCGCGCCGTTCCGCCCGTGCCCGGCTCGACCGAGGCCGCCACCGACCGACGGAGCGGTCCCGGCGTCCTCATCGGAGCGGCCCCGACGCCCGCCTCGGGAACGGGCTGGCGTGCGTCGCCGAGGAAACGCCCCACCGAGTGACCCAACGTCCAAATACCGTTAGAACGGTGTAGCGTCGCCGAGAGGCACGAGGGTCAGAACCATGGGATGCGGACGGATGAAGGTGGCCTGCGAGGATGGCTTCGAGGTCGTGACGAAGGACAAGGGCGAACTGGTCGCCGTTACGCAGTGGCACGTCGACCATGCTCACCACAAGAAAGTGAGCGAGGCCGACGTCATGGGGATGGCCAAGCACCCGTAACGTCGCCCCTCGCTCAACCCCTTCCCCCCTCCCGTCTTCCGAGTCGAGCGCTCACCGGAGCGGGGCCGGGAACTTCCGGGCCTCCCTCCATATCGCGCGGAAATGCGCGAGCTCGGCCCCCACGAAATCTCGGGTGTCCGTCCACCCCGCGATCTGGTCGATCGAGGTCCCATCGGCTTCGGGCACCAGGAAGACGAGCGCCTCGCGCTGGTCGACGATCGTGAGACGGGCGCGTTGCGGCGCGATGGCCCGGACCTCGCCGTTCGGATACCGACGAGAGGTCGCCCGGAACCGTCGCACGAGCGCCGTGGCCCGCGGGTCCGGCTCGACGAGGAGCCGGAATCGGCCGCCTCCGCGGAGGAGGCGGGGGGGCTCATCGGGGAGGCCGAGACCCGCCGACTCGCGAAGGGCTTTCGGGGTGATCATCACGAGCACCTCTTTCTCCGCCCGTCACAGCATTTCGCGCAGGGACGGGTAGATCGCGGTCGGCCCCGTGATCAACCGGATCCGCGGGCCGCCCTCCGTGACCGATCGCGGTAGCTCCGGCAGGCGCTCGGACAGCTCGCGGGCGAGGGCCACGTCCTCTTCGAGTGCTCGCCGGCGCTCGAAGAGGCTCCGCTCGAACAGAACCCGCTACGGGAGCGCGACGTACCGACGCGGACGCTCCGCCGTCACCTGGACGAGCCCGCGCGCCCGCATCGCGTCGAGCGTACGATCGGCGAGGACGCGGTCGATCTGAGAGTCTCGCGTCAGCTCCCGGGCGGTCGAACGCCCCCGCGCAGCAGCAGGAGGTACAGACGCGCTTCCCGGTCCGCAAACCCGAAACGGCCCATCGCGACCGGCAACTCGTTCCACTCCACGGTCCCCGCTCCGCGATCGATCGACGTGCCGGGGAGGCGAGGTCCCTCAGGACAAACCGTTGTGGTGGACCGAGGTTACAACTCGCAACCACTCACGGCGATTTCCGGGGGCGCTGCGGACGGGGCAGCACCATGAGCCCCTCTGCGGCCTCCCCGATCACCAGCGACCGACCGAGGAGATGTTCGCGGCCGACCCAGGCGATCGTGGCGGCGTCGAGCTCGTCGTGCGAAAGCGGCGCCCGAGGAAGGTCGCCGCGGAGCCCGAGCGCCACGAGGCCCCGACGGACACCGGGCAGCCCGCGCTGCTTGCGAGGGATGTGGAGGAGGTCCTGGGAGGCCCCCGGATACCCTTCGACGACCTCGTAGCCGGCCGCCCGGAACTCCTGGGCCAGGCTCATGCCACGGACGGTGAGCATCCGCATCGGCCCGAGCGTCAGCGGGAAGAAACGGATCCGCCGCCGCAGGAGCTCCCGGTCGCAGGCCCGCAGATGCGGCCCCGAGCGGTCCTCGATGGTCGCGCGTCCCCGGGGCAGGGAGAGGGGGGCGTCGATCACGATCAGGTCCGGCCGGGCGGACCGCACCAGCGCTCGGATCTCGTCGTCCGAGTGCGCGACCGAGCACCGGGCGCTCGTGGGTCCGGTCAGGACGCAGCAACCGGTGGAACGACGGGGGGATCCGGCGAGGTCGAGACCGAGAACGACCCGGGCGCGCGTCGTGGGGCGCCCCTACACCGACTCCAGGAGCGCTTCGCGGGAGAGGATCCGGCGGGCCTCCTCCTCGAAGTTTTCCGTGTAGACGTGCATCTTCGCGAGCTCGCGGCGGTCGCGCAGGCGGATCCGCTGCTCGAGCCACTCGAATTCGTGGAACACGAGGGGGTCCTGAAGGTCCTTGCGGAGCCGCCCGACCCAGTCGGTCGGGTTGCGCAGCCCCCACCAGTACGAGGTGATCCAGGAACCGAACGCCTCCCACACCAGCTCCTCGTCGAGCACCTTGCGGTGCGTGAGGGTCCCGACGAGCTCGAAGAACGTCACGACCTCGAGGCTCGCGATGTCCTCGTGCGCTTGCTTCAGCAGCCGTTCGCTGATATGACGCCGCACCGACCGCATCCGGGTCGAGTCGAACTTGTCCCGGAGATTCATCACCGCGTTCGCGCCGTTCAGGACCTGGGTCTGCCGCGTTTGCCACAGGAGGATGATGAGCGTCCCGACCGCGAGCAGCCAGGTGCTGAATGCGGTGAGGATGGCGACGCTGGGCCAGTCGATGTCTACCATCGGTTGGCCTCCGTCAGGTGCTGCGCCCCCGCTCCGGGCCGCCCAAGCCGCTCGGTAGGATATCGTTGTTCCGCGCCGGCCTCATGTCGTTCGAGTTCGATGCGACTCGCGGCGATGGAGCTCAAGCGCCGCGCGCGACGCGAACAGGTGGTGGCAGTTCGGGCAGGCCACCTCGTCGTCGGAGCCGGTCGCGGCCCCGGGTTCGTCGAGCCCGGAGTGGCTCTCGGCGCGATGGGCGGCCAGGAGCTCCTCCGAACGGAACGTCCGCCCGCAGTCCGGGCAGATCGCCTCGACCTCGTCGTACTCGACGTACGGCATGGAGAGTGGATCGAAACCGAGCGCCCCCTCCCGAGGAACCCGACACCGCCCGTAGGCGGTCCCGGGACTAAGGGTTTCTCGTGGGACCCCGGAGCGGTCCGGGCCGAGGGAACCATCGAGCGGCCCCGGGGTCAGGCCGATTTGCTTACGCGCGATATACCGTTTCCTTTAATCGGGTCTCGGGCTCCCTTCGCCGATGGGGATTCCCCGTCCGATCGTCGATCGGATCCTGAAAGAGAACGCCGACCACCGCTGCCCCGACGCGCCCGAGGTATGCGTCAAGGTCGTCGCGGTCGCGAACCTGCCGACCCGGTTCGGCTCGTACCAGGTCGCGGCGTTCCGGAACGACTTCGATGGCAAGGAGCACGCTGCGTTCATCCACGGCAACGTCGTCGACGGGGACGAGATTCCGGTCCGCTTGCACTCAGAGTGCCTCACCGGGGACGCGATCGGGTCGCTGCGGTGCGATTGCCGAGACCAGTTGATCGAGTCGCTCGAGCGGATCGGGAAGATGGAGCGGGGGGTCGTGCTTTACCTGCGGCAGGAAGGACGCGGGATCGGTTTCGTGAACAAGATCAGGGCGTACCAGCTGCAGGACCAGGGGTACGACACCGTCCAGGCGAACGAGCTTCTCGGCTTCCGGGCCGACGAGCGCGACTACGCGATCGCCGCCCACATGATCGGGTCGCTCGGGATCCGTTCGATCCAGATCATGACCAACAACCCGCTCAAGATGAAGGACCTCGAGGAGCACGGGATCAAGATCGTCGGTCGGATCCCCGTGATCGTGCCGCCCAACGACCACGACCGGGCCTACATGCGCACGAAGCAGGCCAAGCTCGGCCACCTCCTCGACCTGGAGCAGGACGACGACCTCGGGGAAGAGCCGGCACCGACCGGTTGAGCGGTTCGGGGGCCTAGCGGAGAGTTTTAACCCCCTCTCGATTGGCCGCCCCGTCATGCCCGGCATTGGCTCCCTCCAAGCGAACCAGAACGCGACAATCGATGCGACCATTACGGCGATCTCCGCCGTACGCGATGTGACCACCTCCCGGGGGCCCGCCCAGGTCGCCGACGCCACGCTTCAGGACGAGACGGGCACGATCGTCCTTACCCTCTGGGGCGAGGACATCAAACGGTTCTCGGTCGGCCAGAAGATCCGGATCACCGACGGCTGGGTGAAGGACTTCCGCGGGAAGCTCCAGATCTCCACCGGGCGCTCCGGGAAGATCAGCACCCCGTAGGCAGTCAGGTCGCGACCCACCAGTAGTCGTAGGTCGCTGCGCCGGCGATCGGCACGAACCACCAGAGCCCCAGCTCGGTTCGCATCCACAGCTTGAACCGCCGGAACCGGAACCTCGAGGGGATCCAGCCGGTCCCAGCGATCAGGACGATGTAGATCCCCAGAGATTCCGCGACGACCTCCGCGATCAGCATCAGCGTCGGAAACCGGTAGAACGAGCGACCGAGCTCGTTCGGGGACGTCGGCATCCCGTACGCGAGGGGGGCGGGAGCAGGGTCGCCAGCCCGATCGGGAGGTTGACGAGCACGATCGAGCTCGGGAGGGCGCGATGGGTACGTATGTGACCGAGGCGGGCGAGGACCCCGCCGACGAGGAGCAGCGTCGCGAGGGTGACCTCGAGGATCAGCAGCTCGTACGCGGTCTGGGCGGTCAGGGGAACGAGGATCTCGCTCATCGCTCGTTCTCGGCGTTCCTCCAGCCGTCGAGGGCCGAGGGGTTCGGCTCAGCGGCGTCGCCGGCGGTCGATCGAGCGCCGATAATCCTGCTCGAGGGCCCGGGCGAAGTTGTTCCATCCCCGCGTCGCCGACCGCTCCATCACGGCTTTTGCCACCGGGGCGCCGAGGGCTGTCGGTTCCCGCCGCCACCGAACGTCCAGCCGGGTCCGTTGCGGACCGAGCGGAGTCAGGGCGTAGTCGATCCACACCGAACGGTGGGATCCGACACTGTCCGAGTGCCACCGGTCGGGGGGGAAGATCGTGACATCGTGCCGGGCCCAGTTCCATCCCTTGGCGGAGTCGACCAGGTCCTCGAAGATGACGCGGTTCGGTCCGCGGGAGATGACCTTCCGCGCATACTCCTCCTTCTCGCGGACGGCGTCGTCCGGTGCGTAGTCGGTACACCAGGCGAAGACGAACGGGAGCGGGGCCCGGATCACCGTGCGCACATGGTACTGAGGTCCCCCGCCCGAGGTCGGACGTTTCGCCATGGCCGGTTCCCCCCGTACGACCGGTCCGGCGCTCAAAGGCGTTTCGCTGGCGACCGATGACAAGTGACCCCGGCAGCGGTCGAGCGACGTCGCTCCTCACTCGGGGTGAGTCATGTTCATATCTTCGAACTCGGGTCCACCGCCGATGACGGACTCCGCGTTCTCGGACTCTTGGCGTCGCCACCACCGCGGGCCCTGGGCGGGGCTGCGCCGTGCCTTTCTCGCCACGATCGCGGGGGGCGTCGGCTGGGTCTGCTTCACGCTCCTGTATGTCGCGTTCTGGGCGCACGGTTTCTCGCTGTTCCAGAGCATCGTCGTGATCATCGTCTCGCTCCTCGTCTTGGGAGCGCTCATCACCGGCGCCTGGGCGTCGTTCGGGATGTCGTGGGCCACCCGCTGGGACGACTGAGTAGAACCTACGGACCGCTCGGCGGCGCGCTCGCCGAGGTGGGCTCCGCGGCCAACCGGAGCCCCAGCAGTACCTCACCGGACACGAGCCACATCTTGCTCCGGAGCCCCCACGCCCCGAGTCCGCCCTCCCGGTAGCTCGTTTCCTTCCGCTCAACCGGCCGGAATCCGCGGGAACGGAACAACGCGATCGACTTCCCGTTCTCTTCCTCGGCGGCCGCGTACACCACCCGGTAGCCGTCCGACCGGAATCCTCGAAGGGCGTCGTCCAGGAGCATCCCCCCGATGCCCCGGCGCCGCTGGCTCGCCCGGACCGCGAGATAGTAGACATACCCCACCCCGGGCGCCACCGTCTCGAGCATCGCGACCCCGACCAGTTCCCCTTCGAGGCGCAGCGCCCGGACCCGCGCGACCGCGCGCAACGTCCGCTTGGCGTGCCAGCGGTAGATTCCCTCGAACGAGTCGATGAGGACCGGGATCGCGCGCTCCCGGTCGGCCCCGAGGAGGTCGACGATCTCGGCCGAGTCGAGCTCGGACACACGACGCGAACGGGACGGGAGCTCTTCAACCTCTGCGGCGGGGATCGCCCGGTCGTTCGGCCGCGGCCGTCACGACTCGGCGAGGGACTTACGAGAGAACCCGGAGCTCTTCGCGAGCCCGCAGAGCGCGAGGGTGAGGTCGAAGTCGGCCAGCAAGTTCTCGAGGACCGTTCGAACGCCGTCCTCGCCGTCGACCGCCAGCCCCCAGACGTACGGCCGACCGACCAGCACCGCCTTCGCCCCGAACGAGAGGGCCTTCGCGATGTCGGCGCCCCGTCGGATGCCGCTGTCGAACAGTACCGGGATCTGGTCCCCGGCTTCCGCGACGACGGCCGGGAGGGCACGGAGCGCCGGGAGGCTCCCGTCCACCTGCCGACCCCCGTGATTGGAGACGATCAGACCGTTCGCCCCGGCCTCCATCGCCGCGACCGCGTCCTCGCCCTCGACAACCCCCTTCACGAGGATCGGGAGCGACGTACGCTCGCTGAGGAAACGCAAGTCGTTCCACCCGAACGACGGGTCGCCGATCTGTCCGACCGCCGCGAGGACCGCGGTCGCGAGGTCGACCTCCGGAGGTTTCGCGAGGGACGCGCGGAACACCGGGTCGGCGAGATAGTTACCGAGACCGACGCCGCCGAGGAACGGCAGATAGCCGCGATCGAGGTCCCGCTCGCGCCAGCCGATGTACCGGGTATCGACCGTCACGACGAGGGCGGAGTAACCGGCCTTCTCGGCTCGCTGAACCAGGCTCAGGTTCAGGTCACGGTTGGGTCCCCAGTACAGTTGGAACCAGCCGTCGGCCGGCCCGAGAGCGGCCGCGATCTCCTCGAGAGTGGACGAGGTGAGCGTGCTCGCGACCATCGGCACCCCAGTGGACGCGGCCGCCCGCGCGACGGCGAGCTCGCCGGCCGGATGGACCGCCCCGAGCGCGCCGACCGGTGCGAGCAGCAGCGGCGCGGGCAGGGTCCGGCCGAACAGCTCGGTCCTCGTGTCGCGCTCGTGGATGTCGGTCATCATGCGGGGCCGCAGCGACCACCGGTCGAACTCCGCGACGTTCGCGAGGACCGTTGATTCGCTCCCGGCTCCGCCCGCGACGTAGTCGAACACGGACGGCGTCAGCCGGCGCGCCGCGGCCGCTTCCAGCCGTTCGTATCCCACGGGCACGCGGGCTGTACGTCCCGCCGCGCCCCCCCGGTAGATCGCGACCTGGCGCTCGACGCCAAATCCGCCGTAGTTGTCGCGCATCCCGGACGAGTGAAATGGGCGGCCGGGGGTATAGAATCGTATGGTCCGAGCCGGGGTCGTCAGGAGGGGGAGGGCTTCCGACGGCCGATCCCTGTGACCAGGGTGAGCCCGACGACGACGAGTCCGAATCCCGCGAGTTCCCACCACTCGAACGGCTCGGCGAAGAGCAGGGTCCCGATCGACAGCGCCGCGACCGGATTCACGTAGGCGACGACGTTCGCACGGCCCGGACCGATGCGGTGGTGGAGTGCGAAGTAGAGCGCGTATCCGGCGACGGACGGCATCAGCACGAGGTAGGCGAGCGAGACGAGAACGTTCCGCGATAGCGGCAGCGTCGACGCGGGTTCGAGGAACGGCAGCACGATGAGCAGGAACATCGTGGCGACGGCGAACTGCACGGAGACGCCCCACAGAGTCTCCCCTTCCGGCCGCTTCGCTCGGAGGATCACCGAGCCGATCGCAAAGCTCGCGCCGGCGGCGAGGACGAGCACCGGTCCCCACAGGTTGGTGGCGAGGACGACGCCGGGGGGAGGGAATACCAGAACGAAGACACCGACGAATCCGAACGCGAGCCCGAGGTACCCTGTCTTCTTCAGGGATTCCCCGGGAAGTACGGGGAGAGCGAAAAGGACGGTCATCAACGGAGCGACGGCGATCAGGATCGACGCGAGCCCACCCGACGTGAACTCCTCGCCGACGTAGAGGAACAGTCCGTACAGTCCGACGATCGGGAGCCCGATCAGGGCCGACAGTCCGAGAGCGCGCGCGGACGGGCGCGGAACCTTGGTCGCGAGGGCGAGCGCCGCGATCGCCACGGCGGAGACCGCGTACCGTGCGTCGGCGAACGCGATCGGGGAGGCTCCCGAGACGATCCCGAAGCGGATGACCGGGTACGCCGATCCCCAGATGAGTCCGAGAATGACGAGCAGCACGAAGTTCGATCGCTCGTCGCTCGTGGGTTCCCTCGCGTCCCCGGTGACGCGGTCGCTCGCCCGCGCGCGCCCGGCGCGGAGGGAACGTCCGGGCTAGTACTTGTGCGCCACCGCGCCCCGCGTCACTATTCCCTTGACCGAGGCTCCGACCGGGCTACCGGAGAACGAGGAACCAGGACCAGAGGATTCCGAGGGTCACGGTCCCGAGGAGGAAGAAGACGATGGGCAGGATCCCGGTCGCGAGCCCGGGTCGACCCGGTCCGTCTACGAAACGGCCCTCTCGTCGGGGCAGAGGCGCGAGTGCGCGAGGAAGTTGGCTGCGCCGACGAGGAGGGTCGACTCAGCGGGAAGGTCCGCGATCGCAACGAACAGCGCGGTCAGCAGGGCGGTGCCGATGGAGGCGGAGTAGGATGTGCGGACGGTCGAGAGCTGCCCCTCCTCCACCGCCAGCCGCCGCTCCGTGTCGTGCCGCCGTCGTCGCCCGTCGGCGCCGAGCTCGACGGCCGGCATCGCAGGCGGACCGGGGGCGCAAGCCCGGGTCGCGACGCGAGCCCGCCCCTAGGCTTCCGCGCCGGCGCTGGGCCGGATCGGCGACGTGCGGAGCCACCGTTCGCCGGATGCCCCGGGCACGTCCTCGGGCGATGGGCGGACCGTAGCAGCTTCCTTCCATCGGAGGTACTCGCCCCACTCTTCCTCCCCGAGATCGCACATCGCCGGGGGAGGGGCCCCCGGCAGATGAACCTTCTACGGTCCGTCCGGCCGATCGGCGGGCCGGGTCTCGGGGGTTTCCTCTGCCTCGAAAAGAACTATACCCTCGGCGGCCACGCAGGGACGAGGAGACCCCGTCCGCGGTCTCCTCGATCCCGTGACCGGGAACGACGGGTGCTCCGGGTGTGACGAACGAAGACATTGGAATCCTCGACCTTAGCAGGATCGGCCGCTCGGAGTGGACGCCGCCGATCGGCGCCTTGGGCGGTCCGCCCGCGCACGAGCTGTACCACGACCTCGTGGTGCACGCGGGCCTTCGGCTCATGCGCGACGAAGCGGGCCGACCGGTCGTGGAACTCCAGGACGGCGAACATCGACGCACGTTCGTCGTGCCGAGCGTGGACCTTCGGGCCGCGCTCGACCGGTTCCGGATGCGCCGCAATCTGCGGCCGGTGCCGGAGTCGGACATCGACGAGTTCGCTCGGGTGATCGGAGCCCGCGTGTCCGACCCGGACGTGGACATTCCCCTTTTCCGACCCGCCCCGGCCGCGGTACGGGACGAGGCGCTCCCGGGGCCGCTCACCCCCCCGACCTGGGCGGTGGACGAGCTGGACCACCTGATGCAGGAGGTCGACGCGATCCAGGGACGCGCCCCGGAGCCACCCGCCGACGACCCGGAGCCGCCCGGCCCCCGAGAGTTCGGCTCTCACCCGACGCTCCACACCCGCCTGCCTCACCGCTGGCATACCGGGGTGTCGGGCGCCCGGTCGACCGAGGAGGTCACCGACCCGCGTCTGCCGCGGTACGTTCGGGTCCTCCGGGAACTCGTCCAGGAAGGCGCCTGGATCGGGACGCTGACCGAGATATCCCGACGTACGGGGGACGACACGGAGGAAGTGTTCGCGACCCTGCTGCGTTTCCACACCGACCTCGTGGGGAACGACCTCGTGGTCGCGCCGGTCGAGGTGGAGGAGGGCTGGCGCTGGGTCGTGGTCGACCGGACGCGGGTGCGCTCCGACCGCCGGTTCGAGCGCTGACACCTCCCGCCGTGGATCACATCGCCGGGGCCTCGATCTCGAACGTCGCGTGGAGGATGCCGAACTCTCGTTCCATCGTGCGGCGCAGGTCGTCGACCACGGCCATTCCCTCCCGGACCGACATCTCCTTCACCTCGACGTGCGCCGTCATGCACACGAGCGTCGGGCAGACGGCCCAGACGTGGAGGTCGTGCACCTCGGCGACGTTCGGCACGGCTCGGGCGGCGGCGAGGATCGCTTCGATCGAAAGATGCCGGGGCGTGCGCTCGGTCAGCACTTCCCAGCCGCCGCGAAACAGCGGCAGCGACTCGTAGACCAGAACGGCGGCGATCGCCAGCGCCGCGAGAGGGTCGGCGATCGAGGCGCTGGGACGGACAAGGAGGATCGCCCCCATCGCGACCAGCGCCCCGGTGATCGCGATGTCGCTCGCGACGTGGACGAGCACGCTCTTCAAGTTCAGGTCGCGCGCCCGCACCGGGACCCGATCGAGCGAGACGATGTTGGCAGCCCGCAGCGCGAGCGTCGGCACGGCCACGATCAGGACCCACACCGGGTCGACCGTTCCGGCGAAACTGGAGCGCCCGCCGAGCGAGACCACCGCCTCGAAGCCGAAGACGGCGCCCGTGCCGAGGACGAGCGCCGCGTTCAGAAGTCCGGCGAATACCTCGAACCGGTGGGCGCCGAAGGTGAACGGGTCGCTCGCTCCCTTCTCCGTCGAGCGAAGGGCCGCGAACGAGACTGCGAAGGCGATCAGGTCGGGGATGTTGTGGACGGCGTCGACCGTCACCGAGAGACTGTGGGAGAAGTAGGCGCCGACGCTCTCGACGAGCAGGATCGCGACCGAGAGGACCATCGCCAGCCGAAGGCTCGACAGCACGACCTGCTCGGCCTCCCCCTCCCCGTGGACAAGTTCCGACACGACGGCCCGATCTCCCGAGGGGTCCCTCGAAACGGGGAGCCTCCGACCTCGGAATCGTCCCCATCTTCATAAGGCGGGAGCCGCGTCGAGCTGCCGTTCATGGTCGTCCTGGCCACCGAGGTCCGGCAGTTCGTCCGACACGAGCGCCTAAGGTACGTCGCCACGGTCTCCGCCGACGGGGCGCCGAACCTCTCCCCCAAGGGCTCCTTCACGGTCTGGGACGACCGGCGGCTGATATTCGCCGACGTCGAGTCGCCCCGCGCGATCCGCAACCTCGACTCGAATCCGAAGGTCGAGGTGAACGTCGTCGACCCGTTCACGCGCAAGGGGTACCGGTTCCGGTGACTCGGGACGGTGCTACGGTCGGGGTCCGACTACTGGAAGGCGGTCGAACATTAGAAGAACGAGGGGGCGGACATCCGCCGCATCCGCGCGATTGCTCGTCCCACGGTACGACTTCTAGGGCCCCCGACCCGCGCGTCGCAGGACCGCCAGCGCCGTCAGGGTCAGCCACCGGCTGGGTCGTCCCGGATACTCCAGGACAAACGGGTAGATCGGAGTGCCGGGCCGGTACTCGCCCTCCTCCGGTGGCAGGTCGGGGTGGGCGGGCCCCATCACCCACGACCCGTCCGCCGAACGGAGCCGCTCGAGATGGTCGAGTGCCGGGCCGAGCCGAGGGTCCCGCCCATAGCCGAGGCGGGTGAGCACGTCGAGCCCGACAAGGAAGTCATAGTAGTAGTGGACCGGATAGTGCATCCGTCCCCACGGAGGATACTCCCCCGGCGTGGCTCCTAGGAGACCGTTCGAGAGGTAGAATTCGGCGCCGCGCTCGATCGACCGGTTCACCTCGGCGGTCCGACGTCCGGGGGGGATCGCTTCGAACGCGGCCAGCGCCTCCCAGCAATCGAGCGAGCCGCGGTCGCCCTCCCAGCAGTACCACCCGCCATCGACCTTCTGGGTGCGGACGAGCCACGCCACGATCGGAGGGAAGCGTGGGTCGTCCAGGTACCCGAACCGCGCGAGCATGCGAGCGGCGTTCCCTGTGAAGCACAGCTCGGCGCCCTTCCCCGAGAGTCCCCCGTCCGGTCCCTCCTCGGCGGTGAGCATCAGCTCCACGGCTCTCGCGACGCTCGCGGTCGCGCGCGTGACCCCGAGGTCGGAGAGCACCAGCAACCGCCAGTTCGTCGCGATGTACTTGGGCACGTAGAGCTCGCGCGAACCGACACCGGGCGAGGCCCACTGACCGGTCGGAAGCTGCTCCGCGAGGATCTTCGCCGCCCACCCTTCCTGACCGATCCTCTCCCGTGCGGCGACCACGTCAGCGTCGCCCGGGGGCAGACCTCGCAGTTCGGTCAGCACCCGCCAGGTGAGGCTCGGGTCCTTCCCCTCGAGGATCCACGATACCGGGTCGGGCGATGCGAGGGCCACGGCGCGGCCCTCCTACGCGGATTTGCGCGACCCTTTCGTCGCGCGACGGTCGGCCCACGACTGGTTCCGCTCGGCGAGCCACTGGAAGTTCTCGGCCAACGTCGGCGAGCCGATCGTCCGCCGTTCCCGCTCGATCGTCGGTTTCAGGAACTGCCAGATCGATCGGATCATCCAGCGCTCGTGGACGAGCTCCTCGTTGAGGAGCTGGAACTTCACCAGGACGCCCATCGACTCGAACAACTCGATGAATCGACTGACGTAGACGAATTCTCGCGCTTCGCGTGTGAT
>Ga0335073_10007421_pt1 | contig 15378 bp, 14 predicted proteins | sample Lox_Sample_22_FD_207093 | JGI IMG/M metagenome (GOLD analysis project Ga0335073, IMG submission 207093) | Soil microbial communities from Loxahatchee National Wildlife Refuge, Florida, United States - Lox_Sample_2.2 | ecosystem: Environmental > Terrestrial > Soil > Wetlands | place: USA... | reverse complement strand
TTCCACCTGAACGCTTTCGGAGGCGGTGCCGACCTCGAGTACGACGTTTTGCTCGACGTGGTCGCCGGTTCGCAGGACCACTTTGTTGAGGACGAATTTCTTGAATCCAGCCTTCTCCGCGCTAATGCGATAGTTTCCCGGCGGAAGCACCGGAAACAGATACACGCCGGCGGTATTCGACAACGCCTTCGTGGCGACACCAGTATCGGTGTTGAGCGCCACAACAACCGCCTCTGGTATATGGCCCCCACTCGCATCCAGGATGGCGCCGGTCAACGCCGCGTCCGTTCCCTGGGCGTATAGACATGACGCCAGAAACACTACTCCTATGATCGTTTTCATTGGAACCCCTTCCCCTAGAAAGCCACTTGCATGTTGGCAACCGGACGCACCACCGAGTGCGCCCCAACCTCGGCCAAGCCAACTGCCGTTACGGCCCGGCAACCCAAATTTCGAAGCCGGGAATGGGGGGATTATACATGAAATCGGCCAAATTGGAGCCAAAAAATTGCGGCCAAGGCTGAAATATTTCGGCTACAGCGGCCGGTTTGAGCCAAACGGGTCAGGGGAACTTTCTGGCAGTTGGTGTAAGGTTTGATGGAACCGTCGCGATGGAAGGCGGAGACGGATTATTCGGGAGCGCCGGACGGAAAACCGTCGGAATCGGCCGCGCCCCATCTTGCGGGGGAGACGACGGCATCGGCGACACCTGCGGATCGGCCTCTTGAAATTGGCCACGGATGCAACCGGCTCCACAGAGGGAGACAAGGTATTCGGACCTGATTGGTATGATTCGTGCAGGAATATCGACCGACTCAATCAGGAGGGTTTTCATGGCTAAAGGCTCTGTCGCCATTACCGTCGAGCGGTGTAAAGGCTGCGGATTCTGCGTGGAATTCTGCCCGACGCATGTGCTCGCGCTCTCATCTACTTTCAATTCCAAGGGTTACCATCCGCCCCACGTGGTCGAAGGCGAGAAATGCAGTGGCTGCGATCTATGTGGAATGTACTGCCCCGACTTTGCAATTTTCGGAGTTCGACATGCACGCTGAACCTAAAGGTGTCCTTACCGGTGTCCATTTTCTCGACGGTGACCACGCCTGTTGTGAGGGTACACTCGCAGCCGGTGCGCGATTTGCCGCAGGATATCCAATCACGCCATCGACCGAAGTGGTCGAGAGATTTGCGTGGAGAATTCCGACGGTTGGCGGTGTCTTCATTCAAATGGAAGACGAACTGGCGGCCTCGATCGCCATTCAGGGCGCGGTTTGGGGTGGCGCCAAGGCCTTCACCGTCACTTCCGGACCAGGTTTCTCGCTGATGATGGAGCACGTCGGCTACGCGGCCATGACCGAGACGCCCTGCGTCTTCGTCAATGTGCAGCGCGGCGGACCTTCGACTGGCCTACCCACCCTGCCGGCACAGGCGGACATGATGCAGGCGCGCTGGGGGTCGCACGGCGATTACGGCATCATCGCGCTATGCCCGAATTCGCCGCAGGAGTGCTTCGACCTGACCGTGACCGGCTTCAATCTCTCCGAAGAGTTCCGTGTCCCGGTGATGCTGATGCTCGATGAATGCATCGGGCACATGACGGAGAAGGTGGTGATTCCGGAGGCGGACAAGATCGAGATCACGCCGCGGCGTCTGACCAAACTGGCGCCGAAAGAATTCCGCCTGTTCCAGCCGCAGGGCGATATGGTGCCGGACATGGTGAAGGCCGGCGACGGCTACCGCTTCCACGTAACCGGCCTGACGCACGACGAGCGCGGCTATCCCAGTATGAATGTGGAGACCCAGGACCGGACCGTGCGCCGCCTGCAGGAGAAGTTGAAGCCGTTGGCCAACGGCCGGGCGTTGTGCGAGACCGAGAATCTGGAGGATGCCGAAGTGGTGGTGGTGTCGTACGGCATCACGTCGCGGGTGGCGCAGCGGGCGCTGCAACTGGCGCGCGCGCAGGGCGTGAAGGCCGGCAAGTTTCGCATCATTTCGGCCTGGCCATTCCCGGAACAACGCCTTCGCGAATTGGCGGGACGGGTGAAAGCGTTTGTGGTGCCGGAGCTGAACCTGGGCCAGATGGTGCATGAAGTGAAAGCCGCCGTCGCCGGGCAGGCGAAAGTGATTCCGGTGACACACGCCGGCGGCAGCGTACACAAACCGGAAGCGATTCTGCAGGCGATTGTGGAGGCAGCGCGATGAACGACGTACTGATCGACAAGTCCACCCTGGAAGTGCCGGTGGAGATTCCGCCGGAAGCCGTCAATCCGGTCGAGCCATTCTTGCGCATGGACCGCATGCCGCACATCTGGTGTCCGGGTTGTGGGATCGGCACGACGGTCAACTGCTTTACGCGGGCTCTGATCGGCTCCGGGAAGAATCTGGATAAGGTCGCGGTGGTTTCGGGCATCGGATGCACCGGCCGGGTGGCCGGATACGCGCAACTGGATTCGTTCCACACCACCCACGGACGAGCCATTCCGTTCGCCACGGGTTTGAAGCTGTCCAATCCGGAACTGGACGTGGTGGTTTACTCCGGTGACGGCGACCTGTTCGCGATCGGCGGCAATCATTTCATCCACGCCGCCCGCCGCAATATGGATCTGAAAGTGATCTGCGTCAACAATCTGACCTACGCCATGACCGGCGGGCAGACCGCGCCGACCACGCCAGGGAAAGTGATCAGCGCGACTTCGCCGTATGGCGTTTTCGAACCCGCCTTCAACCTGGTGGCGCTGGCGGAAGCGGCCGGAGCGGCGTATGTGGCGCGATGGACCACGTATCACGTGAAGCAGCTCAGCCGGTCGATGGAGGAAGTGCTCAACAAGAAGGGGTTCTGCTTCATCGAGGTGCTGTCGCCCTGTCCTACGCTGTATCAGCGGCGCAACAAGATGGGCGAAGGACTGGACGCGATGAAGTATTACAAGCAGGCCAGCAAGGTGCGCAACGGCGCTCGTACCAGCGAATGCGACCTCTCGCGGGATGGCGAGATCGTGGTTGGTAAGTTCGTCGATCGGGACCGGCCGGACTACTACGATCTGCTGCAGGCGCAGATGCGTGAGACCCTTGGCGATCGTTATGCAACGCCGGAAGTATCGTGCTGCGAGGCAGGAGAATAGCTATGTTTCAGGAAATTCGCATTGCCGGATTCGGCGGCCAGGGTGTGATCCTGGCGGCGGCGGTGATCGGGAAGGCCGCGGCGATCTTCGAAGGCGGCTACGCCACTATGACGCAGAGCTTCGGGCCTGAGGCGCGCGGCGGATCGTCGAGCGCGCAGGTGATACTTTCCAGCGATCCGATCCTCTACCCGTACGTCACACGTCCGGATGTTCTGGTGGTGATGTCGCAGGAGGCTTACACGCGGTTTTCGCCCGATCTGAAACCGGGCGGGATCCTGATCACGGAACAGGAACTGGTTCGCGTGGACCAGATCCCCTCCGGCATTCGCGCCTACGGAGTGCCGGCCACCCGCCTGGCCGAGGAGTTGGGGCGCAAAGTGGTGCTGAATATCGTGATGGTGGGCTTTTTCGGCGCGGTGGCCAATCTGTTGAAAGCGGATTCGCTGCGCCAAGCGGTGGCCGATTCGGTCCCGCCGGCGATGCAGAAGCTGAACCTGTCCGCGTTCGACAAAGGCTATGAATACGGCCGGCAACTGATGGTGAAGATCGAGAGTGGCGAGGCGGAATCGCTGGTCCAGACGCTGGAAACGGTGTAGGCGCCGGCGGTGGTGGGGCGCCGGCGGCGGACCTGTAGCCCAATCCGCGCAGTTTTTACCGCTCGCAGGCAGTAAGCGTATCTTGTGGGGCAGGTTTTCAACCCGCCTTGGCTGTCTCCGCACGCCATCGGTTTTGACCTCGTGACTCGGTGCGCGGTGCCGGCCCGCCTGAGGTTACATCCGAGGGTCCGCTGATCGCATGGGAATTTCGGCGTGTTGGCGTACAGGCCGATTGGAAAATCGGCCGCAGGTCGGAAACCTGCCGCCCAACTTCTGCCGCATCCAACGACCCGCCGCAGGTTGGACAACCTGCGCTACAGATTCCGCAAGGAGCCGGCCATCGAATGACTGGGCCTCACAACTGGAGGTAGCCCACCATGACCTGGCCTTTGATCGTAAAACTCTCACTGGGCTTGGCGGTTTGCTGATTCGACATCGAGTAATTGGTAATCACGGCATCCTTGAAGACGAATCGCATCGACCAGCCACGAACGCCGTCACTTTTGTTCAGATCGACGGTGATGCCGTTATCAACGCGGTCTTTCGTCCAGTTGGTCCTCCCCTGCGCGCTCCAGCGAAGGAACTGGGGGCTCATGCTGTCGGCAGTTCGCTGACAGTTCCCCAAATCCGGCCCCGGAGAAAACGACTGCAATTCGATCCACTCGTCGTAGAAGGTATCTCGATTTGAATTGGCGTCCAGGGCCTCGAGTTTCATGTAAATCGGCATCGCGCAGAGCCTCCCCGGCTCTCTATGATGGGTAGCGCCGGACGGAGGAAAATTTGGCAGAAAAACTTGAGCCCTGTCGACGCCGGCTCCGCGGCATCCTCTACCGCAATACCATGCTGTGTTTTCGGCCCTCGACTGGGATTCGCACTTCGGTGACGCCGCCGAAGCGATCCGTCGAAGAGACCCAGCCGGGATCGGTCGACGCGCGGAAGGCTTCGGGGGTCGCGAATTTGTGCAGTGGCGTTCCGTCGATTGCCACCGCGGCCGCTGCCTGATGCGCTCGCACGATGTAACTGGTGAAGTGCGGCTTAAACGTTCCCGTGGCCGCCGCTAATGCGACCTGCGTCGACGCGGCGGACCTGGTGGCGGCAACTTCCTGCCGGAAAAATTCGCCTTTTTCGTACGCATAGGTGTGGCCGTCGTCGTCGTATACCAGAAAGGCGGCCTGACGCGAAGCGGAGGGAAACACGTCGAGAACCAGCGGCGCAGCCGGACTCAGCTGATTGCCTGGCGATGCGGGCTGGGTGGCGAGAATCGACCCGTCGCGGACATAGAGCGGCACGTCCTGCCAGGCGGCGGCATCCGTGGACACGCTGATGCCTGCGCCGCCGGCGATCCGCTTGCCGCTGGAAAAGTCGAGCCACGAGCCTTTCGGCAGATACACCGAGTGAACGGCCTGTCCCATTTCAACGATCGGCGAGACCAGCAGCGCATCGCCGAACATCCAGGCACTGGTCTCGGCCGCGCAGCGGTCGTCATCCGGGAATTCCCAGAACAACGGCCGAACCAGGCCGATTCCGGTTTCTTCAGCCGCGCGCGCGTTGGAGTAGATGTACGGCATGAGGTCGTAACGCAGGCGCATGATACGCTTGGCCGCGGCTTCCGCTACCGGACCATATACCCACGGCTGGCGCTTCTCGTTATGGCCGCCGTGCACGCGGAAGACCGGGACAAACGCGCCGAACTCCATCCAACGGGCGTAATTCTCCGCACTCGGATGGCCGTTGAAACCACCAGTATCCATACTCCACGCCGATTCCCCGAGGTTTAGCGTGGCGATCATGCGGCGGCGCTGGTAGGCCATGCTCTGAAATCCGGTGCCGATATCACCGGACCACTCGGCGTAGGCGTATCGAACGGCACCGAGATAGTAATTGCGATTGATCGACCAGACTCTCTCATTGGAGATGGATCGCTGGCCTTCAAACAGCGCCCGAGCCATGTTGAGAAACTGAAAATTGTTGAAGACGTTCTGGCCATCGCGGTCGGCTTCGTCGTTCCACCACGCCGCCATGCCCGAGTGGAAGGCCGGAATCAGATTCTCCCAGAACCACGTACGCGTCTCCGGCCTGGCGAAATCGAGATTGGCGGCCGGGCGATGCGTGAAGTAATCCTCGCCGCGCTTTTCATTGGGATACCAGAGATTGTGCTCCGTGGCGTATTGCGCCGCTTTGGTGGGCTTTCCATCGGCGGTTTGCAGGAGAATTCTCGGTTTGAGGATTCCGGCGAGGTGAATTCCGCGCGCCAACATCTCCGCGGCGAACTTGCCGGAGGCGCCGTCCGGGAATGTATTCGGGTTGGAATTGCCTGGGCCGGATGTGCTGTTCCAGCGCCATTCGCCATAGTCGTCTTCGCCCCAGGCCTTCCAGTCGAAATCGAAGATGTAGCCGCTTACCGGAATTCCCTTCTCCTGATAGGTGTCGGTAATCTGGCGCCATTCCTGCTCGGTCGACCCCCACTGCGAGTTCAGGAATCCGAGTGTCCACTTGGGAGGCATGGGCGGCCGTCCGGTGAGCATGGCGAGGGCGGACATGGTCTTGAGCGGCGGTCCCACCATGACGAAGCACTCGGAATCGGGGCGCGAACCGCGGAAACGGATGGTGTCGTCGCGCGTCTGAAAGGATCCGCCATCGGAATCGATGAGGACGGCGTACGTGCGGGTCAGCAGAAATGGCCCGCCGGCGTTCCCCTGGACTCCTGCCGACGCCGCGCCCCCGGCCGGCCGCAGTACGCCCGAGTCATCGTCCGCCAGGTCCAAAGCATGGATGCCGTACAGGATCTCGTTGGCGTCGTGCTCCATCACGATGCCGCCGCCACGCCGGCCGCCGGTATCGGGTTTGAAAGCCAGGATGGCCTTCCCGGCGTGGTTCCGGATGGCCACGGTGAATTGGCTGCCGTTAACCGTCACGTTCATTTCGGGGGATGTGAGAATCTCTAAATCGCCCTGTTTCTGATAGCGAATGGAATCCGATTGGAGCGGCTGAAAGGCGGGATCCATCACCAGCGTGCGGGGCGTCGCCTTACCGCCCGGCTGGTAGTGGACACGCACCACGTCAGGCGCGACTGCCTGGACCTCCAGCACGCCGGAATCGTGGACGATCCGAATTTCGCCCGCGGCGGCCAACATGGGCTGAAGGGCGGCAAAGACGAGTGCCGGGAGCACGACAGCCGGACCGGCGAATCGGCGGGATCCAGAAAAGGAAGGGGTCATATCGGGGTCCATCTAATTTGCGTTAGCCGGGGCCAATATCATTGCGCCCCACGCTTTCAGCGACACGGTCGCCTTTCCATTGCGGGCCACGACCGCTGGCCTGGCGCCCGGCGCCGGCTGAATCACAGGCCGGGCGTCGGGGCTCCTGGAATCGGCGGGGCGAACAGCGGCCTGGGCCGGATCGAGCCAGTCGATGAGCGCCGCGTCTTTCCCGCGCGGGCCGATTTGCAGGCCGACGTTCTGCGGCGCAGGGCTCTTGTTGATCACCACATAGACGCTGGCGTCGCCGAGATCGCGGCTGAAAGCCACGATGCCGCGCGCGTCATCGGCGAAAATCACGCGGCCGAAGCCGGTTTGCAGCGCGGCGAACCGGCGATGTATGGCGATCAGGCGGACATAGCAATCGAAGAGGGGTTGGTTGAATTGCACTTCGGGATCGTCGTAGGGCGCCAGATCCTTCCAGATCATGGGCTGGCGATCGTCCGGATCGGTGCCGGCCCACATTCCCACCTCGTCGCCGTAGTAAATCATCGGCGCGCCCACATAGGTCATCTGCGCTACCAGAGATTGCTCCATGCGCTGCCATTCCAGGGCATCCGGCTTGGACTGATTGTAGGCGCGGCGGCCGGCGCCGGAATCGGCAGCGGGGGGGTGATCGGCATTCACGAAGCGCGAAGCCCAGCGATCCGTGTCGTGGCTGTCGAGCAGATTCATCTGGTCCAGGGCCACCTGGAACGGATAGTCGACATTGAACGTTCGCAGGCGTTCGGCGAACACGGAGGCGGTGATGGGCTTCTGCGAACCGCCTATGAAAAAAGCCTGCAGCGCATTGGCGAAGGGGTACTGCATGGTGGCATCCCAGGTATCGCCTTGCAGGTAGCTGCTCGCCGGGGTCCAGATTTCGCCGGCAATCAGAGCGTCGGGCTTCACCGATTTGACAAATTTCCGGTAGGTCACCCAGAAGACGCGGGGCACGTTCTGCGCGTAGTCGAGCCGGAAGCCATCGACACCGCGCGCGGCATCGCCATCGGGGGCGAGCCAGCGTTTGGTGATGGCCAGGACGAAATCGCGAGGTCCGGGAGCAAGTCCCGTGACCGGGTCCTTTCTGAACTCGGGCATATTTCCGCCGGCCCGTCCGCCGAAGCTGATCCAGGTGAATGGCTCCCAATTGCTGATGTTGAACCAGCTTGCGAAGCGCGAGTTTTTGCCGTTCTGGCGCGCATCCAGGAACGGAGCGAATTGCGATCCGGCATGATTGAATACGCCGTCGAGAATGACCTTGAATCCCTGGCGGTGGGCCTCGGCGACGAAATCGAGCAGCAGCCGGTCGGAGCGCGACCATTTCCAGGTGGCGGGATCCTCGGTTTCGCCGCTCAATTCGGCGAGATCGCCGGCGACGCCGAAATTGTCGTCCACATGCCGATAGTCGGTGGTGTCGTATTTGTGCAAACTCGGCGACTTGAAAACGGGATTCAAATACAGGCAGGTGACGCCGAGACTGCGCAAGTACGGAAGCTGCGCCCGGATGCCCTGAATATCGCCGCCATAGCGGCGGTTGTTCACGTTATTGCCGCGGCCGCCGCGGCCGGCATCGCCGGGCATTGGCGCGGCCCACTTCATGGTCCAGGGCGCGGTATTGGGCGGGTCGTTGGATTTGTCGCCGTTGCGAAAGCGCTCGGGAAAGATCTGGTACCAGACCGCGTGTTGTGCCCAGGCGGGTGTCTCGAATGCCGGCTGCATGGAGCTGCGATAGGCGTTCTGGCGCGCCCCGGCGAGTTGCGTAAAGTACTTCCCGGCGGCGTAATACCCTGTGGTGGCGCCATTTTTTAATTCGAAGAAATAGGTCAGTTCCAGAGTCCGGCTGAGAACGACGCCGGCGAACAGGTCGGTGCCGGTGCGGGTTTCGACGCGGGACAGGTCGTCCTTGCGCCAGTTCCGCCCGTCCTGCGAATAGACGGCCGCGGCGGTCAGGTTGCCCTCCTGCGCAACGAATCCGATGCGAACCTCGGTGGCCGAGATCGGATCGAAATACCGGACATTTCCCGGGGCGAAATGCAGGCCGTCGAGGGCGATCAGGCCGGGCTGCGGTCGCGGCAGGCTGCGCTCGTCGGGCCCGACGAAGATCGCGGAATTGTGGCCGCGGATTCCGTTGGATTCCTCCAGGCTGGGGTCGCTGCGCTGTTGGATGTCGTTGGTCCAGGCGCCGTCGACGAAGAAACGATAGGCGTGCGGTCCCTCGGCGAGTTTGACGTCGGCGGTCCAGTGGCCGGCGCTGTCGGCCTTCAATGGGAACCCGGTCTCCGACCAGTCATTGAACTCGCCGCCTACGGCCACCTTCTGAGGACTGGCGCCCGGCGGCGGGTCGTACTCGAAATGGTGCAGGTAAAATCCCGGTTCTTTCGCCGGGACATCGACGGCCGTATCCGCGGCCGTCAGCAATCCAAGGACGCATCCCGCGCCCAACACGAGGGACAGACCTGATTTAATCACCATTGACGTAAAAGTACCGTGGGGGCCCAGCATCACGCCTCTCCGGCAGCAACCCGCGGGACATATAGTTGATAGTACACCGCGGATATGTCGAATGCCCCTTCACATCGGCTGGCGGATTGCCCGCTCGAAGCCGGGGAGGGACCGCTCCAGCGCGGCGCGGTCGATGGTCAGCGACAGCCGCATATAACCGGCGCGGCCGAAGCCCGATCCGGGCACAGCGAGGATGCCTTCCGCCATCAACCGGTGGATGAACGCGACGTCGTCGGCGACCGGCGTTTTCGGAAACACATAGAACGATCCCTGCGGACGCGGGGCGTCGTATCCCATCCTCGCGAGCGCGTCGCAAAGCAGGTCACGCTTCGCCTGGTACTGGGCGACATCCACAGTGGCGTCGGGCACCGAGCCCACGACCCATTGCCAGATCGCGGGCGCGTTGATGAACCCCAGGATACGGTTGGCGAAGGTGCAGGCGTCGCGCAAAGCCGCGAGTTCGGCCAGGCGCGGCGATATCGCCAGGTAGCCGGCGCGCTCGCCAGGTATGGCCATGGCCTTCGACCAGCTCCACGCCAGCACGGAGCGTTCGATGATGCGCAGGGTTTCAGGCGGCGTGACGCCGTCGAAGGTGAGCGGCCGGTAGGGCTCGTCGCTGATGACGATGATGGGATCGCGAATGAGCGGGCTCAGTTCGCGCAGACAAGCTTCCGAGTAGACGGCGCCGGTGGGATTGTTGGGGGTGTTGAGGATGATGGCTTTGGTGCGGGGCGTGATGGCCTTTGCAATGCCGGCGAGGTCGGGCTGAAAGCGCGCGTCGGTCTCGACGATAACGGGTTTGCCGCCGTGATTTTCGACGTAAAAGCGGTACTCGGGGAAGTAGGGGTTGAGCAGGACGACTTCGTCGCCGGCGTCGAGGATGGCCTTGAGGACGATGTTGAGGGCGCCGGCAGCGCCATTGGTCATGATGATTTCCTGACCGGTAAAGGGCAGGCCGGTACGGGTTGCGAGTCCCCGAGCGATGGTCTCGCGGACGGCAGGATAGCCGGCATTGGGCATGTAGGCATGGCTGCGTGGACGATTCTCGGCGGCCACCCGCCGCAGTTGGTCGATGACGGCTTGGGGCGGTTCGACGTCGGGATTGCCGAGGGTGAAGTCGAAGACGTTCTCCGGTCCTCGTTCGCGGCACAGTTCCAGGCCGATCTCAAACATGCGGCGGATCCAGGAGGATCGCTCCATTTGCCCGGCGATGGCGCGGGAAATGCTCATGAGGAAGGACGATTGTAGCAACGCGCCCGTGTCCCTCCGTGGCCAATTTCGGCGATTGAAACTTCATCGGGGGGGGTGGCAGGCAAAAATAACTGGCCACGGATGGACACGGATGCGCGCGGATAAGAACAACACACTATGCGGGGCGGCCATGTCCACGCACGTTATAATCACTACTCCAGGAGACGCAGGTGGGATCGTCCAATCGACCATTGCCGTCGCGCGGGGGCTCTATGTCCATGGCCGCCCGCAGCGCCGACCGCTACTTTGAGCTGAAAAGCGAAATTCATCGCAAGCTCATCGGCGTGCTCAACCTGGAGCGGGTTTCGTCGATCCCCAAAGACCGCCTGCGGGCGGAAATCGGACGCGTGGTCGAACGGCTGCTCGATGATGAGCGCGTCCCCATGACCACCGCCGAGCAATCCAAAATCGTCGAAGAGGTGCTCGATGAAGTGCTCGGGCTCGGGCCCCTGGAAACGCTGTTGAAAGAGCCGAGCATCAGCGACATCCTGGTCAACCGCTATAACAAAGTCTTTATCGAACGCAATGGCAGGCTTTCGGAATCGCCGGTGCGATTCAAGGACGACGGACACCTCCTGCATATCATTGAGAAAATTGTCTCGCAGGTGGGGCGGCGCATCGATGAAGCGCAGCCGATTGTCGACGCGCGCCTGGCCGACGGCTCGCGCGTCAACGCCATCATTCCGCCGCTGGCGCTGGATGGTCCGTGTCTGAGCATCCGCCGCTTCGGCCGGCACGTCATCACGCAGGAAGAGATGCTGCAATTCAAGACGCTGACGCCCGGAATGCTGCGGCTGCTGGCGGCGTGCGTGCAGGCGAAGACCACAGTCCTGATTTCCGGCGGCACCGGCTCCGGCAAAACCACCATGCTGAATGCGCTCTCACGATTCATCCCGGAAGAGGAGCGCATCGTCACCATAGAAGATACGGCCGAATTACAGCTTCAGCAGCGCCATGTGGTCAAGTTCGAGACTCGCCCGCCGAATCTGAACAAGGAGGGCGGCATCAATCAGCGCGTTCTGCTGCGGACAGCGTTGCGCATGCGGCCGGATCGCATCATCGTGGGTGAGTGCCGCGGCGCCGAGGCGCTCGACATGCTGCAGGCCATGAATACGGGTGTCGAGGGATCGATGAGCACGGTGCACGCCAATACTCCGCGCGACGCGTTCTCGCGCCTGGAGACGATGGTCATGATGGCCGACCTGGAGATTCCCACACGCGTGATTCTGCAACAACTGGCCAGCGCCATCAAAATGGTCGTCCAAGTCTCGCGTTTGCAGGACGGCACTCGCAAAATCCTGAGCATCTCGGAAGTGCTGGGGGTCAAGGACGACCAGGTGCAATTGCAGGAAATCTTCGCTTTCGAACGAACGGGCGTGACCGATGCCGGCAAGGTCCAGGGCCGCTTCCACGCCACCGGAACATCGCCCAGAATCCTGGAACGGTTGAAGGTGAGCGGTATTTCGCTTTCGCCCGCCATCTTCGAAGAAACGGTCAGCGTGAATCTGTGAGCGAAGCGAAGGGCCCGATTCGCACCGAGGTGGCATACCGCACGCCGTGGTTTGATTTGCTGGCGAAGACCATGGATGCCGGCGACGAGCCCTATTATTCGCTGCGTCTGCCCGACTATGCGGCGATCCTGGCGCTCACCGCCGATCGCCGGGTGATCTGCGTCCGGCAATACAGGCCGGCGCTGGAAGGCTACACGCTGGAACTGCCGAGCGGTATCGTCGATCCCGGCGAGACTCCCGCGGAATCGGCGCGGCGCGAGTTGATGGAGGAGACCGCTTACGATTCCGGCGAGTTGGAAGTCCTCGGGCCGATGTATCCGGATACGGGACGTTTGTGCAACCAGATCTGGGCCTGCGTGGCTACTGGTTTACGCCGGGTGGAAGGGCGCCAGCCGGAAGAGGGCATCGAAGTGGTGGAGATGGGCGTGGAGGAATTGTTGCGCCAGACTCGGGAAGGAATCTTCAACCATGCTCTCCACGTCGCCGTGATTCTGATGGCGCAACTACGGGGGCTATTGTAAAATTCCTTCGATGGCCGCTACTGCTGCTGACGATTATCAACGCTTGATTGGACGCGCCCCCGACCGGCTGCCGCTCGAGGATCGGATCGAGTTCGCGGGGAAATTTATCGCGCTCGAAATCTACTCTCCGGAAACCGTGCCGCTGGTGCGGATCGAAGCGATCGGCAACTCTCTGGCCGATTGCATCCGCATGCTGAAGAGCCGCGGCCTCGACCCGGCGCATTTCGAGTTCCGGCGGCTTCCGCCTCCTTATTGATCCGCACATAGCCTATTGATCCATTAGCCGATTGATCCATTGCCGACACCGGTGACGGGCATTATACTGGCTGTGCCATTCATCACATTTTTAGGAGTTATACATGACGTACTGCTCCAACTGTGGCGCCCAGCTTCCGGAGAATGTCCCGTTTTGTTCCGCTTGTGGGACCCGCATGGGTCCGCCGGCGGCTCCGCCGCTACCCGCATACAATCCACCACCGCCGCCGTCTCCGCCGGCGTACAATCCACCGCCATCTCAACCGGTGTACAATCCGCCGCCGCCCCCGCCACCACAGCAACAGGGGTACGCTCCGCCGCCTCCTCCACCGCCCGGATACGGGCCGCCTCCGCCCGTCTATGCTCCGCCGCGTGCAAACCCGATGGGACCGCAAGTGGCGATGCAGATGATGTACGCACCGTGGGCGACGCGCGTGCTCGGATATCTGATCGACAGCCTGCTGGTGGGGGCGGTGATGGGTGTGCTGTACCTGATTCTCGGGACGCTGCTGGTGGGCATCGCCGGCTCGACCGGGAGCGAAAATGCCGCCGGGGGCCTGTGCTGCATCATGCTGGTGCTGTTTCCGCTATCGGCCCTGCTGGTCGGCTTCTTCAATCGCGTTTATCTGGTCGCGACGCGCGGATATTCCATCGGACAGGGCGTGGTGAAGGTGAAAGTGGTGGACGGTGCAGGCAATCTCCTGACCACCGGTACCGCTTTCATTCGCCTGTTGGCGCAGATCGGCATGGGGCTGGTTCCGTTGTTGAGCCTGGTCGATCTCTTGTGGCCGCTTTGGGACGAACGGCGCCAGACTCTGCATGACAAGGCCGTTGGCTGCTTTGTGATCAACAACGGATGAGAAGGAGGGTTCCATCCCGGATTTTGCAGGCCACGCCATCGGCGGCCATGGCCTTGGCGATTCTGGCGCAGGCCTGCGTCATTCGCCTGCTGTTCAGGGCCGACGAGGCGCGGGTCTATCTGCTCGGAAGGCCGCTGGATATCGCGTGCAGTTTCCGGGCACGATTCGGCCTCCCCTGTCCCGGCTGCGGCATGACGCGAAGCGTGGTGCTGGCCGTACACGGAGAATTCTGGCGGGCCTGGCTGGTGGCGCCGGGCGGAGCGATCGGGGTGGCCGCGGCGCTGGGGTTGGCCGGGGGACTGGCTATTCTAACGCTGTTGCGACTCCGGGGAAGTCCGGCGGCTGTGCCGTTCCGCGAGCGGGTTTGCCGTTACGCGTTGGTTGGCGCCGGACTGGTGATTGCGGTTTGGAGCGCCGGATGGGCATTGGCATTTGCTTCGGCACTGCACCATGGCTCTTAGTCGATGGATGATCCGATTGCAGAGCGGAATTCGCGTATGGAAGAGGGAGGGCGCTCCCAATCCGCCGGAATTGAGGGGAATTCCACCGAAATCGATGGCGCCCACTTGCCGTGGAGAGTTTCCCACAGTAGAGTGATGAAGATAAGGAGGAACGATGGCGTTTTGTCCAAATTGTGGTTCGCAGGTAGCCGGAGCATTCTGCGCTAAGTGCGGCTCGCCGGTTGCGGCGACGAGTCAACCAGGGGGAGCCGCGGGGCCACAGCCTCACGCCGGTGGTTATCCTCCGCCGCCGCAGCAACCACAGGCCGGTTATCAGCAACCGCAGGCGAGCTACCCGCAACCAGGCGGATATCCGCAGCAACAGCAGCCCGGCGGATATCCACCGCCACCACCCCAGCAGGGGTATCAGCAGCCCGGCGGGTATCCGCAACAGGGCGGCTACCAGCAGCAGCAGGGAGGCTACCAGCAACAGGGCGGGTACCAGCAACCCGGCGGCTATCCGCAGCAGGGCTACCCGCAACCGGCCGCATCCAATGCCGGCTTGTCGGACAACGCGGCCAGCGGTCTGTGCTACCTGTTCGGCATCATCTCGGCGATTATTTTCATGGTGCTTGAGCCCTATAACAAGAAGCCGAATATTCGTTTCCATGCGTTTCAAGCGCTGTTTGTCAATATTGCCTGGATTGCCCTGTACATCGTATTCGCGATTCTCAGCATGATCCTTCTGGCGGTCGGAGTTTACAGCGTGGTGCCGATCCTCGGGTTGTTGAGCATTGTGATCAACCTTGGGATGTTCGCGCTGTACGTCGTTCTGGTGATCTTCGGCTTCACCGGCAAGAAATTCGTGGTGCCGGTGATCGGGCCGATCGCGGAGCAGCAGGCCAACAAGGTTCGATAGAGACGCCAAACTGACAGACGGCAAAGAGCGACGTTCTGTCGTACGTCGATCGTGTAATACTGCCTAAGTGAAGTCTAGGGTGCTTGCAGCACTGGCCGTGGTGGCATTCTGCGGCGCGGTGATCGGCGGAGTTTTCTGGTATCAAGCGCGGACTCTTTCGCCGCGGGC
>Ga0335073_10007420_pt1 | contig 15378 bp, 12 predicted proteins | sample Lox_Sample_22_FD_207093 | JGI IMG/M metagenome (GOLD analysis project Ga0335073, IMG submission 207093) | Soil microbial communities from Loxahatchee National Wildlife Refuge, Florida, United States - Lox_Sample_2.2 | ecosystem: Environmental > Terrestrial > Soil > Wetlands | place: USA... | reverse complement strand
TTCTGGTTTTTGCTAGACCCGAAAAGGTTTCAGGCTTTTGTCGATCTTGTTCCTGATTGGCCCGCCACGCAGGGCTTCAATTCAGGACGAAGGCGTTGTCCTGCATTCGAACTATTGTAATAAATTCTGAATTGCCGTAAGTCACATACAGAGCGTGTTTCAAAGATTAAAATCATGGAGGGTATTTGATGTAATTCCCTGTGATGCTACTCAATGCTCCAAAAACACAATCCCATAATAAGCAACGCATACTTCCATATCGCATCTGACGACCTTGAATCCTATCGCCATTGGATTCCTAAAAACCCCTTCTTCCTCTGTCCAGACGAGTTTGTTCCAGGACCTGCTGCCTTTCTCGCTGGTTCACCTTCTAAGTATATACGTTTGGGAGCAAATCCAGGCACTAATGTCAGCTTGGCTTATAGAAAGTCCATACAAGGATCAAATTCAACAAACAAAAACCGATATTTATACTCTGCCTCATGCTCCCCCTAGAGTCAACTAGTGTCGCAAATTGCATACAAACCTTTGTCATTTCAAGTCGTACCGTTGCTCTTCCCTGATCCCCTTCGACATAAAATCGCATGAACAAATGGTCTACATTCTGTGGGTCCAGTCGATGTAGCGATCTGTACTAGTTAGATATCGAGACAAGAGGAGAGATACGCAATTTGCCGATTTCGTGCCCATCGAGAACCTGAATTCTCACCATAAGCCTTCATATTCTCACCTATCAGACGTTTCATCTACAATTAGGAATAGCAAATAATACAGACTGACTTGAGGGTCATGTCGAACACGCTCGAAAGCTCTACTGAATACTGCCGTCTCCGAGGTAGGCAAGAAAACTGACACGGTAAGATAATATAAAACCGCACCCTGTATTCATTAGAAACGTCCTACCATATATTGCAATACCACAACGCCGATTCCCACAACTATAACTGCGAAATTTGTTGTTTGAGCACCCGTTCGAACAATCTTCTGTGGCAGACTCAACTCTTTCCAACTCTTGGTAATATCATCTTTAATTGCGATTCCCTTTTGAACTGGAATCTTTGCGGATCCAAGAGGGATCTTGCCAATCGGGATTCCTCCAGTTGAACCGCTTCCCGAGGACGCATTAAACTCGGGTCGCTGAGTCGAATAGCCTCGTCGGCTACGCACTTTGAGTGGATGTCGCGAGATAGCTACAATTTGGCGTCTCAGAAGAGCGGGGGAACCGTGATAGTGAGCGATACACGGAGGGTAGGCGGGAATGAAGAAGGTAGAGCGAGTTCGATGCAGCATCGCTTGTGCTGAATGGTCGTAGTTGGAACTTGGTGATTAATCCTGAGAGCCCCGATCACTTGGAGGTGAGTCAGAAATTTCAACGTGGGGTCCATCGGTTCATTTGGAAACGCAATTGGATCCAAAAACAGGCGACAAACATCCATCAATCAAACTCTCCCCCGCAGTAAATCCAAAGTCTTCATCCCCAATCTCGGAGTACAGCGGCTCCGAAGGAGGCCTTCATCTACTCATGGCTGTTTCCGGAATGGAGACTTTCGTAATTGATTTGTCCTTTGATTAAGCAATTGAAAGGGATGTGAGTTGGATTACAGGTTGTTATTCCTGTCTAGGAAAGGATATCTCGTATGTAGGCTACATGGTTCACGAAGATTTGGCGGGTAGGACCTGTCTGTTGATCTCGATTCCAAGGAAGCGTTTCACTGGACCATATCACGAGTTTCGAATCGTTCATGGAGTCTTTCGAGCAATCAAGCAATGGTTTGAGAGTGTGGAGCTGACACCAGGAATGTCTGTTTGTGAACACGAATGGATCAATCTCGGACTGGATAAACTCGAAGTCAATGATTAACGGTTCCTGTGTATCGTACCATTCAGCACTGCAAGAGTGACGGCCGCTAGTCCTCTACGGATTTCCAGGATCCAATCGGTTGCAGGATGTTCATGATCTTCCAATCATCGGGTTGCTCCATATATGATATGCCGAGAGATCTATTCAAGATACAAGCACAACTCACTAACGCAAGAAGATCATATCCATCAAGGCTTGTTGTACTCGTAAAGGACAAAACGATTGATGAACACATTGCATCTACGACGCTCCATTGTCCAGTATTACAGCTTGCCGTGACAACTCTTGCAAATGGAACAGGGATATCTTGGACTTTCAGCGAAATTTGGGGCTTATAAGCATGGATGGGAACGACCGCCAGAACCAAGTCGCTAACATGCAACACATTAGAACTTGCGATGTCTTACTTGAGAGGGATTTAGATTTTGTACTTTATGATTCTATGTAGATTTCTCTGGCCTCTTATCGGCGGGCTTGACACGACATCTCTTCGCAATCAGTGTTACTTTAGCAATCTAATCGAATTATGCTTTCATTACTTGATTACAGTCATCATTGATTATTCAAATACTCTACTCGCTTTTCTCAATCTGAACGCCAGCCAGTATCGGACAATCGTAGTCCGAACGCCGATTACTTAGTCGTGCAAGCAATTGAACGACTGACGAAAATTAATTCACTTAGAAAGCCAAGGGAAGTGTAAGGTGTTCCCCTGACGCGACTCCACCCACGGACGGAGAACAACGACTATCAGTACAATCAGAATACATCATCCTCGCCACAACGGATTGAAAACACATGGATCGGCGTCAAACGCAAACGGGAAGTGCGTCATCTCCAAAGTGGCAAATCTCCACTAGCGTTCATGGTGAGATTCGGTTGCATATTGCCTCTGCGGGGGAAATGAGAGTCTCTTACTTTTCGCCGAGGAACCAAGAACTAAGTCTCCGCATACCTCCGCCGGGGAGATATTTAGTCGTCAGATTAACTTCTAGAATGATCTATTCACATGAAACTACCGAAGTTCGGCTGTTACCGAAAGATTAAATGTAGAGCTATCGATGTTTACCCCGGATTCGGTCGTCGGTGCCGTGAAGACCGATCCAAATTTCGCAATCCGCCGGCATCAGAGAAGCCGGAATTGCGGATTGCGGGGTGCGGTGTGGAGACCTCCATGTCGGGGCGGAGCATGGCGATCGGGATGTTGAGGGATGACATGCAGGGGAAACCATAAGCACGAGGGGAAACTTAACGAATGCGGGGTAGACTAAACTTCTTGATTACTACTTGTTTTCTCCAAACAGAAAACAGCCAAGAGATGCGGTTTTCAGTGTGGGGTTCTAGAAATGTGAATAAAGTAAATTCTGGCGAGCGATGCCCCTCTGGTGGTGCCTGTTGTGCTAAGAATTCCCCATTTAATATCCATGCGGGGGGGTTGGTCAGCTTAATATTGGTGCTGCGGGTAGCTTCCGGCAGATCATTGTGGGGTCTTGACTGGTTGCGGCGAATTCCGAATGATTAATTGCGAGGGCTAAAAATGGCGAAGTTGATGTAAACTGCGTGTTAATTTGATAGCCTGAGAGCCCAGATCACAAAAAAATTATTACATTAACTAACACCTTACAGGTCTGGATACTCGCTATCGGTTTTACATCTGAAAGTTTTCATATTTTGTGGGTAAGGTAGATATGTCGACGATAGCGATTCAGCGAAGGAGGTGCTTACTGCTCTCACATCAGTTATTTGCTCCCTTATCCAAACCTTCCTGTGCTTGACCGCAATTCCGCGAAAAGGTTAGGTAAGGGAATCCCACGGCCGCAGCCGATTAGGTGGGCATATGAATCTGCTCGGACCGCCGGAATCGCGCCACTCGCTTGATTGGGCTCCGGCGGCCGCAAACGGAGATGACTTTAAATTACATTTAGCATGCGTATATTGGGGCATATTGCTGCATGCATGGCATTGCATGGAAATCGGGCTTCACGAGTCCGCCGATTTCGCAATTAAGGCTTGGCTAAGAGTTGGGGGCTGTGCTTCAATCTCGGAATTTTGCGTATGCGTAAAATCAGCACTTATTAACGGTCCTGGGTAGCCGGCACGGCAAAGTGCCGCACACGCCAAATTCCAATACGGATTGTCGGGGAGACTTGCCGAAAACACCAAAATACGAAACGAAATGAAGGAAATCTGTTGGAAATGAATCAAAGGCCGTGTTACCGAGACATTTATTTATGTAAAAATATGTAATTCAGTTCTTGGTTACCACGGCCGGAGATCCCCGCCTCCCCGCTGAATCAGCAAAAAATGGAGTTTCTCAAGTCGGAAGCATAAATGCTGATTTACCCCAGTTCGGCAAACACTCCGAACTGACGAAAATCCGGGGGTGGTGGTAGCCGTCACCAATAGTTCTACGAACCAGAATCTGCGAGAACAAAAAGTTCACATTTATTTCCACATTCTTCAAGGAATTTAACAGCCCTCTGAAAATATCGGGATGTCGTGAGATGGTTAGATATCGAACGTGGAATTTCCACTCGGCTAGAAGGGTCCTATTGATCGCGAAAAAGTGGGGAACCCTATCTTGTGCGCCCCCACGAAATCCCACATTATGGTTGAAAAAGGCGCACAGGGCAACAGTTAAAGCCAACCCCACGGTTAAAGAAAGTTCTGGTAGATTTCAGGAGTGGGCTATTCAAACATGTTTCATTATGCGACAAGAAGGTTAGCGGATGATCAATGACGATCGGAAAAGTGGGGACAATAACGACAGAATGGGCAATCACGTCTAGATGTATCTGCATTAACCATCTGTCATCTGCTGCGCTTCAACTGATGAATGAATGTCTATGATTTCATGTGACGATATTGTTGCAGTGACAATCTTTGCGTGACATAGATAGTAGATCTCAAAGTAGCAAGCAGCTGAGCGCATTTGAAAGTCAAATGCCGAAGACTTGCCCCTTTTTGGCCAAAAATGAGGGGATTATTCTTATTTACGAAACGGAAGCTAAAATATTTTGTAAATAGCTAAGGAGGCGCTAAGGGTCTTCATCCCGTGGAAGGAAAAGCCGGGGGAAAAAGGTTGAAAAGATGGGGAAGAATGGGGCTTAGGTAAGACATATCGCGGGTCGATTCCGAAGGGTTCCGAATCAGAAGCCGCACCTCTCCCACGCACTTTCCCCCTTTCGAACAGCTTAAACTTTTTGGCCGGTTCTCGGTGGTTCATTGTTTTATATCTCCTCTCCCTTGTCTTAATCCCCTTTTCAAGTGGGATTCTTCGCCTCTCGGTGTTTATTTTTATTTTGGGTCACAGTACCGCCGGGCACTTGGAGCCATAAAAGCCCCTCCCAAGTCTTTGTCTCATTATAAATTGTAAAAGGTACAAAAGGGACCAGACTTCCCCCCAGACTTGAACCTTTTATTTCCCTTCATCTCCATCGTCAGGCCATCCCTAAGCGAAGACAACCTTCCAACAGCTTCCTTCACAAGGACATCATTCTCCTCGAAACCGGAGAAAAGCAGAATCACAGCTTGGTGCGAATATCCGTAGTAGCGGCTTTTATTTCTCAGTCGCAAAATTTGGTTTAAGAATCCCCTTTGCGCTCCTAATTTGGCCTACCGGGAAGCGCACTTTTTCTCATATCTCGGATCCCCACAAAATAAAGCGACCCAGCGAAAAAAGAATACGGGCACCACATCAACCACCGCAACCCCCCGATATTCACGTGTAATACATTATTCGCACATAAACCCCCCAAGCCAGCAAATCGATTCCACAATTTTTATTTTTTCTTTTTTGTTAAATCAGCCCGGCCGACTCACCGCACCGCACGCACGCAAACCTTCGTCACTCTCCATATTTATTCCCACATCCCCCCTCCGTTTTAAAATTTCACCCCATCTCTCCATAAACCCCCACGACTCATAAGTCCTCCGCTATATCGTCACAAACTACGTACCAACAAAATCTTTCAGATTTTCACTTTTTGGCCCTCAAAAATCACTTTGTTTCGTCTAGCCTGAGAGTCCTTGTAGCGTTCTGCGCGTCGTCTCCGGTGTCACTCACAAGTCTCGTTATATGAGCAGTCCACCTTCTCCAGATCACAAGTTAGATAGCTCACCTTCACCTCCATCTTCTCAAGAAATGGCAACTGCTACGCTATTGACACAGCCCATCACCAATGGCAATCTTGCCAACGCTCAACAGCGTCAAGGCGAGATGCCGAGGCCCTACAAATGTCCTCTCTGCGATAAGGCTTTCCATCGTCTAGAGCACCAAACTCGGCATATCCGAACACACACCGGCGAGAAACCTCATGCTTGTACCTATCCAGGATGTACGAAGCGGTTCAGTCGATCAGATGAGTTGACCCGCCATACTCGCATCCATTCCAATCCCAACAGTCGTCGCAACCATGCAAAGGCTGGAGTTCAACCGTTGACCACCATGGAGCATTCATCATCGAGTCACTCACGATCATCTCCACCCCTCGATCCTCACATGATGCCACCTCCATCAAGTTATCATTCTAGTTCCAACTCAAGTTCCCGCAATCACTCCCCTCATCATTCTCCTGAATCACTGAGTTATCACTCGTCCCCCGATCAAGGACACTTGGAACCGGATCATCAAATGGACCTTCTCGCTTCAGCGGCATCATCTCAATTAGAAAGGGAACGATCTGTCTCGCTATTCCCTCCAATGTCGTCTGATCCCTACATCTTATCAAGACATCAATATGGAATGTATCCACCTCCTTCTCACCACCACTCGCATCATCATCACCACCCCCACCACACATACCCTCATTCCAACCGCCCGCTATCAACCTTCCCTTACTCCTACAACAGTCGCTCAAATCCTATGTCTCGCACTTCGTCCCACGATCACATTGAAGACGACTTCATCAACCACCGAGTAAGAAAGTCACGTCCCACATCACCCAGCTCAACCGCACCTCCCTCACCAACATATTCATCATCTCCCATCTCAACACCAAGTATGACTCCCGCCCACTCACCGCGTCTCTTCCCTCGTGACTTTGGTGCAGAGCCATTCAACTACGAACATGGCAAACTACCGTCCATCCGTGGATTGTCATTAGGATCAACTTTTCACTATGACACCACTCCAGCAACAACTCCACCAATTCTAACTCACGGAATGCTTCCTCCCCCTCATTCTACAGTGGACAACGCAGCCAACATGTCAACACTCACAAAAATGTTGGAAACACGGAAAAGCGAACGACCTTCACCAATGTCCCTCGACGCTTTATTACTACCTACAAGTCCACCCCGAAGCGGTGCCGGGAGTGTAAGCGGTCACGAAGAATAAACTCACTTTTCATTTTCACTCATCTACACTCATTCTTTCAGCAACTTTTTAGTGGTACGGCGCAGAATATGGATAGACAAATTTTATTGGAATTGTTTTTGTCGTTTCACAAGGGGTTTTAATCGCCTTTTTCAACTCGACTCTATTGTTTTTGGGAAACTCTGATAAATTGGGAGGCTTATAGACGGTTTACGAAGGATAGTTGGGGAATTGGGGAAGGAAGGAGTTCTATAATTTTTCGAAACATTTTATTATCTTTTTCATATATGAAAGGGAAAGGCTATTTTCTATTTCTACTTTGTGTTTGGTTCTCTTTTGATTTACTTTGTGGAAGAGACGTTCAGTGAATGTCTTTTGTGTGTGCAATGGGAGTAATGAAACTGGAGAATATGGGAATATTGGTAAAGTAGAACGGAGGGATGCTCGGATACATGAGATATGCCTGTCTGTCTTTGAGAGTTCTAGATTTCACGAGTTCCTACTTCAACAGTGAGTAACTAGTGAGAATACAGAAATCTTCTAATTGGAGATATCGTAATAGATCTTCCGTTTGCGTCTTCTATCTTTTTTGATGTCATCTATCTCTTTATTACTCTGACATGTGCTTGGATGAGTGATGTCGCAAGATAAGTGTCACTCAGCCACTCAAGTTGTGCCATTATTGACACGCAGTCTCGGCAGGGAGTGCAGAGTGCATTTAGTGCATACAGACTTGGGACCCACTGTGCAATCATCGGGGATCCATGTGGGGTCATTGCGGATCTTTCCATGGTCCAATATGACGAGCTGTCCGGGCCAGTGACAGTGACAAACCCACCCATGGCGTCATGAACCATCTCCTTCCGACTTCTCCCGACCCCCGGCGGCTCCTCGGATCTCGGGTCCCACTTCCACTTCCCCAACAATTAGCCATGCAATTTTATTTTACCGCAAGGGTCCACAATCTGGTTGGCAGGATGCTTTATCCGCAGGGATAGTAGCCGCAAAGATAACCGAATCCAATTTCTAAGAATGGATACAGCCAGCAATTATGTAGCGTACATGTCATCGTCACACAATCGCTCGCTGACTCGCTTCGGTTGTTCCGCGAAATTAAAGCTGACAGATGTCCTTACCCTCATATCAGGTATCTTAGCAAAATTCCGAGCTAGGAAATCTCCAGAAGTAGCCAGCCGTTTGCGTTCTCCATTTACCCTCCGGAGAAAAGCGCTACCGACGGTCCGTGCATTCCGGAATCCACTCCGATTTTCGCCCTTCTTACCGCATTAGAGACGTTGTTCTACTTGCCTTCCTACCATCAAAACCGATGAGGGAATAATGTCCCTTGGAATAAGTGTCACACAAGCAATTCTCCATCGCGATTCACAAGCGCGGTTATCCACTTCGTCAATTGCCCTCGATGACGCGTTCCTCGGACTCCAATCCTCCTCCCGAAGTGGAGTTGCAAACCCCAACAAAGGCACCGGGGTAAAAGGGGGGATTGCACGCGGGACTGTAAGTGAAATTGTAGGTCCCCCAGGAAGTGGCAAAACAACTTTTGCGTAAACTTCCCCTTCTCCACCCCCACATCTCCATATTCTTGTTTAGGAAGGTGTAAGCTTACTTTTCTAGATTACAGATTGTTGCGAATGCTGTGAAACACGGGGAATCGGTCATATGGATAGGTACGTGTTGCGTTTCATTACGCGTGTAATGCAGCGTGTCTGATGATTACGTTTAGATACCTCATCGATATTACCGGTCGTAAGGCTACGGGGGATGTTAACTTGTATTCTCTCTGAAAGTGGGGTTGTGCAAGAAGCATTGTCGAGGGTGCATTGTTTGTCAATTCGATCTTTGGCAGGACTTTTAGCATTATTGCTGTATTCTGCACATACCGAAACCTCAATCTTTGCAAAAGCGGAAAAGTTGGCTGTGCTTGTTATAGATGATCTATCAACTCCTATAACAGCTACTTATCCACCTGGCTTCGAAGAGCCGAAACAACCGGGAAAAGAACACGTTAATGTCGATTCTGCATCCCTAAAAAGAACAAACGTCCTCAAGGAATTGGGAAACAAATTAACTTCCTTGGCTGTGAAACGCAACTTAGCCGTATCTCACCTCTTCTAATCGGACTTAGTAATGATAGGTCATCGTGTTGAATCAACTCACTACAAAAGTTGTTTCGGGAAGTACAGCAACTCTAGTTCCTGCCTTAGGTATCGTATCTCACCTCTTCTCCAGAATAGCCACTAATTTGTAGGTGACGCATGGACTTCAATTTGTTCTTACCGCGTAACATTATATCGACAACTCGTTCCACCTTCATTCTGTCATAACTCGCAACAAGTCAGATTCGCATACTTTCAAAAATGTGACGGACTTGCCTTGAACGAAAATAATGCTAAGAACATTCCTTTTCTAATCACTGTATCTCAAATTCATGACCTGTCTAATGGTAGGACAAGGGAATTGAAGATGTAGAGTTTCCTGAGGACGATGAGGATGTCAAGAAAAGAGCGTTGGAAGAGGATACTCAAGAACTGGAACAAGGAGAAAACTTGGAGAATCCGACCAAGAAGAGAAGAGTATTGAGTTTTAGGGAGGAAGTGGTTGATGATTCCGAGGGTGAAGGAGATGATTTCTGGTTCAGTGCTATTGCAGAGGTGACTGATGAAGTCATTTGAGACGTGGTAGTTAGGAATCATAAAGATTAGCGGTTATCGTCAGTTGCGTCAGATCTGATGGAATTCATGGATTTGCTTTCTCAGGGAAGCTTGGACACTCTTTGGAGAAGGTCGGCTATCGGCAGAATTCAGAATCAAGATATGATGTATGAGACAGCAGTACATTTCCGTGAATCATATGAGACTAACACAGCATCCAAGAATTAGTTTTATGTTGTAACCTTCTCAATATCGATATCTTCCGGTTCCGAACTTCAGGTAGCTCAAACTAAGCGAGACAAATAGGCGTAAATACTACATGTACTAGTTTCGACATAGCGGCTTTTCGTCTGATGGTGATGAATGATGCACGATAGCTGAAGACATAGCGTCTTATCTCATTGTCGTTCCAGACAGTTCCAAACAGTTAGAAGGAAATTTTGGCATATTAGACAGAACCCTATTTTTTCCGTTCTTCGACAACCCACTTTGTCTCTTTTCTCCTGTTCTGGAATTAGTTTTGTGAGTATCATAGGAGTGGTACTTTGTTCAATCTCCGGGGGGTGCAGTCTCGCCCTTTCTTGCCAAGATATCCAGAAGAGTCGACAATTAACCTACCCGCCGCTCCCTTATGGAAAGATCTCCCAGAATGTCGCATTTTTGGCTCCGCCCAAGGCAATCAGCAACGGGTTGTAGCGTTCCTGTGTTGCACGAGAATAACTAGCAAAATAACCGTTGGAATTTTTGTCCTTTCCTTCGCCGCATGATTCCTTGGCTGTACGGTGCCTTGTATAGAGTCGATATCGTTGGAGAATGATCTCACCTGTCCGTAATCAGATTTGGAAATGCGGAGGACAACGGGGCAGTCCAGTTTTCCGAATAATGTGCAGGACTTCTGGGAATAGTTGTTTGGTCTGCAATTGAATATTCATGTATCGTCAGATGAGGGAAAAAACACCTGAGAATTTGTCTGCTGTGCTCGGCACATCGGTTTTGTACCTTAAAGAACTGAGTGAAGGCGGGAATACGCGTTGGCTTTTTCAATCCAAATACCGGAAGAGTCTCCCGTCTTTGATGGATCTGAAAGTGGAGCCTCGCCGTGCAAGACTGAATATGCGTCCAAGTCTCCCAACCTTGAATCGTCAAGTACTCTCTGTATATCGAGTGGGGTGGTTCCATCTGACGAATGACAAGAATAGGGTTACTGGGTGGAGGAGACGATCATGGCAGTGTTACATCTAGTAAGGTCAGTAACGACTCAAACAGGCAACCTCACCCTGCATTACCTACGTCGTCCAAGGTCCCTCCGACGTAATGGTTTGACTGTTGACCTTGAAAAGACTGGCGTTCTCCAAGTGGGAGAATATTAAGCTTTATTCTCAGTACAGTTGAACAAACTCATCCTTAAGTTGTGGAAGCACTTCTTGAATATGTAAATATGGCAAAGACGTGTCGGATGTTACAATAGTTTTGGGATATTATAGATTCCCATAATACTATTCTTTTCAAGTAGTGTTGACTACAATCAGCTTTCCCACATCACTGGATTTTGACCGGTCGAACTCAAGTCGCCATCCAGTTGTCCCACTATGTGTTTTCTTTGTTTGGTGTCGTTGTGCCTTGATATGCGACCTTTTTACCGACAATAGTCGTGGTGAATGGGAGCAGAATACGACGACATAATCCAATGATGCTGCCAATGGAGTAGTTCTCTTCTCTATCGTAAAGCTATTAGCAAACAGTAGTTCGAGAAAGATACAACTCCATACGTTGGTCGATGTCCATTCGAAGTTGGGAATATTGAGAAGGATGGCCTTAATTCGATTTTGAGTCCAAGGAAGGCCGCGCTTGCAGATAACCCGTCGAACACCTTCGACCATAGTTATTCAATGGAGTTTTCCCATCTGAATGAAAAGCCGCCTTTGCGAATTTTTCCCCCTCCCCTTCTCTGGTGAACGACAATGCAGTGCCTTTTCTCTTGATTCGATGAACTGCATTGGCACAAGTTCAATCTGACGAATTTACGAGATGGTTGATCAAGAAAAGTGATCGACGTCCCAGGAACAACTTTCAACTCCATCAAATTGTACCCCTGAGCCTCGATGGCGGCACGAAGATACGCTTTCCGAATAACCTTACACGTCCTCCAAACAGGATCTTTCCACCCAGAAAAGGCGCTGTAGAATTCGATGAGCTGGTACTTTTCAAACAGAAAGCAAAAAGCGAGATTAGTAGCTAATTTCTCTCGGTCGTATTTAGCCCTTGGAAGTGAGGAATGACGATAGATCGCCTGCGCAGTGCAAGATATATACACGCGTGGTGGGGGATGCAGTGGTAAGGAAAGAGAAGAGGGTTAATCTCGTTCGAGTGGACATAGACGAAAAGAAATGTGCAGAATTAGTTGGACGGTATCAGGTACTACTCCAAGAAATGATCAGAAATTGAATTGTTTTAGATTACGAGTTGTCCGGCCTTTATTAAGTTTAAGAAGCGATCCCAGGAAGGTGAGTCGAATCTGTTAAGGTCGATGAAGAAGCTATTAAATGGTTAAGCCGACGATGAGTTTTGAGAGGAACTTGTATTTTCAACAATGACGTTTTGCTGGTCGAGCATTGACGGTACTGAGTACTTTCTCCTGGCTGGTTCATTTTGGAAAAAGCTTCAATGAATATGCATATACGAAAGTGAGGATGTACGGTTCGGATTGGGAGTTGGCTAGGCCAGCTTCACTCGTGTTGTAGAAGATTGTATAACATTAATGAGAACACGAAAAAGTGCAAATAGATACTATTTTTGGCTGCCGAGCTTTGGAGAATGACAAATATCTCATGCAAGTAAGCGTAATGTGCTGCTTACGAAGCAGTCTGTTCACGATCGAATCTGATTGTTTTGCGTGGGATACAAGTCAAGTAGATAATTGCCAAGTCAAGTCAAGTAATTGCTTTGCATGGCAAAAATTGAGAAGAGATATCCACCCATCATCAGATAGGTATTTGTATCTCATGGCGTCGATTTGATATGAATTTCCAAGAACGCGTTCTGCAGTAGGTGCAGATGGATCCACAGTGATAGCCCACTGTCGGGTCTGGTGGGTATAACAGCGGCAGACACAAGCTAACCAAAGGCTATTCTATAAGATCCCTCCCATTACCAACTGCCGTATGGTTCACATGTGTGATCACAAGCAGCATCTGTCTTTGCATGATGATCTGATCACACTTGCTAACGACTTTTTTACTCCCAACACGGCTCGTAAAAGCGAGTGGGGATCGACCCGAAGTGCACTTTAATTTTGAAATTACCACCCACGTTCGGAGTCGCACGGACCTCGTGAAGTGATATTGGCTTGGATGGATGGCACGTCCCCAATTTAATACTTGTCGATATATTCACAATACTTTCCTTCCACCCGGTGCGGCAATCGGAGCGCAACGAAATAATTTGTGAATACTTGTTCTTAGACAGTTCTTGGGAAGAATATCGTGTAACGGGAGTTTCAAACTCGAAACGTCTCAACAAGGATGCTTTGGACATTTTGCCGTGTTTCGATATTAAGCCCGATTAAAGCGAGAATAGAGAATAGAGTTTCTTTGAGACCTCGATCTTGCATCGCTGTAGTTATACCTTAAGGGCCACTTTGGTCAGTCTAGAGCTGCAGGCTTGACGGCTGACCCCACTGACGCGTAGCACAAGAAGGCACTGACTGGGTCGTTAATTAAACCAAGCGTTTACTTTAAATAAATTTAGGATTTGTTGCTGCATTTTCACTGCATCTTTCTTTAGCTTTTTTTCTTTTTTTCTTTTCTTTCTGATTGAGTGGTTGGATGTGGCTTTTCCAACGTACTGCCTGCATTGACGGATTATCCCTAACCGCCCTTTTTGCAGTGAGTGAGCGTCGAGAAAGAAAGGGGTTCTTCAATTAACAATATGCAACTTCCCAACTCCAGCCAAAAAAAAACTAAGTTCAACACAACACACACCACATCCCAGCCCCCCTTTTGTCCTGTTCAATACTCTCCGTAACACTCGGAAACTGACAAAGGAAGTCTACTGCCATATCCACATTTATAAGCACGTTCCTCATCCTCGTCTTTTGCACTTTTTTCCCAGTATCGCCGGCTGCTGAGATCCTTTTATCCTCGAAATTGATTCGCGTTCCTGCCGACAATCTCGCCTGCAATTAACCCATTCAAGGAACGAATTCACGCGGCCAATTTGAATCAGTCGCCTCTCTAACGCTTTTTATTCAACCTTGCTCATCCTGTTAACACTATCTATACTATCTACTATCCCTATTCTGGCTCGATTCTAACGCGCCTCCACCCCGCTTAATAAAATGAGGGTACCTTTCCATGCAAAACACTTCAACTAACCTGTAAATAGGGTTTCCGCAAGTCCCTCAGGAATAATTCCAACGACCGTCAGTCCTCAGCGGCAGTCTCCACTAGCGTCGTCTCCCCAAAATCATCCGTCTCCATCGACCCTCCCAAAAAAGTAATCAAAGCAGTCAAAGATTACGTCCCTCAGTCTTCTCGCGAACTAGCCTTCTCCAAAGGCGACTTCTTCCATGTCATCGGTTTCGAGAACGATCGGAATTGGTATGAAGCATGTAACCCAGCAACCAACATGCGCGGACTCGTCCCTGTAGATCATTTCGAAGTTATTGGGAAAACAGTGGGTGCACCAGCACACTTAAATACAGCTTTGGGAGCGATGAGTCTTGGTGATGGAAGAAGTCCTAATGGGAATGGAATGAATGGAATGTTGGGAAGTCCTATTAGTATTAGTGGACCTCCTAGTTTGACACCTGCTCAAAAGACGACGCCTGTGTATGGAGTTGTGCAGTATGATTTTGTGGCGGAACAGAAGGATGAACTTAATGTTAAAGCTGGGGAATCGATTATTGTTATTGCACAGTCGAATCATGAGTGGTTTGTTTGTAAACCTATTGGACGATTGGGAGGACCTGGATTGATTCCTATTTCGTTTATTGAGATACGAGATGTTGCGACTGGCAAGGCTGTTGAAAATATCGAGGAATTTGTTGCCAAATCAGGAGTTCCTAAAGTCGAAGAGTGGAAACAAAAGTTGGGCGAGTATAAAAGTAAAAGCATACCGTTGGGACAATTCGACTTTACCCCTAATAGTGCGGGTCCTACACCAACTTCACCGACTTCGGTGACACCTCGTCAGTCACAAGCAAACGGCAATTCATATTCACCGTTGCAATCACCTACCGCATTACTCACTGTCAAAGACGCCCGGATAGAACAATGTTCCTATACTAATGGACGTTATTGGTACTGGGTCCGTGCAGTCATGGAAGACGGTCGTCACAGAAACTTATGCCGATATTATGAAGACTTCCACAGTTTCCAACTCAATCTCCTAGCTACCTTCCCTGTGGAGAGCGGTAATAAAGGCAAAGACCGAATTATTCCCTTTATTCCCGGTCCAACGACCTACGTCACAGATGCCATTGCCGAGGAACGTAGAGAAGATCTGGACGTGTATGTTCGCGAACTCTGCCT